>ENA-ORCS01000913-ORCS01000913.1-marine-metagenome-genome-assembly--contig:-NODE-913-length-15219-cov-3.063664_pt1 | contig 15219 bp, 14 predicted proteins | sample MGYA00237781_ERZ508513 | MGnify/ENA primary metagenome ERZ508513 (study PRJEB26184, sample SAMN06268793) | marine metagenome | isolation source: Eden Landing Ponds, San Francisco, CA, USA | place...
TCCACGGGTAGTTCCCGTCGACCATCGTCGTCTGGACGTCGGTGATCTCGACGTCCCGCGGGCCGCGGTCGACCTCGACCCCCATCGTTTCCGAGGAGAGGTCCCGCATCGTGTACTCCGCATTCGGGTCGTGAAGCTCTGTGTAGTCGCGTGTCACACCGGGTATATCCCAGTTCTATAATTTATATCTTTCCCTCCAGCGATCGCTCACCGATCGATCTCCCGACCGCCGGCTTCGCTCACGTCCGCGACCATCTCCGGGGTAACGACGGCGAGATCACCTTCGATCGTCCGTTTCAGCGCCGCGGTCGCGACCCCCCGATCCAGCGCCTCCACCACGGGCGCGCCGTCGAGCCACGACGCGAGGAAGCCGCCCACGAACGCGTCGCCCGCCCCGACGGAATCGACGGTCTCGGTCGCGAACGCGTCCTGCCGGTGGACCATGGAGCCGTCGAACGCGAGTGCCCCGTCGGCACCGAGCGTCACGACGACGAGTCCCAGATCGTACTCCTCGGCGAGGGCTCGCGCCATCGCGTCGGGGTCGCCATCGACATCAAGTACCGTTCGGGCGTCCCGCTCGGCGACGAACAGGACATCCACGTCCACGAGAAGCTGTCCGATCGTCTCGGCGGCCGTCGCCGGGTCCCAGAGGTTCGACCGGTAGTTCACGTCGAAGGTCGTCGTGGTGTCGGCCCCGGCGGCCACGGACAGCAACGTTCCTGTCGTCTCGGCGAGAGTCTCGGACAGCGCCGGAGTAATGCCTGAGACGTGAAAGGCCCTGGCCTCGGTGATCGGGTCCGTCGACAACTCGGCCGGCGTCGCGCTCCTGATCGCCGCCCCCTCGCGATCGTACACGACTCGCGATCCACGCGGCTGGGTCCCTCGTTCCAGATAATACGTCCCCACCCGCCCGTCATCGGTCCACGCCACGGCGGGCGAGATGCCGTGAGAACGGTACGTCGAGACGATACGCCGCCCGAGCGGCGTCGACGGGAGTTTCGAGAGCCACGTCGCGTCGATCCCCAGGCGCTGGGCGGCGACAGCGACGTTCCCCTCCGCGCCGCCGACGTAGACGTCGAACGCGTCCGTCTCTTCGAGCGGCGTTCCCTGATCAGTCCCCAGTCGGAGCAACGATTCGCCGAACGTGACGAGATCGGGCATGACGTCCGCGAGTGGCGCGAGAGCGGGCATAAATCCTGCGGGGAACGATCGGGACCCGCCGTGTCGGAGGGCCGTTCACCACGATTGGACGGTCATGGGTGTCCCGACGGGCGTAACAGGGTCCCGAAAACGACCGGACGGAAGAACAATCACAATTATTATTAATAAATAAGGGGCTCAAGCCCGGAACAGCAAACCGTCCAATATCGTTGAACAGGCTTGGTCCCGGGAGGGCCATACGGTCGACGACGTATCGAGCCCGGTCACGGCAATATGGCTGCTAGAAGGGATTAATCGGACATATCGATCTGAAACACAGAGGGCGGGCACGACGATCAGGATTTGTCCAATGCTGTCGAACGGCGATCCTCCGTTACCTGTTGTGCTGGCGAAACTCGTCAGTTCGATGGGATCACCGGCCGGTTCCGAAGGAGATTTCCGGTCAGCCGTTGACAGCCGTTGGCATGAACGAGGGGGACTCGGATCCGACCGGCAACCACATCGAGGCTGTACAGAAGTCGTTCACGCTCGTCGAGGCGTTGGCCGAACACCATTCGATGGGCGTCTCCGAGCTGGCACGGACGGTCGATCTACCCAAGAGTACGGTCGATGTCCACCTCCGTACGCTCGAAGAACTCGGCTATGCCGTCCGGACCGACGACGATGCCTACCGGCTCAGTCTCCGGTTTCTGGAACACGGTGGCCGAATCCGCAAGCAAATTGACCTCTACCACGTCGCGCGGCCGCAGGTGGACAAACTCTCGAACTCCGTCGGGGAGGTCGCGACGATCGGCTACGAGGAGCGCTACCAGCGTGTCTTGCTACATCGAACGGAACCCATCGAGGGATTGTCGGACAACGCGCCGGTGGGACAGATCAACCGGCTCCACTGGACGGCCCTCGGAAAGGCACTCCTCTCGCAGTTGTCCGCCGAAGAGGTCGAGCACGTGATCGAAACGTTCGGGCTCCCGCAGGCGACCGATCGAACGATCACTGACCGGGAGGCCCTGCTCGAAGAAGTCGACCGGATCCGTGAGCAGGGATACGCCGTCGAGGACGAGGAACGCATCCATGGAGTCCGTTCAGTTGCTGTCCCGCTAGACGTCGACGACGAGAACGCGGCGATCTCGACGGTCGGCCCGAAACACCGCGTGACGACCGACCGGATCGAAACCGAACTCGTCGAGGCGTTGCGGGAGACGGCGAACGTCATCGCCCTCAAGTACGAACACTACTGACCGGCCATCCCCGGATATCGAGTATTCGTCGCTGGTACCGGATCGCCGTTCGTTGGCACGCCGCTGATGACCAGTTCTTTACAACCACGTTGTTGTAAGCAACGCCAGGGCATCGAGTGAGGTACTACTTTACAACCACATTATTGTAAAATATCGGTGCCCAGCCGGAGTCCGAAACGTGAGGTATGACGATGTCAAAGTGGTTGCATTCGGACCGCACGTCCCACTGGAGGGCCAATCGGACTGGCGGGAAGTTCGTAGCGTGAACGGCAGTCCGATCGTTTCTGACATCAACAGCGCCCTTCGAATTACTATAATTTTGAAATGATATCTATATAGTTGATGCTTTTCGCGGAGGCCCAATGAAAGACGCATTTCACGACGGTGTAGATAACACTCTTCCATCGCCCGACAGTGGGTATCGGCCGGATCGTGTTGCGGTCGATCGGACCGTGATCCGACTCGACAGCAAACGTCACTGGCTGTAGGTACCGCCAGATCCCTACCGAGAAATACCGACAATTGACGCCTGAATCGACGTAATCGACCGCTTTCTTCACCGCCTCATGGAGACATGCGGAAAGTGCAACAGTGCCGGTATCCTGAATCTCGCCGAGAGAGTGAAATCGTCGAGGCTGCCCACTCATATCACGATTCCGATATCAGACACCGACAATCACAGAATCCATGCGACATTTAAATTTATAAGATATCTGTTTATATCTCTTATATATTTGTAATTGTATATTTGGGCCAGTATACCGCGATGGTCGCGAACTCGGGTCGTATGGGTGGGCTGGGGGTCCGCAGACGAGTCGTCGACAATATTTTGCGGTGATCGTTCTCGAGGACTCCTGTAGTCCAGCGAGTCGACAGCCGTCCGAACTGACGGTCGGAACACGGGACGGGACGATCCAGCGATCATACGCGCGCACCCGGCGTGAATTCCGGAACGACCGGTACTGTGAACGCTCCACATGAATGAATGTACTTCCAGAAAATATCCGGGTGAAAAATTATTTTTGGATGTTTTTGTCGTATAGAAGTCTTCAAGGGTCGTTTCTCGTAGTATTCGTCGAGAATTCCCGGAGCGTTTTTCCGTGCCAATTTTCGATGTCCGAATGAATGTCTACGACTGTTGTAAACAACGTGTTGCGTGGCGGCGGTGATCGATTCGTCTACCTGGTGTCGGCGATGGCCGCGCTGAACGGCCTTCTGTTCGGCTTCGACACCGGGATCATCTCCGGGGCGATCCTGTTCATCAACGATACCTTCAGCATGTCGCCGCTGATCGAGGGGATCGTCGTCAGCGGTGCGATGGCAGGCGCCGCGACCGGGGCAGCCCTCGGTGGTCGACTGGCCGACCGGGTCGGACGGCGACGGCTGATCATGTTGTCTGCCGTCGTTTTCTTCGCAGGGTCGTTCCTGATGGCCATCGCGCCGACGGTTCCGGTCCTCGTGGCGGGACGACTCATCGACGGTCTCGCGATCGGCTTCGCCTCGGTCGTCGGGCCGCTTTACATCTCCGAGATCGCGCCGCCCCGCATCCGCGGCGGGCTGACCTCGATGCACCAGCTGATGGTCACAATCGGGATCCTCTCGTCGTACTTCGTCAATTACGCCTTCGCCGGTAGCGGTGCCTGGCGCTGGATGCTCGGCGCGGGCATGGTCCCCGCAGTCGTGCTCGGCATTGGCGTCCTGAAGATGCCAGAGAGTCCGCGATGGCTCTACAGTCACGGCAAGCCCGACCGCGCTCGGGCAGTACTCCGGCGGACGCGACAGGGCGACATCGAGGAGGAACTCGGGGAGATCAAAGAGACTGTCGAGCGCGAGTCCGGAACGAGTCTCCGGAAGCTGCTCGAACCGTGGCTTCGCCCCGCCCTGGTCGTCGGGATCGGCCTGGCAATCCTCCAGCAGATCACCGGCATCAACGCGGTGATGTACTATGCGCCGACGATCCTGGAGTCGACTGGCTTCGGTAGCGCGGCCTCGATCCTCGCGACCGTCGGGATCGGCGTCGTCAACGTGGCGATGACCGTCGTCGCGATCGCCTACATCGATCGCGTCGGCCGGCGGGCGCTCCTGCTCGTGGGTACCGCAGGGATGACCGTCACGCTCGCGATCCTGGGTGTCGTCTTCTACCTCCCCGGGCTGTCGGGCGTCCTGGGTATCACTGCGACCGTCTGTCTCATGCTTTACATCTCCTTTTTCGCAATCGGCCTGGGGCCGGTCTTCTGGCTGCTCATCTCGGAGATCTATCCGCTGGCAGTCCGTGGGTCGGCAGAGGGAATCGCAACGGTCACCAACTGGGTCGCCAACCTGGTCGTCGCGCTGTCGTTCCCGATTCTGACGGCGAACGTCGGCCCCTCGGCGACGTTCTGGCTGTTCGGCGTCTTCAGCGCAGTCGCGTTCGCGTTCACCTACGGGTTGGTCCCCGAGACGAAGGGCCGGACGCTCGAAGCCATCGAAAACGACCTGCGTGAGAACGTCGGCGTCGGCGAGTGATCGTCGGGATCAGTCACCCGAGAACGGCGGCTGGTCGCGGCCCAGGCGCTCGGACGCACGTTCGATCGCCGACGTGAACTCGTCCTCGCCCTCGGTCATCTCTTCCCAGGCGACCAGGCCACGTTCCTCGCGTGTCCCCGGGACCGTATTGTCGAGAACGAACGCGACGATGCCGCCGACGGCCATCTGGACCTGCCCGACGATGTGAACCGTCCGGGCCACCACCTCCGCTCCCAGTCCCGGGCCGACCGCCGGTACATTACTGAAGCCGGACTGCAGCGCCTCGTAGGGAACGCCGCCGAGGTACTCCGGGATCGCCATCCCGGCGAAGATAGCGATCCCGACGATGAAGAGGTTCCGCGAGGAGTCGAGGTCGACGTACTTCAGGTTCGAGAGGCCGACCGCGACGATCTGGCCGAACATGGCGATGTAGAGCCCGCCGACGATCGGGTCCGGAATGGTCGCGACGAGCGTCCCGAAGTACCCGACGAACCCGACGATGATCATGACCGCCGCGCCGATCTGGACCACGTATCGCGACGCGACGCCGGTCAGTCCGATGGCGCCGATGTTCTCCGAGTAGGACGTCGAGCCACCGGTGCCCATCAGCCCGGAGAAGACGTTCGCGATCCCCTCCATGCCGATCCCGTGGTTGATGCGCTGTTTCGACGGCGCGCCTTCCCCGGAGAGGCGGGCGACGGCGTGATAGTCGGCGAAAGACTCGATGATCGACGCGAGGACGCCCGCGAACATTCCCACGGCGAAGGACAGTTCGAAGCGCGGCATCCCCCACATCAGCGGATAGTGCACCAGGATCGGATCGGCCCCACTGATCGCCCCCAGATCGATGTATCCCGGGACGCCCGAGGGGATGATTCCGGTGACGGAGGCGACGGCCGCGACGAGCCACGCGGCAGTGATCCCGAGCAGGATCGGGAACAGGCCGAACAGACGGCTTCGGTCCTTCAGATACTGCGAGAAGAGGACGATCAACGCAAGCGTCAACAGCAGAAGATACCAGTTCTGCTGTGCCCCGGCGAGTTCGGAGTTGACGTCGGTGATCTGGGGAGCGGCAAACAGCGATAGCCCGATCAGCGTGACGACCGGTGCCACGACCACCGGCGAGAGGTACTCCCGGATCTTCCCCACGAGTCCGAAGTACCCGATTGCCACCTCGACGAGCGCAGCGCTGACGATCGCACCCTGGAGAAAGAGGAGTTTGGCGTTCCAGTCGGCCATCCCGGGGAGAGTGAGACTCGCTCCGACGATGGCGATCGCGGGCGCCAGCATCGAGAACGGCGCGCCCTGGACGATCGGGTAGCGATTGCCGACGGTGGTCTGTGCGAGCGTTGCGATCCCGCTGACCACGAAGAACGTTCCAACGAACTTCGCGGTCACGTCGGCGGGCATCCCCATCAGATCCGCCAGGATGAGCGGGACGGCGATGTTCGCGCCGATCATCGTCAGATAGTGTTGGACTCCAAGCAAAATCGAACGAGAAAGCGGCGGCCGGTCGTCGATCCCGTACTCCACGAGTGCGTCGCCTTCGTCCGCAGCGTCGGTGTCGCCCATGCCTGAGGCCCACCTGTACGAACTGGATTGAAAATCCATCGAAACGGGTGCCTTTTCGAGAGGGTGCACGCGCTTGACGGTCATCCCGCCAGCGTTCGGGGGCGTACCCGTCGGCCAGCCAGTCGATGGTCACGGGTCGCAACGTCTATGCCCGTTGACCGGTCCTAGGTACACACATGAGTGATTTCGACGAGGAGGCCGAACGCGAGCGCTTGCGCGAGCAATACGAGCGCGAACAACAGAAGCGCGAGGCGACCGAACACATGAGCGAACTCCTCCTGAAAGGCGCGACGATGACCGATGCCCACTGTGAGGAATGTGGCGACCCCATCTTCCGCTACGACGGCCAGACATTCTGCCCGACCTGTAAGCGCGAAGTCGGCCTCGACACCGCCGACGATGGAGTGTCGGCCGAGTCGACGGGGAGCGTGGATACCGATACGTCCGCCGAACCGGAGCGCGCCGCGGAGGCGACGACAATCACAGAGGATGGCGACGAACCGACTGACGACGGAGCGGCGGTGAAAGCGCCCCGACCGACTGACGAGGATCGGACGCGACGTGAGTCAGTCGAGACACCGGACGCGGAGCCAGCGAACGACGGACGCGTCGAAGTGCCGGCGATCGAACCCGAAGCCGGGAGCGAACCGCCCCGGTCGACCGCCGAGAACGCCGGCGATCTCGGCGACGCTCGCCACTCCCTGGAACGAACGCTGGCGCATTTCGCCCGACAGGCCGAATCGACCGACGATCCACGCCGCGCCCGCGACGCGCTCGAGGCAGTCCGTGAAGCCGCCGGGGCGCTATCGGCTCTCGATCAGGTCCGGTAACTCACGTCTCGATCGACACCAGATCCGAGAGTGACTCGATAACGAACGTCGGGTCTTCGTCCCCGTCGGGTCGATCTCCGTCTCTGACTAGCAGTGCCGAATCGGTACCGAGCCGATCGGCAGTCTCGATGTCCGAGAGCCGGTCGCCGACGAACAGCGCGTCGGCCGGCTCGACGGCGAGCGTTTCGAGAGCCGTGGCGAGGTAGTGAGGATCGGGCTTCATGCGATCGTAGCCTGCGAGCGTCGGCGCCCGACCGTAGGCGGCGTTGACGTACTTGCCCCACTCGAAGCGCTCACACACGAACCGAACGGTACCGTGGCGGTTGTTGCTAACGACCGCCAACTGGGCTCTCTCGGCCAGCGTCTCGAGGGCGTCGACATCGGGATACGGATCGCGTTCCCCGGCTCTGATGCGATCGTTCTCACGTACCGTCGAAGCGTGTTCCCGGTAGCCCCAGTATGGTTCAGGCGGGATACCCAACTCCTCGCAACTTCGACGGACCCTCGCCGTATCGTCCGGATCGACGAGGTTGTCCGGAGGATCCGAGACTGCTACGTCGAAGTCGGCAAGTGCCTCGACAGTGGCGCGTCGATAGACGTCCGGCGGCGTGTGATAGCCGGTAAGCAATACCCCATCGAGGTCGAACGCGATCGCGTCGTGGGACACGAGCCGAGTTAGGGGGGTCACGAACTGAATAGGTTGTGGAACGGATCGGATTCCGGTGTGACATCGTCTGGACACTCGATTCCGGATTCGGAGAGCGTGTCCGGGTCATCGACGAGAAATCCCGTTTGATCGAGAAGAGAATCTCACGAGATCACGCCGAGGTCGAACACAATATCGACCTCTGCTATGACGGCCCCTCGTGACGAGGTCGAACGCCACGTCGTCAAACCTCACGCTCGGAGGCTGCACTTTCCACGATACCCACGCGCTACGAGGTGACACAGGACGTCGGAAAGGGCCACGAATCCACGGCCACAGTATTCTCTGCGGTCGAAAAGACTGCAAGAAAGGGGCTGCCACTGCACGCGAAAACATGTGCTCCGTCGAGAATCACGACGGGACAGGGTACATCGAGAACGTCTCCGTCGAGATGGTTGGCGAGGCTTTCGGGAGGATTTACTTCAATATTCTACTACCGGTAACTAGATATTTTCCGACGGATAGAATCAATATTGATATTGGATGCTGAACGCTCATACCTGTCCAATCAGAAACTAGCGGTAATGGCAACCCGACCTGCTCCACGGCAGGGATCTGCCGGCCACGGTGACATCTCGGCCACCCGAAGACGGTTTCTGGCCGGTGTGGCAAGCGGTGGTATGCTGTCATGGGCAGTGGTTTCCTCGTCGACCGGGTTCGCCGGGGATGTGCCGGCAGCCGGTTCAATCCAGTCGATGCCAACACCTCGACTCCACGTCGAAGGAAAGTGGTTGAAAGACTCGAACGGAAGCCGCGTCTCACTGTACGGCCTCAATACCGTCGATCCGTACTGGGGACGGAACTATCAGGAGATGGGAGATGCGAGCTACGAAGATACCCTCCGTCGGCTCACCGATCCCGAGAGAGGGTGGCATCCCCGCGTCATCCGGGTGCCTGTGCAGCATTCTCTCGAATCGGTCGGACTCCAGCGGACGATCGACGAGTATCTCCGGCCGACCGTGGATCTGCTCTGCGATCGGGGCTGTTACGTCATCCTCGATTACCACCAGGTCGAACGGTGGGACACCGAAGAGATCGACGAGCGGATACGGACGTTCTGGAACGCCGTCGCACCCGCGTTCGCCGACGATGAGCACGTGCTGTTCGAGCTATTCAACGAACCAACAGAACCGTTCGGAGACGGGAAAGCAGACTGGGACGCCTGGCGAGAGACCGCACAGCCGTGGGTCGACCAAATCCGATCTCACGCGCCCGAAACGCCGATCATCGTGGGCTCTCCGCGGTGGTCGTCGTACGCGAAGTACGCCGACGACAATCCTTTCGAGGACGGGAACGTTCTCTATTCGGTGCATCTGTATCCCGATCATTTCGAGGCCTACGACGTGGACGCGATCGCCGCTGCTGGCGAGGAGGTCCCGCTTTTCGTCACCGAATGGGGGTACGTGGATGACGACGACAAACCCGAATATGTCGTCGGTAGGACTTCCGGCTTCGGTGAGTCGATCGCGGAGTACTTCGACTCGATTCCGAACGTGAACTGGACGGCCTGGTGTGCGGACTCGTTGTGGAGCCCAGCGATGTTCAACACCGACGGATCGCTCCGTACGGGCGACCGTTACATGGGCGGGTTCGTCAAACAATTGCTTGCCGACAGCTGATAGTTTCCTTCGCTCGCTGTCGCCTTCTGACCGGCGCTGATACACTCCGTATGGTCCTCTGTGATTCTGCCGGCTGTAAGTGTGTGAATCCGCCGTCACAGCCACAACTGAAGGAATTCCCCGCTTCAGTAGCGTCGGCATCCGGTCGTTCGCGACCGATTGGGCATTCTCACGGACACCGTAATCGACCGGTTCCGGGAGACGTATCGATATGATGTAAAAAAAGAGAGGCCACCCAAGCCAGCTGTCGTTTGGTGTCGATGAGAGTGAGTCCCGGACAGTGAGAGACAGTTCAGGACGAGGAGAGCCGTTGCGAAAACTGACAGGAGGGCAATGTCAGATAGATTCCCGCCGCCCCGGCGGTGAGAGCGGCGAGCAAGAGGATCGCACCGTCGAATCGGCCGGCGTCCGCGAGGACACCGACGATTGTCGAAGCGAAGGAACTCACTACGAACAGGGTCGTTCTGACCGCTCCCCAGGCCGTCCCCTCGACCTCGGCCGGGAGGAGGTCGATGATGAACGCGTTCGAGACCGGCGCAAAGCCCATCCGGACGCCGATCGTGAGCGTACTCGCGGCGACGAGAAGGCGGTTCTCGAAGACGACCAATCCGACCAGCGGGAGGACGCTTGCCGCGGCGATGACGGCGAGCACACCAGCGGACCGACGCCGCTGGGCGATCGCTCCGGCCAGCCACTGCGAGAGCGCGCCGACGACGAACAGGCCGCCAAAGAGGACCCCCGCGCCGGACTGGGCGAAGCCCTTCTCCGTGACGAGGTAGGTCGTCGCCAGCGCGGTAATTCCCTGATAGCCGAAGTACATAACGATCGCCGCGAGAACCGCGAGTCCGGTTCGACGTCGACAGACCGCTTTCCCGGCGGTCCTGATCGCGCTCGCGACCGACGGACTGCCCTCGTCGGTTTCCGGACCGCCGTCAGCGCGCGTCTCGTCCGTTCGACCCTCGAGACGGCGCGTACTGCGAGAGACGAATAGCGCGGCAACGACGAACCCGGGTGCCGCGAGTGCGAGTGTCGTGCGCCATCCGAGCCCCTCGACGAGCAACGCCGCGATCGCGGGGAGAACGGCTGCACCGAGGCTGCCGGCGGCCAGCGTCGCGCCGAGCGCTTGATCGGCTCGTTCGTCGAACACCCGCGTGAGGAGAGTTCCACGCGGCGGCCCATACAGTCCGGTCGCGGCCCCGAACAGCCCCATCGCGAGCACGAACAGCGTGAACGTCGGCGTCAGGGAGAACGCGAGCACCCCGACGGCCGAAAGCAGCAGGCTCGCAGTGAGGATGCGTCCCTCCCCGATCCGGTCGGCGGTGATACCCGCCGGGAACTGCAAGACGCCGTAGGCGGCCCAAAGCACTGTGACTGCGATTCCGGCCCCCGTCTCGGTCGTCGAGGGGAACGACGCCGTGATCGTCGGCAGAATGCCCGGCAGGACGAACCGCAATCCGAGCGCGAGGAACCAGCCAGCCGCGACACTTACCAGAAGCGTCCCGCTGCTCCCCGACAAGAGCCTCCTTCGATGGCCGGCGCGGTCCGTCTTCACTGTAGTTTTACTGCTCTCGAAGAGGGGGTAAAATCTTCCGACAATCGCCGGGCCAACATCTCCGTCTCTCGTCCAGGGCGGACGTACTCGCTGCTGTGTCGGCTATCGATGATGACGTGGAGTTCACGCGATAGCGACGGAGCTATGCGATGACGATCCCGCCCTCGGGCGCCCCGACACTGTCGGCGACGACCTCGCACTTGACCATGAACAGGAAGTAGATCGGAGCCCCGACGTCGCTGAACAGTTCGTAGTTACCCTGTCCCTTGCTGATGACGACATCGGCGTCTTTGAGTCGCTTGGCGAAAGCGTCGGTGATCGTGCCAGCGCCCTCCTCGCCGCGTGTCGAGAGATCGGCCACCTCCTGGAGGCCAACGGCCCGAGCTTCCTGTGCCGTCACATCGTTGAGGAACGGCCGTTTCTTGGCGACGACCTCCACGTCGGCGTCGATCTCTTCGATCAACAGCCGATCGAGAACGACCTCGCCGGCGTTATCGAGCAGGTAGAGCACGTCTTCGGCCTCGGCGAGTTCGGTTCGCAGTTCCGCGAGTCGATCGATGGCGAACGGTTGTTCGAGCACCTCGTCGATTGTCGATTCGATATCGATGTCGTGGCCGGGACCCACATCGATGACGTTGCCCGCGATCGCGAGCCGGACGGCACGTTCGAAACGGTCGTCGGCTTCTTCGAGGCGATACTTCAGGGCCGGTCGGAGATCCTCAACCGTCTCGTTGGCCTGTCGCTTGGCCTCGGCGAAGGGATCGTCTTCGCCGGTCTCTTCGCGAACGATCGTCTGGACTCGGGTGGCGATCGCCATGGGCGAGTCCGCGAAGGACATCTTGCTGATCCCGCTTGCTGCCCGGCGGAAGACGCGCTCGTGAGTCGTCTCGTCGGCATCCGTTCGGCTCGCCGCGTCGAGAACCTGGTTCAGGACACATGGTCCACACTCGAGGTGTGCTTCCATGAGAAACTCGTTGCCATGGACGACAAAAACGACGACGATCCGGCGGCGAGCCACTCCTGCCGCGCGTCAGATCTCCTTGAGCGTCGGGATCAAACTCGTCCGGGTCTCCTCGGAGACCGACTTGATGGTCCCGATCTGCTCGGGGCTGAAGGGAACGTCTGTAAACGCCGTCGAGACCTCGACGGACGCCGAGCGCTCGCCCCGCAAGCGAAGGCGCTGGCCTTCCATCTCGGTGAGCAGTACCGTATCCGCTGCCGACTCGACGCGTGCGATGTCGTCCTCGAACGCCGAGGTACTCACCGTAAAGAGGTACGTCCGATCGTCTTCACGTTCGATCGTCCCAAGGACGGCTTCGAGACTCTCTTCACGGTAGGTCGGCGAGAACAGAAAGAGGTTCAGTGCCGTTGCGAACACGAGCGTTCCCGGCCCATCGTCCGTGAGCCCCTCGGCTGCCACCTCGATCGCGTCGGTCCAGACGTCACTGTCGAGCAGGTTCGCCCGGATTATCCCCTCGTCCGACGTTTCGATCGCCTCGACGGTCGGGTCCAGTTCCGGATCGAAATCGACGAACGACAGCTGGTCGTCGTAGTCCTTAACGTCGACGTCGTACAGCTCGGCCATCGTCTCGGCGACGAACTCGCGTCCGGAGTTGGTCAGCAGGAAGACGACGCTACCGCCGGCCGCGAGCCAGGACTCGACGACGGCGAACCCGACCAGCGGCTTGCCCGAACCGCCCGGCCCCGAGACGACGGTCGTCTCTCCCACCGGAACGCCTTCGGGTAGTACCTCCTCGAACCACTCGTGGCTCGGCTCGATGGTCGATCGTACCATTGTATGGTTCGTACAAGTCCGACGAGCAAAGGCTTGACGATGCCGACACCATCGCGGGATCGAGTCGAAGTGGGCTTGATGTATCGGGCACCGAGTACCGTTTCGGCCTGTTCCGCTGAGAAGACGGGGAGATCTTCCGGACTCCGGTCCCCGACGCCTGGACCGGACGGTCTCCGGTCATACGGACCATCATAAGTATTCATCACAGTATATGAAATATCGTCCGCCCGACTCTCGAAACTGCTTCTCTGGTTCCCCGCAGTGATGACAAATCACAGTTATCCGTATCAGTCACTGCTCGGACGTGAGCAGGTCGGTGTCGCGTTCGAGTTGATCAACCAGGACGTCACGCATGGTGTTCATCCCCTCGGCAATCCGGTCGTCGGCCAGGACGTAGTAGTTGTACACGCCGTCCTCGCGTTTTCGGACGGCTCCCCGGTCGCGCATCAATTTGAGGTGTCGGGAGACGCTCGACTGAGGGATTCCCGTCGCGTCCTGAATTGCAGACACTGTGTGTTCTTCGCCGTTCTGGAGGACCTCGAGAATCTGCAGTCGCTTCGGATTCGAAAATACCGAACAGAGGTCCGCCTGGCGCTCGTAGATGTCCCCGGTCACGGGTCGACGGACGGGCGCGGCGTTGAAACGTCTTCGGTATCATTCGAATATTCGGAGAATCAGATATATGGGGTCAGGCCCCAAAATCGCGACGAACCGTGAACCTGCAAGAGCAACTTCGGTCCGCATCGAGCGCCGATCGTGCACTCGAGGCGATCTTCGACCTCACTCACGCCGAGTGCCAGGCTTACGAGGCGATCCTCGAGGTCGACGGACCGATGACAGTGGCCGAGATCGCGACGGAAGTGGGGTGTGCCAGCGCGTCCGCGTACCGCTACGTCGACACGCTCAAGGAGAAAGGCCTGTTTCGCCAGGTGAGCGAAAACTACGAGGGCACCGGGCGGTCGGCCTACGTCGCGAACTCCCCGGAGATAGTCGCCGACCGAATGGAACGGGAAGTCGAAAACATGTTCGAAAAGTGCAATGCGTCGATCGAGGAGTGTCGGACGACCTTCGAGGCGCAAACAAATCCGCCTTGACCGGTGATCCATCGACAGACGTCGTTCGAACCGCGTGGGAAATAATCGCTCCCCAACGCGTCTGGCTCGGGCGTCAGCTATTCTTTTCCCCATCATTTATTGTCCATCTACTGATCGGAATCTTTATCCGTATTATTGGATAGTATTTGGGTAGACACACAATACTATGAGCGAAACGACGACACGAACGAGACGGACGGAGTCGCGGCTCGACGGTGTCGTTGAGTACTTTGGACCGCAGTGGTTCGGCTCAACGATGGGGACCGGTGCCCTGGGCGTCGCCCTGGCGCTGGTCGCTGCCGAGTACTCCCTCCCGTCAGTCACCACACTCGCACAGTTCTTCGTCGCGTTGACTGCCATTTTGACGACCGCTTTCACCGTCCCCTGGCTCGTGCGAATCGTGACGCACCCGGCTCAGGTCAGATCGGACTTGGCCCATCCGATCCGGAGTCAGTTCTTCCCGACGATGCCGATCACGTTGATCGTTCTCGGTGTCGGCATCGCCCGGACGATGCGAGGTACTTTTCCGACCACGATCCTCGAACCGCTATTGGTCGGGCTGTTCGTGGCCGGAAGCGTCGGCATCTTCGGGTTCGGACTCCTGTTGGTCACGATCATGTTCGTCAACGACGGCATCGCGACCGAGCACGGCGTCTTCGCGTGGTACATCCCGCCGGTCTCGCACCTAGTGATCCCCCTCCTCGGATTCTGGCTGGTCGAGAACCTCTTCGCCGGGACTGCAGTGGGGCAGTTTGTCTTCGTCGTTTCGATGATGGCGCTGGGCGTCGGGAGTTTCATGTTCGTGTTCTTCGGGTCGATCGTCCTCCATCGGTACGCTTACGAGTCCCTTCCACGGGAGAAACTCGCGCCGACGTTCGTCATCGGGCTGGCTCCGACGGCCGTGCTTACGATCGCGATCGTGAAACTCGCACACGCGCTAAAGGCCGGAACCGGCCTTGGATTGACCGTCGAGCCACTGGTGCCCGGACTGAAACTCATCGCGCTGGTGCTGTGGGGCTTTTCGGCCTGGTGGTTCGTGTTGACCGCCGCGCTGGTGACCCACTACGTCACTCGCCGGACCCACCCGTTCTTTTTCACCTGGTGGGCCTACACCTTCCCGCTCGGTGCATTCGCCATCTCGGCGGGG
>ENA-ORCS01000915-ORCS01000915.1-marine-metagenome-genome-assembly--contig:-NODE-915-length-15195-cov-2.926313_pt1 | contig 15195 bp, 15 predicted proteins | sample MGYA00237781_ERZ508513 | MGnify/ENA primary metagenome ERZ508513 (study PRJEB26184, sample SAMN06268793) | marine metagenome | isolation source: Eden Landing Ponds, San Francisco, CA, USA | place...
CGTCCTCCTCCTCACGCTGGCGTACAGCGTCGTCATCGCCGGACAGATCCTCCTGTGGTTCGTGCTCGTCGGGATCGCCGTCGGCATCTACGTCGCGTACCTGCTCGTTCTCGCCGTGTTCCGGATGGTCGACGCGGTCGAGCGACTCGCCGATGCGGTCGAGGCCCGGAACGAGGCCGGTCAGACGCAGCCGAGCGACGGCAGTTCGACGAGTGAGAAGTCTGACGACGCCGAGACCGCTCCCGACGAGGTCGAAGCCGACGCAGATGAAGGAGACTCCGGCGCGAAAGAGACCGACTCCGACTCGGATGGTGCTAACTCCGGCACGGAAGACACCGAATCCGACACGGGCGGCGACGGAACCGAACCCACCGACCGCGGTCGCGAATCAGCCGAGCACCGAAGCGATACCGACACCTGATCGGGTCGAGAGCGACGCCCCGACCGGTGCTCGTTTGTACGCCGACGTCCTACGCCGGACAATGACCGACTCCGGCAGCTGGGTCAGCCTCTTCTCCGGCGGCAAAGACTCCTCGTGGGCACTCTACCGTGCGCTCGAGAAGGGACTGGACGTGTCGCGACTGCTCACCGTCCACCCCGGCGACGACTCGTATATGTATCACGTCCCCGAGACCCGGCTGGCCGGACTCGCAGCCGAAAGCATCGGCATCGACCTCGTCGAGGTCGAACCCGAGGACCTCGGTGCGGCCGACGCCGACGACGCGAGCAGACAGGGCGACCGGGAAGTCGAACCGCTAGAAGCGGCGCTGTCGGCGCTCCACGCCGACCTGCCGAACGGTCTCAGGGGCGTCACCGCCGGGGCCGTCGAGAGCGAATTCCAGACCTCGCGCATCCAGGCGATGTGCGACCGCCTCGGTATCGATCTGTTCGCGCCGCTGTGGCAGCGCGATCCGGTCGACCTCGGCCACGAGATGCTCGATGCCGGATTCGAGATCCGGATCGTCCAAGTCGCTGCGGGCGGCCTGGACGAATCGTGGCTCGGCCGGACGCTCGACGCCGACGCGCTCTCGGACTTACAGCGCCTCAACGAGGAGTACGGGGTCCACGTCCTCGGTGAAGGCGGGGAGTTCGAGACGCTCGTGACCGACGGACCGCATATGCGCCGACCGATCGAACTGGCGTACGAGACGGTCTGGGAAGGAACCCGCGGCCACATCCGCGTGACGGAGGCGGGGCTCGGCGACGCCTGAGCACCTACAGCGACTGGGCCGGCCTCTGGACGCGGGAGGACCGTTTGCCGGGGAGACAAACGCACGGGCGCCTCTGCCGCCCCGAGCGATCTGCCGATGGACTTCTGTGGACTCGCTCCCACCAGTCCCTATGGGAACAGACGACGGCGGTCACAGAGCGCGAGCGATCGACGCGCTCGCTGGGCGCGAGTACGCGACGGCGGGAGACGAGTACACGCGGGCCGGGTGGCGGGTGCTGGCCGAGCCGCGGCCGAACCAGAGCCCGTTCGAGGCGGACGAGCGGGGCTGGGTCGGTGAGGGGCTCCGGTATCTGACCGCCGCGGCCGTCGCGTACCGGGTCGCTGGCGCGGACGCCCGCGCCACGCGCCGTGCGGTGGAGGGCGTCGCAATCGCCCGGGATCTGGAGACCGCGCTCGAATCCCCCGTACAGCGGGCGTGTTTGCAAGAGTTCGTCGCCGACTTCCGGGCCGTCGGCGACACGGGGGATGTCGATGCGGCGTACCGGGAGGCGATCGACGCCTACCAGTCGCTCGCGGACGTCGAGTCCGTCCGGCGCTGGGCGACGTCGCCGCTGTTCGAGGCGGCCGCCGCGACGATCCGACAGGTGGCCCGAACGCTGGCGAACGGCGAGATCGCCATCGACTGGGAGGACCTCCACGGGAGCGACGCGTCGAATCCCGGCGCGTTCCTGGCCGAGCGCGCCCAGTTCAAACGCCAGCGGTTCCGATCGCTCCTCGCCCGCGTGATCGAGGAGGGGTGGCTCGCTGCGTCGCGCGGAACGACGGAGTACGACAACGCCACCTATCGATGTCCGGCGTGCGAGTCGACCGACGTCAACTGGATCGCCGACCACGTCCTCTGTCTCCGGTGTTCGGCACCGATGACCGAGGCCTGACCGGGTTGCTCGGCCGGATCACGGCACAATCGATGTTCGGACTCGATCGCGAGTGTGGCGCGGCAGCTATCCCAGCTGGGAGTGCGCGCCGACCAGCGCCGAAGACAGTTCGATGTTTTCGACGCGAGCGTGTTCGTCGACGATGGTGCTCCTGAGATCGGAGTCACGGATCACGGCGTCGCTGAAAACGACGCTCCGGTGCAGTTCCGAGTCGGTGACCTCCGCGCCGGCCATCACGTGGACGTTCTCCCCGAGATCGACGTTCTCGAGCGTCGCCTCGTCGTGCACGTACGTCTCGCCGTCGAGGTGCCACGACACCGCTTCGAGGTAACTCTCGGGCGTGCCGATGTCGTACCAGGCGCCGTCGAAAGTGAACGCGTTGACGTCGCCGCGATCCTGCAGCCACTGCATAAACCAGCCCGGCTCGTCGGGGTTGTTGCCGCTCTCAAGGTACGTCTCGAAGTCCGGAAGCGTCTCGGCGGGGAACGCATAGCAGGCGATCGAGACGAGCGTGCTCTGCGGATCATCGGGTTTCTCCTGGAAGTCGACGACGCGGTCTCCGTCCAGTTGGACCAGCCCGTACGACTTCGCGCGCTCGCGCGATCCGACGTCGTAGGCGGCCAGCGAGGGGGTGCCCTTCGCATCGAAGAAGTCGACGAACTCCGAGACCTCGAACGAGAGCAGATTGTCGCCGGCGACGACGACGAGATCGTCCGCGACCTCCTCGCGGTCGATGAGTTGTGCAAGTGCGCCGACGACCCCGAACTTCTCGTCTTCTGCGACGGTCTCTTCGACGGAGACAGTCGGCTTCTCGTACGGGGAGTCGTCGAGGAACGCCTCGAAGTCGTCGGCGAAGGCCTCGTTGGTACTGACGTAGACTTCCTCGATCCGGTCGTCGTCCTCGAGTTCCTCGAAGATGATATCGATGACTGTCCCGTCGCCGATTGGCAGGAGCATCTTCGGCCGGTCCTTCGTGATCGGCCACATTCGCGTCGCGTACCCGCCTGCGAGGACAACAGCTTTCATACCTCTCACCTGCCACCGGAGTTTCAAGACTGTTTCCCTAACCGCGGTGCACCGCCGAATCCACACCGGGAGAGAAGGAGCTATGATCCTCGGGGCCGGCGTACCGGTATGGCAGATTCGGGCGACGACGCGACGGCGAGACAGCGGATCGCGGACGCGCTCCGGTCGGAGCCCCACGACGCGTCGGCGCTCTCGGCGGTCGTCGGCGTTCCGCGGTCGACGGTGTACCGACACGTCGAACACGTGGCACAGAGCCTCGAGAGCGCCGACGACGAGCAGTTCCTCGTCGCACCGCCGGAGTGTCGCGAGTGCGGCTTCGATCGCTTCGACGACCCGCTGAATAACCCCTCACGGTGCCCGGAGTGTCGCTCCGAGCGGATCGCCGAACCGACGTTCCTGATCGAATAGCCCGATCGGAGCGCCGCGCGTCCGGTGAGAAAACACGCTCTGCCCTCACTCCTCGTCGAGGAGGTGGCAGACCGCGGTGTGCTGCTGGCGTTCATCGCCACCGACCGGATGCGTTGCGGGGGCCTCCGACGCACAGACCGTACCGAACTCGTCCGCGAGGAGCCGCGCCGCCGCCTCACGTTCGCCCGCGACGAGACGAGCCAGTGCGCGGTCGAGGACCGCCTCCGCGCCGTCGTCACCGAGTTCCGACGGGAGGTCGAACTCCCGTCTGAGCGCCGTCTGTACGGCGTGGGTCGGAACGTCGGCGGGAGCAGTCTCGGGTGCGGAGTCCGACGCAGCGTACGCTCGGATTGCGTCGAGGTCGACGCTCGGTCCTCGTTCGAGCCGCGAGTGGAACCGGTGCACTCGCCGCCAGGCGACGCCGTCCAGGTCGTACGTCTCGGGTGGGATCACCGCAGGACAGCGCGTGTGGAACCGACACCCCGAGGGCGGATCCGCCGCGCTCGGCACCTCGCCGACGAGATCGACGTCCCGCCGCTCGACGGTGGGATCCGGGACCGGGATCGACGCCAGGAGCGCCTCCGTGTAGGGGTGTCCCGGACTCTCGAACACCGACTCGACCGGGCCGGACTCGACGATCTCGCCGAGGTACATCACCGCCACCCGGTCGCACACCTCGCGGACCACGGCGAGGTCGTGACTGACGAGGACGATCCCGAGGTCCAGTTCTCGCCGGAGTCGGTTCAGGAGTGCGAGTACGTCCGCCGTGACCGAGGCGTCGAGCGCCGAGACGGGTTCGTCGGCGACGAGGAGGTCGGGATCGAGAATCAGTGCTCGGGCCAGCGCGGCCCGCTGTTTCTCCCCGCCGGAGAGTTCGTGGGGGTAGCGGTCGGCGTCGCTGGGGTCGAGTCCGACCCGGGAGAGCGTCGACGTCACGAGGCGACGGCGCCGCGCTCTGTCGGTCATCCCGTGGATCGCGAGCGGTTCCGCAACAGAATCGCCGATCGAGCGTCGCGGATCAAAACTCCCCGTCGGGTCCTGAAAGAGCAACTGTGCGCGGCGACGGAAGCGCTTCAGTCGCGACCGATCGTCGCTCGTGACGGGGTCGCCGTCCAGCCTGATCGTTCCGCCGGTCGGTTCTTCCACCCGGAGCATCGTCCGGGCCGCCGTCGACTTCCCGCACCCGGACTCGCCGACTAGGCCGACAGCCTCCCCGCGCTCGACGGTGAGGTCGATCCCGTCGACGGCCCGGACCTGCCCCGTCTCGCGGTTCAGCAGCCCCGTTCGCACGGGGTAGTGTTTCGTCAGATCGCGGACCTCGAAGAGCGGCGACGCGTCGGTCATCGGCGGTCACCGCCGGCTGATTCGTCAGCAGACGACCCGGAGTCGGCCGATTTCGCCGAATCGACGACGACGTCCGGGTCGCCGTCGGGCCCGAAGTGGACGCAGGCGGCGACGTGTGCCCGCGCCCCATCGGGGGCCGAGGTCGTCGCGTCGGGGGTCGGATGGAGCGGCGGCTGGTTCCCCTCTCGACAGGCGTCGACGGCGTGTGGACAGCGCGAGCGGAACCGACAGCCCGTGGTCGAGTCGGTCGCACTGGAGGGGTCGCGATCCGCAACGTCTCGCGCTGCGGTGGGTGTCAGATCGACATCGCGGCCAGGGATCGCATCCAGGAGCGCTCGGGTGTAGGGGTGCGACGGCCGCTCGAAGACGTCGTGGACGCTCCCGCGTTCCATCACCGTCCCGTCGTACATCACGACGACGCGGTCAGCGACTTCGGCGACCACGCCGAGATCGTGCGTCACGAGCAGCAGGCCGAGGCCCGACGCCGACTGGATCGATTCGAGCAGCCGGAGCACCTGCGATTGGATTGTCACGTCGAGCGCGGTCGTGGGCTCGTCAGCGACGAGCAGATCCGGTTCCCCCGCGAGGGCCATCGCAATGGCGACGCGCTGTTGCATTCCGCCGGAGAGTTCGTGGGGGTAGTCGTCGATCCGAGTCGCCGGGTCGGGGATGCCGACGCGGTCTAAGAGGTCGATGGCGCGGGCTCGCGCGTCGGCCTTCGAAACGTCGTCGTGGAGCTGGATCGCCTCCAGCAACTGCCAGCCGACGGAGTAAACGGGGTTGAGAGCGCGCTGTGGGTTCTGGAACACGTGAGCGATCCGGTCGCCGCGGACCGCTCGCAGTTCCGCCTCAGAGGCAGTCGCCAGGTCACGACCGTCGAAGCGAACCGTCCCGCTGACGATCTCGCCCGGAGGATCGTCGATCAACCGAGTGAGCGACTCGGCTGCGACGGTCTTGCCGCTCCCGGATTCACCCACGAGACAGACGGTCTCCCCGTCGTCGAGATCGAACGAGATCCCGTCGACAGCGGTGACGGTGCCGGCGTCGGTGTGAAAGCGAGTCCGCAGGTCTTCGACGTGGAGGAGTGAATCGCGGGAAGCTGCGGGTGGATCGGTCATCGGCCCACCTCCTGCCGCGGATCGAGGGCGTCTCTGAGCGCGTTGCCGAGGAAGTTGAACGCCAGGATCGTCGCGAACAGGAACAGACCCGGGACGGTGGAGACCCACCACGCGGTCGCGAGGTCACCCCGGCCGGCGGCGATCGTCTGCCCCCAGGAAGGTAGCGTCACGTTCCCGAGGCCGATGAACGACAGCGCGGCCTCCGAGAGGATCAACACCGGGATGTTGAGCGTCGCGGCGGTGACGATCGAGTTCGAGACGTTCGGCACGACGTGTCGCCAGACGACGAACGGACCGGACGCGCCGGCGCTGCGTGCGGCCGCGACGTACGTCTCTTCGCTGCGCTGGAGCGCCTCGCTGCGGACGATCCGCGCGATCCCGCCCCAGCCCGTGACGCCGAAGATGACGATCAGGACGAACAGGCTCCCGCCGTAGAGGTACGCCAAAAAGAGGAACAGGAAGAACGTCGGGAAGGTCTGCTGGATGTCGACGTAGCGCATCAGCGCCTCGTCGATCCATCCGCCGGCGTACGCTGCGGTGGCCCCGACAGCCGTCGCGATCGTGATCGAGATCAGGGTCGCGATCAGGCCCACCTGCATACTGACCCGCATTCCGAAGATCGCCAGCGCGAGCAGGCCCTTTCCGTCGGCGGTAGTCCCGAGCGGGTAGCGCCACGTCCCCTGGCAGCGGCCCTCGACTACCGGGCCGACGCACTCAGTCGGAATCGAGGCGTCGACACTCAGGAAGACGGGGGGTTGGTACGCAGCGGCGACATCCAGCGCTGGCGGGTCGAGAAAGAGCGTCCCGACCGTCCCCAGGAGGAAGATGACGAGGAGGTACGCGAGACTGAGCACCGCGGGCCGGTGTCGGCGAAAGCGGCGCCAGTAGTACGCGACGAGGCGGCGGTTCCGCGCCAGCGGAACGAGCGCGAACGCGAGCACGGACAGCGTCGCGACGAACAGCCAGTCGACGGCGGTCGCGTCCCAGACGAACGCGACGCCCCCGAACGCGACGTCGATCGTCGGATCGCCGCCGGCGACGAGGCGATCGGAGGCCACGGCGAGACCGTAGCTGCCAGCAGCGACGAGCGCGGCGAGTCGGAGCGGCGAGCGACCCCCACCGTCGGCGTCGATCGACGCCCAGTCGACGTCCTCGAACCGCTCGGAGGGTGGCTCGCCCCCGTCGGCTGACTCCGAGTCGTCCGTCCCCGTTCCGGGAGAGTCCTCGGCACCGATCATCACCGATCACCGTAGTCGATGCGGGGGTCCAAAAGCGCGTAGGCGAGGTCCTGCAGGAGGTTCCCGAGCACCGCCACGAGCACCGGAACGAGCGTTGTGCCGAGCACCAGCGCGGTGTCCTGCCGACGGATGGCTTCGAGGCTGAGCCGGCCCAGTCCGGGAATCCCGAAGACGACTTCGACGAGATAAGACGCCGAGAGGATGATCCCGAGGAGGTCCCCGACGAGGATCGTCGAGAGCGGGACGAGCGTCGGGCGGAGCACGTGTCGGGTGAGGATGCGCCACTCGCTCGCGCCCTTCGCCCGGGCGGCCTTCACGAACGCCGCGCGGACATACTCCAGCGCCTCGGCCCGGGCGTAGCGCATCGTGCTCGCGATCGCGCTCGTCCCCAGGACGAAGACGGGCAGAACGAGCTGTCGGGCGTTGGCGAGCGAGAGCGGCCGGGTCCGGGCCAGTTCGGCGTCGAACAGCACCGGGACCCAGCCGAGTTGGACGGCGAAGAGCAAGAGCAGGACGATCCCGAACCAGAAGTTCGGGATGCTGACGCCGAAGAACGCGACGAACGTCGCCGCGTAGTCGGTCGTGGTGTACTGATTGAACGCCGAGTAGAGTCCGATTGCGATCCCCAGAACGGTCGAGAGCGCCACTGCGGGCACGGTGTACATAAGCGAGTACGGGAGCGCCGTCAGAATCGCCGCCAGGACGGGCTGTGAACGCGTGTCCGACCAGCCCCAGTCGCCCGTCGCGAGGTTCCCGAGGTACTCCAGGTACCGCTCCCAGAGCGGCCCTGTGAGTCCCCGGCGCTCCGCGTAAGCCTCGGCCGCGGTTTCGGCGTCGGCACCGGTCGCGGCCGCTCGGAACTGGATTCGCGCCAGCTCCGGATCGGGCGCGTAGTCGAGGAGGACGAACGTGACCGTCAGGATGACGAAGGCGGCGACGCCAGCCCACGCGACCCGGCGTGCCGTGTACCATTTCAGCCCCATCGTGAGTGCGGATCTGAGTGCGTCGATCGCGTTGGCGGTCGGTCCGCTCCGCGGCAGTTAATTGTATCGTCGCGTCGGCCGTCTCGTCGGAGTTGCATTCGGCGTTCCCGTCGGAATCGCATTCGGTATCCTCGTCGACGTCGCATTCGCCCCCCGCTCAGTCCGATGCGGCCGAGGCGGCGAGTCACGCCCCATCGAGCCGCCAGGTGTTTCGGTCCCACGAATAGCCGAAGGTCTCCTCGGGACCCCGGATCGCGCTGTCGTACCCCACGATCTCGACGCCCATATGCAGGAAGTTGAACGGTTGTTCGACCGAGAGTGCGCCGAAGACCTCAGCGAGCGCGGCCCGCCGTTCGGCCTCGTCAACGGTGCTGGAGGCGGTCTCGAACAGCGATGCGAAGTCGGTCTCGGGGTGATACCCGTAGAAGTTGGTCCCGCCGCGGCGGACCGAAAACCCGCGGATCGAGGTCGGCGTTCGGGGATAGGTGTTGAACGTGATCCCGAGGATCAAATCCCAGGGTCGCGAACTCACCGACTGATCGCGCGGCCCGCCGTTGTAGGGGCCCGCGTCCCACGGCGGGTCGCCATCACCCTGCCAACTGTTGTAGAGGTGCTGTTCGACGATGCTCCCGTACTGCTTGCCGGTCAGCTCGACGTCGATGCCGACCGCGTCGTACTCCTGGGCGACCAGTTCGGCGATCGTCTGAATCGGCTGTGAGCCCTGGGCGAACACGAGATCCAGCGTGACCGGCTCGTCCGCGTCGTCGACGACGCGGTCGCCCTCGTAGCGGTACGGCGTTCCATCGAGATTGTCCCGCAGGAGTTCGCGAGCGCGCTCGTGACTGTAGGTCTCTCCGACGCCGAGTTCGCGGACCGCTTCGTCGGCGTACCACTTCGAGAACGTCGGCTGGAAGGTGTGCGCGACGGTGGCATAGCCGCGGCGGACGTCCTCGACGATCTGCCGTTTGTCCACCGCGTGCGCCAGCGCGCGTCTGACGGCTGGCTTCCGAAGCGCCTCGTAGAAGGACCCGTTGGCGCGCTGATTGTAGATGAGCGATGTCATATACGCCTGCGGGAACACCTTCACCGCGACGTCGTCGAGTCCCTCGAACTGCTCGACCCGCGACGCGGGGAGGTCCGTAGCCGTGAGTTCGCCAGAGCGGAGCGCCGACAGGCGCGTGCTCTCTTCGGGCACGACGCGATAGGTGTACGAGTCGAAATACGGAGCGTTCTGCCACTCGTCGGGCACGTCGTCCACCTCGCGGAGGTAGTACTCCTCGTTCCGGGTGGCGACGAACGAGGAGCCGCGCTCCCAGCGCTCGAACGTGTAGGGGCCGAGGTTTCCGGCGTACGCGAGCGTCTGAACCGCCTCGTCCTGCGCCAGCCCTTCCTGGTCCTCGGCCGGTCGATACTGTTCGATGAGGCCCTTGGGCATACAGAACGCGCCCCACAACACCGGGCGGAGGGGGAAGGCGGGATCGGGCTCGGGGAGGCGGACCTCGAACGTCCGTCGGCCAGTCTTCTCCACGGGAATCGGCTCGCCGGCCCGCTGCCACTCCCCGGGAGTGGGGTAGTTCGCCCAGTTCGAGTCGGCCTGGAACACCTCGGTGATCATATACACCCAGTCTTCGGCCGTCATCGACCCGTAGTCCGCACCCCACTCGAGGCCGTCTCTGAGTTCGACCGTGTAGACCCGACCTTCGTCGGTCGAGATGTCGGCCCACAGCGGGAAGATCTCCTGCTCGGGCGTGATCGCGTACGCGCCGTCGAGTACCAGTTGGATGCGGTTCGCGGAGGGGGTGTCGTTGACGCTGAGGAAGTTCAGGGTCTGTGTGCCCGTCGACGTACCGTCGACGTAGTGGGTCTCGTCGCTGGTGCCGTCGCCCTGCGAGGAACTGCACCCCGCGACTGCGGTCGCCCCACTGAGACCGAGAAGATGGAGAAATGATCGCCGGGACCGAGACGCGAGCGCGCTCGGTCCGGCATCGCCCGAACGGTCACCGGGTAGCATACCGACACGGTTCGGCTATCCGGTAAAATAGCCATCGATGGCCCGCATCCGACGAGGGTGGTCACTCGGGCCTCGAACGCGGCCGCTGCGGTGGGCGGTGCGGCGCCGGATCAGTCGTCGCCGGACTCGTCGACGATGACGACCTCGCCGTCCTCGACGCGGACGTTGATGAGCGTCTTGACGTGGTGGTCGCTGTCGTCCAGTTCGTTCGAACCGGCCTTCTTGATCACGGCGACCGTGTCGACGACGTCTGCGCCGATGCTGTCGAGGGCGTCGAGCACCGCCCGCATCGTCCCGCCGGTCGAGAGCACGTCGTCGAGGACGAGCACCCGGTCGCCCGGGTCGACGTCGTTGATGTACATCTCGTTCTCCGAGTACCCCGTCTGCTGACTCAGGGGCTCTTCGCCGTCGAGGCCGTACTGGCGCTTTCGAATGACGACGAGCGGGATGTCTGTCATCAGCGAGACCGCCGTGGAGATGTGAATTCCCATCGCCGCGGGGGTGACGATCTTGTCGACGTTGTCGATCTCGGCCTTGCGGATGATCTTGATGACGATCTCCCGCAGCAGCTCCGGTCGGAGCATCGGGACGCCGTCGCTGATCGGGTGGACGAAGTACTCGTACTCTCCTTTCTCGATGATTGGGGCTTCGAGGAGCGACTGCCGCAGTTGGTCCATGTCGAAGCGATGCCGGGTCGAAAATAAAAACTGGCGGTTCGTCTGCTCGCCGCGAGTGAGCGCCGCGGTTCGTGTCAGCGGCTATCGCGGCAGCAACACACGTGGAGAGCCGGCGGGCGCGCCGAACCCGTGCGGGGGAGACGTTCCCCGTCAACTGGGGAAACTGGACGTATGACCACTTGTCCGCGGTGCTACCGCTCGACAGAGCGGAAGACGTATTTGACACCCTTAGTAACGGTACCGTAACGTATGAGCCGAGCGACCGACCGGAACGGAGCGGCACCGACCTGGGCTGGTGGTGGCAGGTGAGTGCCGAGAGTTCCCGCATCCTCGTTCCCGTGGGTGAGTCCTCCACCATCCGCAACACGGTGGCGTACGCGATCCGGGAGGCGCGTGCGGGTGCGGAAGGGACTGACGAGACACCCGCAGACGCGGACGGGGCCGACGAGACACCCGCAGACGCGGACGGGGCCGACGAGACCCCTGCGGTCCACTTCGTGTTCCCGGCCAGGGGGCGCGCCGTCGACGCCGAAAGCCTAGACGACTCTGCACAGGCCGAACGTCTCCTCGAACGCGTGATGGTCTGGGCGCGTGAGGACCTGGGTTACGACGACAGCGAGGAGGCCGAACTCGACATCGAGATCGAAACCGCGGTCGTCGGGACCGACCGCTACCTCTTCAGCCCCGGCGACTTCGCGGCCGTCATCACTGAGTATGCGGCGGTGGCGGGGCTCAGTCGCATCATCGTCGATCCGGAGTTCCAGCCCGGCGGCAGCGCGCCGATGCTCCGGCCCTTCGAGGTGGAACTCACGCGGTCCGACTTCGCCGTCGAGGAGGCGCCGGTCGAACGACAGACGTCGCGGACTCGGCTGGTCTCGCGGACGACGATCGGCAAGGGGATCGCGACGTTCGGTGCGACCTACGCGTTCTACCTCCTGATCGCCGGGTCACTCAGCCTGTTCAACCTCGCCACCGGCGGACTGACGGCGCTACTGGCGACGATCGGCTTCGCGAACATCACGTTCGTCTCGTCGCCGTCGCCGCGCCGGACCGCGCTCCGGATCGCGCGGCTGGGCCTGTTCGTGCCGTATCTGGTGTGGGAGATCACGAAGGCGAACCTCTCGATCGCCTACATCATCCTCCATCCCGATCTGCCGATCGACCCCGAGATGCGTCGGTTCCGCGCGGCAGTCTGGGGCGGCATCCCCGTGACGACACTCGCCAACAGCATCACGCTCACGCCGGGGACCCTGACCGTCGACGTCGGCCGAGACGGTCTCGACATTCACACGCTGACCGGCCCGGCTCGCGACGACCTCGCCGCAGGGGGGTTAGAGCGGGCGGTCCGATTCGTCTACTACGGCCGAGCCGGCGCCCGGATCCCGACACCGACAGAGCGCGAGAGCCTGTCGCTCGTGACCGCGGAGTCGACGCCCTCGGGCGCGGCGTCCGGCGCCGAGACGGAGACCGGCGCCGATTCGACGGGCGAGGTGACCGAAGCCGGGGGTGAGACGTGATGGCGGTCTCGGGACTCCTCGGAACGGTCCTGCTCGCGGCGGCCGGCGCGTTCGTCGTCTTCGCCATCGTGTTGGTCTACCGGATCGTCGCGGGGCCGACGATGCAGGACCGCGTCATCGCGGTCAACGGAATCGGGACGAACGTGGTCGTCGTACTCGCCCTTCTGGCAGCGGCGCTGGAGCGCCCCGGCTACCTCGACATCGCGCTCGTCTACGGGATGCTGAACTTCCTGATGAGCATCGCCATCTCGAAGTTCACCGTCGAGCGGGGCGGGGTGATCTGAGATGGCGGTCACCGAGTGGCTGGCTATCGCGCTCGTCGTCGCGGGGACGTTCTTCGGGTTCGTCGCGGTCGTCGGTATCGTCCGCCTCCCGGACCTGTACACCCGCGCACACGCCACCTCGAAGAGTGACACGCTCGGGATCATTCTGACGCTCAGCGGGGCAGCGCTGGTGTTCGGCGCGGACCTCGCGGTCGCGAAGACGGCGGTCCTGGGGCTGTTCCTGTTCGTGACGAACCCCACGGCGGCGCACGCGATCACGCGGGCCGCGTACGATCAGGGAATCGCGCCCTGGACCACGGAGGGAGACGAATGACGGCGATCACGGCTGAACTGACCGTTGTGCTCACCTTCGCACTCCTCACAGCTGTCGCGGCGACTTTCCTGCGAGACGTTCTCAACGCCATCATCGCATTCGCGGCGTTCAGCTTCGGGATCGCCGTCGCGTGGCTGCTCCTCGCCGCCCCGGACGTGGCGCTGACCGAGGCCGCCGTCGGGGCGGGGATCACCACGGTCTTCTTCCTGGTGACGATCGCGAAGACAGTCAGGCCGGGCGGCGAGCGACTCTTCGAGCCGATCGCGTGGCGCTCGGTCGCGGTGGTCGCCGTCCTAGTCGGGGCGCTGCTCACCACCGTCCGGTCGCTACCGGCGGTGGGCGCGGTGAACTCGCCGGTCGCGACCTCCCGGATCACGGAATACTACCTCGGAAACGCCTACGATCAGACCGGCGTCGAAAACGCCGTGACCGCCGTGTTGGCCGCCTACCGTGGCTTCGACACGCTGGGCGAAGCGACGGTCGTCATTGCCGCCGGACTGGCGGTGCTTCTCGTGCTACGACAGGAGGCCTACGTATGAGCAGTGCAGACCAGAACCGAACCTACGTCGAGAGTACGATCATTATGACGACGGTTCGCGTCGTCGCCCCGTTCGCGTTCACCTTCGGGCTGTTCGTGATGTTCCACGGCGCGGAGTCGGCGGGTGGCGGCTTCCAGGGCGGCGTCATCGTCGCTGCAGCCGTCCTGTTGCTCGCGTTCGCGTTCGGAATCGAATCGACGCGTGCGTGGCTCGAAGGACCGCTCGCGCGTGCCGCGATCGCGGCCGGCGGGGCGGCGTTCACCGTCATCGGTCTCGGTGCGGTGGCGGCGAACGGAGCGTTCCTCGAGTACGAGGCCTACAACCTCGGAAAGACGGGCGTCAAATACGGTATCGAACTCGTCGAACTCGGGATCGGTGCGATCGTCTCGGGCGTCCTCGTGGGGCTGTTTTTCAGCCTGGCGCGGGGAGACTTCGAGTCCGTCAACGGCAGCGACGCCGACGGACAGGGAGGTGAGCAGCCGTGATCGATCTGCTCGCGACCCACTACAACTACCTGATGTTCGTGGCGCTCGTCGGACTCGGCCTCTACGACGAGTCCTCGATCACCGTCGAAGGGCGCGAGGCGATCGCCGACGCGGACGCCGGCGCGGTCTTCGCGGAGTTCTACACGAGCCACCTCGTCGGCGCAGACGTCGACGACATCGCGGCGTATCACGACATCGAGATCAACGTGCGGGACCGTGCGGGCGTCGAACAGCACCCCGAGCCGATTCTCGATGCCGCCGCTGACGGAGACGCCGTGTTCCTCACTGCCGGTGACACGATGATCTCGACGACCCACGTCGACCTCCGCCTGCGCGCTCACGAGCGCGGGATCGAGACGCACGTCGTCCACGCGCCGACGGCCGAGTCCGCGGCCTCCAGTCTGACCGGCCTCCAGAACTACCGTTTCGGCAAGGCGACGACGCTCCCCTTCGAGTGGGCGCACGGCGCGGACGTCGTGCCCGGCTCGGTGATCGAGACCATCGAGGACAACCGCTCCCGGGGGTTACACACGCTGTGCTATCTCGACATCAAGGTCGGTCGCGGTCCCGAAGGTCCGGATCCCGACTTCGAGGCGTACATGAGCGCGGACTACGCCGCGGATCTGCTCGCAACGGCGTGGGATCCCGACGCGCTCGGCGTCGTCGTCGCGCGCGCCGGGAGTCTCGATCCCGTGGTGCGTGCGGACCGACTCTCGGTGCTCGCGGACGCCGACTTCGGCGACCCCCTTCACATGCTGATCGTTCCCGGCGACCTCCATCACGTCGAGGCGGACGCCCTCCGCGGACTCGCCGGCGCACCCCCGGATCTCACGTCCACCGAGTGAGCGTGATCGATCGACCGCGGTCCGGATCACAATAAATTGATAACACCTCCCACGAAACTGCCAGCCGATGCGGACTCTCCACGCCCTACAACGTGAGATGCTCATACTGGTCGCCGACTTCGGCGATCCGTGCGGGCAGGACATCAAACGGGAACTGGAGGCGTACCACGACGCCGAAATCCGAAGCGAACAACTCTACCACCACCTCGACGCGCTCTGCGAGCGCGGCTTCGTCGAGAAACGCCGTGCGGACGGTCGCACGAACGCCTACGTCATGACCGACGAGGGACGTCAGTGGCTT
>ENA-ORCS01000916-ORCS01000916.1-marine-metagenome-genome-assembly--contig:-NODE-916-length-15185-cov-3.169711_pt1 | contig 15185 bp, 17 predicted proteins | sample MGYA00237781_ERZ508513 | MGnify/ENA primary metagenome ERZ508513 (study PRJEB26184, sample SAMN06268793) | marine metagenome | isolation source: Eden Landing Ponds, San Francisco, CA, USA | place...
CCCGCAGATGGCGGTGTGAGTTACGCGGACAAGCGCGTCGGTCGGGGCCTCGATCTCGGGCCGGGGAACCTCCTCGATTTCGATCTCGCCTGGACCGCGGTAGACGGCTGCGCGCATATCCGTCTACAGGGGTGGGACTACCTTAAATCGGCGGTCGCGATCCCACGGCAGGAGTTACAGCGGCAGCAAGGCGAAATCCCACGGCTAAAGCCGTGGGAGGAGGTCAAGCAGTGGCGATAGTGACCACGTTGAGTGCGACCACGCCTGTGGTGACTCCGCCGAAGCCCGCGAGCGCGGCGTGGCCCTGCCGTTCGTCGACGCGATACCAGGTCATCCCGAGCACGGCCAGGGCGGCAAGCTTCAACCCCGCGAATCCCGGCGTGCCGAGCGTTTCGACGAACCACCGCGCGAGCGCGTTCCCCTCGGAAAACCCGCGCGTGACCCCTATCGCCGTCGTCAGGACGTCGAGAGCCGACACCAAGAGTACCGCTGTCCAGAGGACGACAGTGAGCGCCGAGTTCGGGCCGCCCCGGCCGATACGGCAGATCGTCCCGATGCGCCATCGACTCGATACTGTCCGGTCCGTGGCTGTCTGCTGATCTCCCATCCATCCCACCGTCCCCGGACGACGGATCCCCTGTCTATCGTCCGGCTACTTACCGTGACACTGACTGGCATATTCATCCTTTCGGTTCGGATTGGCGGCAGGTGAGTGTGTTCGCAATGTTTCTCGTTTACGGCAGGTCCCGTTCGGATTACCGTGTGTCACAGGCCGGCGAGCGTGAGGGTGTTGAGCCCGCTCACCAGCAGCGTCACTAGCGCGAACCCCATGAGGACGAGCCGGGCGGATTCCCCCTCCAGGTATTGCCAGGCGAATACGAGGGCGATCAGGGCGAGGAGTTTGAGCGCGCCGATCCCCGGCGTGCCGTAGGTGGCAATGAACGCCCGCGCGGCCGCGTTCCCCTCCGGGATACCCCTGCCGACGCCGACGATTGTGGTCACTACATCCAGGACTGATCCGACGAGTATGACCGTCCAGAGGACCGCGTCGGCCTCCGGTAGCGGCCGCGGCTCGAGGAACTCCTCGAGGGCGAACAGGCCCGCCTCGAACCAGCCAGGCACGAGTCGTTCGGGAAGGGTTCTGGGATCCATTGACGTCCTCTGAGGGGCAGGTATCCGCCGCTCACGTCCGCCGTTCGATCCACCCGGGCGACTGATAATAATCGAGGTAAAACGTCCTGCCATACCCGTCCTTTCCGGGATTTGGACCGTCAACCAGTCCGATCGACTCCTCCGGCCCCGGCTCGACTTGTTCGGAGCGGTTGCCGGGCGCGTCAACGTCTCCAAGACAGACGAATTCGATGCCGTCGGCCGCTTCGACGTCGCCCGTCGTGGCGGCGTACTCCCGGTCGGGGTCCGAGTTGGGGCGTACCGACCCGTCACGGAGTTCCGGGGCGCGATCGACGCCTGTGACCGCGCCACAATACGGACAGTAGTAGGATACCTCGACCATAACGGGAGCGAGGTGCCGTAGAACTATAGGTTCGCGGGGAGAGTATCGTGGCGATCCATCGATTTCGCTCGTGATACTGATTTCCGCGCAGGGATTACTCCGACAAGCTACGATTCTCCGGATGGCTGGCGGCTCGAAATGTCCGTCACGTCCAGTTTCCGCGACGTCCTGGCGGCAGTGGTTCCGCGGCAGAAACCTTATGACACCTGCCACGCCAGTATCGACCGTTAGATGACCGCAAGTGTCGCCCCGATCGTGCTGGTTGTCGACGACGAGTCCGATGTCGCCGACGCATACGCGGCCCAACTCGAAGACCGCTATACGGTTCTGACGGCCTACAGCGGTCAGCAAGCCCTCGAAACCGCTGATGAGACTGTCGACGTTGTCCTGCTGGATCGGCGGATGCCGGGGGTCTCCGGCGACGAAGTTCTCGAGAAGATCCGCGAGCGCGATCTCGACTGCCGGGTCGCGATGGTGACGGCCGTCGATCCGGACTTCGACGTTATCGAAATGCCGTTCGACGATTATGTCACCAAACCGATCTCCCGCGAGGAGCTGTTCGAGACGATCGAGAAACTGCTGTCCTTTCAATCCTACGAGGAACAGTTCCAGCAGTTCTACCGGTTGACGACGAAGCTGGCGACGCTCCGAGCCAACAAGAGCGAGGCCGAACTCCAGCGTAGCGACGCGTTCCAGCGACTGGTAGAGCGACGTGACGAGCTCAAAACCGAACTCGACGAGACGCTTTCGACCTTCGACGACGAGGACTTCTCGACCGTGTTCACGGATTTCGACACCGACAGGGAGTGACCGTTCGACGACCCGAACGGGCTGTTCGTGATCCGAAAATCCAAGTACTATCGGGGCATAGGTTAACACATGGCTCCCGCCTGGGGCTGGATCCTGGCGTATCTGTTAGGATTTGTGCTGTTTCAGGCGGCCATCTACTGGTATCTCCAGGGTGACGGTACGTCCATCGAGGGGCCAACGCCGGGCTACGGTGAGAGGGACGCAGCCACACATCCGGCGATCGATCGGCCGGACCGCGACGGGGAACGCCCCGACAGGATGGTCTCCGACGGGTCGGTCCGCTGTCCACACTGCGGAGCGGTCAACGAGCGCGAGTCCACGTACGCGTACTGTCGGGAGTGTGTCCGGCAGTTGCGCTGAGGGTGGTCCCGAATATCACAGCGGTAACAGCGCGGAAGCCCACGGCTTCAGCCGTGGGAGGAAGCGCGTAAGCTCCGAGCGGCAAACCACCGACTACGGCAGGGTTGACTCCTCAATGCAGGCATGAACATTAATAAAGAGTAGCTAATGCTGTGAAATACATGGCGTGGGAGGTGACTCGAACGGTACGGGTTCGCCTCGACGTGCCTGACGACCGCAAGAGTGACCTCCACGCCACCAACCAGCAATTTCAGTACTGTGCGAACCGTACCGCAGACTGGGCGTGGCGCTATCCCGACGAAGACTGTGTGACAAGCAAAAGCGAGGCTGAAGCCGCCATCTACGACGAACTCCGCCACGACACGGATGAACTGCACGCGAACCTCGTGCAGAAAGCCATCAAACGCGCCACCGACGACATTAGCAACTGCGTTGGCCGGCTTGCTGAGTGCGAGAACACCAACAAACCCGAGTACGACACGTTCAGCATCGTCTACGACAAGCGAGCGGCCACGTACTACCGCGACAAGGTCAGCTACCCACCGCTGAAGCGGTGGGTAGCTGACCGCCGAGAACACTGAAGAAACACCTTAGTGTCGACGGTGTCATAGCTCCGGTATGCGTGTGGCCAGTGGCGTGCCGGGGTTCGACGACCTCGTCGACGGTGGACTGCTGTCGGACCGCCTTTACGTCGTCAGCGGCCCGCCGGGCAGCGGGAAGACGACGTTCTCCTCGATGTTCATCACTCAGGGAGCCAAGGAGGGGGAGAGTTGTCTGTACGTGACGATGCACGAGACGAAGTCCGAACTCCGCGAGGACATGTCGGGATTCGAGTTCGGCTTCGACCGGGCCATCCAGTCGAACGCCGTGCAGTTTCTCAACCTCGTGACGGAACCGGGCAAACGGGCAATCTCCCAGTTCGGCAAGGAAGGCGGACTGACGAATCGCCTCGTGGCCTACATCGAGTCCAACGGCATCGACCGGGTGGTCATCGACTCGACGCTGTTGCTCCAGCACTTCTTCAACGACGTCAGTGACGAGATCACGGGATTTCTCTCCGCGCTGAAACAGACTGACGCGACGATCATTCTCATCTCGGAGATGACCGACCCCAGCGCCTACTCCGACGAGCACTACCTGGCCCACGGGGTCATATTCTTCCACAACTTCCTGGAGTCCGGCGGGATGCAACGGGGCATCCAGGTGATCAAGATGCGTGGAACAGCGATCGACTGTGACATTCGCGAGTTGGAGTTCTCCGGCGAGGGGCTCCTCGTCCATCCGGACCGCAAGGTCCAGACCTGACATGTACGACCGCTCATACGGCACCGACTGGGAAACGCTCGGCAAGGACCAAGCCACAGAGCGAGCCTTCGCTCTCGGCGTCGCGGCCGCGCTTGGCGACCCTGCCCCCGACGAGTACGAACGCGTCCTCGAGACGGCCGCCAACTCTTATGACCGCAGTATCGTCGAACTCGCCTACCAGGAGGGCAAGCGGAAGGCGGCGGGGAAACGTGCCGAGGCCGACGACGAGGCGTCCGTCTGGGAATCCCTCGTCGAGGAAAGCGGGCCGAAAACGACTGTCGACGAGGACGAAATCCCCACGGGCGACCGTGACGGCCTTCCGGCCGCACTGGAGTCGTTGGATCTGCTGGACCGACCGATCGGGGACCAGCTCGAAGCCGAGGGACTGCCGGAGTTCCTCCGGAAGTGATGGCTGCCGCCGGTAGCTCGTCTTTCACAGAGAGGTTCGCGTCCGAAAGTCGACGCCGGGGCTGAACGGATCCCGGTCGCTGTAGAACTTCCGGCCGATCGCTTCGTCGCCAACAGCGGAGTAAAGCGCGGTAGTCGCCTCCTCGTGTGTCGTGTACGTCTCGACGTCGAGCCGTCCGAATATCTCCGTCAGCGTCTCCGAACCGTTCGAATACTCGACCTCGAGGTCGCCGTGAGCGGCCAGCAGGTCGGCGGTCGTGGTCGGATAGCGGTGCGTGCCGAGTCGTTCGCTCGCGTCCTGGATCGTCGGCATACCTCCACGAATGTCACGGTACCTAATAAACCTTAACAATTAATAATCTTATTCGTGCCAAAAAGTCCCACGCATGGCGATTGGCAGGTAGCAGCCTCTCGCGTCCGCGTCGGGATCACCACAAGGTCGAAAGGGGGCCTCGGCCAATACGGTATATGGTCGTCGCGGACTTACACGTTCACACGACGCGCTCGGACGGCGCGCTCGCGCCCGAAGGCGTCGCACTCGCGGCCCGTCGGGCGGGTCTCGGGGCGGTCGCGATTACGGATCACGATCGATTACCGCCCGTCGACTCTCCCGTGTCCGAACGGCGCGAGATCACCGTGATCGGCGGGATCGAACTTCGCGTGACGACCGGCGAGAGACGTCTCGATCTGCTGGGCTACGGCGTCGATCCGACGTCCGCGCTCCGCAGGGAGATCGACCGTCTGCAGCGCAACCGGATCGAACGTGCCCGCGCTATCGTCGACTGCGTCGAGAGCCACACCGGCGTCGAGCTTGACGTATCGTTCGGGCCGGGCGTCGGCCGCCCACACGTCGCGCGGGCGATCGCCGAAAGCGACGCGCCGTACGGGTACGACGGTGCGTTCGAACAACTCGTCGGCGACGACGGGCCTTGCTACGTCGCCCGTGAAATCACGCCCTACGAGCGCGGGCTCGAGTTGCTGTCCGAGGCGACTGAGCTAGTGAGCCTCGCCCATCCTCTCCGATACGACGACCCCGACGCGGCGCTGTCACTCGCTTCCGATCTCGACGCCGTCGAATTGGCCTACCCCTACGACGGCGTAGTCGATCTCGCTCCCGTCGAGACCGCGATCGGCGAGCACAATCTGCTGGCGACCGGCGGGAGTGACGCCCACGGCAAACAGGTCGGAGTCGCCGGCCTCGACGGACCGGTCTACGAGCGCGTCCGCGCTCGGCTGCCCGACTGATCTGTCTGCCGTCCGTCGGACGGAACGGAGGCTTCAATGCCCTCGGCGTTCTACTATCATGTATGCAGTGTCACTACTGCGACCGTGAGGCCGAGGTCGCGGTCGAAAAGGACGCCGTCAAGGTGGGTCTGTGTGAGGAACACTTCCGCGAACGTATGTCCGAACTGGCCGATGGCAACTGGATCGAAGGGGTCGACGAGGATCTGAATATCGATCACGAGTCGTGATTTCGGGACTGGTCGTCGCGGTCCGTCGTTACGTAATATCTTTAGCCGCGGGAGGATGTCAGGCTGTCTGTTCGTCCAGCCACGCCAGCAACTCGTCGGCCACTACCTGACTCTCACTGACCGGGAAGAGGTGCCCGCCCTCGATTCGGCGGTGACGGCCGCGCGGAAGGTCGTCGGCCACTCCGGCCGTCGCGGCTGGATCGACGATCCGGTCGGCTGCGCCGCTCATCGCCAGTGTGGGTGTCGTGATCTCGTAGAGCGCGTCGAGATCGGCACCGAACCAGGCCCCTAGCTGGGCGGCCCAGCCGTCGGGATCGGCGTCGTCACGAGCGCGCCACTCGGCGATCCGCTCGATTTCCGCCGGATGGTTCTCGAAGACGTCCGGGGCGAACGCCACCTCCAGGGACGCGGCGAGTGCGTCCCGGTCGTCCAGCGGTGAGGCGAGACTCGCCAGCGCCTCGGCGTCGACGGCGTCTCCGTCGGCCGTCCCCAGAGCAACCAACGACGCGACGTGCTCGTGCCGGCGGGCGTACTCCAGGGCGATCACCCCGCCCAGACCTGCGCCCACGAGATGGATTCGACGTCCGTCGATCGCCGACACTATTACCTCAAGATCGCCCACGAGTGTCTCCAGGGCATACGGCCCGTCGGGTGCGTCGGAATCGCCGGTTCCACGGAAGTCCCAGACCACCGTCCGGTAGGGGCCGGCGACGGCCGGCTGGAGGGAGCTCCAGAGCCACGCTCCGAACCCCGCGTCGTTGACGAACACGACTGGAGCTCCCGAACCGGCGACAGTGTAGCGTAGCGAGGTCTCGCTGTGTTCGACGCTGGGCATACCTGTTCTTCGAACGGCACTGGGAAAGTTTCGACGGTGGGAGGTCGACGTCAGCATTGGGGGAACCCTCCAATCTAAAGGGCCCGATCCCATACGGGAGAATAATGGGGATCTCGGAGTTCATCGACACTGTCGACGACAGGGAGAAGACGGTGACGGTTCTCAACCGGGAGTCCGTCGATCCGCTCTACCGAATGCTGGTTGACATGTTCGACTCCGACGCAGTCACCGTCTCGGAATCCGAGGATCCCGATGCTCCGGGCGACGTGATTCTCCTCCGGGACGAAGAGACGGGTACACTCGCCGTCTCGCGGATGAACGACGTCAGCGAAACGTTGCTACTGGTCAATGCTGATCTGTACGTGACCGGCACGGTTCCGGTAGAGAAAGTAGAGACGCCGGAAGTCGTCGCCCATCTCGCGGACGTGACGTTTACCGTCGAGGACAAGCAAAAGTTCCTTTTGATTCATATTTCCAGACATATCGAGTCGCTTGCGTTGGAGACCGGGTCGGGTGCGTTGCACTCATCGTTCCAGCGTCTATCGCGGCTGCTCGACGAACGGGGAACCAAGAGGACCTACGAGACGCTCGCGGAATCCGACGTCGAAACCCACGTATACGGGGTCGACGACTGGGAGTCGCCGGCGTTCGCCGATCAATTGACCGTCCACGCCGGCGATACCCCGGAGCTCCGGAACTCGTGGTTCGTCGTTCACGACGGCGACGGCGATGACGATCGGAAAGCCGCCCTCGTCGCCGAGGAGATCGGCCCCGATCAGTACCGCGGGTACTGGACCTACGAACCCCCCCTAGTCGATGAGATACTTGACCACCTCTCGGAGACGTACAGTCGGGATTAAGTGACCCCGGGTATTGGCCCGCAGTGGCGCACTTCGTCTTCAGTGTCGCCATCGTGGTTGTCGCCAGTAAAGTGAAGACTCATTGATCGCAAAATGCCTTCCCAGAGTAATAAGTCAGTATCTTGGCTCGGAAAACGTAGAACCGACGACAGCCCATGTCCACTTGGGCGGGATCACGACCCCGAGCCGATGGAGATCGTGACAGCAATATCACCGGGATGGGGACACGGTTTTAGCTCTTGGGCGGCTATCCGGTTTCGATGACCGACCCTGTGGACCTCTCGGTGACGATCGTCGACGGCTACGTCGACGAGCCGGCCCACTTCGGGGTGCCACCCTACATCTCCACGTATCCCCGGTACGTCGCCGGGGCACTGGTCGATGCTGGCGTTCCTCACGACGCAATCACGTATCACACGATCGACGGCCTTCGCGAGGAGAAACGCCACTGGCGAGCGGTCGAGGACGCCGACCTCACGATCTACGTCGGCGGGATGACCGTCCCCGGCAACTACGTCGGCGGGACGCCGGCCGAACCCGACGAAGTCCGGCGGATCGCCTGGACGACTGATGGCACGAGCCTCATGGGCGGTCCAGTACGCTTCGGCGTCGGCGACGAGAACGAGGGTGCGAGCGAACCCGAACGCGACGATCTGGACTTCGACTTCCTGGCTGGCGCGGACGTCGAGGCCGCCGCTTTCGATCTCGTCGAGAACGGCCTGGAGGGATTCGAGCCCCGCTATCGTACGATGGAAGAATCCTCACGGTGGGCCAGAGAGGGCGCGTTCATCGTCGAACAGCATCCCAACCACCCCGAGTATCTCATCTGCGAGATCGAGACCGGCCGGGGCTGTGCCTACCGGTGTTCGTTCTGTACGGAGCCGCTGTATGGCGACGCCTCGTTCCGGGAACCGGAAGCGGTCGTGAGCGAGGTCGGCGCGCTGTCCGACCACGGCGTCGCCAACTTCCGGCTGGGCCGACAGGCCGACATCCTCGCCTACGGCGGCGACGGCGAGGCCCCGAACCCCGGCGCACTCCGGGAATTGTACGGTGGAATCCGCGAGGTCGCACCCGATCTGGAGACGCTCCACCTCGACAATATGAACCCGATCACGGTCGTAAAGTGGCCCGAAAAGGCCCGGGAGGGAATCCGGATCATCGCCGAGCACAACACGCCCGGCGACACCGCCGCTTTCGGCGTCGAGTCGGCCGACCCCGCCGTCCAGAGCGACAACAACCTCAACGTCACCGCCGACGAAGCACTGGAGGCGGTCCGGATCGTCAACGAGGTGGGCGGGTGGCGGCCGGGCGAGGAGCCGGGAACCGGGCCCAGCACGGGCGAGGACGCCGCCCGCCGTCTCCCGAAACTTCTGCCCGGGATCAACCTCGTTCACGGGCTAAAGGGTGAGACGAGCGAGACCTTCGAGCACAACAAGCGGTTCCTCCAGCGAATTCTCGACGAGGGGCTGATGATCCGGCGGGTGAACATCCGCCAGGTCATGGCCTTCCCCGGAACGGAGATGGACGAGACCGGCGCGGAGATCGCCCACGACCACAAGCGGCAGTTCAAGGAGTACAAGCGGGAGGTCCGGGAGACCATCGACAACCCAATGCTCCAGCGCGTCGCGCCGCCGGGGACAGTCCTGCCGGACGTCCACCTCGAATACCACCAGGACGGCAAGACCTTCGGCCGACAGTTGGGTACCTATCCGCTGCTCGTCGGGATTCCGGGCGAACGCCCACTCGGGAAGACGATCGACGTGGCGATCACTGACCACGGGTATCGCTCCGTGACTGGCGTGCCCTATCCGCTGGATCTCAACGCGGCGACGATGGACGAACTACAAGCTATTCCGGGTATCGGCTCCCAGACCGCGGGGAACATCGTGGTCGAGCAACCTTACGAGTCACTGCCGGACCTTGAGGAGGCGGACCTCGATGCGTTCGGGACAGTCGGCTAGCGTCCGCCGAGTTGACTGGCGACTACTCTTCGAAGAACTGCAGCGTGAGAGCGATGATGAGGGCCATCAGTCCGGCAAGCAGGAAGTAGCCATTGTCAATGAGCCGTTGATCCGCGATAGCTTCCGCAGGCAAAATCGGAACTGGCCCCAAAATCGAGACTGCAGCACCAGACCGACGGGTGACGCTCTCTCGTTGGATTTAAATCTCCGATCCGCGACTTGAGAGATATGACAGTCAAAGACGACAACTCTTCTGAAATAAAATCGAACGGGAGAGACGCGGACGTTATCAAGACAAACCGACGGAACGTACTGAAAGCAGCGGGGATCGGAATCGCTGGGGTGACCGCTTTGGGTTCGGCGAGTGCTACCGAATCCGCCAGTGCTGGTAAGAAGATCTGGCAGTTCGAGACCGAACATTATGTGCAATCGTCACCGACAGTTGTGGATGGAACTGTTTACATCGGAAGTTTAGACGACTCCCTGTATGCGGTGGATACAAGTACGGGAGAGAAAGAGTGGGCCTTCGAGACTGGCGGTTCTATCAAAAGCTCTCCGATGGTCGCGGATGGAACAGTCTACATCAGTTCAGCGGATAACAGTCTATACGCAGTGAACGCGAATACAGGCAAAGAGGAATGGGTATCCGAAGACAAGGTTGACCGTTTAGCATCGCCCACAGTGGCGGACGAGACCGTTTACGTCGGGGGTGGCAACCTGTACGCGTTAGACGCGAAGACGGGTGAACAAGAATGGGCATTCGAGATCGAGCACGGAGTGGATTCCTCACCGATAGTTTTGAATGAGACGGTCTACGCCGCAAGTGTCAACACGCACCTGTATGCCGTGGATGCAAGTACGGGCGAGAAAGAGTGGGACTTCGAGACCGAGTATTCGTTAGAAACACCGCCGACAGCATCGAATGGGTCGGTCTATGTCGGATCCTTAGGTGGCGACTTGTACGCGGTGGACGCGGCAACAGGGGACCAGGAGTGGGAATTCGAGACTGACGGTGTTGTGGAGTCCTCGCCGACGGTCGTTGACGGAACAGTCTACTTTGGAAGTGACGACGCTGGGACCGACGAGAGGGTTGAGAGTCATCTATACGCGATAAACGCGAAGACGGGTGAGCAACGCTGGATTCTCACGTCCTTGACCAGTGCGGACTCATCGCCGTCAGTCGCGGATGGAACCGTATTCATTGGAGATCATGACGACTTGCTTGCGGTAGACACAACGACAGGAGAACAAGAGTGGGAATTCGAGACCGGGAATATCGATATGTCGTCGCCGACAGTCGTAGATGGGACCGTTTACGTTGGTGGAGGCAATTCTCTATTCGCGATAGATGCGGGCGTCTCTGGGTCGAGCGAAGGGTCACGTGTCATGCTTGGGACGCTCGGCCATCACGATGAGTGGCGCAGAGCCGGCCAAAATGGTGGCGGAGTATCCTCGGTTTTCGGGCCGGGATTCGGCGTCCTCGGTGGTCTGACTGCGGTCGGCGGCGCGTCCTATCTGATACACCAGCGTTCAGAGACAGATGCCGACGAAGCGTCCTGACGGACGCCAGTTGCCCCAGGCGACACAACTACCACGGAGTCATGATCGGCGATCCGAGCAGTGCGTCTCCATACAGTATGCGGCCCACGCCGGAGGCTACGCGTGTCTGTTCGAATAAATTGCTGGGTTGCTCGGTGAACGATTCCGTAGATATCTCCGGAAGAATACTAGCAAAGATTCGACGGCCCCTCCTGAAAGCCGGCAGGTCGAGCACGTTCACTCCTCGAAGAAGCGTAGCGTAAGGAAGACGATAACGGCCATCAGCCCCGCGAGCAGGAAGTATCCCTCGTCGAAGAACCCCCGATCCGCGATCACCCCGAACAGGACGGGGCCAGCCGCGCCCAGCGTCGCCGCGGTCGTCCGCACGACGCCGAGGCCTGTCCCTCGGGCTTCCTCGGAGAAGGCTTCCGAGAGGAACGACTGCGTGATCGCACCCGACCCGAGCATCGTGCTCACGAGAGCGGTGATGACGACGATGGCTGCGAGATTGTCGACGAGTGGCAGCAGGGCGAGCCCGACGATCGGGCCGAGAAAGACCGCTACCAGCGACCGGCGCGGGCCGATCCGGTCGTAGGCGGCCCCAGCGGCCGGCTTGACGACGACGCCGAAGGCGAAAAAGAGGCTAAAGAGCAGGCCGGCTGTCGTCTCCGAGAGCGGCTTCTGCTCGGCGAGATACGTCGGGTAAAAGCTCGTGAACGACTGCCAGACGAGGATGTACAGAAAGAGGATAAACGCGAAAAAGAGGATGTCTCCCTCCCGGAGATCGGCGAGCAGTTCCCGAAGAGTTTGGCCGGCCGAGTCCTCTTCGCGCTTTTCAGCGCCGGTCTGTGCCGGAAGCACGACGACGAGCGCGAGCGCCCCGACGACGAGTCCGGGAATCATCATGCCGAGGCCCGCCTGCCAGGCGATCGCGGCGGCGACCGCCCCGGCGATCGGCGGAAAGACCGTCTGTCCGAGGTCGCCGGTCGCCATCGTCACGCCGAGTGCGCTACCGATCCGGTCGGGATAGAGGTCGGTGAGGATCGTGATCCGGGCGATCGGGTACAGCGATTGCCCGAGGCCAATCAGCGCGGTCGCGCCGAACAGCAGGGCAGCCGTCGGCGCCAGGACGACCAGTGAGACCCCGAGCGCGGCGACCAGTACGCCGACCGCCATGACGCTTCGCTCGCTGTATCGGTCGGCGAGCATCCCGCTCGGAAGTTGCCCGAGAGCCGATCCCAGCCAGAGGATCGTCACCAGCAACCCGGCAACGGACAGCGAGAGGCCGAAGTCCTCCCGGAAGGACGGCAACAGGACGGGATAGATCATTCGCACCCCGAGCAACAGGCCCCACGTCCCTGCGACGACGCTCAGCGACCAGCCCCTGCCCTCGCTCCACAGTGCCGCTGCTTCCCGGCGGATCGACGCGAGCGGATTCATCGCAGTGTCGGTTCTCGATCGCCCTCGATCGGCGTCACGCTCAATCGGCGCTCCATCTATTTGATGGAGACACAGTGATCCGGTTAGGACTTACCATTCGACGCTCGGCGGAGCCCCCCTCGTCGTTCGAGTGTTACCTGAAATCAGGGCGGATTCGGCGGATCAGAAGGTTCTTGGGCTGCGCTGGCCGATTGGCCACCAATGGAGTCGGACGTCGCGGTCAGCGTCGTCCTCCCGGCGTACAACGAGGAGGACACCATCGAGCGGACCGTCGCCGAGACGCTTGACCGCCTCGAAACGTTCCTCCCTGCGGGAAGCTTCGAGGTGATCGTCGCCGAGGACGGCTGCGAGGACCGTACGCCCGAGATTGCTTCCCGGCTCGCTGCCGAAGACGCCCGCATCCGGCACGTCCACAGCGACGAACGTCTCGGTCGCGGACGAGCCCTGGAGTACGCCTTCAGTCGGGCCGAGGGCGAGACGCTCGTCTACTTCGACACCGATCTCGCCACGGACATGGCCCATCTCGAGGAACTAATCGAGAGCGTCCGCACGGAGGGATACGACGTGGCAACAGGCTCGCGGTGGCTCCCCGACAGCGACGCCGACCGACCAAAAAAGCGTGGGATCCCCAGTCTGGGATACAACACCCTGGTCCGACTCGTCCTCCGATCGGACTTACAGGACCACCAGTGTGGATTCAAGGCGATCGACCGGGCGGCCTTCGAGGCGCTGGCCGACGAGGTCGAGGACGACCACTGGTTCTGGGACACCGAGTTGCTCGTCCGGGCCCAGCGCCGCGGGTTCGACATCAGGGAGTTCCCGGTCGCCTGGACGCCCAAGGACGACTCGAAGGTCGATCTCGTCCGGGACGTCTTCGGGATGGGTAGCCAGATCCTGCGGACGTTCTGGCAGCTGTCAGTGAGTCCGCGGATCACCCGGACGCGAAGCATGGCTGCGGGAACAGTGCTCGTCATCGTGGCCCTCGCCCTGATGACTGTCTATCTCGATCCGTCGGATGTCCTCAGAGAAATGCGCAAGGCAGACCTCACGCTGGTCGCACTGTCCGGCGTCGTCTATATTGTCTCCTGGCCGCTCCGGGGTTATCGATACCGGGACATTCTCGCCGAGTTGGGATTCCCTTCGGACGCCCGGTTCCTGACGGGCGCGATCTTCATCAGTCAGACCGGAAACCTGGTGTTCCCGGCCAGGCTGGGTGACGGCATCCGGGCGTATGTGATGAAGGCCAGGCGATCGATCCCGTATCCGTCCGGGTTCGCGTCGCTGGCGGTCGAGCGCGTCTTCGACCTGCTGACGATCGCCGTGCTGGCTGGGATAGTACTGGTCGGTCTCGCCGTCGGCGACCCGGCCCGCCTCGCAGGGTTGAGCGCCGAATTGACCAACGGTCGCGAGAGCGGCCGGATCGGATTACTCGTCGCCGCCGGGGTCGGACTGACAGCCATCGCCGTGACAATCCTGATCGTCCTGACGGCCCGCTCCGAACGGAACTACGTTCAGGATGTCCTCACGCGGCTCAGCGACGACGCCTACGCTGAGTACGTGGCGGAGATCGTCGGGAGTTTCGCCGGTGACGTCCAGCGGATCGCGAACGACTCACGGGCCTTCGCCCGCGTCGGGGTATCCAGTGTCCTGATCTGGACCATCGACGTCCTGACGGCGATCGTCGTCTTCGCCGCCTTCGACATCTCGCTGTCGTTCGTCACGCTCGGCGTGGTCTGTTTCTTCGCCGTCAGCGTCGGCAATCTCGCGAAGGTACTCCCGCTGTCACCGGGCGGCGTCGGGCTCTATGAGGGGGCGTTCACTCTCATCGTAGTCGGGCTTACACCTGTCTCGGCGGCCGTCGCGCTGGGCGTCGCCATCGTCGACCACGCGGTCAAAAACGTCGTGACGATCGCCGGCGGCCTCGCCTCGATGGCCGTCCTCAACGTCTCGCTGACGACTGCTGTCAAGGAGAGCGCCAAGGCTGAGGAGGCCGTCGAGACTGCCACGATCCAGGAGTAGCTCTTCCGGGCGACATCCTCGTTCTCGAGGGGCGGACCCGAGGAGCGAAAAACGAGCGTCGCTCACCGTTGACTCGGAAGATCTGACGGTAGCTCCTCGCCCCTCAGGCCCGGTGGCCGCCATGAACGAGATGTCGCGTGACGTTCCGTTCCTCTCTCCAGCCGGTTTGTCACTCACTTTAATGGGGGTGTGAACAGTTGCCAAACAGTGTGCAGGACCCCCAGAACGCCGGGACTCCACGGGGTACCAAAACACTTTAATAGTTTTCGGAATAACCTATCGTTCACCGATCGAACACCGGGTTTTCCGTATCCCTGCCCGGATAGCATTCGGCTTCACACTCATGAGCGAAACAAACACGCGAGCGCGACTCGATAGATCCTCGGCAGTGACTGAAGAGGAAACCGAAGAGGAATCGACGGAGGTAGACTGCCCGGAATGCGGTGGGAACCTCGTCTCGGACACGGAGCGCGGCGAGACTGTCTGTGCGGACTGTGGCCTCGTCGTCGAGGAGGACGAGATCGACCCCGGGCCGGAGTGGCGTGCTTTCGACGCCAAGGAGAAAGACCAGAAGTCCCGCGTCGGTGCGCCGACGACGAACATGATGCACGACAAGGGCCTGTCGACGAACATCGACTGGCGCGACCAGGACGCCTACGGCAA
>ENA-ORCS01000918-ORCS01000918.1-marine-metagenome-genome-assembly--contig:-NODE-918-length-15174-cov-3.352719_pt1 | contig 15174 bp, 6 predicted proteins | sample MGYA00237781_ERZ508513 | MGnify/ENA primary metagenome ERZ508513 (study PRJEB26184, sample SAMN06268793) | marine metagenome | isolation source: Eden Landing Ponds, San Francisco, CA, USA | place...
ACGAGGACGTCCCAGTCGCGAGCAAGCACGGTCGCGCGGTGTCGGTCGCTCTTGGCGGTGTCGATGCTGGCGATGATGTAGTTGTGGGCATCGAATCCCTGGAACTCGTCGTCGTAGTTGCAGACGAAGTCGAGACCGAACTTCTCTCTGAGTTCGGCCTGCCACTGTTTGGCCAACTGTGCTGGCGTCAGGATGAGGACCGAGTCGTTCGTCTCCCGGAAGTGCATCTCCTTCAGAATCATCCCGACCTCGATGGTCTTACCCAAACCGACTTCGTCGGCTAGCAGCGCTTTCCCGTCCATCTCGAAAAGTGCTCGATACGCAGCATCTACTTGATGTTCGAGCATCTTCACCGAGTTCTCGTCTAACTGCTTCAGTGCACGGAGTTCAGAGTCCGGCTGGCCGGCCTGGAGGCGAGTAGCTTGGACGCTCTGTATGTGGTCGGCAGCGTCTTGGGACAAGCTATCGAGAATATCGTCTGCAGACTCGTGGGTGACCTCGACATCGACAAGGTCGTAGCCATCCATGCTCACTCAAAGTCCAGTGACTGTGAAATACGTTTTGCGACAGGCGATAATAATAACCGTTCTGGCGTAACCCATAGTAGCTGATACTGTGAGAGAAACACACACTATTCACATTCCTAGCTCTTCCTATTTTTCGCTCAATACGGCCCATACGCGTATTACGATAGATTTCTGGGTGTGTATTTCCATATCCTCCAAATATGCGACAAACGAACAACGGAGCCCGCTTGGCCTAGCCACCGGCGCTGCTGGGTAATATCTCTTCTTAGAGCGATCCATATGATAGATAGCCTGAGAGGCGACCAATTAATTGTTAGATGTGTATTCTCAGGTTTGACCGGCTTTCTTTATTTTCTTCGCAATGGCTGGACCAAACTGATCTATTTTGGTTAGCTCTGAAATCGGGACAGATCTAACACTTTCCATAGAATCGTAACCATTGTCTTTCAGCCGGTCAATAGCTGCGGGGCCTATTCCATCTATTTCGGCTAGTCCCTCGATATTCTGATTTCCTGACTGAGATTCTTTGTCTCCGTGGATGTTAGCAGACGCATCTTCCCTTTCTTCGTGAACTATTTCACGAATATCTGATTTAGACAACTGTTCTACACTTCTCATCTCGGAGAGTTCTGTTTCCAGATCTGCAACCCTTTCCTCAAGCTTAGAAATCCTCTGCTCTCTACTTTTCTCTAATTTGCTAGTGTTGGCCTGACTCGGCTGTTTTGGGTCTTCTTCTTCTTCGGGCTGCACCGTTGTGGAAGGTGCAGCACCGTCGTCTTTTTCGACAGTGATAACCTGCCCAGAAGATTCGCTATACACCGGAATTGGTGTTTTAATTGCCGCACGAGTTATGGTATCAGCCCCAACACGCCCCTGAAAATAGTTGCGACACTCCTTTTGTGCTTCCGGTGGCCCATGTACAAGCGCAATATGTTTCGGGTCAACATCCTTCACGAACTCGTTCAAAGTTTGGCGGGCACAATGCCCGCTAAATCCCGAAATCGTCTGGACCCATGAGGTAGGCACACTAACTACGATACTACCATCTGTAGAGTCAAGGTCAGAGTTCGAAAATGGGGTTACAGGCAGTGTGACCTCTACGCTGTTGCCGGTTGCCTCCTGTATCTTCCGTCCTGGTGTGTTCTCGGCCTGGTAACCGGTAAAAAAGATACGTGCTTCATCATAGTTCTCAACCAATGCAGCAAGGTACAGTGGGGAGGTCCCGCCAGTAAGCATACCCGAAGGTGCAACGATAATCGGTGCATTCTCCCCATCTAAAATCGGAATCCGTTCAGATGTATCCTCAGGATACCATGCAGCGTCGGGAATAAATGGCTCTTGATCTTGTGAGTTCATCCGCCAGTTGTTGATCGTCTCATTTACGAACTCACCAATTGAGAAGGCATGGTAGGCTGCCGTAGCATCCCGTGCCATCCCATCGTAAACGACTTCGAGCTGTTCCTGTATATCATCTGATTCCTGAGGAAACCGTTCTCGGAAAATCTGCATAACCTCTTGGGCGCGGCCGACTGCAAAGGTAGGTATAAGCACTGGAATATCATTTCTCACTGCTTTAAGTGTCTCCTGATATAGCTGGTTTCGAGCTGATTTGAGAGACCGGTGTTGCTGACGGCCACCATAGGTACTCTCCAATAAAAGCGTATCAGCCGTCGGTGGCGTCTCAATATCTGGGAGGTGAGCTGACCGACCGCCTAAATCACCTGAAATAACCAAGCGTCGATTTTTGTGCTCAACATAGAACCATACGCTTCCTAGAAGATGTCCTGCATCACCGAGTTTATACCTTAGATCCTCAGAGCTATTGAGTCTGCGGAGATCCCGAGAAAGTTTGTGTTCGCCGTGGCGCTTTGGTGAAAACCGTTCGAGAACATCGTGTACATCGTCTCTAGTAAACTTCTGCTCGCGGCCCTGGCGTTCAGTCTCTTCCTTGTGAATCTTAATAGAGTCGTGCAACAGAGTGTGGGCCAGAGCCGTCGTTGGCCGGGTAGTAATAATCGGTGCATCATTGGCCAGTAGTCCCCGGTGTTCGAGAACCGGAAGACCACCGGAGTGATCGATGTGGGCATGCGTGAGGAACACAGCATCGATTTGTCCCTGATCAATATCTCTCAAGTCAGGAAACTGGCCACCATCACCCTGTTTTAATCCACAGTCCACGATGATATCCAAATTCGGAGTCAATAGATGGTAACAAGATCTCCCAACCTCGCGTGCGCCGCCACGAGGTACAACAGTCATCGGCATATCTGACGATACCTCTGCTTCTATCGTTTCTTCACTCTCATCATCAAGCTGGGAGTGCAGACTAGGGGGTGTCATCGGCTTAGCACCTGTTCGGCATAGAACCTCTCAACAGTCTGTGTCCGACCTACAAACGTAAGTTCCCGGATCAGATCGGTTTCTGCGAGCGCTGGTAGGAATCGTTCATAATCATCAAGAACTCTCTCAAGCGAGCGCGTATCATCACCCGGTCGTTGAAGACGGTTAACCTGCCAGACTGAGGGAATTGCCTCATATCGATCGGACTTCTCTGCTTCCCGTTCGGTGAAGTACCGGGCTCGTCCTGCTTGACGGCTGGTCCCTCTCCCTAGGCGTGATGGCTTCGCAATAACCTCATCAACCCGAATAAGCTCAAGTGGCGTACGTGTCTCTCCAGGCAACGCTTCCTCTAAATCCTCACGGACATTATGTGCGCTGAGCGACTTGTCTTTCTGGAAATAAGCTATAGTCATCTCTGCATTTTCTTCATACAGATCCGGTTTTACGGCATGAGAACCATCGTCGAAAGTAAGATATCTAGAAGGGACTTCTACAACAGAAAGGCCGGTTAGGTAGAGACGCTGGGGATCAGTGATTGTTTCATTTTCTAAGTGGTCCGCAATCTCTTCCAGCCCCTGAATAAAATCATCCGGAGATTTTGGACTAGCACCCTTGGGAGGGCGCTCTGCTGGGTTATCGAAATGGACTGTTGTCCGTGGGATATACGGAGCCTCTGAAGGCTTGCGAACCTCAATCGGATATTCTGGTTGCTGGTAGTCCTGATAGGGGTGATCTGATCCACGGGTTCTGTCCAACTGGAGCTGCAAACTAATGGGGAACACCGTTGCCGGAAGCGCTTCAATTACTTCGATAGGATCCAAAAGCCGGATGATTGCTGCCGCGGTACGTTCGCTATCATCTGAATTATCTGTCACACCCATAAGGGATCTGAGCGGTCTTATCACAGCACAACAATAAGTTTCTAACGAAAATATAATTGACATATTTATATCGTGCGTTCATCATTATCGAACCAGAATCCCACTACGTAGCTGACCACGGTGGCTAACAAAGGTCTGATAGGGGTGGATTAAATCGCCGACAAAATGGAAGGAGACTACTATTTTTGCTCACTCATAGTTTACTTAGCATCTGTCTGGATCACCTACGACAGTATCATCAACCGAACTCACGACCATAGTGTTTAATGCGCCATACTGATGTGTGTTTAAGTATCAAGATGGCAGAAACAACGGCGCTGTCCCAGACTCTCGCCGATACGGTCACCCTGAGCCGTGAGTTACGAGAGGAAGGGCAAATCGATGGGCAGGTGAAACTCTACAACGTTGACGACGATGGGGAGTTCGAGTCCGACGCCGATCTCTTCTTTGAGCGGACGCTGATGACACAAGGGCTGAGAGAGGCGCTGTCGATTCTTCGCGATTCGCTGACCGGTGAGGATCCACGCGGGACGCACATCCTCTATGGACCATACGGGAGCGGGAAGTCCCACCAGATGGTGGCACTGTACCACTGTTTCGACGACCCCGGTGCAGCCGGGACGTGGGCTGCCGATTCCATCGAAGGGTTCGAGGATGCGCTCCCGGAGTCCGCGATCCCCATCACGGTTGCCATGCACAACGAGCAGTACGAGCACCTGTGGGAGCCGTTCTTCGAGGCGCTGGACTACAACCCCGGAACGTTCGAGTCTGGCGGCTACCCGGATATGCAGACGATTCAGGATGCCGTCGGCGACGAGACAGTGGCGTTCTTCGTCGACGAACTCGAAGACTGGTTCGATACCCTGCAGGGCGACCGCAAAAGCGCAAACAAGGCCTTCCTCCAGTCGCTGCTCGAATCGACCGCCCTCTCGGATCTTGAACTCTACACTGTCGTCTCCGTGCTCCGTGAGGGTTCCGAGGTCCATGATATTCTGAATCGAGAGCAGGCAGTCGAGGTTAATATGAACAATCAGGTGGACAAGCGCGAGGTCCTCCGCCACCGTCTGATTGATTCTGTCGAGGAGAACGCAGCCCGGGAGATAGTCAACGGGTACTTCGACGCTTATGACCAGTCTGACCATGTCTCTCTCCCCGATGACTTGCTGTCGGAGATGCACGATCTCTATCCGTTCCATCCCGTGCTTCTCGACGCGCTGGAAACGCGATACTACGCCGACGAGGACAACCAGAACACGCGGGGGATGATCTATCTGTTCTCGAAAGTCCTCCTAGAGATGCAGGACCAGACGGACCTCATCACGCACGGCGACATCGACGCCATCGAGTTCGAGGATGAGCTGGCGAAAATAAACTACGAGCGGCTCAACGCCGCGACGGGCGACATCAAGAGTCGCATCGATACCGACGAGGTCCCCCATGGTCGTCGTATCCTGAACACGATTCTTCTCTACTCGCTGAAACCGAGCGAAGGTGAGGGTGCCGAGGTTTCGGAAATTGTCATGGGCGCGTACCAGACCGGCGACCTCGTCTCCGACGTGGTACTCAACCTCGAACGGCTCCACGGCGTCGCGTGGCACCTCCACAAGCTCAACGGGAAGTATGCCATCCGCGACCGGCAAAACCCGAACGCGTTGATTCGTAACGCTGCTGTCGACGTCTCCGAGACGGCTGCGAAGGCAGAAGTAGCGGACTTCATCACCGACATCTTCGGGTCGAACGCGCACCCCGTCGGCTTCCGGACGAACGACCTGCGAGACATCCCCGACGACCGCGAGGTCAAGGTCATCGTGAAGGATGACCAGTGGACACAGGAGGGGGTTGAGCAGGTCATCACGAATGACGGGCGTGGGCGTGAATGGCGCAACACGCTCGTCTTCATCCAGCCATCGGGTGACAAGGCCATCGAGTCCGGGACACGGTACATCGACAAGGCTCGCTACATTGAGGGCGCACGGCAGGTACTCGCCGACGAGTCACTTGATGACGAAATCCGCGAGTCGATTCGCGGCATGAAGGAACAAGAGGAGAACGAACTCCGCGAGGAACTCCAACTGCTCTACGGTGAGGTCCTCGACGGCGACGACCTGCTCAACGAGTTCGATATGGCTGCGCCGATGGACCTCGACGTGTACGTGCTAGACGAGGCCGAACTCGACGCCTCGAACATCGCCGACTCCGCGGCAGCCGACCCATTCGACCTGCAGTCCCACATTTGGGACATCGCCGAAGACCTGCTAGAGCGTCGCGGTGAGATTTCCGTTGAGGACATCTACGAGCAGTTCCTTCGTGATCCACAGCTTCCCATCCCCGGGAGCGCGAACGACGTGTTGAACGCGACAGTGGAGGCGCTGGAGGGCAAGCCCGTCCTTGCTCGTGACTCCAAGGGATTTCGGGACGACCTCTCCGGGAGTTCACTCGATACGGTGCTCGTGCAGACGGACGCCGTTGACGTGTGGGGCGTCGATGACGTAGAGCAGGAACTCCGACAGCGATTCGGGAGCGGCACGACGGCCATCGACATCGGTGATTTCCAGGTGGACCTCGTCGAAGACGGCGAGGTATGGATCGATGGTGACACGCTCGACGTGGTCATGCGGGCCATCGGTCGACTGAACCGCGAAGACCAGTACGTCATCGTCCACGGGAACGAAATTCTCGACAAGCCACAGTCCGACGCGACGCTCCGCGATGTGGGCAGGGCGACAGTCGTCGGCGCGTCCTATCTGACTGACCGAGTCGAAGAGGGCATCAACGCCGATGGCTACGCGAATCTCGACACCATCATCGGTGAGCTTCGGGCCGACGAGACAGTGTTCCTCCCGCCGGATGAAACGGAAGCCGTGGCTCGGGAGGCGGTCAACGAGTTCCTCGTCGAGAACTACGTCCTCGAAGCCGGCGGCCGGTATCTGGACTCGCTCGGTGACCGCGACCCAACGACGGTCAAGATCGTCCCGACGGTCCCGGACCGCATCGGCGACCAGATTCTGGAGTATATTGCCGGACTGGACGCTGGCGAACAGTTCACTGTCAACAAGGTCACCGACCGATTCGACAGCAGCGTCACGGAGTACATGGTCCGAACCTTCCTGCTGGAGAACATCGGGAAGGAGGACGACCCGGAGTACGTCGTCAACACGACGGGGTCGGACAAAGCGTCCGATTGGGTGCCCGGCTACCCGTTCCGGAAAGCCGACACCGAGGCCGAGACGTGGCGCTTCGAGTACAACGGCGACGACGTCGCTGCCATGCGGACCAAGTGGCGGAACAACCACAAGAGCGGGTCCGTCGAATACGGCGACGTAACGTTCATGCTCCCCGACAAAGAGGGGATTCCCGGCGCATTGCAGGGAACTGCCGACGTTGACCGGACACAGGTGAGCCTGACTCTGCGGTCCGAGCAGGACTACACGAAAGTCCAGGACCTCTTTGAGCGGATGCCCGACGAGGCGTCGAGTCTGAAGGTCGAAATTAGCTTCCAGAAGTGAATTCGAGGTCAGGACCAGCGTGGAGAGTCCGGTGCGAACCAGACCTCACTCGCTCGGTCTGCTAACCATTCACCCCGCTCAGCAATCGTTTTTTCGTTCCACTCATCGGTCCACGTATCGATGAGATGCTTGTTCAGCAGAAGGACGGTGTGGTCCTGAATCGCCTCCCGTTTGTCGTCCCATGCTGCATTCGAAATCGAGGGGTTCAGTTTGTTCGTGAGTATCGTTAGATTCCCGACGGTATTTTTCACTTCATCCCGTTCAATCCGCTCAGCCTCTTCAGGCCGCTCACCGGGGAGCGACCAGTGGTGGGACCACTCCTGTGGCAGTATGTGTTCGATTTCGAGATCCTGTGTGAACTCCAGTGTCTCGCTGTATCCAGTGTCGCGGAGTTCACGCTCGATAGCGGAGAACACCATTTTCAAGCGCCGCTGATTGATTCTGGACCAGTACTGGAGTTCGACCATCGCGTTCGAGAGGTCGTCATCAGTGGGCCAGTAATCGCTCTCGCCGTCCTTGTTCAGGAAGAAGTCTACCACGGTGTCTCCAACTTCCTCATCGGGGGTCTGTTTCAGCTGCTCGAGCAGCTCGATGAAGATTTTGTTATAATTCTTCGAGGTGAGCCGACAGAGCATCCGGCGCATCAGCCAACTCTCGATTGCTTCGACCGCCTTCACCAACTGGTCATTGGGTACGCCTTCCTGCCCAAAGAGGTACAGAAGCACGGGGAACGGCGTCGTCGTGTCGAGTACGTCTAAGCGGTGGAGGAACACACCCTCACGTGACTGGTCGTCTGGTTCAGTGAGCTCCTCGTATATCGAGGCGTAGTAGTCGAACCGCTGGAGTATCTCCTCTGTACTCAGGTCTGTCCGGTCGAGATATTTCCGGAACGCGGGGAAGAGCTTCTTCGCACGGACCTGTTGGCCCATCTGCATCGTGAGCCAGTGCATGATGAACACGTCTATCTTCGGTCGTTCGAGCCGCCCCTGCGATACTTCGACACGCCACTCGTCTTCATCGAACTGCTTCCAATACTTGTCGTGGAGTTCGCCGGGGTCGTTCTGTTCGAGCGTCGCCTCCCGGAAGAGGTAGTTCTTGATGAGGTCTGCGGCGAGCAGCGGGGTTCCGCGAGCGTTGAGCGTTTCGAAGATGACCTGTGCGTCGTCGTTCGATTCGAGATCGATGACGACTACACGAAGCAGCTTCCACATCGTCGTCACGAGCGCGTCGAGGTGCTCCCCGGGCGATTCCGGTCCATCCTCGGCCCATTCGTGGATTTGCTTGCTGAAGAACTCGAAACACTCGTGCAGAATTTCGTCGCCGTCGATCTCGGTGACGTCCGACTCGGGGTCAGAAAGCGACATCACGTCGGTGAAGGCCCCCTGATCGGCTTCGATGGGCCACACCTTCAGGCGGTCCGTTTCGTCCCGAATCAGGTCCGAATCGTTGAACATCAGCTTCTCGAACATCGACGCCGGTTCATCACTCCCGAGTTCCGTAGACACGGAGTGCGCCGCGGAGAGGAGCACTTGTAGTGTGATGAGTCGCTGCTGACCGTCTATAATCTCGCGGGTCTCAAGCTTCTGTGTCGGCGTCGACTGTTGGTCGAGAACGATGGCTCCGAGGAAGTGGGGCGAGGTTTCCAGTTGTGCTTCGTCGCGTTCGAACTGGTCAGTAGCCTCTGCCTGGCGCTCCATCAGCTCGTCAACGACGAGTCGAAGGTCCTCCCACAGTAACTGCCAATGTTCTTCCTGGTTCCAGACGTACGGGCGTTGGAACCGGGGGACGACGTATCGGGTGTCCTTCCGGAAGATGTCCTTCAGGTCGAGTGTGTCCGCTTTCATCGATGATCCAATCTTTCTGTGAGTACCGGATAAGTTGTTTGCCTGGTTCCAGTATTTAATACTTGAAGAGATTCAAACCTAGTTCACTCTAAACGGCAAGACGATACATATCTCGTCGCCTCTGGAAAGCCAACTCTCCACCCTCAAGAATATCTTGGGCTAGTGATTTGATTTCTTCGTCATCTATCGATCCGCAATTTCTATAGAAACCAGCACGCCCGTTGGACCGCATCACGACGATTTGCTCTGCGTCACCTAAAATCGGAATATTCGCGTTATGTGTTGCCGCGACGACCTGCCGGTCCTGTTTGATCGAACGTATGATATCGACAACATCAGTGAAGATGAACTTGTTATCAAGCATATCCTCTGGCTGGTCGATAATCAATGGGACATCCCGCTCAATCATAGCAATAGACAAGAGGGCGGTACATTGCTGGCCGTCCGACATCTCAGTGAGATTTTTCCACCCACCGTCGTTCAGTTCGATAACAGGACGGTCGTGAATCTCGAATAGTTCTAATTTCGTCAATTGCTCGTTCAGATCGTCGTGTGTTACAAAATTTTCCGCTGTGGTCGGAGTGACATCCGCTATCTCTGTCAACGCCTCCGTATCATTGCTACGCACTATTTCGGCTAATTTCGGTGGGTCGATAGCTTCCGTAATCTGTTCCTTGTGTTCCGTCCAAACGCCAGATCCCTCTAACACATGGTTGATCCAGTCAGTGTACTCACTCCTGTTAGACTGGCTGTGTAGTGCCACGCGGACATTCCCGAGATGGGCGTTCAGCTCCTCTATACCATCGTTACGAGCATCGCTGAGATTTTGACGAGCCGACTGTAGATTTTCTAAAAGGTCAGACTTCTCTTCTTGTGCATTCTCTAATTCGTCTCTTTTCTCATCCAGTTCTTCAGAAACGCCTCTCAGATCCTCTAAGTCGGCCTTTTTATTGAAGAATTCTTCAATGTCGACACCAATCTCGTCCTCAATTTCGTCAGCGAGGGCTTCGTGTTCATCCTCACGCTCCTCGTTCTCTTCGTTCCACCTTTCTCGTATATCCTCTATCTCCCTACGACCCTCGTCGACTGTATCTTCCAGTTTTTCCTCAAATTCCACAAGTTCGGATTTAAGCTCTGCAATCGCCTCATCAGCTTCATCAAGCAGGTCCGCATTCGGTCCGTCATCAACATCAGTAGTCGAGAGCTGGTCTGCTAAACTGAGCGATGAGACTGTCTGTTCTACCGTCTCTACATCTTCAATAAGATTACTGAGAGCCGCTCGTTCTTGCTCCCACTCTTCTTGACCCTCTACGTATTCACCGACACCCTTCTGTTCCATTACCTCCACCTGCTGTTTTAGCGCTTCAAACCGCTCCTCTTCGGCTTTCAGCGATAAAACATCGTCACGTAAATCTGCTATCTCACGGTTCTTCGCCTGGATTTCTTGTTTGATGGCCTTTCGGTTCTCAAGCTCGTCGGTGATATCAAAATAAGAATCCAGCAGGTCAAGTTGGTCGATTTGGTCTCGGGCTAATTCAATTAGCTCCCGTTGGCTATGGATTTCGACGTCGAAGAATTCGGTTTTGAAATGTTCGATAGTGATATCCACTACTTGTGACGTGCCTGAACTATCCGCCGCCAACCGTTCGATTTCCGGCCTTTCGTTATACTCTCGCGTGATTCTATATTGGTCACCATTTGAGGCAGTGACGATAAGTTCGACACTTCCATCCGGGCGAAGCGTATTCTCAATGAGCGCGTCGTAATCTTCCTTAATACCATTTGAACGAGGCTCAATGTCCAGAGCATAGCGGATATGCTCGATGACAGTAGACTTACCCGTACCTTTGCCACCGATGAGGCAGTTGAGATTCTTGTTAAACTGAAGGTGTCTTTCTTGCAGGAACCCGTTGTGAGCCAGCAGTCCATCCACGCTTGGATGGGTAGTGGGCTCCTCAGTCAGTGAAAGCCGAGAAGTAGGATCCGCAAATGCGGTCCTGAGCCCTTCAAATGACGGAGAATCCATTTTGACGAAGGTGTAGCGTTCTCCAATATCTGCCAGTGAATGGGAATCAGAAGAGCGTATATGAGCGAAGTTCTCAAAATCTGCTGCAGTTTCTTCGGCGACCACTTCCAGAGCCGCAACCTTCTCATCGTCAAATACATTTTGCCGAGTCGGATTGTTGCGGTCTTCTAGCTCGTAATCAGCACCCGCATGTGCGTCAATATGAGCTAAAATCGGAAGACCACCGTATTCTCTCGTCTTATCACATATCTTCGGAATGGTATCTTCAGCAATCGCGTGTTCAGGGTCTCCCGTAATCCCGATGTCGTGGAGAAACGGAACCAAAGAATCAGCCTCTTCGGGGGGAAAGATAGCCGTCATATGTATTTGATGTTCCCCGCTCTGCCCCGTCGTTATCTCTACACCAGGTAGAACGGTCACATTGGAATCATCTGCAGCATCTCGAAGAGTCTCGTAATACTCTACAGTATTATGGTCAGTGACTGCTATTAGCTCTATACCCTCTTTTTCGAACCTCTCAATTATCTCTTCAGGCTCTGCATCGCTGTCAGCATAATCATATGAGCCGGGTGTGTGAACATGGAGGTCAGTTTTGTAGAAACCAGCGCCGCCAGCGGTATCGTATGTCACCATGGAGTGACTTCGTAATTTGTTTTGAGAGGGATATAATTAAGGATAACAACAATCTGATGTAACTCAATAGTAAAATAAGCTCAGAGACATATCCAGCGCGGGTCTCAGGCCATTTAGAATATCTGATAGACGTGAAATTCGTTCGCTGAGCAGTCTTAGCTAGCCCATCTTCCATATGAACCCGACACCTTGGTTTCTACTTGTTCAAGCACCTCCTCTTGATCGGTATGGTCCGAGATGTCACTCCTACGGCCGTATTTCGGTTTCTCGCTATTAGAAGAGTACCACCCTCTGCCACAAGGTTTCATCTCTCCATCTTGACCCCTGTATTCAACTTGGAAAGATTTCTCGTCAAACTTAATCGAAGCCACGACTGTGTTTGACTCCGGTGTATAAAACTCTAAAATCTCACGCCTTCTGCTTTCTTTGACTCGCTCCTCGAACTGACCTATTTCTCGGATCCTTTCGGCAATCTGGTGGACCAATTGCTTGAGGTCGTCATGAAGAAATGCAGCCAACGTATCGATGTCAGCACCGGAGATGATATCTAATTCGTGTCTGAGAACCTCATTGAACGTCTCTACGCCGTAAATTTGCTTGAGTTCTTCCAACCGCTGGTGCACTGCTTCGTCTACTTTGACTGTTTTTTCTGCCATAGTGTATTCATCCAACTCAAATACACCAAGTGTATTGAGTGTAAGGTAGTGTATTATATACACGAAAATAAAACTGGTGGCTGGAATAGCCGAAGAACCTGAATTTGTTACCGAAGTCACTCAGCCATCCCGAGAATGCACACTTATGGGGGTCGTCGGTAATCCCTGTTACATACCGATTCATGTCTGAGCAATCCGGATCTTCGTCGGGCCAGCGCGAGCGGACGGAACTCCCCATCGAGCGTGGGTTCCCCATCGAGCGTGTCAACGAGATCGCTGAGAAGGAAGGAAAAGCGGGTATGTACTACCGGCCGATCTACACGATGCATAAGTGGTGGGCGCGCCGGCTCGGCTGTGTCTTCCGTGCAGTTTCTCTTTACACCTTGCTGGATGACCCGGAGAGGGTCTCAGTATTCGAGCCAGGTCACGAGAGTGGGACACTGGCGGCCTATGGTGACGACGCCGAGAACGCAACTGTCGACATTGCGTCACTCATTGACGGTGTCGATATGTCCGACCCCGAGAGCCTGTGGGAGCTGTACCCCAAGGACGTGCGCGTTGAAGACAAGAAGGTGCTCGACCCGTTCATGGGTGGCGGTACTTCGCTCGTCGAAGCCTCCCGCTTCGGCGCGGAAGTGGTCGGTAACGACCTCAACCCCGTTGCGTGGTTTGTTACGAAGAAGGAACTCGAAGCCGGCCAGACCGACGTCGAAGAGCTTCAGGAGGCCTTCGAGCAGGTGAAAGAGGACGTCGCTGACGAAATTACGCAGTACTACAAAACACCCTGTCCGAATGGCGACCACGAAGCGGACGTAATGTACAACTTTTGGGTGAAAGAACTGGACTGCGTCTCCTGCGGGCATACAGTTCCACTATTCAAAGATTATCGGGTCGCCAAGGGCCGTTATGAGAATGATGATAAGTATAATGTTCTCTGTCCAGACTGTGGGTCAGTGACGTTATTTGATGACTGGCAATCTGAAGGGGTCTGTGATCACTGCGGTCACGGATTCACTCCGAAAGAGGGCAATGTATCACGGGGTGGGAAATATAATTGTCCGGATTGCGGACAGAAGTATCAGATAACAGATGCAATCGAGGAACAGGGGTCTGCAAGTATGCGCCTCTATGCTGTAGAATATTATTGCCAAGATTGTCATGATAGTGGCGAGAAAAAGTCGATACACAAAGGATATAAGAAAGCTGAAGCTAAAGATTTTAAATTGTTCGACGAAGCTGTAAAAGAATGGGAACAAAGAGACGATTTACATGAATACGTACCCGATGAGAAAATTCCTGAGGGGGCGATCACTGCAGCTTCATCAGTAAGCGGTAATGATGTATTTCAACACGGCTATGAAGATTGGTCGGATATGTTTACTAAGCGCCAATTACTATCCTCCGCTAAATTATTGAAAAGCATCGATAATCAGACAGGTGAAAAACGCGAATACCTCTTATTAGCGTTCTCTGACTCAATGTTATTTAATAATATATTCACCATGTATAATTACCGTAGGAATAACGTTGAGTCTGCTCTCCATCGTATGAAATCATTCCCCCCACAGAACGATGTTATTGAGGGAAATTTGTGGGGTGCCAAGTTTGGCCGTGGAACCTTCCAAAATATGTGGGATATGGTAATCCGGGGCGTCGAGTATGCTAAAAGGCCTACCGAGCGGTATATCCAAGATGGTGAATCAAAAGAAACTCCTGAATTTACCAAATCCATTGGTGATGATATATCCCTTTACCAAGGAGATATGCGAAAATTGGAATTTAAGGACGAATTTGATGCGATAATTACAGACCCACCTTACTATGATAATGTTATATATTCAGAAGTTTCGGACTTCTTTTATGTATGGCAAAAAATACTGCTTGAGGGAGAGTATCCTGGTTTCGACAAGGAAAGCACCCCACGAGCCGAATCGATAGTAACGAATCCGTTTCTGGAGAAGACCTCGGAAGACTTCGAATCTGAACTCGAAGAGGCATTTACCGTTGTCCGGCAAGCATTGAAAGATGATGGAATTATCTCCTTTACATATCACCACAGTGACTCAGAATCCTGGGGTGAACTTCTTGAATCTCTCTGTAATGTCGGCTTCCACGTTACTGCGACATATCCAATTGCTGCCGACATCAGCAAATTCATTTCCGGCGAAGCAGTCTCCTTCGACATCGTCGTCGTCGCCCGTCCCATCGACGACACTGACCCTGCTTCGTGGAAGTCCCTCCGCAGAGACATCTACCGCACGGCTCGCCGGACCCGCAAGCAACTCGAAGAGAATCGTGACCTCTCACGTGGCGACATCGGTGTAATGGAGATGGGTGCGTGTTTCCGCGAGTACTCGAAGCACCACGGCAAGGTCCAGCGCGACGGCGAGATCATGTCCGCCAAGGAAGTCGTCCAAGAGATCTATGGCATCATCCAGGAAGCCAGCGACATCGGCGTCGAGGACGTGTTCATCGACCTTCTGGACACGGCCAACGTCTCATACGACGACGTGAACAAGCTCTCCCGAGGGACCAACGCCAATCCGGAGGATCTCAAGGAGATGCGCCTGTACAATCAGGACGACGGCTTCGAAATCGGGACGTGGGACAACGAGAAGCGCCAGGCATACATCCAAGAGCGGGTCAACGGCGACGGCGGCGACCACCTCTCGAACCTCGACAAGCTCCAGTTCCTCCGCTACCGCTACGAGAAGGGCCAGGCCGTCCAGAACTACGTCGAGAAGTGGGACGTCGATGACGA
>ENA-ORCS01000920-ORCS01000920.1-marine-metagenome-genome-assembly--contig:-NODE-920-length-15129-cov-3.319293_pt1 | contig 15129 bp, 14 predicted proteins | sample MGYA00237781_ERZ508513 | MGnify/ENA primary metagenome ERZ508513 (study PRJEB26184, sample SAMN06268793) | marine metagenome | isolation source: Eden Landing Ponds, San Francisco, CA, USA | place...
CCGGTCGTGACGCGGAGCCACGTCTCGCCGACGGTCCCGTAACCCAGTTCGTCGATCGCTCGCCCGACCCGCGGGTGTGTTCCGTCGATCAGGGCGTATTCGGCCCCGCTTTCCTCGAAGGCCGCACGGAGTACGTCCTCGTGCCCGAGTGGATCGCCGAGTTCGTCTAGCCCCCAGTCGGCGGCGATATGCCCGATTGACCAGTCGGTGTCGCGGACGACGCGCTCGAAGCGTGGTGCGTAGTGGTTCCCGCCGAAGCCGACGAGGTGCCGGCGGGTGGTGCCGTCGCCGTTCTCTCGAGGTTTCTCAACCGCGACGCCACGCAAGTCGAGAATCGCACGCGCGACCGCCCGTGCGGCGTTTGGATCGTCCCACTGCTCGGGACCGCTTCCGACCTCGACGAACAGCGAGGGTGCGCCCACGTCCGTGGGTCCGTGGTGGGTACACTCCATCCCGACCTCGTAGTCCTCCGGCGCGTGATCGGCGAGCGCACTGAGGACGCGACTGTGGGCGTTGGGGGCGGCACGCGCGAGCGTCCGATCCTGTCCGCCATACTCGGCCGGCCCGAAGTTGCCGGTGTGGTGGGCCGTCAGCAGCGCCCCGGTTTTCCCGGAGTGTCGGGAAGCGAAAACGACGAGATCGGGATCGTCGAAGACTGTTGCCACGCCGTCGAGTTCGAGGTGCCACTCCTCGAAGCTCCGCATTTCGAAGCCGTCGATACGATGGACGTCTCCGCCGCCGTCGGCCGCCGGACGGTCGTCGTCGGAGACGGTCGTCCAGTCCGCCACGTCGAGTAACTGTTCGTGGATGTGTTCGGAAGCACTGTCCGCCCGCGAGACGACGATGCCGATCGTGTGATCGCTGTCGGTCATTGTTCTTCGATCCGGTCGAAGTCACTCCGCCGGCCGAAGGCAGTCTGAATCACTTCGGCAGTCATCCCCAGCATCTCCTTGAGGGCGGCCCGGCGGACGACGAACATCGCCGTCCCGATCACGACGTAGACGACCGTAAATCCGAGCAACAGGGTGTGACTCAGGGCCTCGGGGCTCGCCAGGGAGAGCGCGTCGAGCACCGACGCCATGAATTCGGGTGTCGCGTCCGGCAGCACGTTCAACACGAGGAACTCGCTGAAGACCTGCGAGACGAACAGGACGAGCAACGCCACGGCTTCCCGGAGACTGATGTTGAAGTTGACCAGGATCGCCAGCGCGAAAAAGGACTGGGCCGCGGTCAGCCAGATCTCCAGGCTCTGCTTGTAGTCGAATCCGAGCGTCCCGACCTGGCCCAACGCGATGCTGTAGACGATCGCGAGCGTCCCGATCAGCAGCGTCCACTGGTTGAGTTTCGAGGAGATGAGGGCGTTGAACCCTGCCGACGAGCGGGCCTTGTTCACGAGGTAGGCGACGACGATGAGTTCCGGGGACTCGCTGGCCAGCGGTGCGATCCACTGGATCATGAAAAACTTGGGAATCCCGTAATTGACGCCCAATTGCTCCAGCCCGTGAGCGAACGGTTCGACGGCGATCAGAATCATGATGCCCGAATAGACGAACAACGCGAGGACCGTCGCGATGCGTTTGGGTTTTCGATATTCCTGAAGATAGCCCGGGACGCCGATGTGTTCCTCCTCGGTCTCCAGCCCCGATCGGATGATAATAAGAATGTAACTGACGTATAGTCCGACCAGTACGACGGTATCGATGAGATCGATCCCGCCGCCCAGCGGCACGAGGAAGGCCCACAGCGTCGCCAGCCAGAGGAACGTGATCTCGGTCGTCAGTGCCTGATCGAGCCGTACCACGTCAGCGAGAAAACCGGACCGCTTCTCGACGTTCTCGTCGCGGACGTGATAGGCACGATAGACCGTGAAAATAGCGATCCCCGACCAGCCGAGACCGATGAGGATCCGGTTGGCGCCGGTCATGTTCGCGATGGCAAGATTGCCGGCCTCGATGCCGGCCGCCGTGCCGGCCTGTGAGCCCGCGCTCCAGGCGTAGAAGGCGTCGACGGCGTACTCGGGGGCGACCGCCAGGATCGCCAGCACCGCGATCGCGAACGCCCGCGGGACATCTTTCTCAGCCGTTTCGGCCCCCCAGGCGAGCAGGAACGAGGCACCGACGACCGCAAGACCGGTCACCAGCACTGTCACGCCGGTTGAGAGTGTGATAGCCGACCCAGGTGCCAGCAGTTCGGCACGGACGGCCAGCCGCGAGCTCTCGACGACCACCCACGGCAGTGACAGCAATACGGCACCGGCGACCGCAGTCAGCGGATGGCGTAAACGGGACACACTCAGATGTCTCCCCCTCGAAAATAATGTCTTGCGGAGTCGGACCGGTCCTGTGAGGTATTCACATTCGATCGTACCGTCGCAGTTTTGCCTCACGCGGTCGTTCGTCGCCCCATGGACGTCTACGGACTGATCGGCAATCCCGTCGGACACTCCCTCTCGCCGCCCATGCACGAGGCGGCTTACGAGGAACTGGGGCTCGATGCCCGCTACGTCACCTTCGAACCACCCGAGGACGCTGGGGCCGAGGCGGTCGCCGCGGCGGAGACGCTCGGGATCGCCGGCCTGAACGTCACGATCCCGTTCAAGCGGGCGGTCCTCGACGCCGTCGAACCGGACGACCTGGCGGCCCGGATCGGGGCTGTCAACACGATTGACCTTTCAGGTGATCGGCCGACGGGTCACAATACCGACGCGATCGGTGCCGTCCGTGCGCTGGAAGAACACGACGTCGAACTCGGGGGCTCCGCGGTCGTCGTCGGGGCCGGCGGTGCGGGCCGGGCGGTCTCGTTTGGTCTCGCTGACGAGGGGATGGAGGTCGCGATCGCCAATCGAACCGTAGAGAAAGCTCACGACCTCGCGGCGGAGGTTCCTGGCGCAAGCGGTCACGGGATCGATACCCTGCCGGACCTGTTGTCAGGGGCGGACGTGCTGGTCAACGCGACCAGCGTCGGCATGGACGAGGACCGATCACCGGTCCCCGCCGACGCGCTCCACGCCGAACTGGCGGTACTTGACGCGGTTTACAGCCCCATTGAGACGCGCCTGCTGCGTGAGGCCGCCGAGACGGGCGCGACGACGGTCGACGGCGCCTGGATGCTGCTGTACCAGGGTGTCGAGGCGTTCGAGCGCTGGACCGGACGGGCGGCTCCTGTCGAGGAGATGAACCGAGCGCTACGTGGACGCCTTTAAGTCCCGGCGCTCGTATCACCGCACATGGGACTCATCGATCGACTCAAAGCTGCCCTCGGGCTGGAGCCCCACGAGCCCGAACGTACCCGACGGGACGCGGAGTCGACCGGCCAGGACATCGCCGTCACGGTCGAACACGAACCCGACACCGAGACTGAAGACGCGGTGAAGGGAACCGGAACGGACGCGGACGGATCCGCCGACGAGACGGACGAACCGGCCGCGGAACCGGACGAACCGACCGAAGACGACGAGTCGCCGGCCACTGCGAATGCTGACGACGAGAGCGAGTCGACAGCTACTGTCGATATCGACGAGAGCGAGTCGACAGCTACTGTCGATACCGACGAGAGCAAGTCGGCAACCACGGATGATGACGAGAGTGAGACGACCACGGACGAAACTGACGCCGAGACGGAGGAGAGTGAAGAGAGCGAGGGGACCGCGGCAACATCCGAGGAAGCCCCCGACGTCCAGTCGATCGACGGGATCGGCCCGGCCTACGCGGAACGGCTCGGCGAGGCCGACATTGAGACCGTCGCTGACCTCCGGGCGGCCGACGCCCCGACCGTCGCTGAGGAAAGCGGGATCGCCGAGTCGCGTGTCTCGACGTGGATCGAGCGAGCCGGCCAGTAGCGTCCCGACCGCACCACGTATATTTTCCCCACCCCACCCGGTACTCAATGAGCGACCCGCGAGTGGTGACCGACCGGTCGTCGTTCCGTGAGGTAGCGGCCGACGCGGGACCGGACGATCGGATCCCTGTCGAGGCCCGCGTGACGGTCGCCGACCCCTTCGACGCCTATCGACGCGCCCGGTCGGACGAGGGCGGAGCGTTCCTCGAGACGAGTGGCGGCGCCGAGGGTTGGAGCTATTTCGGCGTCGATCCCGTCGAGTGGCTGACTGTCGGTCCCGACGGGGATGCGATCGACGCGCTCGTCGATCGTCTCGACCGGGAGGGACTTCGTCGGGGTGACTGCGAGGTCCCCTACCCTTGTGGTGCGATCGGGTGGCTCTCCTACGACGTCGCCCGAGAGATCGAGGACTTGCCGGCCGATGCCGAGCGCGACCGTGAGCTGCCGCGTCTACAGGTCGCCTTCTACGACGCCCTCGTCGCCTGGCGCGAACCCGCCGACTCGCCGGTCGAACTCCGGGTGACGGCCTGTCTGCGGATCGGGAGCGATGATAACTCCAGCGGGGTGGATCCCGACGCCGCCTTCGAACGTGGTCGCGACCGGGTCCGTTCGCTCACCCGGGACCTGCTGGAGGGAGATCCCGCCGTGCCGGATCCGCCCATCGCCGGGCCGGTTCGGTTCCGGAGCGACTGCGGCCGGGATGCCTTCACCGATCGCGTCGAGCAGGTCAAGCGGTACGTCCGCGACGGTGACACGTTCCAGGCGAACGTCTCCCACCGCCTCCGGGCACCGGCCGCGGTCCACCCGGTCGAGACCTTCGCTGCGCTCCGGGCGGTGAATCCGGCGCCGTACTCGGGCCTGCTGGAGTTCCCCGGTGTCGATCTGGTGAGTGCGAGCCCCGAACTCCTGCTCCACCGGGCGGGCGATCGACTGGTGACGGAACCGATCGCCGGGACCCGTGGGCGGGGCGAGACGCCCGCTGCAGACCGCGCGCTCGAAGCTGACCTGACCAGCGACGAGAAAGAGCGGGCAGAACACGCCATGCTGGTCGACTTAGAGCGCAACGATCTCGGGAAGGTCAGCGCGTTCGGGAGCGTCGACGTCGCCGAGTACCGCCGTGTCGATCGCTACTCGGAGGTGATGCACCTGGTCTCGCTGGTCGAGGGGCGTCTCCGGCCGGGCCGCGACCTGGCTGACGCGATCCGGGCGGTCTTCCCCGGCGGAACGATCACCGGCGCGCCCAAGCCCCGAACCATGGAAATCATCGACGAGGTCGAGGCGACCCGGCGTGGCCCCTACACCGGCAGCATGGGGATCTTCGGGTTCGACGGCCGGGCGACGCTGAACATCGTCATCCGAACGCGCGTTCGCCACGACGAGGAGTACCCCCTCCGGGTCGGCGCGGGGATCGTCCACGACTCCGTGCCCGACCGGGAGTACGACGAAACGCTCGACAAGGCCCGCGCGCTGGTGACCGCGGTCGGCGACGCGCTGGATCGGGAGGTCAGTGTCGTCGACGTGGGCGATGATCTCAGGGGGGATCGAGCATGACCGGATCGATCCTCGTCATCGACAACTACGATTCCTTCGCGTACAACCTCGTCCAGTACGTTGGCGAGGTGGTGACGACCGACGCGTGGCTGCCGGACGTCAACGGCGAGGTCGTCGTCCGGCGAAACGACGCCGTCGATCTCGCGGACGTTCGGGCGCTGGATCCGGCTGCGATCGTCGTCTCGCCCGGCCCGGGGACGCCACGGGAGGCCGGAGTCTCGATGCCGATCTTCGACTCGCTCTCGGTGCCGACATTGGGCGTCTGTCTGGGCCACCAGGCGCTGTGTGCCGCTAACGGCGCGGCCGTCGGGCACGCCCCGGCTGTCGTCCACGGGAAGTCATCGACAGTCACCCACGACGGTGAGGGCGTGTTTGCCGACCTGCCCCAGGGCTTTGCCGTCGGGCGGTATCACTCCCTGGCCGTCGAACGCGAGGACGTGCCCGATTGTCTCGAGGAGACGGCCCACACCGACGACGAGCGCCGGGTCGTCATGGGTGTCCGGCACCGCGAGCGCCCGCACGTCGGTGTACAGTTCCACCCCGAGAGCATCCTGACCGACGCGGGCAAACGACTCGTCACGACGTTCTGTGAGCGGTCCCTGGGCGGTGACTGGGCGTGACCGAGGACGTATCCTACCACGTCGATGGCGAACTCGTCCCGGCCGAGGAAGCGACAGTTCCCGTCAGAGATCGCGGGTTCGCCTATGGCGACGCGGCCTTCGAGACGCTGCGGGCCTACGGCGGCGAAGTCTTCGCATGGGACGCCCACGCCGACCGCCTCGAACGGACCTGCGAAACGCTCGGGTTCGCGGAGGCGATCCCGCCACGGTGGGATCTTCGGGAGCGGATCGACGCGACGCTCGCGGCCAACGATCTCGCCGACGCCTACGTGAAACTCTCGATCACCCGGGGTGTCCAACCCGGGAAACTCACGCCCGAGCCGCGGGTCGACCCCACGATCGTTGTCCAGGTCGCGGAACTCCCTCGCGGCGGTGTGGACGGACCGCCCGTCCACGACGGTCCGGCGACCGTCGCGACCGTCGACCGGCGGCGGATTCCCGACGCCGCGATCCCCGCCGACGCGAAGACGCACAACTACCTGAACGGCGTCCTGGCGCGGCTGGACCTCCGTCGTGGCGGTGAGGAGGGCGGCGCTGGATCGGAAGACGAGCCACCAGCGGACGAGGCACTCATGCGTTCGGCCGGCGGCTCCCTGACGGAAGGCGCGACGAGCAACTTGTTCTTCGTCGCCGACGGCGTCCTCCACACGCCGAGTACTGACCTGCCGCTCCTCCCCGGCGTGACCCGCTCGATCGTCCTTGAACTCGCCCGCGCGGAGGGATTGCCGGTCGAGGAGGGGACGTATCGACCGGAGCGACTTCGGTCGGCCGAGGAGGCGTTCCTGACGAACACGACCTGGGAGATCCGTCCCGTCGCAACAGTCGACGGCGAATCGGTCGGCAGCGGTCCCGTCACCGAGTTGCTCGGGCGACTGTACGACCGACGCGTCGAGCGAACGTGTTACTGACGCTGACTCGGCTCCATTACTCGATTCGGAACGCAGGCGGGGAGACGTCCTCGCTGTGACACGACGGGCATCGACTCGGGACGTTCAACCGATCGTCGAAGTCGGCGAACCCACAGTCCGCACACTCCGGCGGAGCGACCAGCAGTTGCTCCTCGCCCCCTTCCAGGGACGCGGCGACGTGCTCGACGTGCTCCAGGGCGGCCGGCGTCGACAGGGCGAATTCCGCGGCCAGCGCTGTCGCCGACAGCGCCTCCTCGCGCAATCGGTCGCCGATCCGTTCGCGCGTCGTCCGTTCCATGCCGGGGAGTGGTGTCGGGCGGTCAAATCCGTTCGGTTCGGCGACGAACGCCGACATCGGGGCGTTCCGACGGGCTTTTTAAGCGCGCCCGGTTTCAAACTGGTATGGCAGATTTCACCGTCGCTGTGGCCGACCCGGAGGCCGGCGACACCTACCAGGTCGAGGTCGAGGGACAGGACGCCAACCGATTCGTGGGCCGCGAGCTCGGCGACGAGGTCGACGGCGGCGCGGTCGGGCTCGACGGTTTCACGCTCGAACTCACCGGTGGCTCCGACGACGCCGGCCGCCCGCTGCGGGAGGACGTTCGGGGGACTGATCTCAAGTCGATCCTGCTCGAGGGCGGGACTGGCTTCAATCCCGAGCGCGACGGCCAGCGCAAGCGCGTCACCGTCCGTGGCCGGGAGGTAAGCGACGCGGTCCGCCAGCTCAACGCCAGGATCGTCGAGTACGGCGACGGCGACGTCGACGAACTCCTCGGTGCGGAGTAGCCTCGCGGGCGTTTTCTCGATTGATATTCGCGCGAAACCCTCAATACTCGGCCGTTCGTATCGGCGGACGGATAGGCCCCAGCCATGTCGGAGTCAGTTATCGCCGATTTCGTCGCCAAATTCAACTCGGAGAAGACTGCGCGGGCCGAACCCACGACGGGACGGGTACTTCTGAGTCAGAAACGGCTGGTACTGGCCGCCGAGGAGGCCAAGACGACGATCCCCCTCTCGAAGGTCTTCGACGTTGCGGTCGGTCACGTCCCGCCGGACCTGGGTGATTTCTTCGACTCGACGGTCACGGTCGCCTTCGAGAAGGACGACCGTCGGCTCGTCGCCGCGATCGAGTCCGACGACGGAAAGATAGAGAAGTTTTCGACGGTACTGTTCAAGGCGCTGCTGAACGGCACTGACACGACTGTGAAACATCCCGCCGAACTCGGCGGGCGCGTCACCGACGCGGAGTACTCGCCGGCCAAACTCGCCCTGAAACCGAAGGGCGTACGGTTCAACCGGTCGTCGGACTCCTTTACGATCTCGCTGTCGGCGGTGACCGAGTTCAGCAGGGAGACCAGGGAGATTGCGGGCTCCAAGCGGGCGACGATCGTGGTCAGGCACATGCCCGACGGGCAGGCCATGACGACGGTCGCTGCCCTCCCCTCGCCGCGGAAACTCTCCTTACTGGGCCGGTACCTCCGGCTCGAGTACTCCGACCTGATGGGCGAACTCAAGGACATCGACATCTCTGACGCCGAGAAGGAGATCCTGATCGCCGTCTACTCCGCCGGCGACATGGCGGGCGTTTCGCTCGCGAACGTCGTCGATCGCGACGCCAGCGAAGTGACGATGCTGTTAAACGACCTCGAGAGTCAAGAACTCGTCACGACGACCGGCGATGGGCCGGCACTGACCTCAAAGGGGCGCGTGATCGTCAACCGACACCTTGACGACGTCAACCAGTGACCCCGGGGTCATCATTCCGATCAGCAACCCTCTCGCCGGCGATCGGGTGACATGGGGCCAGAGCCTTTTTCGTGTCACGTCTGCAGTTTTCCGGGCTGCCCCGCGTTTCGCTTCGCGGGCTACGGGCCGCGGCTCGAAGCGGCAACGGACGTTCGAGCGACCTTCATAAGTAGAAATAATATATAAGACACGATCGTACTCCGGATGACGCATCCGTTGCACGGAGGCAGGGTGACGAACTGTCCGCCCTGTTAATACGGTTTTTGACGGCTAAACCGCCATCTTGGATCACTTTGATTTGTTTCCGATCAAGTTGTATCGGCGGATAGAACAGGAAACGAGCACTTCCAAAACAATCTTTATATGGAATAAGGAATAAAAAAGACAATCGTGACGCGAGATACCGCGTCAGTTTCGCGACGAAAAGTGTTGAAGACGGTTGGATCAGCAGGTGTCCTCGTCGGTTTGGCTGGCTGTTCGACATCGACCGACTCCGAGACCACTGAACCTCCACGGACCGAAACTGAGACCGAGACCCCCACTGACACGCCGACTGAAACTGAATCGGCGACGGGTACGGTGTCAATCATTCACGATACACACTTGCAGGGTCGGTATGGGGAACTCGGCGAGCCCGAGAACATCGCCACCTACGTTGGCTTGATGGATCAACTCAACGAAGAGTACCCCTCCGCCTTGCGCCTCGGCGTCGGTGACGACCTCGCGTCGTCAGTCCTGTCGTCCGTTTTCGACGGGAAACACATTGTCGACGCTCTCAACGCCGGTTCGCTCGATTACGATGGGTTCGGGAACCACGACTTCGATATGGGCCCGGACACCTTTCGCGAGCAAGTCGCAAACAGCGACTTCCCGTGGCTCAGCGCGAACACGGTTGACGGTCAGACGGGAGAAGTGTTCGCCAAGGAGGAGGGTGCAAAGCGATACTCCCTCACCGAGGTCGACGGAATCACGGTCGGGCTGACGGGAATTCTCTCCGAAGAGACGCCGAACGTCGCGACTGTAGGCAACGCCAAGGTGCTCGATCCGGCTTCGGCGCTACAAGACGTGGTCCCGAAGATGCGTGACGAGGGGGCCGATGTCGTGGTCGTTCTCTCACACGTCGCCAGTCCGGTCGTTGAGGAGGAGGTCGCCCCGAACGTCGACGGTGTCGACGCCTATGTCGGCGATCACGCGGCAATCGCTTACGAGACGCCAAAGGTCGTCAACGGTAGTCTCGTCTCGATCATCGGTGACGAGTTCAAATATCTCGCTGAGCTTCACCTCAACGTCAAGGACGGAGAGGTCGTCTCTCATGAGTTCACCCGTCACTCGCTGGCCGAGGAGGTCGATCGGGGCCTCGAACCCAACTCGGAGGTAGCGGAACTCATGCGGTCCTATCAGGACCGACTTGAGGAGGAAGTCGGTGAAGAAATCGGACGCACCGAAACGACTCTTGACGCTCGCGAGAAGGTTGTTCGCCGCGAGGAGTCCAACCTCGGAAACTACGTTGCCGAGAAGATGCGAAACCATCTTGATGCCGATGTCGACGTCGCACTGATGAACGGCGGCGGTATCCGGACGGATACACAGTACGAAGCCGGGGCGTTAACGCAGCGTGACATCGTGAATATCTTCCCGTTCGGCAACCGGCTGACCGTTCTGGAGGTCACTGGGGAGACGCTGCTCGCCGTCCTCGAAAACGGAGTGAGCGAGGTCGAACGCCTTTCCGGTCGGTTCCCGCAGATCGCCGGGATGGAGTACGCTTATGACCCGAGCAACGAAGTCGGCAATCGCATAACTGATGTGACTATCGACGGTGAAGATGTCGATCACGAGGCAACCTACGCGCTCGCGACGAACGGCTTCGTTTCCGGCGGCGGTGACGGCTACGAGATGTTGACCGACGTTCCGCGGATACTCGAGCCGGTCAACGGTCCCTTACTTTCTAGTCTCCTCATTCGCCGGATCGAGGCGGAAACCCCGATCGCGCCCGAGCGCGACGGTCGTATCACGATCCAGAATGCGAGCTGGGAGACTGTCGTCAGCAAACGCGTCCCTCTCCTGGCCTGAACGGTCCCGGACCGCGACGGCCGTGCAGTGACTGTCTTCTCGAACATACATTGGCGAGACAGGCCGAGGTCGATTGTCTGTGAGGGGGTCTGCACTCCCGCTTTGACTTCGCTTCTACCGATCGGCGATGGCCTCGCTCGCGATCGACCGCCCACGGGGCTTGAGACCGACTTCCCGGCGCGTTCGTACCTTCTCGACGACCCCCTGGTCGGCTAGCCGGTCAAAGATGTCCTCGACCTCCTCGACGTCGAGCCCGACGAAGTCCGGGATTTCGAACGGTGAGACGCCCGAGTAAAGCGCCATCAGCACCTCGCGTTCGTCCTCGGAGAGGTCGATGTCCGACTCGACGTGCTGGTCACCGGAACGCAACAGCGATGCCAGGACCGAACAGTCGCTCTGTGACCCCGAGAGAAACGTTTTCACGCTGGTCCCCTCGATGGCGTGTTCGGCTTCGAGAACGGACCGCTCCTTGCCCATAACCGTCCGTTCGGTCTCTTCGACCGTTCCGACATCGTCGAGTTCGATCTCGACGAACTCCCCGGTAGAGATCGCCAGTTCGACGGCGTCCTCGCCCATCTGTACCCGGGCTTTCTCCCAGTCGGTGTCCTGGACGACGCCGCCCTTGACCGCGGGGTGTTTCGCCAGCACCACCTGCTGGTCGAGACGGGCACTGAACAGGTTCTCCGCGAAGGCTTCCTCGTCCGCCGGTGCGAGCAACAGGACGTTTCGGCCAGTCTGGATCGAGATATACCCCGAGACCTGTGCGATCGCCTCGTTGACGTTCTGACGGGTCCTGATGCTCCGGATCTCCGAGACGGGGATGGTCCGTTTGCCCTCGTTGCTCGCCAGGACCAGCCGCTTGTTCGAGAGGACCAATCGTCCGGGGATCCACTCGACGTCGTTGAGTTTCCGTCCGTCCTTGACGACCTGGACGAACCGGCCCTTCGTGTCGGCGAGCGTGTGTTCGCCTTCGCTCATCGATCTCCCGGCCCTTTCCCGATCGTTGGTACCCTGCCGTATTAACCTCTCGGCCGACCGACGGCATTCCCGTTCGGCACGGACACCTCGATCCGAGACGATCGAACCGTCCCGTCGATCCGCGGGGTTTTTGCACGGACCGCGCGAACCCGCGAGCAGTGAGCGATCCGATCTCGACCGGCTGTGACGCCGTCGACGACCTTCTCGGTGGCGGCCTCGAACGCGGTGCCGTCACGCAGATCTACGGCCAGCCGGCGGCCGGGAAGACGAACCTTGCGCTGGGGGCAGCCGTCGAGACGGCGGCGGCGGGGGAGTCGGCGCTGTATCTCGACACTGAAGGCGTCTCGATCGACCGTATGGAGCAACTCGCCGACGCCCGCGGGACGGTTGCGGACCTCGCCGCACGGATCATCCTCACCGACGCCCACACCTTCGAGGAACAGCAGGAGGCCGTGAGGGACGCCGAAGAGTTCGCCACGCAGGTCGATCTGATCGTGCTGGACAGCGCGACGGGCTTCTATCGACTGGAGCGGACCGAACAGGAGGATGGCGAGGCACTTCGGGCAGTCGCTCGCCAGGTCACGCACCTCCTCAGCCTGGCCCGCAAACACGATCTCGCCGTCGCGTTCACCAACCAGGTGTTCAGTGATCCGGACGGTGATCGGGTGCGGGCGCTGGGCGGCCACACGCTCAACCACTGGTCGTCAGTGATTCTTCGGCTTGATCGCTTCCGCGGCGGGAAACGTCGTGCCACCCTGGAGAAACACCACGCGAAGGCCACCGGCGACACTGCACGGTTCGAGATTACGGACACAGGCCTGTCCGGCGTCGAAGACATTTGAACGGGGCCGAGCGTTCCCGTCGGACTTTTCTTTGGACCGCCTGGGGAACACTGCATGGACAGTGAACCTACGCGGCGCTACGCGCCGCGTTTCGCCGAGCGCCTACGGCGCTCGGGTGTTTTTGGTCGAGCTTTTTGCAAGCGGGGGTTCCCGCAGGCTCGCGGGGCGAGCCGAGGAAACCCCCCGCAGTAAAAAGGTCGTCTAGTAGATGAGCGCGTCGTCGTTGTCGACCATGTAGAGGGTGCGGGCGGCGATGTTGACGGCGTGATCGCCGACGCGTTCGAGGTCCCGGATCGTCAGCAGGAGACGGGAGACGTCTCGCATGAGTTCCTCGACCTTGACCTCGCTCGTCTCCTCGTCGATCTCGCGCTCGATGAGGTTGCGCATGACAGTGTCGGAGGCGTCCTGACACATCGTGTCGACCTCGTCGTCACGGTCGCCGATCGCGTAACAGAGATCGCTGTCCTCGTCGGTGTAGGCCGCCATCGCTTGTTCGTTCATCTCGACGACTGCCTCGCCGATCGACTGGACGTCGACGTCCGGCGTGAGGTCCTGTTCGGCCTCGATGGCGTACTCGCCGAGGTTGACCGCGAGGTCGGCGACGCGTTCGAGGTCGGTGATTATCTTGAAGCTGGCGGCGATGAACCGGAGGTCACCGGCGACCGGTTGCTGGAGCGCGAGTAGATTGATGCACTCGCGTTCGAGATCGAGATAGAGCTGGTTGATCTCGTCGTCGCCGTGGATGACCTCTTCGGCGAGTTCATCGTCCTTCTTCTCCAGGGCGTCAAGTCCCGTCCGGAGGCGATCGAGGACGACCTCGCTCATGTAGAGGACGTCCTCCTGTAGTTCGTCGAGTTTCTCCTGATATCCTTCACGTGGCATGCTTTCTCCTGGGTGAGTCGGTCCTAAATATGTTGGTCATGTTTGAACGATTTGCGGCGGATCGCTCTCATTCGGTGGACACGTTCGTCATCCGAACTTGCCCGTGATGTAATCCTCGACGCGTTGACTCTCCGGGTTCTCGAAGATCTTGTCGGTGTCGTCGTACTCGACGAGTTCGCCGCCGGTGAGAAATACGGCCGTCTGGTCGGAGATACGGGCGGCCTGTTGCATGTTGTGGGTGACGATGACGACGGTGTACTCCTCGGCGAGTTCCTCAATGAGGTCCTCGATCTTCGAGGTCGCGATCGGGTCCAAGGCACTGGCGGGTTCGTCCATCAGGATGACCTCGGGATCGACCGCGATCGCCCGCGCGATACAGAGCCGCTGTTGCTGGCCGCCCGAGAGGTCAAGCGCCGACTCGTCGAGTTGGTCTTTGACCTCGTCCCACAGTGCCGCGCGCTTCAGTGCCGTCTCGACCTTCTCGTCTAGGTTCTCCGTTTCGTCCTGGATGCGAAGGCCGTAAGCGACGTTGTCGTAGATCGACTTGGGGAATGGGTTAGGATGCTGGAAGACCATCCCGACCTTCCGGCGGAGCGCGACCGGATCGACGTCGTTGTCGTAGACGTTCTTTTCCCGGAACCGCAACTCACCCTCGACGCGCGCGCTGTCGATGAGATCGTTCATGCGGTTGATACACCGCAAGAACGTCGACTTTCCACAGCCTGAGGGGCCGATCAGCGCCGTAACGCGGTTCTCCGGGATCTCTAGATTGATGTCGTCGAGGGCCTGGATGTCGCCGTAGTGGACGTCCAGATTCTGCGCTTCGAGAACAGTCTCGGAAGCGCCGGCAGTGGTCGTCGTCTCCGTCGCGATCGAGCGACTGAGATGACTGTCGCTGTTCGGGTCAGCCGTCTCGGTCGCGTCGTCGGTTCCGTCGTCGGACCCGACGATCGTCGATTGATCGGTACGATCGTCCGGATCGGTCACGTTATCCTGTGTCATATATTCACGCTCGCTCGAACTTGTTTCGGAGGATGATCGCGGTTCCGTTCATCACCAGCAACACCACCAGCAGCGTCACGACACCGGCGGCCACCACGCCGTAGCGGAACTCGGCGGCCGGTTCGAACGCCCAGGTGTAGATCTGCCGCGGCATGGCGCTCCCCAGATCGAAGAAGCTGTTCGGAGCCAGTCGGACGGAAGCAGCGATCCCGACCAGCAACAGCGGGGCGGTCTCGCCGATTGCCCGGCCGAGCGCCAGGATCGTCCCCGTGAGGATGCCGGGCATTGCCTCGGGAAGCACGACGTTGCGGACCGTCTGCCAGCGAGTCGATCCCATCCCGTAGGCAGCCTGGCGCTGGGAGTCCGGAACGGCCTCGATGGCCTCCTGGGCGGCGATGATCACGATCGGGAGGATGAGAAGCCCGACTGTCAACCCTCCGACGACGATCGATCCGTTGGGAAAGTGCACGTAGCGGACGAACACGGCAAGCCCGAGCAGCCCGTAGACGACCGACGGGACGCCCGCGAGGTTCGCTATGTTGATCTCGATGAGCGTAACGAGTTTCCCCATCAATCCGGTCGAGGGAGCGTACTCCTCCAGATAGATTGCCGCCCCGACTCCGACCGGGAACGTCGCAACTACGACGACGATCAACAGCATGACCGATCCGACCAGGGCCGGGTAAATCCCCG
>ENA-ORCS01000921-ORCS01000921.1-marine-metagenome-genome-assembly--contig:-NODE-921-length-15126-cov-3.666689_pt1 | contig 15126 bp, 14 predicted proteins | sample MGYA00237781_ERZ508513 | MGnify/ENA primary metagenome ERZ508513 (study PRJEB26184, sample SAMN06268793) | marine metagenome | isolation source: Eden Landing Ponds, San Francisco, CA, USA | place...
GTCCAGTTTAGTCGCTCAATCGGCTCTATCCGAACGGAGTGAGGATATCCGATTTAGCGACCGCGAGCGCGCCGAGGGCTTCCATCACACGATCACGGCCGCGGTCACGACGACACCAGATCATCCAATCGCTATCTCTACACCCTCTACTGAACGTCCACGGATGACCGCGGGAGAGTGTGCGAACAGTTCTGCAACGCTTGTTCGTGTTCGGACGAGGTCGCCTACGCCCCGTCGAGACTCTCGCCGATCGAGCCCGCGACCCTGGCAGCCGTCGTGTGGGAAACTCGCGATTCGCCGAAGACGGTCCGGGCGCTCTCGGCCGCGTCCTCGTCGACGGTGAACGTGACTCCCGGATAGGCGACGTCCCAGAGCACGAGCGGGTCGGCGGGCACTGGTGCGACGCCCTCGGGGCCATCCAGCGGATCGCTGGCGAGTACGCGCTCGACCTTCGAGGGGCTCGATCCGCCGCGACCGACCGTCGCGACCAGACCGACGACTCGACGGACGAGTTGCCGTGCGAACCCACCAGCCCGGAGCGTCACGACGAGAAACTCGCCGTCGCGCTCGACGCTCGCCGACAGGTCGCGGACTGTCCCCGTCTCGTCGGGCGTCAGGTTGTGGAAGTCGTGTTCGCCCGCGAGTCTGTCGAGCGCCGTGCGGGCGCGGTCGTCGTCGAAACCCTCGCTGGTCGTGGTCGGTTCCAGAGGGGCGTACAGGTGATAGACGTACGTCCGCTCGCGGGCGTCGTGGGTGGCGTGAAAGCCCGGGTCGACGTCCGCGCTGGCCCACGCACGGATGGCCGCGGGCAGTTCGGCGTTCAGCGCGCGAGGGGTGAGCCACGCCGGCGCGTCGAACGCGACGGTCTGTGCCCGCGCCGAGACGCCCGCATCCGTCCGACCCGCTGCGGCGTAGCCCCGGGGTCTGTCGGGACCCTCGTCGTCGGCATCGGTGGCGAAGACCCCGAGGTCACCGAGTGCGTCGAAGAGGGCGTCTTCGACCGTCGGGACGTCGGGCTGGCGCTGAAACCCGTGGTAGGGTCGGCCGTCGTAGGCGAGCCGGAACGCGCGTGTCATTCGAGCTCTGTCGACCGGTCACGGTCGGTCGCGCGTTCGCGGTCACTCGTTCGGTCGCGCTCGGTCACGTCCTCGCCGCTGGTCCCCGGAGCGGTGTCGAGGTCTTCGGTTTCCAGCAGGGCTTCGAGTCGGCGTTCGAATTCGGCTTCGTCGATCTCGCCGCGCGTGTAGCGCTCCCGGAGCGCCGCGACCTGGTCGTCCGGTTCGTCTGGTTCGCCCGGTGCATCCGATTCACGCGGTTCGCCGAGGCTGTCACTCGCCGCCGTCGCTTCTACTCCGTCTTCTCCCTCGGCAGCGACGAACGGCAGGCGGTCACCGAGGATCCCGACCAGCGGGAGGCAGACGACGAACCCGACGATAGCGAAGACATCCGCGAGCACTTCGATATCGAGGGTCGACGCCAGCGCGGTGAGCCCGATGGCCAGCACGAGGACCACTCCCAGCGCTTCCCGCTTGGTCAACTGTGGGAGTCTCGCGCTCATGATCCTGTGTTTTGTCGGCGTCACCAAGGGATTGTCGGGCGCGTCGTAATCTGGCTGTTTCAGCGGGTGTGGGCACCGGGCGACAGCCGCCGTCATGGGGGCAGTGATCGTCGTGAGTCGAATGTCCACAGGCCGCTCGGTAGCAGCTGGATCGACCACACTCGAAGGTGTGCGCTGAAAAGCCTCGCCCCGCTCGCTAACTGTGCGTGCTATCACTCTGACCGAAACTCACACTGATGGATGAAAGCCCTCGCCCCGCTCGCGGTCGCTCAGCGACATATCCGCGCTCTCCGCACCGCCCGCGCGGATAGGGGTCGACTGAGGCGACTATAGGGGTCGACTGAGGCGACTACGCGTTCCCCGCGAGCGGGCCTCACGGGTCGCGTTGCTCCCCGTTCGGCCAGTGGTGGCGCTCCTGCGTCGCGCCACCCGTGTCTCGCCCTTTCAGTCCGCCAGGAACCGCAAACCACGACCGCACCGCTACCGCCCCGCACCGCAACGGCCTCACACCTCCCCAACCTCTTGCGCTACTCGCTTCGCTACGCTCGCTCCGGTGCTCATCCCTCGCGCGATGTCGTCCTCGCGCATGAAAGCGCGAGACAGCGCGCGCCGAAACAGGTGTCGAATCGTGGCTTAGAACGGTGGATGAAGGGTCCTACCGAAGCGACGGCTGGGTGAGTGGTCAGGCGAAGTCGTCGTAGGTCGGGCGCTCGCGGTCGCCGGGGAACGCCTCGACGGGCGCGGTCGTCTCCTCGCCCGACGCCATGTCCTTGACCGTAACCTCGCCGTTCTCCAGGTCGCGCTCGCCGGCGACGACGACGGTCTCGGCGTCGATGGAGTCGGCGTAGCTCAACTGTGCGCCGAACGAACGGTCCGAAACGTCGGTCTCGACGACGTGCCCCCGCTCTCGCAACTCGCGGGCGATGCGTGCGGCCACCGACCGGGTATCGCCTACCTGGAGGACGTAGTAGTCCGTCGAGATGCCCTCACCCGGCCAGGCGTCGTGGGTCTGGAGGAGGAGGGGAAGCGTCGAGTTCATCACGCCGATGCCGACGCCGACCGCGGGGGTGGGCTGGCCGCCGAACTCCTCGATGAGGTGGTCGTAGCGTCCGCCACCGAAGATAGAGCGCGATACTTCGCCCGAGGCGTCGAAACACTCGAAGACGACGCCGGTGTAGTAGTCGAACCCTCGTGCCGTGGTGAGCGAGACGTCACAGTACTCCCGGACGCCGAAATCCTCGGCGGCAGCGAGCACGTTCTGGAGGTTCTCGACCGCGTCGGCGAGTCCCTCGCTGTCGGCGAAGTCGGTCAGTTCGTCGAGGTCGTCGTCGCCGGCGACGAGCACCTCGTCGAACTCGCGAGCCTGGTCGTAGGAGAGGCCAGCGTCGTTGAGGAGGGCGAGGTACTCGTTCTCGTCGACCTTGGCGCGCTTGTCGACGGCGCGAATGGCGTCTCGTACCGCGACGTCGGCCTCGAACGAACGCAACAGTTCCCCGAGGATGTCCCGATGGGAGACGCGGAACTCGAAGGCGTCGGCGTCGAGCCCGAGGTTCACGAGCGAGTCGGCGGCGAAGGCGAGTACCTCGGCGTCGGCGTCGGGTTCGCTGGAACCGAAGATGTCGGCGTTGGTCTGGTAGAGCTCGCGAAACCGGCCCTGCTGGACCTGTTCGTAGCGCCAGAACGGGCGCGTGGAGAACCACTTGATCGGTTTCGAGAGGGCCTGCTGTTTCGCGACGACCATTCGCGCCACCGTGGGCGTGAGCTCGGGCGTGAGCGTGACGTGACGACCACCCTTGTCCTCGAACTCGTAGAGTTCCTCGACGATGTCCTCGCCGCTCTTGTCGGTCCACATCTCCGCGGGTTCGAGCGCGGGCGTGGCCGTCTCGCGGAAGCCGTACCCCCGGGCAGTCGCCTCGATCTCGTCGATGACCGCCCGCCGCGGGGCCAGCTCCGCGGGATAGAAGTCAGTGAATCCCTTGAGTCCCTCGTACATACCCCGTCGTTCGGGAAGGGGTCGTTTGAAACTGTCTGTCCGGCCGCCGCGACGGGCGAACCACCCCTCGCCGGGCGAGGATATATCGGGCCGGCCGACGGATCGGGGGACATGACAGCCACGGCCGACGGGGTCGAGCGCGCACGACGGGCGCTCCGCGAGTCCTTCGGCGAATCCGACGAGCGAGTCGCAGTCGCCTCCGCACCGGGCCGGGTCAACCTGATCGGCGGCCACACCGACTACAACGAGGGGTTCGTCCTCCCGGCGGCCATCGACCGTCGGACGGTCGCCGCGGCTCGCCCACGCGAGGACCGCACAGTCAGGGTCTACGCGACCGACTTCGACGCGACCGCGAGCTTCGCCCTCGACGCGGTCGAACCGAGCGAGACGGACGACGACGCCTGGAGCGACTACCCGAAAGGTGTCGTGCAGCGCCTCCTCGCCCGCGAGCACGCCATCGGCGGGGTAGACCTCGCGCTCGTCGGCGGCGTCCCGATGGGTGCCGGGCTCTCCTCGTCGGCCGCCGTCGAGGTGGCGACCGCCGAGGCGTTGACCGCGGCCCACGACCTCTCGCTGGGGGACGAACTCGTCGACGTCTGCTGGGAAGCCGAGACTGGGTTCGTCGGACTGAGTTGCGGGGTCATGGACCAGTACGCTTCTGTCCACGGCGAAGCCGACAGCGCGCTCTTTCTCGACTGTCGTGAACGTGCTCACGAGGCCGTTCCCCTCCCCGCCGACGAGGTGACACTCGTCGTGACGAACACGAACGTCCGGCGGGAACTCGTCGGGTCGGCGTACAACGACCGCGTGGCGACCTGCCGGAGCGGCGTCGAGTACTTCGCTCAGGTTCTCGACCGGGAGATCACCGCGCTCCGGGACGTCACTGTCGCGGAGTTCGAGGCCCACGCCGACGACCTCGCCGATACCCTCCGCAAACGCGTTCGCCACGTCGTCACCGAGAACGAGCGCGTCGAGGAAGCGGCGACGGCGCTACGCGAACAGCGCCTCGAACGCGTCGGCCAGTTGCTCGAGGCTTCCCACGCCAGTTTACGCGACGACTACGAAGTGAGCGTCCCGGAACTCGAGGCGGTGGTCTCCGTCGCTGGCGACCTCGACGGCGTCTACGGCTCGCGGCTCATCGGGGCCGGTTTCGGCGGGTGTGTCCTCTCGCTGATCCGCCCCGACGCCGCGGACGCGGTCACCGAGGCCATCGAGGCGGGCTATCGCGACCGGACCGGCAACGACGCCGACGTCTACGTCTGTAACCCCGATGCGGGCGTCCGGCGCCACGAGACGTAGTCGTCGCGACGCCCGACGGCGCCGCTACTCGCATCGCCCGACGACCCGTGACTGGGTGTGTTCGGGAAAGACCGCACGGACGGTTTCCGGGCCGTGTTCGACGGCCATCAGCGCCCGGAGTTCAGTCTCGTAGTCGGCCGTCGCCAGTTCCTCGCTCGGTCCCGTTTCGACCGCGAACAGTCGGTCGACGAGGTCGTCGACGGCGCCGCGACCGTACCCCGCGAGCGGGCGGACGTAGTCGACCCCGTGGCGGTCTTCGAGACTCTGTGCGACCGGGCGGTCGACCGTGGGCACGCGGTCGTCACGCCGAGTACCGTCCGCGATTGCCGCGACCCGACGGCCGGCCACGCGCTCGCGCCCCGCGACCGTCTCCAGGGCGTGCTCGTGGACACGCTGGATACCCGCGCGGGGGTAGCCGTCGTCGACCATCCGTTCGACTGCCTCCTCGGCGACCGCTGCGTCGAGTTCGACGGTCGCGAGCGGGACGTCGAGTGCCTCGGCCGCGCGAGCGGCGACCACAGCGGGAGTCGGGTCGGTCCGGGCGGTTGCGGAGAACGGGTCACCGTCGAGCGCCAGTGACTCGGCGTCGGCGTCGAACGTACAGTGACAGCAAACCACGTCGTAGACAGGGTCGAGAAGGGCTGCAGCGAGCGCGGAATCCTTGCCGGCGCTGAACAGAGCCGCGACGGCGGGTGTCATCTACCGCCGGCGGATGTCGTAACTCTGCTCTTCGGGCTGGAGTTCTTTGAGGATAGCCTTCATCTTCTCGTCGTCGATGCGACCCTGGATGCGACCGCTCTGGGCCAGCGCGACGACCTGCTGTTCGACCTGCTCGCCAAAGTCCGGCTTGGACATCTTGATCGTGTTCAGTCGCTTGCGCGCCTCGTCGGTGAGGTGCTTGCGGAGCATGGCCTTCTTCTGGGCCTCGCGTTGCTCGCGCTGGGCCTCTCGGGCCTCTTCGGCACCTTCGCCCTCCTGGCTGTCCTGGAGCTGCTCCATCTTCTCCTTGCGGAGCTTCTCGAGTTCTTCGTCGCTGGGCTCACCACTCATGGGTGTGGATTGTCGATTCGCCGGGAAAACGATTTCGGAGCGGGCGAAGGCGCCGAACGTCAGCGACGGGCGCGACGGCGTCGGTCAGTCTATGCGTAGCGTTCGAGGTCGGGCCGGTCGAGGTCTTCGAGGACCTCGCTCGCGACCTCGTCGAGGAGTGCGCGACCCTCGGCGGTGACGCGGCGACCCTCGCCTTCTGCGGTCATGACGTAGCCGGCGTCTTCGAGTTGCTGGAGTGCGGTCCGGATGACCTTGCCACTGCTGTCGGTCTTGCGGTCCGGACGGACCTTGTACCGGTTCGAACCCTGCTTGGAACCGCCGTAGGCGGTCCGGAGCGCGCCGACGCCGACGGGGCCGTCGACGGCGACTTTCCGGAGGAGACTGGCCGAGCGCACGGCCCAGAAGTCGTCCTGTTCGGGAGGGAGTTCGCGGCTCACACCGGTCTTGGCGAAGGTGAACCAGTCGGGTTCGGTCACGGCGTCTTCCCCGGTGAGGCGTTCGGCGACCGCCTCGTTGAGGGCCTCTGCGGGCACGTCGTAGAGTGTCGTCATTAGCCATTCATTCCCGACGCCGTCATTTAAGCGCGTCGTTCGCGGCCGCAGTCGGCGTCGGTCACTATCTGTCGCCGGTCACGTCCGGTCGCCCAGACCGAGCGCGAACGCGACGAGTCCGCCGACGATCGTCGGGAACGCGTAGGTCGCGGCCCGGTGGACGAGGACCGCGGCGCCTACCACGGCCCCCGCGACGCCGGTCATCGGCACCAACAGGACGATGAGGACACTCTCGACGCCGCCGAGGCCGCCGGGCAGCGGCGTGATACCCGCGATCGCCCCCATCGGGACGGCGAGCAACACCGCGGCGAAGGAAACCGGGAACCCGAGCGCGTACAGCGACAGCCACATGGAGACACACAGCAGGAGCCAGCCCAGCGCCGAGAAACCGATAGCCTCCAGGAGCGTCGCTCGATTGCCGGCGACGCGGTCGATAGCACTGAAAAACGCCTCGATTCGCCGTTCGATGACCGCGACCTCGGGCGGGTCGCGCCGCGGGACGACTCGCCCGATCCCCTGGAGGACGGGCGTGAGTACGCGAACGACGCCGGCTTCGAGTTCGTAGCGGTATCGCCAGCCCAGAAAGGCGGCGACTGGTAACGCGACCACGAGCGCGACCACCGCCACGCTCGCGTAGATGACGTTCTGGTCGAAGGCGAGCTCGCCGACCGCGACGAACACCAGTCCGACGGCGGCGTAGCCCAGCGACGGCACGAAATGCAACGCGTCCACGGAGGCGATGGCCGCGAGACCGGTCTCGTACTCGCTGTCGGTCGCCTCCGAGATGAGGTAGGCGGTCACGGGCTCGCCGCCGGCCTGACCGAAGGGGGTGACGTTGTTCGAGAAGACCGCCGCGGTGAAGACGAGCACGGCCTTGTGGACGGCGATAGGTTGGCCGAGCGCCCCGAGGACCGTCCGGAGTGCCATCCCCCAGGCCGCCAACCAGAGGACCGCGTTCAGGAGGATGACCGGGACCATCGCCGGTCGCTGGACCGTCAGGAGGGCGTCGAGCATCTCCTGGATCCCGACGAGCCACATCACGACCGCGAGAACGGCCAGCCCCCCCAGAAAGCCCAGCACCGTCGCCCACCTGTCGCCGTTCATGTACCCCTCATAGTGAGAGTGGTGTGTTGAACCCACCGAACCGCCACCGAACCGGGCCGTCCCCTATCGAACCGGGCCGTCCGGGAGACAAACAGGGAGGTTTTCCCGTCGCCCGTCGAACGGCGCGCATGGACGAGCGGACCGCGCTGGGACTCGTCGGCGACCGACTGCCGACCGCGGGCGACGACGCCGCCGTCGTCGACGGACAGGTGCTCACGACCGACATGCTCCACGACCGGACTGACTTCCCCGCAGGGACGACCCGCTACACCGCCGGCTGGCGCGCCGTCGGCGCCTCACTCTCTGACGTCGCCGCCATGGGTGCCGACGCCACTGCGGCCGTCGCTGTCTACGCCGCCCCCACCTTCGCGGAAGCCGAGCTTACCGACTTCCTCGACGGCGCGATCGGCGTCTGCGAGGCCGTCGGCGCCGAATACGTCGGTGGCGACCTCGACGGCCACCAGGAGTTCACCGTCGCCACGACCGCGCTCGGGGAGACTGCCGACCCGGTCCGCCGGTCGGGCGCCTCGCCCGGTGACGCAGTCTGTGTGACGGGCACGCTCGGTCGAAGCGCCGCCGCCCTCCGACTCTTCGAACGCGGGGACGACGAGCGTGGCGACGCCGAGCACGGCGACATCGAACGTGCGAACGAACTCTTTCGCTTCGAACCGCGCGTCGCCGCCGGACGCGTCCTCGCCGACTATGCGACGGCGATGATGGACTCCAGCGACGGCCTCGCTCGTTCGCTCCACCAGCTGGCCGAGGCGAGCGACTGCGGGTTCGCGGTCGAGTCGCCACTGCCCGTCGACGGGACCGTCGACGACGTTGCCGGCGACGCCGACGACCGCCTCGAACTGGGCGCCTTTTTCGGCGAGGACTTCGAACTGGTCTTTACCGCGCCGCCGGAGTCGCTCCCGGCGGTCCGCGAGGACTCACCGGTCGCAGTCACGCGGGTCGGCACTGCAGTCGAGTCGGGTGTCACACTCGACGGTGACCGCATGCCCGACCGCGGGTTCACACACGGGAAATGACGAACGGGGGATGACGAAGGCCCCCCGCCGAGGCGACACTCGCCATCGATGCGGAGTTCGGGTCCCCGAGCTCACGGCGAGAATATCTGGAAGGGGATCGGGGTGAAACAGAGCAACCCGAGTACGAGCGTGAGCACGGCCACACCCTTCCGACGGACGTCGAGCGGTTCGTCCCGGACTGGCGTCGCGGGACCGCCGTAGGCGAGTGCCATCGCGAGGACGCCCCAGAACCCCCAGAGGATGACCGCGTTGGTGGCGTCGGTGAAGACATAGAGGTAGCCGGCGAGGGCAAACAGTCCCGCGGGGACGGCCGCCGCGAGCGTCTCCTGGCGTGGACCAAGCACCGCCCGCGTGACGTGCCCACCGTCGAACTGGCCGACCGGCAGGAGATTGAGGAGCGTGACGAACATGCCGACCCAGCCGCCGAAGATGATGGGGCTCGCCGTCTTCGCCGGGTCGGCATACCCCAGCGGCTGGCCCGTCAGCGCGCCCAGCCCCTGCAGTAACAGCGGGTAGTTGAACCGGATCGACGTCGATCCGGGGTCGTTCAGAATCGTCTCCGGGACCGTGATCGGGTCGGCGTAGAGGCCGACGACGGTCACGACGACGGTGGCGACCAGTCCCGCCAGCGGCCCGGCGACCCCGATATCGAACAGTGCCTTCCTGCTGGGGATGCGCCCGCGCATCCGGATGACGGCGCCCATCGTCCCGATGAGCGAGGGGAACGGGATGAAATACGGCAGGCTCGCGTCCACGTCGTAGTAGCGGATCATCACGTAGTGTCCGAGTTCGTGAATACCGAGCGGTCCGAGGATCGCGAGGGTAAAGGGGAGCGCCTCTAGCAACCGGAGTGGGTTCGCCTCGACCGCTGACAGCGGGATGTAGTACCAGGTGGTCGCACCGACTAGCAGCGTCGAGGCGACCGTAAGCACGAAAAACAGGAGGTTCAGCCACGGGATCCCGTCGATGTGTGGACTCCGTGGTTCGGCCACGAGCACGTACTGCGACTGGACGGGCCCCATCCCGCGTGGGGTACCGCCGTTCGACCGTGTCGTGTCGACCGGTTCGACCGCGACCTCGGGCGGTTCCTGGCTGTCGGGTCTGGGATCAATCTCACCGTCGGGCGCGTTTCGACTATCGACGCCGTCTCGACCCGCCGCGCCGACCGGGTCGAGGTCGGCGTCGACCTGCGACCGCGTCGAGAGCGACACCGTATAGCCGGCGTCGTGAAAGAGTGGCCACAGTTCGCGTTCGAGTTCGCCCGAGGTGGTCAGCGGGGTGCCCAGGTAGTAGAGCGTGTCGTCGCGCCGCCTGACCTCGTCGACGTGAAACACTGACGCGACGTCGGCGGCCGACGGACCGTCTGCCGGCGTGCGACTCTGGGCCATCGGTGTGTGGTAAGTCAGTCCCGGGCATAAATCCCGGGACACGGACCGCCGTGGAGACAAGGGGAGTGTGCGTGCGTTTCGCGCCCGGCCGGATGGGCCGCGCGTGACAACGGCCGCCGTCGGGCGGGGCGTGACTGCGGGGCATCAGGTACTGCATCGGGTCGACCGCGTGGATCGGGGTGTGGAGCGTGTCTGTGTGCGGTCGGTGTCTGTGCAGGGTCTGTTCTGTGTGCGGTACTTCGTGGAGACCTATCGGGCCAGTTCGACGCGCCACGTGGTCGCGCTCGTGTACGACCACTTCTCGACTTCGAGGTCGGTCGCGGAATCGCGGATCTTCACCATCAGTGCGCCGATCTCCTTCGGGGAGAGACCGACGTCGTCCGCGATGAACTTGCTCTTGAAATACATCTCACCGTCGGCCGCCTTCCCTCTGAGATACGACTTCAGTCGTTCTTCCTTCGTCGGCTCGTCGTTGGAGGGCTGGAGCATCGAACTCATTGTGTCACCTCGAATCAGGCTCAACACTCCCGTACCCATATAAAGGCAGGAAGCTTCGGTTCGCTTCGAGCCGTTTTACCACTGAACGACGAAAAACGAGTGTGTCGACACGTTTCATAACGTTTCTAGAGAGTCTTAGACATTTTATAATCCCTTCAAAAACAGCCATATCGGATACCACGAGACCGGTCAGTCCCGGGTCCGACGAGGGCAATTCTCGGCGATGTCGTGGCAAGAATCCCCGGTATCTTGGGAGGTGGCGTGGCGGGCGCGGGGAGTCACGAGACACTGGAGCGGGGTCCAGACGGTCGACAGGGAGACTACGGGTCGAGAGTGGCCGTGACGACTCCGCTTGCCAACGCTTAAGACGGCATCGCGGTTACCGCGGGACAATGAGAGTCGTCGTCTCCATCGGCGGAAGCGTCCTCGTGCCGGGGCTATCCCCGGAGCGGGTCGGCGCGTACGCCGACGTCGTGGAATCGCTGGACTCCGGGGGACACACGCTCGGGACGGTCGTCGGGGGCGGCCAGACCGCGCGGGACTACATCACGACCGCCCGCGAGCTGGGCGCCAACGAGATCGAACTCGACCAGCTCGGGATCGAAGTGACCAGACTCAACGCTCGCCTCCTCGTCGCCGCACTCGACGACCGGGCGGCACCGACGCCGCCCGAAGACTACGACACCGGGCGAGAGGCGCTCCGGCGCGGGGACATCCCGGTCATGGGCGGCGTCGTCGCTGGCCAGACGACCGACGCGGTCGCCACGGCCCTGGCCGAACACGTCGACGCGGATCTCCTGGTGTTCGCAACGAGCGTCCCCGGCGTGTTCGATGCCGACCCGGGACAAGACTCCGACGCGACGAAGTTCGAGCGAATGACCGCCGACGAACTCGTCGCGCTGATCGCCGACTCGGACATGAACGCCGGGAGCAACGTTCCGGTCGACCTGCTGGCGGCGAAGATCCTCCAGCGTTCGGGGATCCCTGCGGTCGTCCTCGACGGGGCCGACCCCGAAGCAGTGGGTCGAGCGGTCCGGACCGGTGAGCACGACGGGACCGACGTCGTCCCCGCCGACGGCGACGCCACTCCGCCGGCGTGGCGGGACTGACCGGAACCGCCGAACCAAACCCTCTTTGCGGCTACGGCCCTGCGTTCGGGTAGATGGTCGACACGCTCACGTGGGTGCTCGCCGGCATCGCCCTCTACACGGTGGGCATGATGGCGCTCCGGGCGCGGGGGGTACTCCCGGAGTCTGTCCGCGTCTCCGGTCCCATCGTTACGCTCCGGACCGGGCGTGGACGCGCGTTCCTCGACTGGCTCGCCACCCCCCGCCGGTTCTGGCGAGCCTGGGGGAACTTCGGCGTCGGCAGCGCTATCGTCGTGATGGTCGGAGCCGCCGCCGCGGTGTTCGCCTCCGCGGTTGCCGCCGTCCAGCAGCCCGAGCGCACCACGATCCAGAACCCACAGAACGTCCTCGTGATCCCGGGCGTCAACGACTTCCTCCCGCTGGCAGCAGCCCCCGAGATCGTCTTCGGCCTCCTCGTCGGTCTCGTCGTCCACGAAGGGGGCCACGGCCTGCTCTGTCGCGTCGAGGACATCGATATCGACTCCATGGGACTGGCCTTCTTCGCCTTCCTGCCTATCGGCGCGTTCGTCGAACCGGACGAGGAGAGTCGCAACAGGGCCTCTCGCGGGAGCCAGACCCGCATGTTCGCCGCTGGCGTCACGAACAATTTCTTCATCACGTTCCTCGCTTTTCTGCTCCTGTTCGGTCCGGTCGCAGGGTCGCTCTCGGTCGCTGCGGGCGTCCCGATCGGCAACACCATCGACGGCGGTCCCGCCGACCAGGCCGGCCTCGACTACGGCGACGTCGTCACCGAAGTCGACGGCGAACCGGTCGCCAACTTCTCCGAGTTCGACGACCGACTCGCTCGAACCGAGGGTCGGTCCGTCGAACTCCGGTTCAAGGACGGCAATACGACGACGCTCAACCGGTCTGTACTACTCACGCGTGCGGTGCCCGAACTCATGCCCGGCGTCGGGTTGAGCCGCGACCAGTCGACGGTCGTCCAGCGCGTCAACGGGACGAGTGTCCACACAGAACAGGCGTTCTCCGAGGCGATGAGCGACCGCCGGACCGCTGCGATCGAAACCAACCGGGGTAACGCGACGCTCCCGGTCGGCGCCTACGGTAACGTCGAACCGAACGGCTCGCTGGCCGACCGGCGCCTCTCGACCGGGACGGGGCTCGTCGTCATGTCCGTCGGCGGGGAACGAACGCCCGACGAGGCGACCTATCAGCGGGTCGTCGGAGAGCTCGAATCCGGTGAGACCGTCACGGTCGTAGCCTACGTGGACGGAACCAGAGAGACCTACGAGGTGACCGTCGGCAGCGGTCCGTCGCTCGGCTTGCAGACGCGACCAGGTTACAGCGGGATCACTGTCCTCGACGTCGGTATCGGCATCTACCCCGCGAGCGGGTTCCTCGACTCGCTCGGTGGGTCGAGTGGCCCGCTGGGCGGGCTCTTCTCGGGTGAGTTCCTCCGGAGTGCGTTCGTCGTCCTCCTGATGCCGTTTTTCAGCGCCATCGCGCCGGGCGAGGCGTACAACTTCGCCGGCTTCATCGACCCCGTGACGAACTTCTACGTCGTCGACGGGGTGCTCGCTCCCATCGGCGGCGGCGTCTTCTTGCTCGCGAACCTGCTGTTCTGGACGGCCTGGATCAACCTGAACCTCGGACTGTTCAACTGCGTCCCGATGTTCCCGCTGGACGGCGGGCACATCCTCCGGGCCAGCGCCGAGTCGTTCGTCTCCCGCCTGCCCACCGACAACGGCCGCCGACTCACCTCTATCGTGACCACCTCGGTCAGCGTCGTCATGCTCTTCGCGCTCGTCCTCATGGTGTTCGCACCCCAGCTGTTCTGACCGGTACTCCGGCCGCGGCTACGCCGACCGGGCGGCCGGACTCGCCGGGTGTGACACGAGACCACTGACAGAGCGTCCGGATCTGACAGAGAGAACGGGTGGTGGACGCTTCGGTTCAGTCGTCGATGTCGGAAATCTGGGCCAGCGACCGCCGGAACTCGTGGAGCGTCTCGACTTCGTCGTGGATCCCCTCCAGTTCCGCGGACACCGACTGCGCGGTCTCGGACACCGCCGAGAGTTCGTCTTCGATGCCCGCAACGCTCTCCCGGAGGCTGCCGAGTTCGCTCTCGAAGCCGTCGACGCGGTCTTCGAGCGCTCGCAGGTCGCCCTCGATGCCCTCGACGGCTCCGAGGTCGGCAGCGAGTTGGCGGTGGACGCGTTCAAGGCCGGGGCTCTCGACGGCGAGATAGACGAGCGGGCCGGGACCGCGTGCGGGGGTCTCGAAGACGCCGATGTCCGCGATTCGGGCCTCGAAGGCGGGCGCACCGCGGAGGGCGGCCTTCGCTTCGCGGGCGGCGCGGAGGTACTCGCGGCGGTCGGCAGCGTCGAGGCGCTTGGCGACGAGTGTCGTGTCACGCGTCTCGCGAACGCGCTCGAAGCCGGTCAGGAGCGGGCGGAAGTCGCGGACGAGGTCACGGACCGCGGGCGGGAGGGGAACGCCGACGCTGTACACGCCGCCGGGTTCGGGACGCGCGCGTATCGGCCTTTCCGTCGCCGCGCGCCGTGCATGCCGTGTGATGGCATACTAAACAAGTGTTGCAGAGTCGAAAGCGCTTAATACCGACACCGAGCAACAACCGTGCAATGATGTCGCGGCTCACCGCTCCCGTCGACGTTCTCTCCCGGAGCGGCGCGGCCGACCGACGGCGACGACGACCGGGGTCCCCTTAGACCCCATCACACCTACTTCCACGGCTTTCGAGGTTCGACCGCGAACCCCGGCGTATCGCCTGGCGACTACACACCCACCACACTACACAACACATGTCCGACACTGAAACCGTCGCGCTCGCCTTCTCGGGCGGGCTCGACACGACGGTCTGCGTCCCGCTGCTCAAAGAGGAGTACGGCTACGACGACGTCATCGGCGTCCCCGTCGACGTCGGCCAGCCCGAGGAGGAGTTCGAGGAGGCCTACGAGACCGCCGAGGCGCTCGGCCTCGAACACTACGTCGTCGACGCGACCGAGGAGTTCGCCGAGGTCTGCATGGACGCGGTCGGCGCGAACGCTGACTACGAGGGGTACCCCCTCGGCACCGCGCTCGCGCGCCCCGTCATCGCAAACGCCATCCTCGACGTCGCCGAGGAGCACGACTGTACGGGGCTCGCACACGGCTGTACGGGGAAGGGCAACGACCAGCTGCGCTTCGAGGCCGTCTGGCGCGGCACCGACATGGAGGTCATTGCGCCGGTCCGCGAGATGGGTCTCACCCGCGAGTGGGAGATCGACTACGCCGACGAGAAGGACCTGCCTGTGGAAGCGGGCGACGGGGGCACGTGGTCGATCGACACGAACCTCTGGAGTCGCTCCATCGAGGGCGGGGAGCTGGAGGATCCGGGGTACGTTCCGCCGGAAGACATCTACGAGTGGACGAGCCAGCCGAGCGACGAGACCGAGCTCGTCGAGATCGAGTTCGAGTCGGGCGTCCCGGTCGCCGTCGACGGCGAGGCGATGGATCCCGTGGCGCTCATCGAGCACCTGAACGAGCTCGCGGGCGCCTACGGCGTC
>ENA-ORCS01000922-ORCS01000922.1-marine-metagenome-genome-assembly--contig:-NODE-922-length-15122-cov-3.675108_pt1 | contig 15122 bp, 13 predicted proteins | sample MGYA00237781_ERZ508513 | MGnify/ENA primary metagenome ERZ508513 (study PRJEB26184, sample SAMN06268793) | marine metagenome | isolation source: Eden Landing Ponds, San Francisco, CA, USA | place...
GATCCGAATGCACCTAACGTCGGATCTAATGTGATGAGAGGTCGGTCGTGATGACTAATTCGTACTTCGACGCCGGGGTAGACGTCGTATCCTTCGATACGCGCTTCTCGGACCTCATGATAGAACGTGTTCCTCGTAGAGTCGTACCAGTAATTGTCCACTTCGAGATCATCTTTCAGTTCCTCGATTATCGCTTCCTGTAGAACCTTGAAATCGCTCCACACAGAGAAATCGAGTTCGGATTCATGTGCGAATTCTAGCTCCGCTCCGTCCGCAGATTGAATCGTTCCATAATCCCGCTCGGCGCCGATTACTGCGATATAATGGCGACCGGCTTGGTTGTACCACCGTGCTCTCCCACCTACATTCCTTTCGAGGATTGTGGCGTGGACATTGAGGAGAGAGTAGTTATCGTTGGGCTGGGGATCGATATCATAGAGGTCCGCAGTTACTGACGGCACGTCGATTTCGAACGAATTGATGAACCGACCCATTGTCTTCTATTCCCTGTTGACAGGATATAATACCCCGCGGTTCTCCGCTGAATTGCTAGTGATTGAGGTGAGAAAATCGATCTAACCATGGCACGAAGTACTTATTATGGATTTATCTCTCAAGCGAGGGCGTCGTGTTGAGATAAGGATGAGGCGGTCGGTGTTTCGAATGTTCCATGTCCGAAATCGACCGCCTCATCGGAGATAACGACTGGATCGATTTGGGATTTGTGGAGCGAGAGCGGACACCCGAGGAGATCGTTGAAATGGGTATTCAGTTGCATCTGGCTAGCTTATCGCTTTCGAATACCAAACAGTATCTTGAGAAGTTGGGTGTCCAACGCAGTCGCACCGCCATCCATAATTGGGTGCAAAAGGCCGATCTACGGCCGACCGGCACAAGGTCGTCGAATTACGTCGCGGTGGACGAGACTGTCATTCAGCTCGGAACCAAACGCTACTGGCTGTACGCCGCCGTCGATCCCAAGACCAACGAATTCCTCCACGTACGGCTGTTTCCAACGACGAATTCAGGTCTAACGCTCGTGTTTCTACGTGAACTCAGCGAGAAACACGACATCGACGATGCGGTGTTTCTCATTGATGGCGCCGACCATCTCCAAGCTGCGCTGTCGCGGTTTGGACTCCGATTTCATATCCGTCGCCACGGAAATCGCAATAGCGCCGAACGTGTCTTTCGTGAGGTAAAACGACGAACGTCCTCGTTTGCAAATACGTTCAGCAACGTCGATCCCGCAACAGCAGAATCCTGGCTCGAAGCCTTCGCTGTCTGGTGGAACCGATGCCAAAGTTAACACGATGGTATTCTATCCAACTACAATTATATATTGTGACAGCGTTCAGACCCCGCTGCAACCATAATCGACCACGGGGATTTGGATGGTTGAACACCAGCTAGGGAGGTGCTGACCTATATTTGATGTTAATACATCCCCCTGATTTGAGGAATAGAAGACTGAAATACGATGGGTTTCCACTTTCGCTACAGAGTGGGCCGATGCTTACAGATGTAAGCACACCGTCGCCACGAAGAAGTACCCTCATGGATACACCTATATGGCCGTGTCTGCCACAGCGATGTATGTCGGATAATGGGCTTGGCAACATCGATCTTAATTCGGAAGGAGTATCGGCTACGCCTGACGAGGCGATTGATCTTTTTCACGACCCGGACCTTGCCTACTATGCGATTCAAAATGCTGCCGCAATTGATGATGACCTCAATATCGAGATTGACGAGGATGTCGTCGGAGAAGAGATTATTATCCGGGAGAAAATTAATGTTTTCCAGTTGGTTATGCAGTACACTGAAGCCTTTGGCATCTACTTCCTCTCTTACCTCAAAGGCCGCGAAGAACTGCTAACGGATCTCATTGACACTGCTCCGAGAGATGTTAAACGGTTTTTCAAATCACTTGACGCGGGGACAGAGAACGCGTTCCTTGACGATGAAGGAATCAATAATGACTATAGGGAACTGTTAGAGTACTGGTTCGGATACCGGTTTATTGACTCTGACGGCGAGCAAGATGACGTTCACGAGGCCATCGATTGGGAGGAGTTCTCGGTCGATACCATCAATGACCTTGTCCAGCAATCGATTGACGTCCTCCAGAGTGACCTCCGACAGATAGCAGCATTCTACCTCCGGTTCGGGGACGTGTACAACGCGGTAAAACACGGCGACCGCGTTATCATCGGCGCTGAAAGCGAGATAAGCGTCGAAGCGGACGGCGAAATACTCAATCGGTTCGACGAAACCGATTTTGTCGGGTTCATCTGCAAGGACGATAATGAACCGTTCTTGGTGACGCTCCCTGTTGAACATCTGTTCGACGACGCACTGATCATAGCGGGGAAGGTTCGCCGATTATTCAACTACAGTAAAGATGTCTCTGAGGCTCTCATTCATGAAGACGCGGCGGAAGCCGAGCTCAGTATCACGTTCCTCGAGCAGAACGATGATGACGGGGATGACGATAATGAGTGGGCGAAGGGGTCGACTGATGGCGGGGTTATGATTGTCCCGAAGACAGACGATTTCCAGAGGTTGATCGCTGACCGGCCGACCGGAGCGTTTGCTTGTCGGGTTGAAGTTGATGGTGACACGCTCGTTGTCCGGACAGTACGCGACGATGAACGGTCAGCAGAGTACCCGGTGAAGATTACGACTCAACATGATGGTACTGTTGGACTCTCGTCTCAATGGCAGATGGGTACCACGTTTACCTTTGATCCGTCAGAGATAGATGTCGCTCAGTATGCGGAACTTCTGGACTTAAAGCGCCAAGAACAGGAGGAAGCTGTCAATTCCGTCCGGATTGTGGATGAAGACCTGGATCTGACGTTTGAGTCTGAAGACTTCACTGGCCTGAACGGGGAACAGGTTCCTACTTTCGTTGACGAAGAGTATATCGCGTTCTTAGCGCTCGCGCAAGAGATTACACAGCAGCGGATTCCTGCACCCCTCCATCTATCTGAAGAGCAAGAAGAAGTGCTTGACGAGGCAGTCGAACGGAATACGAGTAATATGAGTCGCGACGAGGTTGTCGACATTATTTCCCGGCTTGAAGAGGTCGGGCAGGATCATGTCTTTACTGCTATCTGGGTTGAGATGGTGACACCGGAACAGGATCTATTAACCCGAGAGCAGGTTTTGCAATTTCCAGACAGTCTAAGTTTCGAAGCAACGGTGGAGAACTCGGAAGACTATCCAGAGATAGACGGCGATACTATCGAGATTGAGGCCGGAGTTGATTGTCAGATTCAGGGGACACTACGCGGGCATCCGGTGTCGTTTCTTGATCTCATCAGGCAGCTAAATGCCGAACCGGACAGTGTCTACGATATCTTCGCTTTCTTGAATGAACAGCGTGAGGCTCAGACGGAACCACTCCGACCGACGCTCTATGTAGAGTATGATACGAACGAGCACGGGTTCTGGAGTACAGAGAATCTGGTGCGGCTGCAGGTGGTTCACTGGGAGCGGTGCCCACTTTGCCATGAATTCCTGTCTACCACACCAGAACAACATCTTGAGGAGCGTTGTGACCCGGAGTTACTCGTAGAATAGTCGGGCCGTGTTTTGGAGTGCGTCGCTACACCGGCGGATAATGGATTCCATTCCGGCATTGATCCGTTGCCAGACGTTACTGGTAACACAGTGCTTGACAGCCCAATGCACCACGGTCAGTGGGCAAACGAAACGCATTACGAGTGGACTAACGGGACGGACGCAGGCGGATGGACGAACGAAACGTCCGGACCGCATGGGCCGTGGGTGAACGAGAGTCAGGACGACAACGCATGGACGGGTGACACGGACGGGTCGGATACCCAAAACGGCGGTCACCACCGCGGCCCAGGAGGCTGCCGATGAACACCGTTAGTCGGGTCGTCACTGGTCTCGTGTCGACCGGGGCACTCCTCTCACTGGTCGTCCCGGCCGCAGCACATCCCTCTGGGGGAATGGGCGGGGGCTACGGTGGAACCTCAGCTGCGATGGGTGGGACCTTCGGCGGGTCCGGCCTTGGATCGCTGCTCGTGATCGTTGCGATCGTTATCGCCGCCGTGCTTGCGATTTGGTACTTCCAGTCGGGTTCGACCTCTGAGGGCACGGCAGGCACCGTTCGAGCGGGCAGGCCGACGCACTGGCGACGCTCAGAGTAACGCTACGCGCTCGATGACCTCTCAGATGACGAGTTCGAACGCCGTCGGGAGACGCTAAGCCGGTGACTGCTGCCGTCGATTGGTCTTATACGTTTCCTTTCTTGTGCAGCTGTCACCACTGATCAGTAAAACGAGTCGCGCTCGGTACCTGTCCCAAGGACTGTTCGAGAACGGTGTCGTTGAGTTCAAATATGGGTCACGGAATTCCGCGAAAACGGTTCTCTTGATACGAGCGAATCTGCTCCGTTCCGGAGGTAGCCACGATATCGTTGAGTGGGATTGGAGATAAGCATCTGGGTAGTGGTGCAGAATAGTTCTCAAGGCCTAAATCGGCAGATTTCGATCATCAAGATTGTATTAACCGAATCGATATTCGGAGGGAAATAATGGCTCAAATCAGAGCGGAATCTTGTCTCACTCAAAACCCCGGACCGGGCAGCTCAGAGTGTGTGAAGACTTCTGCACCACCGCCGATCAGTATCTAGTCAACTCGCATTAGCAACGAGTGGCTCAAAGACTCCCACCACCGTTTCATCAATTCGATCGGAAACACTTGGAAGGGGTCTCAAGGTTGAGTGTCGCACAGTCGAGAATTAAAAAGGATCTGAGATTTCAGGGGACACTCGACTATCATACTTTAGAGTATCATACTTTGAAGTACGATTATCGGTAGTACTATTGTCTGTCCGACGGTATAAAATTCCCGAATAGACTGATATAGAATAAGCTAATTGAGAATCAGCTATTTGAGTATAGTATCCTGGACGAGTGCAGGTAACAGGAGATGCAGCTTCGGAAGTGCGAGGAGAAAGGCTCGCGCTTCGGCGTGGGGGGAAGTCAAATATACGTAGTGCGATAGACGAAGTATGGTCGATAAGCACATTTCTCGCCGCCGGCTGCTCGCAGCAGTGGCCCTCTCTAGCTCGGTCGCGGGCTGTACCGGCCTACCCAGCGAGGAGTCCGGAACCACCCCCTCGGGTAACTCGACCACCAGTGTCGAGGTCACCGAGGCATTAACCGGCATCTCGAATCCCTGGGGGCTCGCTTTCCTCCCCGACGAGTCGCGTCTGCTGGTGACCGAGCAGGCAGGGCGGCTCCTGCTGACGGATCCGGAGACCGGCGACCGAACCGCACTGACAGGGGTCCCCGATGTCTATGCACGTGGCCAGGGCGGGCTACTAGACGTGACGCTGCATCCCGACTTCGACTCGAACCACCTCGTCTACCTCACTTACTCTGTGGCGGATGAGGGTGGTTCGACCACACGGGTCGGTCGCGGACGACTGGATCGCGACCGGGGGCAGATCGCTGACTTCGAACCCATCTACACTGCCCGCCCGTTCGTCGAGTCTGACGGCCACTACGGCTCACGAGCAGTCTTCGATACCGAAGGGTACCTATACGTCAGCGTCGGCGACCGGCAGTTCAAGAACTTCGGTCCGAATCACGTCGCACAATCGCGTGAGAACGACCTCGGTTCGGTGCTACGACTCCACGACGACGGGTCGATTCCTGATTCGAATCCGTTCGTCGACGACCCGGGCGCTTCGGGCGCAGTATTTACCTTCGGAAACCGGAATCCGCAGGGACTCGCGATCCATCCCGAAACCGGTGCAGTGTGGGAGACAGAGTTTGGAGAGCGCGATGGTGATGAAATCAATATTCTTGAAAAGGGAGGCAACTACGGTTGGCCCGTCGCCGACAACTCCTGTAAATACGGCACCGACGATCCGGTCGGCGTCTCGCACGAGGCGCGTGAGGACGTAGTTGCGCCTGTCTATGGGTGGGCCTGCGGGAGCGGCGGGTTCCCGCCGAGCGGCACTACCTTCTACGACGGGAAAGCGTTCCCCGACTGGCGTGGTGACTTGTTCATCGCCGGCCTGGCGAAACGGTATCTCGCGCACTTTACCGTCGATGGTCGCGAAGTAACAGAGGTCGAGCCACTACTGGCCGACCGCGACCAGCGTATCCGTGACGTGACAGTTTCGCCAGTCTCGGGTCACCTCTACGCAGCGGTTGATGCCGACAATGCGCCGATATACCGTATTGCGCCCGATGAGTGAGTGCGACTGTGTTGAATCGCTATGGTGCGGTGGAATTCGCCCGGTAGAAGTTCTTGATCTGTCGACTCAATGGCGGATTCTGGAAGGTCGGGCACTACGTTGGGACGACAGGGGCAGTATCGGAAGAAGTGGTTGAGCCGTCTATCGAAGAGACAGAACACGCGCCAGAGTGACGCGCTTCACCCCCGCCTATGGTGGGGCGGGGAACTCGCGCTGCTTTTCGTTTAGAGTTACCCGTCGAGTCACCCGTGAAACCGGTACAGTGACGTGACGTATGGCAGGCGGTTGAGCATCCAGATTGCGATCGGGATTCCCACAATCGTGATTGCGAGGAACGACGCCACATTCGCCCACAGCAGGCTCAACCACCATCCAACGAGGACGAAATAGATCGCCCGAACGGCTAGCGAGTGTTGCCCCCGCGCCGACTCAGGCGCCGATAGCGACCGCGGTTCAGCGAGAGTGAGCACCGTCGGCACGAGGTTGATCAGTTTGATCCCGATTGGGAGCAGGATGACTGTGACGTTGAGTAGCCACGCAGCGTTCACGACGATTGGTGTTGCCCACCAGCCGACGAACACGAACCACAGCGCACGAACCCAGAAGGAGCGTTGGGCCATCAGTTGGCATAGGTTTTCAGGAGGTAAATCCATATCGTTGCTTCCAGTGGGGTTCAACTTGCTCAGGCGTAGTCCGCAACGACAGTGTGTTGCCACCCGCAGGATATCTGTGCTATCGAATCAAGTGCTTCGGAGCAGGTGAACCGCCTCGGGGTCAAGCCCCGAGGCACTCGGCCTGTTCCGCCTGTAGAAGAGACACCAAAGGTGGCCGACCAGCTGAGAGCGGCGAGAACAGACGGTGATCAAGACGAAGAATTCGAGCCCCTTATCGCTCAAGTATTCACTCGCTGCAGAGTCGGTCAGCGAGGCGGGCTGCGGCCGCAACGTGTTTGTTGGCGACCGGGTTGTCGATGTCACCGACTTCGTCGAGAAGTGAGACGATATGGGTTGCACGCTTGCGGATCAGGTCTGCATCGTTCGGGGCTTCGACGAGATCGGCCGCGACTGCCTCTGCTTCGCCGATCCATCGGTTCGCGGTGCGTTCGATCGGGAGTTCGGCTGTTGCCGCCAGATGTTCGTGGAGTTCGACGACAGCCTGTCGTCGTGCGTCGTCATTTTCGCTCGGCTCGACCATCACATTGTGATAGAAGGTGCCGACACTATTGAAGGGTGTATGTGAAATGATGACGGCGTGGACGAATCGCGGAGCGATTCGTTCGCACACCAGAAATCTCCGATTTCTGGGGACGCTGTATCCCCTCCCTACTGCGCTACTCAGTCGCTTCGCTCCCTGCGTTGCTCCTTGAGGAAGGGGACTTAGCGCCTATTTTCGGTTAACGCATCCACGATTCACCACAGGTTTTCTCCTGCATTTCGTATGAGAACACTCATCTGTAGCACTTCGGCAACGGGGATATCGGTACTCAAGCACTTGGAGTTCCCTCTCCGGGCGTCGTCTGGGAGAAGTCGCGTGGACAATCGACCGACCATCCGATATACCACGATTACTAGTAGCACGCCCACTACTTATCGAGAATCGATCCGATGTCACCCAGCGAATCGACGATGAAATCGGGTTCGACAGTTGCGTTCGGAGTCGTGTCTTTGTTACTGCCTGTTTCGACGAGGACGGTCGTCATCTCAGCGCGCTCGCCGAGGGCGATATCCGTGTCGATGCGATCGCCGATCAAGAGATACTCGTCAGTGGGATGGGCAAGACGGTTCGTGATCGCGTCGATCATCCGGTCGGAAGGTTTACCGAATATCTGGTCGGGTTCGCGTCCGGTTGTCTCGGCGATTGCACGGATAATAGAGCCCGACCCGGGCACGGGTCGGCCGTCGCCGTCTGGGAACGTGCGGTCGGGATCTGTCCCATAGAAGGGAATATCCTGTTCGAAGGCCCTGAGGGCACTCACCAAATCGTCGTAGGCAAACTCGGGCGTCCACGACGCGAGAAAGACATCAGCTACTGTCGGATCGTCACAGCATCGGATCCCTGCCGCCTGCAACTGTTCACGGAGGCCGGCGCTGCCAACGACAAATACGTTCGCATCAGAGTGAGCGCTGGCAAGATAGTCAGTCGTCACAATGCCCGAGGAAAGGATGCGATCGCGTTGGGTTTCGATACCAATCGCTGTGAGGCGATCAACAAACTGCTGTGAACTGTGTCCAGGATTGTTTGAGACGTATAACACGCCGTCCGGGAGTGATTGGAGTCGACCGATCCCATTGAGAGCCCCGTCGATGGGTTCTCCATCGTGATAGACTGTGCCGTCGAGATCGACGACGGCGCCTGCGAATGTCATCACCAACAGTACACCTGACAAGCCAAAACCGCTATCGATTACTTTCGGTTATCCGTCATTGACCCCAAGACGATTTACAGGCGGTTCGAGGCGAATGCCACGGGGCTTGACCCCGAGGCACTTCACGCATCAATAGTCGCCGAGAACGCCGAGTCGGCGGGCTCGCCGTGTCGCGTAGTGAAATACCAGGTAGCCACCTGCAAGATAGCCCACTGCAACGCCCACAAGTAGGGCGAGATCGAATGGACTGAACTGCCAGAGCCTGATCCCGTCAACCATCGCCCGCTGGAGCAGCGCACTCCCGTGTGCAAGAGGGAGGAGCCGGGTCCACGGTGCGTCGAACACTGGGGCAGAGATTAACACGATGAACCCAAACTGGAGGAGATTGAGCCAGTTCCCGATCCGCTTGTAGAGGACTGTGATCCCGCCGGCCGCAAACCCGAGCCCGAGCACCGACGTAATCGCTAATCCCGCGATGCTGATGGTCGTCACCGGCTCGATCCGGAGTGTCGTCCCTGTCATCAGGAGCATCGCGACCAGCACGATCAGTGAGGTCAGGAACGTCCGGACAATCTTTGCAACGCCCTTCAGTAGCGCGACGGGCGCGAACCCGAACGGCGTGGTGATGTGCCGTTCAAGGGTCCCCCATTGCACCTCGCTGCCGATGTCGTTCGACACTGACGAATACGCACCCACAGACAGCGTCCAGAGGAAGTAGCCAACGATGATGCCTTCGAGTGACTCGGTGAGGGCTTGCCCGGCCAACTGCTGGCCGCCGTAAAACAGCACGCCGAAGAAAAACAGCGAGACGACGATCCCCCCGATCGCGTTAGCCGGATACCGGACAAAGATGAGAAACTCACGGTACAGTACCGCTCGTGCGAGATGGTAGTACGTTGCCGGGCGGGGCTGTTCTATCGGCGTAGGATCTGCGGCATCTGTCATAGCGATCCCTCACCCTCACTTGGCCCACGAAGTCCCTGCGTGTCACCGGTCAGACTGACGAACACGTCCTCAAGATCGGGCTCGACGGTGTGGAGTTGCTCAACGGTGACTCCCGCATCACGGAGTGTATCCATCAGCGTGTACAGTTCCTCACCAGTCGCTTCCAGTTCGATACGACGGCCCCCATCGACTGTCTCGACATCCAGTAGCGTGAACCTGGCTTCGAGTCGGCTCACGACGTGATCATCGATGTCCGCACTGGTGATTCGAATGGCATTGCGATTAGCAGTGCCCAACAACTCTTCGACAGTCCCGTCAGCGACAATCTGGCCAGCCGACATTACGATCACGCGGTCACAAACGTCTTCAATGACGCTCATATTGTGACTGCTAACAACGATCGTCAATCCTTCCTCGCGGGCGAGTCGCGTTAGTTCGGTCCGAAGCGTGCGAGAACTCTCGACGTCCAAGCCGAGCGTCGGCTCATCGAGAAAGATGAGTTTCGCACCACCTGCAAGCACGCTCGCCAGCGATACCTTCTGCTTCATCCCCCGTGAGAGGTTCCGGACAGCGGTGTCGGCGTGGTCACCAAGCCCGAGCCGATTCAGGAGTCGGTCGTGTCGGCCCGTGACCGAATCGGGATCGACCCCGCTGATCGTCGCAAAGTACCGCAGATTCTCTCTGACGGTAAGTCGCCAGTAGTCGTTGCGTGCCCCTTCAAGCATCGCGTCCACGTCGACATAGGCCCCGCGCCGTCCATCGCTCGCGTCAGTCCCAAAAATCTCCACTGATCCTTCGTCTGGCAGCACCATCCCAAGGATGGATTTGATCAGCGTCGTTTTTCCCGCCCCGTTGGGACCAAGTAGCCCGACCACGGCGCCCTGTTCGACTGTAAAACTCACGTCGTCAACGGCGATAACCTCGTTTTCTCCGTCCCCGAACCGCTTGGAGACGCCTTCGACGACCAGCGCTTGCTCGCCGATCGCGGCGGTGTCCGCTTCCCCGAGAACGCCGGGAGTGTCATCTCCTGTCGGACCAGCTGGCGTGGTCTCCTCGCGGCTTCGATCACCTGATTTCTGGCCGGTCGACGTAGCGTCTCCCATTGCCGTGTCTTATAGTCTCGATGGGTATAAGCGGCACCCGGCATGTCCGGGTCGATTGCCCGTTTCGTATTATCGTTCTACAGCTCGAAATCTGGCGTGACAGTCGTTGTCGAGTACGCGACGATGTCGTCTTCGGTTTGTGCCTTCCTTCTTTGGTGCTACAGACACGAATACTGGATATGGAGTCCGTAACCGTCCAGGGTACTGAGGTCCCGATGTTAGGGCTTGGCACGTACCAGCTACGGGGCGATGCGTGTGTCCAGACGGTGCGCGAGGCCATCGAGATGGGTTACCGTCATATCGACACAGCCGAATACTACAAAAACCAGCGCGAGGTCGGCCAGGGTATTGCGGCCGCCGATGTCGATCGAAAAGAAATCTTTCTCACGACGAAGGTGTGGCGGTCGAACCTGGCCCATGACGACGTGCTGCAGTCTGTCCGGGAAAGTCTCGACAAACTCGGGATGGATACCGTCGATCTCCTGCTGATTCACTGGCCGAGTCAGTCGGTTCCCGTGGGTGAGACGCTTGCGGCAATGGAACAGTTACAGGCGGAAGGCAAAGTACGCCATATCGGCGTCAGTAACTTCTCAGTCGAGCAGTTGCGGGAGGCGATGCAAGTGGCTGAGAGCCCGGTTCTGACCAACCAAGTGAAGTATCATCCGTTCCACAGCCAGGCCGAACTCGTCGAGTTCTGCATCGAGCATGACGTGCTGCTCACCGCCTATAGTCCATTAGCGAAGGGGGACGTCGTCGGCAACGAGACGTTGGCAACAATCGGGGAGCGATACGGGAAGTCCGCCGCACAGGTCGCACTGCGCTGGTTGCTCCAACAAGAGATGGTGGCCGCGATTCCGAAGGCCGCCAGCCGAGCGCATCTCGAAGAGAATCTGGCTGTGTTCGATTTCGAACTCACCAATGCGGAAATGGAACGCATCTTTGAGTTACAGAACGGACTTATCACCGCTCTCCGCGATCGACTCGGACTCTGAGAGTGCTATGGCGTGTCCGCGACAAGGATTCGGCTATGCGAAGGCAAAGCATCTGTCTATTTTCCTAGTCATCGACGAGATCGCCCCAATGGGGGGGTGTACAGCAACGGGTGTACACGGCAGGTCAGGCGCGCATTTGACGCCGACTTGCCACTCATTGCAGCCATCCACTACCACGTGACGGAGGGGTTCATCGGCGAAGTCAAGAAACGTGATACCGAGCAATTCGAAGTCACTGAGGGGACACAGGATACGATCACGGCGACGCTCACTAAACGTCTGCTAAGTACCCTCCCAAGTCTACTCTGCCTAGCAGGGGTTCTCTAAAACACGAATGCAGTCCGAATCCTAGAGCAGAGATGAACTAGGCGGTTCACGCTTGGGACGGTACTAAGTATTTTGTAATAGCCATTCTCACGCCGAAACTGCCGGCTATGGCTTAGATATCTCGTCTTCAACGGTGTTAGAAAATATGGAAATTATCTTCTGAGATTCATAATGTATTAGTGGATGTCCGTCACCTGTAGTGTTGTGCAATATTTCGCGTCTGGCTCTGTTTCAGAGGATGACCCGGGAGGGGAAGCCGAGTTAGCGGTATGGGCTCGACTGAAAGATGCATTTGACCCAGACGAGAACGGTGTGCTGTATCATCAGTATCCGATCTTTAACAAGGGTGGTCACCGGTTCGACCGGAAGCCGGATTTTGTTTTGCTGCATGAGGAACTAGGGCTCATAATCGTCGAGTGTAAGGGCTATACTGTTGACCAGATCGATTATATTGCTGGTGAGACGTGGCATCTACGAGGGACCCGACAAGACCAGGCAGCCCCGGTTGAGCAAGCACGCGATCAGGGATTTCATTTGCAGCAGTTCTTCCGGCAAGAACGAGCTCTGCGGGATGGCCAGCAGGTCAAAATTCCGATGAACGTGATGGTCGCACTGCCGAATATTAGTTACAAGGAATGGGAGCGACGCGATCTGGACGCGGGGCCTGCTGCGCCACGGGTAATACTGAGTGATGATCTCACGCCGGTAGCACTACGAGAGCGACTTGAGTCAGTGAAAACGTTTGAGCCGCTGAGCGAGGAGGAATTTGAAGCAGCAACGAAGGTGTTGAGTTGTGGGCAGCCGATTAGCGGGGCTCATGAGCAGCCGACTGCCGACCCCACGACGAAGGCAGAATATTATGAGTCTGTGGAGAAAGGGCTTCGAGGATTAGACCAGCAACAACAGAAAATCGGGATGCGGATTCCACCTGGCCCACAGCAGATTCGCGGTATTGCTGGATCCGGGAAGACGGTGCTTGTGGCAATGAAGGCCGCGCGGATTGCAGCTGATCCAGTGTACAGTGACTGGGACGTCGCATTGACATTCAGTACGAAAAGTCTCTATAACCATATCACTGCGCTCGTCGCTCGATTTTATCGACAGTTCACCGGTGAGCCATTCGATGAAGACGAAAGCAATCTAGAGATCATCCATGGATGGGGTGGGGAAACGACAGGAGACGGGTTATATTGGCGCGTAGCACAGGCAACACCGGGAGTTGAGCCCCTCTCGTTTGGGGACGCGAAGAGGAAATTCGGGTATAACCCGAATATGCAAGACCGTGTAGCCAAAGAAGTACTGGAAACCGGTGGTATCCCTGATCTCTGGGATGCGATCCTTATCGACGAGGCGCAAGATTTTGAAACAAATTTTATGAATATGTGCTTGGCGGCGCTTGACGAGCACAACCGTCTCATCTGGGCATACGATGAAGCGCAGGATCTAGGGACACTTACTGCGCCCAGTCCGAAACGGATCTTCGGGACTGATGATGACGGTGAGTTGGTCGTAGATATGAGCGGATCCTATGAGAACGGGATCCAGAAGAGCCACATCATGCGGGAATCGTATCGAGCACCGCGGGAGGTGTTGTTGGCTGCGCATACGATCGGCATGGGACTTAAACGAGAGGGCGGGCCAGTCCAGACAATCACGCGAGCAGAGGGCTGGGAGAACATCGGATACGAGCTCGACGGGGACTTCCGAAAGACTGGGAGCCAAGCGACATTGTCCCGGCCAGAAAAGCATTCACCGCATCCACTTGAGGGGGATCGCGATGCAGGGCCGTTCGTCCGAAGTGAGTGGTTCGGTTCAAAGACGGCAGAACTCGAGTGGGTTGCTGACCAAATTGCCCAAGATATTGCTCACGAGGGGTTAGACCCCGAGCAAATTCTGGCGATTCCGCTTGGGCCGAACGCAAAAGGACACGGTCACTACACCCTCCGGGAAGAATTGGCGGAACGAGATATTGACATCAATTGTGTCTGGAACGAGGACAACAAGATATTCGAGAAGCCTGGACAAGTCACTGTCTCGCGCATTAATCGTGCGAAAGGGAATGAAGCAGCGGCCGTCTATGTGATTGGGGCTGAAGAGATTGCTAACGAAGACTATCTTGGCGAAGAGGTTCGACGTCGGAATCAAGCGTTCGTTGCGATCACGCGATCGCGAGCGTGGTGCACGATATCGGGCATTGAGACTGCCCCGCTAGTTTCCGAGTTCGACGAGGTGCTTGGAGATATTCGGAAAGTGGACCCGGAAATCACATTCAAAATCCCGAATGCGAAGGAGCTAGACAACGAATTGGAAACGGACACAGCCGAGTTAGAAGCAACGACGCTAAGCGAGTTCAATTGAACCGGATTCCCGAGTAGTAGATAACATTTTTCACGAGAAGTCAGCTATTGCTGTAGCGAGCCTGTCATAGAATCCGTTTCATAGCTTCTCACAACCCGGTTCGTTTCCTCGCTCATAGTTGGTGCGCTCTTGTGTAGAGGATTGTTGGTGAGTTAGAGCAGTAGCTGGAAGTCGCAGCGTCGGGCCGCGAATTTGCTGGCACTGATTCGCTGGCGTGACGGCGTCTATTGCCCGCGCTGCCGTGCCGAATCCGTGATTCGGTACGGCAGCTATCGAGAGTTTCAACGGTATCGGTGTAAGGATTGCGGCCGGACATTCAACGACAAGACTGGGACGGTCTTCGAACACTCTGCGATACCGCTCAAGAAGTGGCATCTCGCCGTCTACACCTACATCCGGCTGAATGCGAGCATTCAGCAACTGGACGCTGAGCTCGCTGTTTCGTCCAAAACTGTCTACCGGCGCGTCCAGCGCTTCCTGCGGGCGCTGGACGCGCCTCGGTCACAGCTCGAAGGCCCAGTCAAGATCGACGAACTGTACGTTTCCGCGGGGAAGAAAGGCCGCGAGCGCGACCGGCCGTCGTACTCGCGTGGCCTATCCACGCGCGGTCGTGGAACGTATCCCGAGGACAAGCCACCCGTGTTTATCCTCGCCGACCGCGGTAGTGGCGAGACGTACGTTCACCCGGCGAAAGCCGCCGAGGAATCGACGGTTCGACTCCTGCTCGGCAACCGCCAGCAGGAGTCGCTGACCGTCTATACTGACGGCTTTCGAGCGTACGAGCC
>ENA-ORCS01000925-ORCS01000925.1-marine-metagenome-genome-assembly--contig:-NODE-925-length-15101-cov-2.973908_pt1 | contig 15101 bp, 17 predicted proteins | sample MGYA00237781_ERZ508513 | MGnify/ENA primary metagenome ERZ508513 (study PRJEB26184, sample SAMN06268793) | marine metagenome | isolation source: Eden Landing Ponds, San Francisco, CA, USA | place...
TGCGACGGTGGTGTAGTGGTATCACAGGACCCTGCCACGGTCCTAACCCGAGTTCAAATCTCGGCCGTCGCACTTCTACCGAGCGCAAAACTGCGAGCGACCGCTGTGCGTGTCGCTCGCTTCCGCGCGAGGTTGAATGCGTAATAGAGATTTGAACTACGCGAGTCGCAGCCCGCACAACGAGCGAAGCGAGTGAGCAGGACCGTCTCGCCATCGAGTTCAAATCTCGGCCGTCGCACTTCTACAATTTCAAACCGCGCGGAGCTATGTCTCCGCGCCATGTTCTGAATTTGCTGTGTGCGTCAACCGAGATTTGAGCACGCCAGTCGCAGGCCCGCGCAGGCGAACGAAGTGAGCAAGCAGGAACGTCTGGCATCTGTTCAAATTCCGATCGACTCCGTCGATCGGCGTTCGCTCACTCCCGAAAGACTCACTTCGTTCCTCTTTCGACGTGTGCTTCGCTTAGCTCAGCACACTCTCGGCCGTCGCACCTTCTCAACATTCCAATACCGCGGAACGTTCTTCCGCACCTCACCGCGGCAGCTGCTCGAATCCGAGCGTTCGGAAGTCACCGTCGTAGGCGAAGACGTGTCCGATGTCCCTCGATTGCATCTGGACGCCGCTGAGCTGGTCGGTGAACGAAATCTCGTGATCGTCGTATCGCTGGAACGCCTGCCGGGCGGCGTCGTACTCCTCTTCGGCTTCGGCGATCACGGAGACGTGGTCCGAATCGAGCGTCCGGTCGAGCGCTGCCGTCGCGAGTTCGTGAGTCCCTTTCGAGAGCAGCAACGTCGCCAACTCGTCGACGACGTACGTACTGGTGTACAACGGTCGATACGGAACCTCGTTCGACCCGACCGCCTGGAGGAACGCCGTCGCTTCCTCGTGTTCGTCAGCCTGTGGGTGAAAGTACGCGAAGAGTCCACTCGTGTCGAGAAACAGCGCCGTTGGCCCGTTCGAGGACGGTCGAAAGCGCTCCAGATCAGTCATTCGTAGAGATAGTCGTCGGTTTTCGCCGCGGTGAGCGACGAATCGTCGTCGGCGGCCGGCACGTCCCCGGCGAAGAACGGGTCGTCGGGATCGTGCTTCTCCTGTCGCTTCGAGAACTCGATCGCCGCCAGTCGGAGGACCTCTTTCAGCGGGAGTCCCTCCTGGTCGGCCACTCGGCGAAGTCGTTCGTACTCTTGCTCCGTAAGTTGCGTCTGGACAACTTTCGCATCGGCATCTGTAGACATGGTATTTTTCATGAGTATCTACATGCGGAGTGCATATAGTTCCCTCGGCTCAGGAGTAGAATGGACGAACGAGCGCTGTGGTGTCCAGTAGATGGGCGGGAGTTCGTGATCGATCGATATCGCCGGCTGCGAGTGCTCCCGAGCGAAGCGGTCGCCGACAGAAGTGTGCTCACTCGCTGTACGTTTCCAGCAACTCCCACTCCTCGCGCATGAGTTCACGCACGCCGTGGGTGAGTACGCCCTCGCCGAGCGAGGTCGCCCGGTAGTACGAGTACAGCCCCTCGGAATCGGGCTCCTTCCGCTTTCGGTTCTCGACGAGACCGACATCGACGAGTTCGTCCAGGTGGTAGTGGAGCGTGTTCGATTCGACCTCGAGGGCGTCAAGCAACTCCGCCGCGCTCTCCGCACCGCGCTCGACGAGATGATTCAAGATCCGAAACCGGGTTTCGTTGTCGATCGCCCGCTGCATGTCCAGATACTGCTCGAAGGAGAGTAGACTGTGTTCGGGTAACACCGCGTCGGAATTCCCTTCGACCATCATATCTCCTAGTCACCCATCCTCATTGAAATATCAGGGGATGCATCTTCAGCAGGACTCAAATCCATTATCAAAATGCTTCTTCTATGGTAACAGAATCCAGTCTGTAAGTGAACGTTCCCGAACGACAAAGCGCCTGGCACTCGTAGCGAACACATGTTTCCCGGACTGAGTTCGCGCGACGTGCTCAGGATGGAGTGGCGAGACGTATTCTTCATCCACTGGCCGGTCGATCCGGCTGTCGTGGAACCGACTCTTCCCGATAGCCTGGCAGTAGATACCTTCGACGACCGGGCCTGGCTTGGGATCGTCGGGTTCCGGATGGACGGGATCCGGCCGCGGTTCGTGCCGATCGGCCACTCCTTCCGGGAACTCAACCTCCGGACGTACGTCCGCCACGACGGCGATCCGGGCGTGTACTTCTACAACCTCGACGCCGACGACCGCCTCGGGGTTGCGCTCGCCCGGCGACTGTTCGCCCTGCCGTACTACCGCGCCGAGATGACCGTCCGCGAACACGACGGGGGAATCCGGTTCCGCAGCGAACGCTCTCACCCCGGGGCTCCGTCGGCGGCGTTCGATGCCACGATCCTCCCGCGGGGCAAGGCTGAACCTGTCGAGTCCGGAACGCTCGAGTCCTTTCTGGTCGAGCGGTACCGCTTTTTCACCGAGCGACGTGGCTCGATCGCCGTCGGCGAGGTCGATCACGAGGCCTGGCCGCTCCAGGATGCCGACGCGACGATCCGGCACAACACCTTCTTCGAGGCGTCGGGCTTCGAACTGCCGTCGGGGGAGCCACACCTGCTGTACAGTCCAGGAGTCGACGTGACAGCCGGCTGGGTCCGGGTGGCCTGAGCGCCGGACATGACGGAGCGGGCGAACAACAGCACCTTCAAGACCGAACGTCCGCGAGATTCGGAACAGCATGAGCACGGATCCGTTCCGGCAGATCGTCGACCACCTCACGGAAGTCATCTGGATGCTTGAGGCGGATCTTGAGTCGGTCGTATACGTGAACCCGGCTTACGAGTCGGTGGTCGGCGTGACGCCGGACTGTGATCCTGCAGCCGTCATCCACCCGGACAACGAGCGCGAGGCCCGGGAGTGGCTGGCTGACATCGAGGCCGACATCGCAGACGGGGACCCGAAAGCGGAGTACGTCCTGCAGGTGAACGTGGGCGACGGCGAGACCGAGCGCTGGCTCGAGACCGTCGGCGTGCCGGTGTTCGACGACGAGGAGATGATCGGACTTGCGGGGATCTCCTCGGACGTGACCGAGTACGTCGAGCGCGAACGCCAGCTCGAGGAACAGGTCGAGCGACTCGACCAGTTCGCGAGTATGGTTTCACACGACCTCCGGAACCCGCTGTCGGTCGCGTTGAGTCACCTGGAACTGATGCGGGCCGGGAACGAGTCGGCATCGGTCGAAACGGCCATCGACGCTCTCGAACGCATCGAGACGATCACCGACGAGTTGCTCGACCTCGCACAGGGCAACGGCGAGATCGGCGAGCGCGAGCGCGTCTCGCTGGCCGAGGTGAGTCAGGGTGCCTGGGAGAACGTCGACACCCGCTCGGCGACGATGGACGTCGATCCCGCAGTGACCGCCGAGGCCGACCCGGCCAAGCTCCGGACCCTCTTCGAGAACCTCTTCCGCAACGCGGTGGGTCACGGCGGCGACAACGTGACTGTGACGGTCGGCCCTCTCGAAGACGTCGACGGGTTTTTCGTGGCGGATGACGGCCCTGGAATCGACCCGAGCGACCACGAACGGGTGTTCGACCACGGCTACTCGACCGGCTACGGCGGCACCGGGGTCGGCCTCACGATCGTCGAACGGATCGCAACCGCCCACGGCTGGGGCGTCTCGCTGATCGAGAGCGAGAACGGCGGGGCACGGTTCGAGTTCCGCGACAGGGAGCCGGAAGGCGATTTGTGAGTAGGGCCACTTGCGTGATAACACAGCGACACTCGGTTGTCCATCCCGGATCGGGTTGCCAGCGCAGGGACAGAACCGTCGGACATTTACTGGATGCCCCCGAAGTGAGGCGCATGACTGCCTTCGGATTCCTGACGGTCGCACCAGTCATCGAGGGAAGTATGTCCGGCGAGGTCGCCAAGGCGGTGGCGGCCATCGAGGAACACGATGTCGGGTACGAGACGACACCGATGGGGACGATCATCGAGGCCGAGGATCCGGCGGACATTTTCGCCGCGGCGGCCGACGCCCACGAGGCGGTCGACGCCGATCGCGTCGAGACGCTGCTGAAGATCGACGACAAGCGGGCGGTCAAGCACGCAGCCGAGGAGAAAGTCGAGTCCGTCGCCGACGAACTCGGCCACGAGCCCGAGCGTGGACTCGAAGAGTGACGGCGTCGGGCGATCCCGCGTGGAATAGGTTTTCAATCCCCCGCTCGAAGCGGAGGCATGGATCAGCTCAACCGGATGGCGACCGAACTCGTCGACGAGGCACTGGACTTCGCCGACGAGTTGGGGATCACCGAGTATCGACTCGACAACGAGGCGACTGTGCTTGACTTCGGCGTCGAACATCCGGGCGGCATCGAGGCGGGTTTGATGCTTGCCGAGATCCAGACTGCAGGACTCGCCTCCGTCACCTCGCGGCTGGCGCCGGTCGGCGACGCTTCGATCCCACACGTCGAACTGACGACCGACCATCCGGCGATGGCGCTACTCGCTTCCCAAAAGGGAGGGTGGGAACTCGGCGTCGACGACTTCGAGGGACTGGGCAGCGGTCCCGCGCGAGCGTTGGTCGCTGAGGAAGACATTTTCGACCGGCTGGGCTACGCCGAGGCGTTCGACTTCGCAGTCCTCACCGTCGAGTCCGATTCGCTGCCGACCGATGCGGCGACCGTGCAAGTCGCCGACCTGGCCGGCGTCGGCGAGAGTGGGGTCTTCCTGCCAACCTACGCGACGGCGTCGATCACGGGCAGCGTCTCGGCCGCGGCGCGGGCCGGCGAACTCGCGACCTATCGACTGTTCGAGTTGGGCTACGATCCGATGGATGTCCGTTCAGTCTCCGCGGTCGCTCCCGTCGCGCCGGTCGCCGGAAGCGAGACGGCGGCGATGGCCCGGACGAACGACGCGCTGGCCTACGGCGGCGAAGTACACCTCACTGTCGAGTCAGCGTTCGACCGCTTCGAAGAGTTGCCCTCGACGGCCAGCGAGGAGTACGACCAGCCCTTCGCCGCCATCTTCGAGGATGCTGACTGGGATTTCGAGGAACTACCGGCGGATGTCTTCGGCCCCGCCAAAGTGACGGTCGACGTGATCGGCGGTGAGACGACGACCTACGGCGAGACGAACGAGGCGTTGCTCGTCGAGAGTTTCGGACTGTGAGATGAGCAACGAAAACGAGTGGGACCCGGAGCATTACGACGACCACGCCTTCGTCTACGAGTACGGCGAGTCCCTGCTTTCCCTGCTCGATCCCGAACCGGCGAGCGCATCCTCGACGTGGGCTGTGGGACGGGTGAGCTTACAGCCGAGATTGCCGATGCGGGTGCCAACGTCGTCGGGATAGACAATGCCGCAGAAATGATCGACGCGGCGCGAGAACGGCACCCCGAGCCGGTCTTCCGGGTGGTCGACGCCACCGATTTCGAGGCCCAAGAGCCCTTTGACGCCGTCTTCTCGAATGCAGCATTCCACTGGATCGACGACCAGGACACGTTGTTGTCGACGATCGCCGACGCTCTGGTCCCGAGTGGGCGGCTGGTGGCGGAGTTCGGCGGTCGCGGGAACGTGGCGGCCATCAACGGGGCGCTCCGAGCCGCCCTGCGCGATCGGGGCTACGCCGCCGAACTGCCGTGGTACTTCGCGAGCATCGGCGAGTACGCACCCCGACTTGAGGCGCATGGGTTCGAGGTGCGACTCGCGCGGCTGTTCGATCGGCCGACGGAACTCGACGGCGGCGAGGACGGCCTTCGACAGCTCTATGCGATGTTCTGTGACGATCTGCTCGGCCATCTCGACGACGAAACCCGGGCGGCCGTCATCAGCGACGCCGAGGACACCCTCCGCGAGGACTATTTCGACGGCGAGACCTGAACCGCGGACTACCGCCGGCTACGGATCGTTGCCGTCAGGGAGTGAGCGAGTTCACTCCGCCAGCGACGGTCGTTCCTCGAATTCCAGCTCGGCCGACAGCGTCTCGTGGACGGGACAGCCGTCGGCGACCGCCCGCAGGTCGTCCTCGATTTGTTCTTCCACGCCGACGATATCGATCGCGTACGCGACCGTCGGTTCCTCACAGTCACGGTCGAGATCCACAGTCGTGGTGACGCCGTCGAGTTCGGCCCCGCGCTCGGCGGCGGCCATCCGGACGGTCATGTTCAGGCAGGTTGCCAGCGCAGCTTCGAGGAGTTCGTGTGGCCGGATACCGGTTTCGCCACCGCCGTGATCACCTGTCGTATCCGCGGTCGATTCGACGGTCCCGTTCGAGAACGTACACTGCCAGCGCGCCGGCTCGCTTTCGGCGACGATCATGATCGAGTGGGTGTCGGCCAAACTGAAAGTCCTTCTGCAGCCTCATCCCGGAGTCGTTTTCAATCAGCGCGGCCTCCAAACGTACATGACTGTCGACGCCGTGTTGTTCGACCTCGACGACACCCTCTGTGAATACCGACGGCCTGCCGGCGACGTGCTAAGGGCTGCTTTCGAGCAGGTGGACGTCGAACCGTTCTTTGCCGTCGGGGACTACCAGCGGCGATTCGGAGAGTTCGTCCGACCTGGCGACGATATCCGTGACGTGCGCCGGCGATGTTTTAGCACGCTTGCCGACGAGAACGGGGCCGATGCCGACGTTGGACGGGCCATCGCCGAGGCCTACGAGAGTGAGCGCGACCAGACGAACGTCCGCTTTCTCCGGGGTGCGGAGACCGCCTTCGAGCGGATGATCGACCGCTATCATGTCGGCATCGTCACCAACGGCGATCCGTGGATGCAGTCCCAGAAACTGGCCGGACTCGGGATCGACGACCGGGTGGAGACGGTCGTCCACGGCGGCCACGACGCGCCCTACAAGCCCGATCCCGAGCCGTTCTACGAAGCGCTGGAGGCCCTCAGCGCTGATCCCGAGCGGGCCGTCCACGTCGGGAACTCCGTCGAGTCCGACGTGGCGGGCGCACACAATGCCGGCCTCCGGGCCGTTTGGCTCGACGGCGACAGCGATATCGATCCGGATCCCGTACCCGACTACCGGATCGAATCGATGCACGACGTCGCCGAGGAACCCTGGACCTGATCACTCCACACCCGTTACGTCCGTCACTGTCCCGACGCCTTTCGACCGCCCTTCCCGGAAGACGAATCGTTGCCCTTCCTCGACGAGATACGGTCGAAATTTGAAACGAACGCGCGTACGGCCACTGTCGCCCGGCAGGAGTTGCCCCCCCTCGGGGTAGAAGGCGGCGGCCTCGCTGATCGTCTCCAAGTGAACCACCGGTTCGTATCCATCGCCGATCCGCGTCGGGTGGTTGAGCACCATCACCTCGGCCTCGAATTCCCGGACTGGGCGGGGATCAGCCTCCCGCGGGAGGAGGACCATCCCGCGCTCGACCTCGGGTTCCTCGACGCCTTTCAGCGCGATGCCGACGATCCGGCCCGCACGCGCCTTCTCAACGCGGTGGTAGTGCATCTCGATGGAACGCGCTTTGACCTCGCGGAATCGGCCGTCGGCCATCGGCCCGAGCAGCAGTTCGTCGCCGGCCTCGACGCGGCCGGCGTTGATCGTCCCCGAGGCGACCGCGCCAACTCCAGTGACGTTGTAGGATCGGTCGACGTACATCCGGAACTGGGCGGTCTCGTCGCCACCGGTCTTGGGCAGGCGCTCGAAGAGTTCGTCCAGAACGTCGAGACCTTCCGACGTCACCGCGCTCGTGGTCACCACCGGAACGACTGTTTCGGAGATCTCCTCGACCGCTGCATCGAGACCGTGGCGGTCCACCCGCAGCGGAGTCTTCTCGACGTCCCGCAGGAGGCGCTCGACCTCGCGTTCGACCTCTACGACGCGCTCCTCATCGACGAGATCGGCCTTCGTGATGGCGACGATAGTCGGGAGTTCCGTCGCCAGCAGGATCCCGAGGTGTTCGCGGGTCGTCTTGGTCGGTCCGTCGTCGGCGGCGACGGTCAACAGTCCGTAATCGAGTTTCTGGCCGACGAGCCCCCGGATCGTCGTCCGGAGCCAGGGCTCGTGTCCGACCGTATCGACGAAACTGACAAGCCGATCGGCTTCCTCGACGACGCGAGCGCGGTCAGTCTTGCGATCCGGGTTGTCCATCCGGACCGGCCCGTCGTCGTCGAAGCCGTAGACGCCATAGGAGAGGTCCGCCGACAGGCCACGCTCGACCTCGTGTGGGCGGACGTCGAGGAACGAGCGGGTCCCACCTTGACCGTCGTCAGCCTGGCCAGTCACGAGCGACCCGACCAGCGTACTCTTGCCGTGGTCGACGTGGCCGGCCGTCCCGACGACGATGTGCTCGTCGTCTTCCATCACCGTGCCTTCCCGGATCGTCGCGACGCCGACGATCCCGCGTTCGCCGGCCTCACCGCGGACGGCGTTGCCATCCCCGTCGACGCCCCAGGTCTCGACGTCCTCGATGTGAGCGCCAGCCTCGTCGGCGAGCAGCGAGAGAACGTCCATCGACTCCGAGAAGGCGTCGGGTTCCAGGCCCGCGATCCCCCCGTCGTCGGTGACGCCGACGACGTAGGTCGCCTCGCCCTCGCCCGAGAGGACGCGGTGGCGCAACTGGGCGGCCAGACTCTCCAGGCGACCCTCGGCGAGGTGGGTATCGCGGGTGAGGCGTTCCTTGAACTCGACGCTGCCGCCCTCCCGCTCGCCGCGCTCGATCGCACGCTCGAGGACGGCCCGGTCGGGGTTCATGGGGGTCGCTAACGGGGGTGCCACCAAAAACCTTCGCCGGTATTGACTCTGTATCGGTCGGTATCGCCCGATTGAGAGACGTTGACAACCGTATCCGGAGCGTGACGCGACAGCGAAGGGTTTTGCCGGGTGCCCTCTCAAAGCCGGTATGGCACCGACCGACGCCCAGCAAGCGTGTTTCGAACTCGGAATCAAGTTCGGCTCGCTGTACCACCAGTTCGCCGGGACGCCGATCAGCCCGGAGAGCGCACCCGATCTCGCCGTCGCGATCGAGAGCGCGATCGAGAACCAGCCCCACTGTCGGGACGTAACTGTCGAGTTGAAAACCGAGGCGATCCGGGAAGCGATCGATCCCGACGTGGGCTATACGGAGTTCACCGGCGAGTTCGCCGACGTGGAGATCGTCGTCGCCTACGAGGGGCTAGAGGCGACCGCCGTCATGGAGATGGACGACGGGTATCCGCGAATGGAGCTGGTCTCGGTGACGTGAGCGGTCCGCACCCCGCTTCAGGTCGTGAAACATTGCAGTAACGCTAAGACGACTCCGGGTGGAACGGACGGTATGAGCCTCTACGCGGTCGAACGAATCGACGACGCCGTGGACATGACACGGTCGTTTCTCACCCCCATCGACGCAGGGCGTTGGGGAAGACTGGCAGTGATCGTCGCGTTCCTGCTCGGTGGTACGGGCGGTGGGGGTGGAGCCGCATCGAGCGTGACGAACGCTCCCACGACTGCCGGATCGATGCCGGAAAGTGGACTCCCCGAGTTCTCCGTCGAGTTCCCGGAACTCTCCTCGACGGCCGTCGCGGCAGTCCTCGGCGTGATCGCCCTGCTGGTAGTGGTCGGACTAGTCGTCGCCGCGATCGGTGCCGTCATGGAGTTCGTCTTCGTCGAATCGCTCTCGACGGACGAGATCCACGTCCGGCGGTACTTCCGTCGCCACGCCGGGAAGGGACTGCGGCTGTTCGCCTTCCGGTTCGTTCTCGGACTCGGGACACTGGCCGTCCTTGGTGGAGCCACTCTGGTACTGTTCGGGGACGTTTTCGCGGGCTTGCTCTCCGGCGAGTTCGTCGCCCCGTCGGCGAGTCGCCTCGTCGTCGGCGCGCTCGTCCTGGTGCCGCTTGGACTCGCTGTCGGGATCGTCGTGGCGCTGGCCAACGGGTTCACGACGGAGTTCGTCGTGCCGATCATGATCCGTGAGGATCGCGGCGTCCTCGCAGGGTGGCGACGTTTCTGGACGACGTTGGTGGGCCAGTGGAAGCAGTACGGGACGTACGTCCTGGTCGCGTTCGGCCTCCACATCGTTACCGAGATTGCCGGAAGTATCGTCATCGGGATCGCCGCCGTCGCACTGGCGATCCCGTTTCTGATCGTCGCGGTGCCCGTCGTCTTCGGGATAGTGGGCGGCGGGACGATAACGGCCGGGGCGATCGTCCTACTGGCCGCTCTGCTGGCGCTTTACCTGCTCGTCCTGTTCGTGGCGGCGGCCGTGATCTACGTTCCGATCAAGGTCTTTCACCGCCAATTCGCCTTGCTCGTCCTGGGGGACACGAACGCCGACTTCGACGTGCTTGGCGATCGTCGGCCGTCACTGTCGGCCTGAGCGCGGTCGTTACCCTCGCTCTAGGAGACGACTGCCGCCGACCGAGGGCGTTTACTTTCAGTTTCGGGCAACCTTTTAACCCGAGTGCGACTGAATCCCCACACATGAGTCAGGCAACACTTGACGACGAGGACCTCTTCGGGGAAGCGGCCAGCGAGATGCGCGAAGACGTCGAGGAACATCTCGATGCGACCCGGGCGGCACTGCCCGACGTGGACGCCATCTGGGCGGTCGAAGCCGACAACACGCTGGGCGTGCTCAACGCCCTGCGATCGGGGTTGGACCCGGGCGATGCCGAGGAACACCTCCGGGACGCCAAGAAGTGGTACACGATGGGCGAGCGCGCCGACGCCTTCGAAGACGCCGAGGATTTGGAGGACGAGATCGAGGAACTCGAAGGCATCGTCACAGATCTGACCGACGCACGCGAGCAGGTCGGCGAGCTGACGAGCACGATTCCGGAACTCAAAAGCGCTCTCGAATCGGCCGCCAAAGCGGACGACGAAGACGGGGACGACGAGTAAACCCACACTCTGCGGGACGATCCGCTCGTCTTCACTCCGCGGATCGATCCCGCTCGGCGACGCGGGAAAGCAACGTCGCCAGCGCGTCGCCGGCCTCGGCGAGTAACTGTTCACCCAGTTCGGCGTCGCCGTCCGCGGGATCACCGACGACCCCGTTCGGCGCGAACTCGTCGGTGTCGTACGCGAGATTGACGCTTCCCTCCCACTCGCCCCAGCGGTCGGCTGCATCTTCGCCTGCATTTTGCTTCGCCTCCCCGTCGACCGATTCCGGAGCGACGTGTTCGAGTAGTGCTGTCTCGACGGGTCCCGCATGGCCCATCTCGATCCCGTCGGGATCGATAGCCTCGAACCAGGTGAACGGGACAACGTAGGCGTCGCCGCCTCTTGAGATCCGGGCGCAGACTTCCCTGAGCGCGGCAGTGTTACCGCCGTGACCGTTGACGATGACGACCCGCTCGAAGCCGTGGTGGGCCAACGCCTCGATAGTCTCACGGACGTACGCCCGGAAGGTATCCTCGCTGACCCACAGCGAGCCGGAGAACGCACGGTGTTCCTCGGAGACGCCCACGTCGATCGAGGGGGCGATGACGACCTCGCGATCGGTGGCGTCGGCACCCGCCTGGGCGACCGCTTGCGCGGCGATCGCGTCCGTGCCAAGCGGGGCGTGTGGACCGTGCTGTTCGGTGGATCCGACCGGAAGGAGCGCGAGGTCAGTCTCGGTCGCCTCGACGTGGGTCCAGGTAGTCTCGGAGAGCTTCATGTCTCATTCGGGAATCCGCTGGCGCAAAACGTTTCCGCGAGCGGCGGTGACCGGTCGCCGATCGCGTCAGTCGTCGTCGGCTTCGGTCTCGGTCTGTGCACGTCGCCGGGCCGCCCGTTCGATGAACTCCTGGGGGAGTTCGTCGATCTCGCCGGCCTGGACCGCCCAGAGTTTGGCGTAGAGACCGTCCTCGGCGAGCAGGTCTGCATGAGTGCCCCGCTCGACGATCCGGCCGTCCTCGATGACGACGATCTGCTCGGCGTCCTTGATGGTCGAGAGACGGTGGGCGATCGCGAACGTGGTCCGGTCGGCTGTGAGTTCGTTCAGCGAACGCTGGATCAGCATTTCCGTTTCCGTGTCGACATCGGAAGTCGCCTCGTCAAGCACGAGGATTTCAGGGTCCTTGAGGATCGCACGGGCCAGGGCGATCCGCTGACGCTGACCGCCCGAGAGTTTGACCCCGCGTTCGCCGACCTTCGTGTCGTAGCCCTCGGGCAGGTTCTGAATGAATCGGTGGGCTTCAGCCATCTTCGCGGCCTTGACGACCGCCTCCTTCTCGGCGTCGAAGGTGCCGTACTCGATGTTCTCCCGGACGGTGCCATAGAACAGGAACGTCTCCTGGCTGACGTAGCCCATCGCCTGCCGGAGGCTGGGGATCGTCGCGTCCCGGAGGTCAGTCCCGTCGATCTCGATTGCACCGTCGTCGACGTCGTACATCCGCAAGAGGAGTTTCATGACCGTCGACTTCCCGGCTCCCGTCGGGCCGACCAGTGCAACGGTGTCTCCGCCCGCGACTTCAAAGGAGATGTCCTCGACGATGGTCTCCTCGTCGTCGTACCCGAACGTCACGTCGTCGAACTCCACGTGGCCGTCGGTGACCTCAAGGGGTTCGGCGTCGGGGTCCTCGACGATCCGGCTGGGTGTATCCATCAGTCCGAAGATGCGCTCGCTGGAGGCGTAGGCGCGCTGATACATGTTGATGATCTGTCCGAACTGGGCCATCGGACTGCCGATGCTATGATTATGCTAACATTGAAGTACCCACGGCGAAAACGGGTAGGTGTAGCAATGACGGACTGGAAACAGGTAAACGTCCGAGTCAGACAGGACGAATACGGCGAATGGGACGAATACGCAAATGAGCAATACGGCGGTATGACAGACCTTGTGCGAACCGCCGTCCGGCGAGAGCTTAACGGCCAATACACGGGCGAGAGCGGGGGCGAGAGCGGTTCCGACAGTGCGATAGCCCAAGAAGTGGCCGAAGCTGTTGACGCCCTTGAGAACACTGTGAACGATATGGACAATCGCCTGAGTGTGGTGCGCCAAACTGTCGAAAGCTCCGGCCCTGAGTTTTCCTTTCAGGCGGCAGTGCGCGAAACCCTACGCGGGACGGACGGCCTACCCCCTTCGCAGATAGCCGCCCGCTTAGACGCCAATGTGGGGAAGGTGCGCGAAGCTCTGCGGGAGATGGAAGGGGAAGACACCTACCCTGCCGAAGACACGCCAGAGGGTGAGGAAACCCGTTGGAACCTGTTTGGAGGTGCTTGAACCCGTGTCTCGAAGCACCCAAACCACGAAAGACGTACCTCGCGCAAAAATCCGTGGGGAGCATCGGCCCGTTCTCTGCGTGCAGGGGCTACCCACGCAAACCCTGCACGAATTTCGCGGGGAGGTAATGAACAAAGCCAATAAAAAAGACAGAGTAAGTGAACGGACAGCGGATTCATACGAGCGTAACATACGGAAATTCCTGAAATATCTGCGAGATTCTCGAAACAAAGCACCACTTGAGGCAAACACCTCAGACCTTCGGCAGTTCCTTCGCCAATGCCGCAGAGACGGGGACACCGACAACACCATTAAGACACGTCGCTCCGCCGTCTCCCGGTTTTACGACGAACTGCCGACAATGGCCGAAGACGGGGTACTGCCGATTGACAAATCCGAGTGTCCCCCCAACCCCGAAGACGGATATGATGCTACGTGGACAGTTGACGGGACAGAGAAAAAGGAACACGGCGAAGGGATTAGCTACCTGCCTCCCGAAGACGTGAAAAAGCTCAGACAAAACGTCCCCGCCCCCAAGCTTCGTAACAGGCTGTTGATACGGCTTGCCTATCAGACGGGTATGCGAGTGTCCGAGATATGTAACCTCAGGCTCAGGAATATCAATCAGGACAGGCGAGAGATAACCGTCCCTGCCGTGAGTAGCAAATCGGACACTCGGACGGTGGCCTACAAATCCACCCTCGAAAACGACTTACGGCGGTGGATTGACGGCGGCCTACGCGAAGCCGTCCCCTACGCGCCAGAGAGCGATTATCTTTTCCCCACCAAACAGAGTGAAAACATCTCGCGGGAGACGGTGCGAACCGTGGTACGGCAAGCCGCCGATAACGCAAACCTCAACCACGACATATACACGGACAAGGCGGGGAACACTCGGACGAAAGTTAGCCCCCACATCCTCCGGCACAGTATGGCCGTCAACACACTTAAAGCGGGCACAATGAACGTGAGAGAGCTTCAGGACTTTCTCGGACACTCAGACCTTGAAACGACAGAAAAGTATCTCAAAATTGCGTCTGAGGATGCTGTCAATAGTTATAAAGACAGTGGCGGCCCGCCCGAAGCCTGAGCCTCAGGCGATATTGTAGCTCACTTCTCTGGCACCCACGGCGGCAGGCGTCAACCTGTCTGACAAGGTGTGTATGCCGCAGAGAGCTACGGGGAGGGGAGAACCGCCGTCACTACCTGCCGACACTCTGGCCGCCGAGAGCGGCTTGTGAGAGGGGCGAGAATCCGTTTCTGGTTGCACCGAAGGGTAACAGTTGCAACCAGAGAACTGCCGCCTGCCGCCTTGTGAGACGGCGAGACAGCAACCCAAAGGTGTAGTGAGTGACGGCGGCCCCAAGCCGCCGGACAGTGCCAGACAGGTTGATGCTCGCACCGTGGGTGCCTCAGGCTTGGGACATATCGCCAGAAGGCTACACCCTCTTACCACAGGGTACGTATCAAATTGTAGTAACGTCCATTGTGATAAGGGTTCCCCGATTCAATGCCCGATACCCCCGTTCCTACGAACCTAACGGAGCTTCGGACAAGCTGATACCTCAGTGAGATAACAGCCTTCTATCACAACTCAGGGCTTGCTTTTGCGGTAGTGTCAGACAGTGTATAAGTCTCAGTGTTAGCCCGACACCGTGGGTGCCTGTAAGCTTGTGGGTGCCATCCCGTCAAGCTTATATAGTAGTAGGAACTGTGGGTACTTAAAGCTTTCGATACGTCATAATAATACTGCTAATTATGCATTTAAGTAATACCGCAATAAGGAAAGGCGAAAGTAGCGATGAAAGAAGGTTGGCACCCTGAAAGCTTATACGCACACAGCACTTCGCCCTGAGCTGTGTATTAAGTGTTACGGATTGTAGGGTTAAAAAGCTTTCGGTAAGTTTACTTCGGGTTAGTTATCGAGAATCTTCTCTTTAATCTCCCGCTGGCGAGCCTCTGCCTCAGTGTCGGCATATTCCT
>ENA-ORCS01000927-ORCS01000927.1-marine-metagenome-genome-assembly--contig:-NODE-927-length-15071-cov-3.340470_pt1 | contig 15071 bp, 14 predicted proteins | sample MGYA00237781_ERZ508513 | MGnify/ENA primary metagenome ERZ508513 (study PRJEB26184, sample SAMN06268793) | marine metagenome | isolation source: Eden Landing Ponds, San Francisco, CA, USA | place...
GACGTTATGAGCACGGACTTGTTGGTCGCTCACCCAGACATGAATCTCGACGACGCCGCCCGCGTCATCCTGCGCTCAGGCATCCAGCGGTTGCCGGTCGTTGATGGCAGCGGCGACCTGGTCGGGATTATTGCGAACACGGACGTAGTCCGGAGCCAGATTGAACGAGCCACGCCCGATAAGGTCGAGGAACTCCAAGAGACAATCGAAGAGGTACACGGCGTCGAGGCCAATCGAGACCGTCGTGAGGTCTCACTGTCGGAACTGCGACCGACACAGACCCGTGTCTACGCCGACGAACTCGAAGGGCGAAGTTACGAACTCGAGCGTGGCCTTGCAGAGCCGTTGGTCGTCGTCGATAACGACGGCGAACTATTGCTCGTTGACGGCCACCACCGGACGACTGCAGCCAACGAACTCGGTATTGAGGACATGGAGGCATACGTCATCAGCGTCGGCAAGCCTGTTGCCCTTGAGATGGCTAAAACCGCCGAAGAGGAAGACCTGCAGTCGATCAGCGACATCACGATCGTTGATTACGCTCGCCACCCACTGGTCGAGACGACCGAACGGATGGGTGACGACGATGAACCCGCGTGATCAGTTCCGACTAGTTTCCGATATTGCGGCGTCGTCGTACCGATCGGCGATGTAGGCGACGAGCAACAGCAGCCCACCTAGACCCACGCCGATCGTCGAGACGCCGAAAATCACCATCCCGACCGGCGTCGCCGGTAGATCGATGACGAAAAACAACGTCGGGTCCATCCCCTCGGGGTTGATCGCGCCGAGAATGAAGCCCAAGAGTGCGGCGATCGAGACGATCGCAGCGTAGACGGCGTATATCACGCGCCGCCCGGAGAAGCGTCGTGGCACAACCCTCGATTGGTGCCGGGAGCGATTATGCTTTTCACTTCCGGCGATAACGTCAGGGTATGTCAGAGAAAGAATTGCTCTTGCTCGTGTTGGCGGCGGTCGCGATTATGATGTTTGCCGCCGGGTTCGCGCTCGTGATCGGCTAGGTTCCTACGGTCGTTCGTCCGATTGACCAGTCTCACGGAGGATAAACGGGCCGATCGAGAGTGTCCGTTTCGTCACTGTCACGATGCGGAGCATGTACGCGAGCAGAATTGTGAACGGTAACAGCGAGAGGGTCGTCGTCGCAGCGACGAGCACAAGCACGTGTGAGACGCCGACGGTCGCTCCGTCGAACGTCGCTGGATCGAGAAACAGCAACGATGTGACCGCAACCGAAAGTGCCGGGACAGCAGTGTACAACAGCGTCCGTGAGAGATTCGATAGCTCCCACTGGAAATACAGCGTCTTGAAGTGTTCACGGGCCGGTCCGAACAGTTCCAGGACCGCAAGTAGCGATTCGAGTTCCGCCACAGCCCCATCCGAGAGTTCGTCCCGACGATTCTCGACGATCGAGCGCCCTTCGTAGAGTTTCCAGGAGTAGTTGTAGTTCAGTGCTGCCCGAATGACATCGAACTCGCCGAAGGTGGCACCATCGAGTTGTTCGATCACGCTGTCGGCGTTTTCGGTTACGGCGTCGAGATACGACATGACGCGGTTGCGAGCGTTGGAATTGAGACTCCCCTCCGAGATTGTATCGTCGATCGTTTCGGCACGGTCGCGCGTCGCTGTCACGAGCGCACGGAGAAACGCCGACGGCTCGGCCGGGCTAACTTCCGTGTTGATCGCTTGAGCTACGTCACGGCGAAATGCCATCGCGCCGTCCATCCGCTCGCGCTGGTCGCCGACCGCACCGAGTTCCTGTGAGAGCACCAGCTGGCTCAGCGTTAACACGAGCGTCACGCCCGTCACCGTCGAGGTGATCAGCGCCTGGTAGAGCGTTTCGATCGGATCGCCGGTCGAGAGTCCCGGATTAGGAACGAGAACGCCACCGATCACGATCGAAGCGAACAGGACCACCGAGAGGAAGGCGGTGACGAGCCAGCGGTCGGCGTCCAGTAATGCCCAGAGCAGCCGTGAGCTTTCGCCGGCCCGCTCGCGCATCGTATCGCTCGGCTGCTGCCCGGACATACCCGGAGTCTACAGCTGTCGGTCGGAAAAAACCACGTACGGAGAACGTATCCTACCGCTTGTCCGACTCGTCGTCGGATTCCCCGCCGTCCGCGAGCATGAGATCGTCGTCCATCCGGCGTTCGTGCCAGCGGAACTCCCGGCTGTAGAGCCCGTCCTCTTTGAGGTTCCACGGATCTCCGTCGGTGATACGCTGTCCGTACAGCCACGAGGAGACGACGTTCCAGACGAAGATGAGCTGGCCGGCAAGCAGGATAAAGGCCCCGATAGTAGCCAACTGGTGGAGTACGGTAAAGAGGTCGATCGGGCCGACCGAAACCAGATTGTAGGTCGCCAACCGGCGCGGCATCCCCAGGTAGCCGAGAATAAGCATGCCGAAGAACGTCAGGTTCGTCCCGATCATCGTCAGCCAGAAGTGCCACTTGCCCAGCGTCTTCTGGTACATCTTGCCGGTGTAGATCGGGAACCAGTAGTAGATCCCGGCGAAGACCGCGAACCCGATCGCACCCATAATCACGTAATGGAAGTGTCCAACTACGTAGTAGGTGTCGTGTAGCAAGTAATCGACGGGGATCGTCGCCAGGAACACCCCGGTGACGCCACCGATGATGAAGTTCGCGACGAAGCCGATCGAGAACAGCATTGGCGTCGTCAACCTGACCTTACCGTTCCACATCGTCGTGATCCAGTTGAAGGTCTTGACTGCGGATGGTATCGCGATCGCTAAGGATACCGCCATGAACGAGACCTGCAGGCGCGGGTCGATGCCCGTCGAGAACATGTGGTGTGCCCACACGCCAAAAGAGAGGACACCGATGGCCAGCGTCGAGTAGACGACGAACTTGAAGCCAAACAGCTTCCGGCCCGAAAACCGGGGAATGATATAGCTAATCAGGCCCATCGGCGGTAACACGAGAATGTACACCTCTGGATGGCCGAAGAACCAGAAGAGGTGTTGCCAGAGGATCGCACCACCTCCCTCGGCCGCAAAAAAGGTCGTTCCGGCGTTCCGATCCAGCAGTAACATGACGAGTGCGCTGCCCAGAAGTGGGAACGCGAACAGTATGAGTCCCGACTGGGTGAGCATCGTCCAGGAGAAGATATCGAGGTTCGCCCAGGTGACTTCCTCGTCGCGCTCGGTGAAGATGGTCGCGATGAAGTTGATCGCCCCCATCGTCGCCGAGACGCCGGTGAGGTGCAACCCGAGGATCATCAGGTCCGCGCCGATCATCGGCTGTTCGGCCGATAGTGGCGTGTACATCGTCCAGGAGGTCTGTGCGGCCTCGATACCCGGGATGAAAAAGCCACCCCAGATCAAAAGCGCTCCGGGGGGCAACAGCCAGAAGGCGATGGCGTTGATTCGCGGGAACGCCATATCGTCGGCCCCGATCAAAAGCGGCACGAAGTAGTTCCCGAACGCCGCGATGATTGGCGTTCCGAATAGGAACAACATCGTGATGCCGTGGCTCGTCAGCAAGGAGTTGTACATCGAGGCCGATATGATGTCTTCACCGGCCCACAGTAGTTCTGTCCGCATTAGAATGACCATAATCCCACCGACGGAGAACGCGACGAGCGCGTACGCGCCGTAGAGGATCCCGATATCCTTGTGGTCGACCGTTGTGAGCCAGCGGGTGATGCCTCCCGGCTTCTCGCTGTGTCCGTAGGACGTCTCCTCACCGGCGAGACTGCTGGATCCACCCGATGCCGGCGTATACGAGCGCCAGCTTTCCATGCGGGTGAGCAGTGCCGTGACGGCGACGAGGAAGACCCCCATCAGCACGGTAATCGCGATCTGTCCGCTTGCCATGTACGCCATTCGGGTCCGGGGGGTAAAGAAACGTTAGGGTCAGTTACGGTTTTGCCTTGAAAACTCACCCTCTATATATGGGGTTATTGTACGTGTTTACCCCAATCGATTGTCTGTTGCATCCTCGGGGTAAACACGTACGAATATCGAAAACTTTCTTATTTTGCATTGAGCGAAGAATTCTATGAATTGGGGTGGGATAGGTGCGGTTGGATTCGCCGTACTCCTGACGGTATCGATGTTTGCGCCTGCGGTGAGCGCGACACAGACAAACGCGTATGACGAGGGGACAGTTGCTGGTTCGGAAGGTGTTGACTCACAATACACAGAGCCTTCTCTTGTGAATACAACCGACAAGCCACCGATTGTACTCAAGCTCCGGGCTCTCGAACGGATACAGTCGCTCGATAACGCTGAGTCGATCAACGAGACATTATTCTCGACGTTCTCGATGGCAACGAAACCTACACATCGAGTAACAAAAACGAGTCACTGGGTGTAAGTGTGGAAGTCAGCGGCGAAGGCTCGGTCGTGGCAACGACGACGATCGACAAGCCGACTCACGCGCGGTACAACGAACAGAGCCCGCTTGCACGGAACGTCTCCGTCGCAGAGGGCCCGTTCGCGGACTTTGAAGCTGAGGGTAAGATCGATAATGCAACACTGACGTTCGAATACAATGAGAGTTGGGTTTCGAGCAACGAATCGGCCCTCGCGGTCTATCGTTTCAACGAGACGCTGCAACGATACGAGAAACTGCCGTCGTCAGTCGATCCAGCATCAGACACTGTCAGTGCTGACACGGAGCATTTCTCGACATACACGGTACTTGATGAAGGGGCTTATCAGGAGTTTCTCACGCGACTCCGTGAGGCCGTCGTGACAAGCAATACCTCGATCGTGTACGAGGAGGACTTCGAGGATATGTCGCTGGAGGATTCGGACTGGACATGCAGCAATCAACCACGAGAAAGTGGGTATTCGGATACACCAACGAAAGGATTCTGTACTATAGAGGACGGGTGGGCGACAGTACAAGAAGAGACCAACCGGAAACGCTACCTCAATAAGAAGGTCACGTTGGACGTCCCCGAGGATGCGGATGTATTAGCTACTGCGCGATTCAAAGCCCATATCAATGCACAGTGGTCTGACGCTGCGTTGAAACTCGTAGTGACCAACGGCAGCCAGAGTCAGACAGTGGCGGAATTGAAAAATAACTGGGATGGCGAAAGCAAAACGATAGATACTGTCACCAGTGCCGATGTAAGTGAATTCGCTGGCCAAACTGTCAATATCTCGTTGCAGGCCGACGGCCGATGGACTTACCCCGAAGAGAACACGACTTCGCGGATAGCCGTCGAGAATATCACGATTACGGGTGGGCAGCTAGAAGACGCAGATGGCGATGGAATTCCAGATCTGCAAGAGCAACACCTGCCGTTGCGGAACTACGGTGTTGTCTCGACGAGTACGGATCCGACGCCAACGTACACGAATCCGAGAGGTAGTGATGGGCCACCGAAAGGACGGGATACAGATGGTGACGGTCTGCCTGACGGCGTTGAAGTTCTCAACACGTCAAAGGTGATCGCGCCTGAGGCAACCCAACAGTCAGTCATCTCTCTTGATCAGGAGACTCTGGAGAACGGGGATTACGAGTGGAAACATCCTTCGACGTACATCAATGAGAGTGCGTTAATTGAGACGAGCGATGGATTCTATGGGTATCCCTGGCTCGCTGATCCGACAAAAGCGCACACTGACGGCGACGATCTCACTGATTGGGAAGAAGTAGAGGGCCAAACGGTGGACATCATCAACAAGACGCTGTCAAACGGGAGTGACGTCCACTACCGGTGGGCTCCCCAGTTCTCAATGGCTGACGACACAGTCAGGTTCACCTCGGATCCACGGACGGCCCATTCAGATGACGATAGCCTCAGCGACAGCGAAGAGCGGGATCTGAAGACTGATCCGATGGCCGACCGGACGTACTACCTGACGACCGAACACGAGCAGTTGATCGAGAATACGTTCGGCGGGTCGGGTGAGTTCTGGGTCACTATCCAGTCAGTAGGATTCACCGGTGTGGATCTCCAGGATCCGTCGCTCACGGACGCAACTGACGACTTCGATCTGGTGCTGACCAACGGATCGGGGTGGAGTCGATTCTGGTACACCCCGACTGGCGGGGATCAACCGTACAGGACCGACCGATGGGTGAACAACGCACAGGAAGGAGAGTATCTGCAGCGGAAGGAGTTCCGAGATCATCCGTATCAGAAGTACGAAACCGATCCGTGGGACCCCGACTCCGACGACGACGGCCTGACTGACGGCCAGGAAATGTACGGTATCACTGCCGACTCTGAGACATACAGAACTGATCCGACCAATCCCGACACCGACGATGACGGCTACTGGGACGGCTGGATCGGCGTTCATGGTGTCGGGTATTCTGACAACGTGATTCTGTATCAGCAGAACCTCCAGACTGGAGATGGCATCGAAGGTGACGAGATCGTTCAGGCTCAGGTCGGGGTCCACCACGTCGACGAAGTTGCCTCTGCGGGTGGTGCCGACATCGACAGCGACGGACAGGACGAACATTCGAACGTTCACATCGGTGAGCTCCAGTGGGGGACTGACCCGACCGACGAAACCGACAAACTGGACGAGCAGTTCGAGATCGAGGCCGACTTCCTCGAAGGGCCGGCCAATCAAGAGCTCAACACGCCTGAATGGGAGCGCGGGATCGAGGACAACTTCGCACTCTACGGTATCGACATCGAGATGAACAGAGACGACACGATAACGACGCCTGACGGAAACTTCGACATTATCTGGGGGGCCAAAAAATACTTCGGTCCCGACAAGGTGGCTGACGAGAGTCACGACCTGTATCTCATGGCTGGTGGCTCGCCGATTGATATCCTCCCGAACTCGGATGCAACAGGTGTGAATATCCAGGCCATCCTCAGAACGCACGACGAAGTGCCAGGCTGGGCACGTACCATCGCCGGCGAGATCACTGACGAGGCACACATGGTCTTCACAGAGAACATTAACGCAGGTGCGGTCGCAGACCCGAGTGATTACCACCAGACACCATACACGAGCGAGTTGCAGCTCGTTTCGGCTGGGGTGGAACTGCACGAACTCGGACATTCATTCGGCATCGGTGAGGCTGACGACACCGGGGCGCTTCCCGAAGGCGAAGTATATAGTGGTAGTTCGGATGATGAAACTGAGGAAAATCTAAAAACACGGGCGACGGAAACTTGGAGTATCATGCGGGCTGGATGGGGCACTGATGCACTGTTCACGCATAATGGGACTTCATATCACGCCTTTAGTCTCGAAGAGCTCATGACTATTTCTTTCCCGGGTGAATAACGTGAGTCTTTCAAAAACGACAGTCCTGCTGGTCGGTGTTTCCCTTCTTGTAGTTTTGGCTGGGTGTTGCCTCGTTGAATCGAAAGACTGCGTCGGGGTAGGGTTAATCAATCACAGTTTTACGGCGTCACAGACGGGTTTTCGAACTCAGAAGATGCAGTAGCCGCTTCTCCCGGCATGGCTGAAGAGTCAGAACTATGGTATCTAACGTTCTTGCTTCGATGACGACGGCGATGCCTCTCCCGGATACGTCCGCCGAAGCGCGGAGCAGGCGGCGAAGTTCACGCATTCGGTATTCATCTTCCCACCGGCAGAGCGAACTGTAGTGCGGAGCCTCGTCGATATCGAACACGCCGAGAATACCAGGCATCTCGTTGAGGTAATCTTCGGTTTTGCGGAGGCTCTTTTCCAGTTCGACACGGTACAGAATTAACGCGATCTGGACCCACTCGGCGTACCCGTCCGCGCCCTCCGGCGCGGCGGGCACGTCCGGATCGCTAACGTGCTGTTTGGCAAGGTTTCGACACATCCAGGCAAGCCGTCTGAGTGATGCCATATCGCCAGACGGCGTCCATTTCCTAGTTAATCTGGCGGAAGATCACCGTGAGAACATCTGAGGATACGCTTAATCGGCGGCAAAACAAGGCAAGTTGACTGGATCTCCCCAGTGGCGCTCCAGTCGATAGCCTATTTGTGTCCCCGAAGTAACGCCGGATATGGATCTGTTCGGAACGGCCGGGATACGAGGTCCTGTCGAGGAGACTGTTACGCCGGAACTCGCGCTGTCGGTCGGTCGTGCGGTCGGCCGCGAGGCGGAAACGGTTGTCGTCGGACGGGACGGCCGCCAGTCCGGTTTCGCGCTGGCCGCGGCTGTCGAGGCCGGTCTAGAGAGTGCCGGCGCTCGGGTCGTCCGACTTGGGCAGGTGCCGACGCCGGCGCTGGCATGGGCCTCACGCGGCCGGTACGGCATTATGCTGACGGCCAGCCACAACCCCCCGGCGGACAACGGAATCAAGCTGTTCGAGGACGGCGTCGAGTTCGACGGTGAGGCGGAGGGTCGGATCGAGCGACGTGTCTCCGCCGGCAGCGACGTTGCAGACTGGACAGACTGGGAAGAGAGTAAGCAGATCGACGTATTAAGGCGATACCGAGGCACGATCGCCGACTACGCCGACAGCCACGGCGAGGCGCTGGATGGCCTCACCGTTGCGATCGACTGTGGCAACGGGATGGCGTCGCTGGCGACGCCGCAGGTCCTCCAGAAACTCGGCGGCGACGTGCGGGCGCTCAACGCCAACGTCGACAGCCACTTTGACGCTCGTGGCAGCAAACCCACGCCGGAGACGCTGACCGGATTGCGCTCGTTCGTCGCGGACAACCCGGACGTCGATCTGGGGATCGGCCACGACGGCGACGCCGACCGGATTGTCATCGTCGGCAGGGACGGCGCGATCGTCCACGAGGACACCGTGCTGGCGATCCTGGCCGAACACTACACGCGCGCAAGCGACGCGGCCGACCCGGTCGTCCTGACGACACCCAACGCGTCCGGCCGGATCGACGAACGAGTCGAAGCCGCCGGCGGTCGCGTCGAGCGAACCGGTCTCGGTGTGCTCCACGAGGGCATCGCAGCGATCCGGGCCGACGCCGGCGGGGACACGGAGATCGTTTTCGCCGCTGAACCCTGGAAACACATCCATCCCACGTTGGGCGGATGGATCGACGGTGTCGCCAGCGCGGCGGTGTTCGCCCGTCTCGTCGCCGATGCGGGCCTTGAAGCGCTGCGCCAGCCAGTCACCGAGCGCCCCTATCGCAAGGATCCTGTGCGCTGTCCGGACGAGCACAAGTCCGCAGTGATGGATGCTCTCGAAACGCAGTTGCCCGACGCGTTCCCGGACGCCGAGGTGTCCCTGGAACACGGCGTGCGTCTGTCCTTCCCGGACGGGTCCTGGACGCTCGTCCGGCCGAGCGGGACCGAACCGTACGTCCGCGTCTACGTCGAGAGCGAGGACGTCGAGGCGATGCTCGCGGACGTCCAATCGATCGTCGCGGACGCTGTCGAAGACGTTCGAGGCCGGACGTGAGATTACACGAACTGGTCGAGCGCATCCGTTACGGCTTCGACGTCATCGATGTGGTCGGGATCGAAGCGCATCGCTGATCGGTACCAATCGCTGCGCGTGATCACAAGTTCGTCCTCAGTGTGCTCGTACCCATCGATCGTCTCCCAATCGTGTAGCGTCGCCTGCACGAAAACCCCCTCGTCGGTGATCTCGGCGGACTGTTTCTGGTCAGTGAACAGGTTAAGCCACACTGGGAGCATAGCGGGCAACCAGACGAACGCCATCAGATCAGCCACACCGCCGATCACGACGATACTGGCGATGGCAACAACGACCACTACGAAGAGGGCGCTGACGGCGTATTTCGTCTGCCTGCGCACTTTTGCGGGCGGTCCAGCTTCGAAGGAAACGAGCGTCGTCAGTTCCTCCTGCAGTCGGTTCTGTCGAATTTCGTGGCCGAGCAGGAGCGCGACAATCCACGCGACGAAGGCGATCGATCCGAAAAACCACGGGCTGACGAACACCGAGACGGCCGACTCGGCGCGTGTCACTGCCGGGACGAGCCACGCCAGTGGGAGCAGGAAGCCAGCGATACCGCGGGGCGCCGTGTGGACGAACTGCTCGGGCTCCCGAACGTCAGTCGCGACCAGTCCGACGACTGCACCGACGCCGCCGCCAGCCACGAACAGCGCCCACTCGCTGCCTGCGAGCAAGGATCCGATGGGACCGACCAACAGCGTCGCGTACAGTATCAGTGTCGCTCGGAGGGCAAACCGTCGCATCGTGCAGCCCTGACGGACGGTCAGGACGAAAAGCTATCGGGACCCAGCCTATTTTTCGCTTTGTACGGCCAGTCTGTGCAACTCTTGACAAGACTCGCGTGCAAGATGGAATGCTGTCCCTTACCCATAAGTCAGCATTCAAGGAAAAAATCACAGCCCGTCACTACCGGATCACACCGGGTTTAAATACTCAAAACTCGAAAGAGAAATCAATGCTCGGTGGAAGCGAATCGCTGCTCGGTGAATCGGCCACGCTGGCTCTCGCCTCGGCCGGTGGCCTCGTCGCCGCCGTCACGTGCTACGTGTTCCGCGACCGCCTGACAGCCCCCTGGGCACTGCGAGTAGCTTCCCTCGGGTACGCCGCTGTTGTAATGGGGGCGTGGCTCGGCACACGCCTTCTGATCCGGCCCGACCGCTTGGACGTCGGCAGTCCGGTCGCCGCACTCGGAACAGCCGTCTTCGTCGGCGTCGTCGGCGCCTTCATCGCCACGCAGCTGGTGCTCCCGCTTTACCTCCTGTCCCGGGGGCAGGTCGTCGCGCCCTCACTCGGGCTGTTCGTGGGAACGGGATTCGTCCTGCAGACTGCACTGACCGTCGAGGCCGGGACCAGTGGTATCATAATCTACCTCCTCCTTATCTATCCCGCCGTCATCGTCGGGACTGTACTGGCGTCAGTTATCGAGGCGTTAGCGGGCAACATTCTGAGGATATAATTCTAATATATATTTATGAAATAATCCTATATGTGAATATGGGATGAAGGGGGAGACGATCATACCTGAAAGGGTTGGGGGGGTATTGCAACTGTCGGCGTCCTCGGTGCCGGCGCGACAACGACAGCAGTAGCCGGGTCAGACGAGATTGTCAAGGGGGCGGCCTCGTCCGGGAACAGGTTCGGACTGCCAGTGCGTGCCGACGGGGAGATGACCGTCGAGATCGAACGCGAGGGGGGCGATTTCGTCCGGAAGCGGACGTTCCGGAGCCAGGATCTCGAAGAACACCACGGCGACCCGGTGTTCAAGTTCGACTGGGAACCGTCTCACCGTCCAAGGTACCCGACGAAGCGATCAAGACGGGGAGCGCCACCTACCAGTACGAGGAGACGCGAGTGATCGGCAGTCCCACCGAACAGGCCCGTGCAGAAGCGTATATCCTCCAGCAGTCGCCGGTCTCGACAGAGACAGCGTTCAACTACCCGCTGTACGCCTATGAGAAGAAGTCCAATGCTCGTGACAGGCTGACAGACCGGGGGTCGCCGATCAACCTCGCCTGGACGGAGGGGCCGGCGACCAAGATCCGTAACTGGATGCAACATTACGGGTGGGAACAGCCCTACCAGATGGCCGATGAGTATACGGTCGATTACTACGTGAGTTACAGCGGCGATATGATCAAGACCGACGCCCACGTTATGGATACCAAGTTTGCACCGACTATGGGGGCACCGTCCCCGTCACAGGACCACATCCGGCTCCACGAAATCGGGAACGGTCTGGGTTTCAGGGTCGTCGGACAGGCTCACCACGATCCGCTCGACCACGGCAAGGTAGATAGTTCGGTCAACTGGCATATGGACGATGCTCGTGACCGGGCCGTCGATCTGTGGACGAACAACAGTGACGCGAACGTCAATTGCCTCGATGTCGGAACCGAACGCGGGAGCCACGACGGGGAAATAAAGGAGATATTCAACAGCGGGTTCAGCATCCCCGAGGACGACGGGGACGACTGGCCATTCATCATTCTATAGGACCGTCCCGACACCGCCGCGTATCTACCGGTCCAACCCAAAGTCCGGGTCCGATGGGGTATCTGGGGCGGCGTCGGTCGCTGGTCGCCGATCGGCTAGAGGGGGTGCTGGCCGATGTCGAACCCGACACACTCGTCGATCGTTTCCCAGTCGTGGAGCGTCGCCTGCACGAAGACCCCCTCGTCGGTGATCTCGACGATACTGGCGATGGCAACGACGACCACTACGAAGAGGGCGCTGACGGCGTATTTTGTCTGTCTGCGCACTTTCGCCGGCGGTCCGGCTTCGAAGGAAACGACCGTCGGATGTCAGTCGCGACCAGTCCGACGACTGCACCGACGCCGCCGCCAGCCACGAACAGCGCCCACTCGTTGCCTGCGAGCACCGATCCGATGGGACCGATCAACAACATCGCGTACAGCATCAGCGTCGCTCGGAGGCCGAACCCGCATCGTGCGGCCCTGATGGACTGGCGGAACCAAAAGCTACCGGGACCCAGCCTATTTCCCGCTTCGCTCGGACTGGTCGCTATGGACAAACTCATCGAACGCGCTCGCGAGGCGGCGTCTTCCTCGTATACGCCATATTCTGAGTATCCGGTCGGAGCAGCCATCCGAACGGCTGACGGCACCGTCTTCACGGGGTGTAACGTCGAGAACGAAAACTACACGAATAGCGTTCACGCCGAGGCGCTGGCGATCAGTGACGCCGTTCAGGCTGGCCACCGGGAGTTTGACGCGGTTGCGGTCTCCTCGGGCGAGCGTGACGGCGTCACACCCTGTGGGACGTGTCGTCAAACTCTCGCGGAGTTCTGCGGGGACGATCTGGAGATCTACTGTGACGAAGGCGAGACGACCGCGATGTACACACTGGGCGAACTGCTCCCGGAGCGTTGACCGACCAGATTCGCGGAGTCACTCGCCCTTGCTTTCGCCGTGTGGTCCGGGAGGGCCTTCGAACCCGGTTTCCATCATCTCACACTCCCCGTTCTGGTTGATCCGAAGCCGTCCCTGATACCCACACGTCCCGTTGTTGTTGTACTTGCAGCGCGTGCAGCGACATTCCAGATCTTTACCCGAACCTGTGAACGACATACACGATATTACGGGCGGAGGTCCTTGGAAGCGACGGCGATCGCGGGGAAACGGTCTCATCAAAGAACAGTTACTTTCCTGGCACTGCCTCGGGGTCAAGCCCCGAGGTATCCGCCTTGAGTCTTGATGAATTGGTCGAGACTATGTGTGTATGACCGGCAGATTCAAATCGTTCCGTAAGAAATCCTTACACAAGAGTATAGTATGGCATCTGACGAACCCGAGGTGACGACAGTAACCTCAAAAGGGCAGATCACGATCCCAAGCAGCCTTCGGGAAGAGTTTGGGTTGGAACAAGGGACGAAACTTATGGTCGTTCCGACAGAGTACGGACTCGTATTGAAGAAAGTAGATCTCCCGTCTGTCGAAGAGTTCCAACAGCGAGTCCAACAGCGCGCAGAAACAGTCGATATCTCGCTGGAAGAAACCGCCCAGCTCGTTCACGACGCACGGAGCGATGATGGATGAGGGCAGGCCTTGACACGAACGTTCTCATCTCGGGTGTCATTGCAACCGGTGTTCCACACAAACTACTTGTTAGGGGGTTCAATCACGAGTATCAAATTGTCGTTTCCGTAGAGACGCTCACTGAGTTCCGTGAAACGCTTCTCAAGTACCCTGAGCGGTTCCATATGGGTGAAGACGAAGTGCAAGAGGAAGTCGAAACGATTCGGTACTTTGCTGAGTTCGTGACTCCACAGGAAGACATCACGGCTGTCGAAGATGATCCGGATGACGGCAAATTCCTTGAAGCAGCGGTAGCTGGCGATGTTGACTATCTTGTTTCCGGTGATGGACACCTGCTCTCTTTGGAGTCGTTCCGTGGCATCGATATTATTGAACCAAGGACTTTCTACGAACGACTCGATTCCTCATAGTGTTTCTGTTTTTACAAGCGGTACGAGGCGAATGCCACGGGGCTTGACCCCGTGGATGAAGCCGTCCCAGGTGACACAAACCATTAAGTCGTATGACGGTCAATAAATAGCTGTGACGGCACCTATCACGTCTGGCTTCAAGTCCAAAAACACGGACGGTCGGACGCTCCGCCGTCGCCACCAAGTAGGTCAGGGAGAGGCCGAATCCACGCCTGCGGAGACTGCGCTCCCTGTGGATTCCCTCGTGGAATCTGCAAAGCGCGTCGTGGAAACAGGAAGCCTCGGGGTCGTACGGAAGACTTCGTCTTCCGTGATGACGAGAGACGAAGTCTCTCGAACCACTTGACCCCGAGGCACTTCACCACCCACGAAGGGACGGGAACCCTTTCCTGCTGAAATTGAACTGACGGATGGCGATGCTACCCTACAGCCGTGTATGACAACGAAAGCGACGCCAGAGAACGCGCAAAATTCCAATTTGCGTAGACCGCCCTAGCTAGCTATCGGGAACGACCTTCTCATCGCCGTCGAAGTGCGCGGAGTTGTCCTGCGGGTCGTAGCCCAGCGCCTCGCGGGCGCGCTCGATAGAGTAGTACTTCCGGTCGTTGTCAGAGATGCCGTAGACGATCTCGAAGTCGTAGTCGGCCTCCAGGGCCCGCTGGTGGATGTGTGCACAGTCGGGATAGGAGAGCCACATCGCCTGGCCGCGCTCGTAATCGATCGGTGGATGCCCCTTCGTGAGGTTGCCGATTCGGATGTTGCAGACGTCAATACCGTAGGTGTCGTGATAATATCGGCCGAGCACCTCGCCAGTCGCTTTGGAGACGCCATAGAGATTCCCGGGACGGGGGAATTCAGACCCATCAAGCAAGAATTCGTCGTCCTCGCGGTACATCTCGGGCGTGCGCTGGTCGGTCTCGAAGGCGCCGACAGCGTGGTTCGAGGAGGCGTAGACGAACTTCTCGACGCCCTCATCGACGGCGGCCTCGTAGATCTTCTGGGTGCCGTCGATGTTGTTCTCCAAGACGCTGTCCCAGGAGGCCTCCGGCCGGGGGTCGCCAGCGAGGTGGATGATCGCTCCGACGCCCTCGACGGCCGCCCGGACGAGCGCTTCGTCGGTGACGTCGCCGATCAGATACTCGTGGTCCGGTTCTTCGTCCGGCGGGCTATGCAAGAGCAGTCGCCACTCGTATTCTTCGGCGAGTCCGTCGAGGATCGCCTCGCCGACGCGACCGCCAGCACCCGTGAG
>ENA-ORCS01000928-ORCS01000928.1-marine-metagenome-genome-assembly--contig:-NODE-928-length-15062-cov-3.697965_pt1 | contig 15062 bp, 14 predicted proteins | sample MGYA00237781_ERZ508513 | MGnify/ENA primary metagenome ERZ508513 (study PRJEB26184, sample SAMN06268793) | marine metagenome | isolation source: Eden Landing Ponds, San Francisco, CA, USA | place...
GCTACGAGAGCGTTGTGTATCTCCGTGACGCGCTTCAGGACGTGTACGACGATGCGGTATCCGATAACTGACGCCCAACCCGGCTCGACAGCTGTCGGGCGAGTCAGTCTCTCTCGGCCCCGAATGACGGTTCGACCACGCCGAGGCAACGACCCCGTCACGGCCCTGTCGTAGTTCACCTGGCAACGGCCAGGCAACAGCCTGGCAGCAGCCCAGGACGGCTCGGCACTGGCGATACCTGTCGGCGACTGCGCCGCCGATCGTGAGTCTCCTGAAACTATCAATCTCCATCCAGTACATACATGTAGTATAAACAGTGATCAATTGAACTAATGCGTGGGTATCTCTCTCCGGTCGGTCGGGATTCGGAGATTCCGGTCGAGGGTGTCACCGAGGTGTACAGGGACCCCGGTGACTCACAGGACGTGCTGGTCGAGTTCGACGGGCAAACGGTGTCGCTCGGTGTCGCGGACCCGACGGTCTCTCGCAAGAAAGGCGACGAGGCGCCGGTCCGGATCGTCCCCCAGTCCGAGGCACTCGAACTCCAGAACCGCGGGAACACGAACGGGGTCTCGGTCGACCCGAGCGGCCGCGACGTCGAGATCGAGGAGGGCTACGCCCGGCGGATCCAGGATACGACGGTCTTCCAGATCGGGTATCAGACCCGACTCGAACTGAAAGTCGAACGGGAGGAACGCTTCGGCCACGTCGAGGGCGACGTCGTGCTCGGCGGGACGAAAGTGGAAGACGCTGTCGTCGGCCCGGAGGCCCAGATCGGAAACGACGGTGATGGCAACGGAGCGACGAAAGTCGACGACAGCGTCGTGGGGCCGGACGCCGACGTGGGCGGCGGCGACACGACCGTCACCGACAGCGTCGTCGGCCCGCGAGCGTCCGTCGGCGGCGAGCGCGACGAGACCGACACCGAATCGTTCTGTTCGACCCACAAGCGGACGTACACGGGTCAGGAGTGTCCGGCGTGTGCGAAAGAGGCCAGTGCAAGCGGTTCCCCGCGAACGAACGACGCACGGGCCAACGGCGGCGACCAGACGAAGTACTGTATCTCCTGTGGGACGACGATCTCGGCCAGAGCCGCCGTCTGCTCGGACTGCGGAGCGGAACAGCCGGACGTTTGACGTCCTCCCCGCGCTGAAGCGCGAGGGCCCCTCCGTGGGGAATCCCTGGTGGATCCCCCCGGCTGTCAGCTTGCGGGTTCGCTGACGCACCTTCGCCCCTCGACGGGGGTGTGAGAGATTGGGTATCCGCTCGGTGTTGCCCTCCCATTCCGGGAGTGGCTCTCACGGGCGTCCAGCACCGTGAGCAGCGGGCCGCGCCGTCGGCCTGACTCACCCGTTTCACCCACGACTGGTGAGTCTGTGGGTGACATGCCAACCCGCTGCTGGTCGGGCCGCGGTGGTGTGTGAGTAGTGCTGAGACCCACTCGTCGCCAGCTTGAGCATGAGCAGGTTCCCCGCAGCAGCATGTCTCATGTCTACCGAAATACACGTACCCGATATCTTTCGGCAATCCTGACTTCGGGAGCGTGCTGGAACCTTCGATCAGGGAGTCAGCAGGGACGGTTCCAGTTCCGGTGACCGGCAGAATAATGACGACTCGGGAGAAGATACGTCCCCAATGGGCGAGTGGGTGACGCGTCGCCGACTGCCACAGGCGAGTGGGGCCGCTGTCGCGGGTGGGACGGTGCGTTCGGGGGCCGCTGGGGTCGGTACGGCACAGCAGACAGACGAGGAGTGGCGGCAGTTCGGGTACGACACTGCGAACACAGGGTACGCGCCTGACAACACGGGGCCGATCGACACCAGTCAGGAACAGTGGACGTACGACACCGGTGATACGATATTGCCGTCGCCGGCGGTGGTGGATGGTACCGTCTACGTCGGGGTTCGGGGCGACAACGTGTACGCGTTGGATGCGGTCGACGGCACCGAACAGTGGCGCTACGAAACCGTCGTCTACCTTCGTGACGCGCTACAGGAGTTGTTCGACCGGACCTGACCAGGTCACGTTCGACGACAGGGAACGGACCGGGCCACCGTCACCCCATCACCCCAGCAGCGAGGGACGCAGTTGCCGCAACTCGTCGCGGAGGTAGATCACCGATTCGAACCGGTCGTCTCTGTCGACTGCCATCGCCGTCAGTAACACTTCGTCGAGTTCCGCCGGCACGTCGGCGATCTCGCTGGGTGGTGTCGGTTGTTCGTTCACTACCTTGTTCATCACCCTCACCGGACCGCCCTCGAACGGCGGTCGGCCCGTAAAGAGCTCGTAGCAGACAGCGCCCAGCTGGTAGACGTCGGTGATATCGTCGACTGCGCCGTACCGCTCCTCGAACTGCTCGGGCGCGGCGTAGTGGGGCGAGATGCCGTCGACACTTTTCGAGTGGTCGAGCAACTGCTTCGAGAGGCCCCAGTCCGCGACTTTCGGCACGTCCCACGCACCCTCTACCTCCCGGAACAGGATGTTCTCGGGCTTGAGATCGAGGTGGGCGACGCCCCGCCTGTGGGCGTGTCTCACCGCTTCGGTCGTCGCGAACGCGGTCCAGAGCGCCTGGTCGAAGGCCAGCTCTCCCGCCCGGGTGCCGACGTGCCCGCCGTCCATGTACTCCATGGCGATCCACGGGATGGGTTCGGCGCCGTAGTCGACGACGCCGACGACGTGGTCGTGGTCGTCCAGTTTCGCCCAGGTCTCGGCCTCGGTCAGCAGTCGGTCGACCGCGTCACTGTGGAGGGTGCCATCCACGCGTGGCTCCTTGACGGCCACCGAGACGTCACCGTCCGGTGTCGGGATAGTGACCCGGTAGACGTCAGCGTTCCCGCCCCGACCGACGGGCTCGCGCGCTTCGAACTGCTCGTGAGAGAGCGACAACCGCGGAACGCCCGGGATCACGTCGGGTGGACCGGGAGCGACCCGCTCCCGGAGCGTCTCGTAGCGGTCCCGCAGCGACGCGACGACCTCGCGCTCGGCGGCGATGGAGGTGTCCGCGTCGAGGTCGTGGTCGGCGTTTAGGTCGGCGGCGCGGTCGAGGTTCGTCTCGGCGCGGTCGAGTGCCTCGCGAACGGCGTCGTGGTCCTCGTCGGCGAGTGCGGTTTCGGCTCGTTCGCGGCTGTCGATCGCCGTCTCGATTGCGCGTTCGAGGCGAGCGGCGCCCTCGCGGCGGTCCCGGACTCGTGCCAGGTTCGTTTCGGCAGTCTCGACCCGCTCGCGGACCTCGTCGGCGCGGTCGCCGCCGTCGGCACGGTCGAGCGCGGTCTCGTACGCGTCGAGCGCGTCCTCCCAGGCGGTGATCGCTCGGCCGAAGTCGCGGTCAGAGTCAGCCTGTCGAGCCGCGTCCGCGCGGTCGTCACCGACCGCGAGCGCGTCGTCGCTGCTGGACGCCGCGCCGTTGTCCGTTCCGGCGGTCCCGGCGCTCACCGTCGCGTCGCCAGTGGCGTCCCCGTCCGGGTCGGCGGTGTCGCCGTTCCACCGGAGCCAGGCGCCGCCCGCACCGAGTAGCGTGACCGACCCCGCTGTGACCACGGCGATCGCCGTCTGGAGCGGCGTGAGCGGATTCACCAGCGCCGGTTCGCTGTTGGAGTCCCCACCGTCGACGTTGCCGCCGACGATCTCGGTTTCGACGCCGCCGCCGACGGCGATCGCACCGACCATCCCGAGTGGCTCGTGGGGCCGACAGTAGTAGGTGTACATCCCGCCGGTCTCGAAGGTATGCGAGTAGGTGAACCCCTCGTCCTCGATCGATTCACTCGCCCCTTCCCAGCCTGCGTTCTCGGGCTGGCTGTTCGGCTCGACGTTGTGGCCGTTCGACACCCACTCGAAGGTGACGGTCGTCCCCGGGTCGATCCAGGTCTTCGTCGGTGCGAACGCCACGGAGTTCGACCCGGCGCCGACTTCGACCGTCACGTCGGAGATACCGCGCATGTCCGAATACTCGCCCCCAGCGGCGTCGTCGACGTAGCTCGGGAAGACCGGGCGCTGGTCGTCGCCACCCCCGTTTTCCTGGGCCCCAACGACCCCCGCGTTCGAGAGCGTGACCGACCCGACGAACGCGGCTGTCGACCGCAGGACGGACCGCCGCGACACCGGCAGGTCCCGACGTTCGCTCATCGCTCGTCCCCCGACCGGTCGACCGGACCCGGTCCGTCGTGCCGACCGACTGACGTCGACCGACGCGCGCTGGCACCGGGCAACCGACCGCGAACCCGGACGATGCCCCAGTGCGATCCCTGTTCAGTTCCATCCCGTACCGGGGGTCGTCTCTCGTCTGTCACTGCTCGATAGACTCCGTTTTCGGGCCCGCCGACAAAAAACGTGCCGTGACACGCGCCTGCCGGAGACGGGAACCGACGGAGACGCAGTGGCCGTCACTACCACTCCCGCTCGTGACTCCCGCGCGAATCACTCTCCCCGTCGCCGTGTCGCGTGATGTGATAGACGACACCCCAGACAAAGGAGAGCCCGACCACGACGACGATCGCGCCGGACTGCTGGTGAGACAGCTTCACACCGACGATCGCGAGGACGTCCGTGATGGCGGCCCCGACTGCTGCCAGTGGCGGCGTGAACGTCTAGATGTACTTCGAGAGCATCGTGCCGACGACCATGCTCACGAACGCCGAGAGCGCGTGCGATCCGCCGGTTTTCGCTGGCATCTCTCTCACCCCACCCGAGTCAGGTGCCACACTCCAGCGACAGCCCGAGTTCGTCGAGATACAGCTGGTCGCCGGCACCCCCGTCTTCGAGACGGTTGAACGCCCGCTTGACGACGGGTGCGTCGAAGCCGTGGTCGTCGACGACGTCGGTGAGCAGGACCGACTCGTGAGCGACGTCCTCGACGTACTCCCGGCGGACGAGGTCGATACAGGCTTCGACGCGTTCGTCGTCGACCGGCGGCGCGAACAGGTCGGCGTTCTCCCTGACCACGGGGTCGGAGTCGTCGTAGACGAGCGAGCCGTCCTGCAGGTCGACGAGACAGAGGCTGACGCGCTCGCTGTAGCGACTCCGCGCGAGGTCGTCGGCCGCGACCTGCTCGCGGACGCGCTCGCTCCAGCCCGTCGGCGACGCGACGGCGAGCAGGTAGCCATGCTCGCCCTCCTCGGCCGCGTACACCGCCTCGTTGACCACCCCGAGGAGGTCGTCGAGCGTCGCCGGACTCGCGTCGAACCCGTTGGTCGCGAACGCCTCCAGGTCCGCCAGGACGCGGGCCTCGACCATCGTCTCGGTCGTACTCGACAGCCCGAGATAGCGCCCGCTGGTGATCTCGTAGCGCGAGAGCGCGTTCGTCGGGTATTCTTCGGGGTCGCCGCCGTCCAGCAGTGCCACGACGCTCGCCCGTTCGCTCCGGCGCTCGCTGCGCCCCTCCCAGTAGCCGTCGGGAACGTCGAACTCGCCGTCGCGCGTGTGGATCGTCTCGGCCTCCGCCATCGAGATGTCGAACCGCCCCAGGTAGTCGAGTTCGAGCATCCGGGCCATCGTCGCGGTGACGACGTCGCCGCCCTCGATGCCGCCCTCCTCGAAGGACTGTTCGACGTCCGCGACGCGTTCTTCGAGGCTCTCCTGTCGCTGTTCGAGGGAGTCGCGTGCGGCCTCGACCCGCTCGCGTTCGCGCTCGAGCCGGTCGACCTCGGTCCGGATCTCCTCGCGCTGGTCGCGGAGCGCGTCGAGTTCGTCTTCGACGAGCGCGACCGCCTCGTCCTGGAGCTCGTCCATCGCCTCCTCGCGGGCGGTCTCTTTGACCGCCTCCAGGTCGTCGATCTCGACCTCGATCCGCTGGCCGAGCTCGGTCGTCCGGTCGATGTGGGCGCTCAGTTCCTCCGAGGCGGCTGCCACCTCGGTCGCCGTCTCCCCGCTGTCGGTCGCGAGTCGGTCGGCGTCGGACCGGGCCGTCTCGGAGTCGGCTTCCCGGCTGGCGAGTCGGCTCTCGAGTTCCCGGAGTTCTGACTCGATCTCGCGGTACTGGCGGTCGAGGCGGTCGTCGACCGTCTCGGCGACCGCGTCCAGTTCCGAGCGCAGTTCTTCGCGGACCCGCTCGCGCTCGTCGGCAGCGTCGGTGACGGCCGTGACGGCCTCCTCGATGGCCTCGACCATGTGTTCGAGGCCGTGAGTCTCGACGTAGACGAAAAAGCCGTGGCGGATCTTCTCCCGGCGTTCCTCGTACCGGGAGACCAGCCGTTCGATGAGGTCCTGCTGGACGTCGGGGTTCTCGACCAGCTCGTCCATGTTCGCGATCTGCGTCGAGGTGTACTCGGTCACGAGGTCGTACACTTCCCCGTCCATCCGGCGTATCTTCCCCTCGATCTGGGACTCAGTCAGTGCGTCGAACTGCTTGTAGCGGTCGAAGTCGACGACCGCCTGCAGTTCGGCCTCGACGAAATCGCTCGCCATCGCCCGCGGGACGCTGTCCCCGTCGTCGGCGTAGAAACTGGCCGCGAGGAGCAGGCGCGCCAGGCGGAACTGCCCACGGGCGCGGTCGGTCTCGTCGTCGGTCAAAAACGCCGGACATTCCCGGCTGAATTCCCGGACGAACGACTCCTCGTCGCCTTTGATCTCGTTGTATCGCTCGATGCGCGTTCGCTCGGGCAGGCGCTGTAACGCCGCCAGGTCCTCGTCGAGCACGAGGTCCCGTTCGTGTCTCAGTTCCTCGAATCGCGTTGCACAGTCCATTGTATCTTGCCTCCGTAACCGTCCGTCCCACGCGTCCCGTCGCCTGCACCGACACTGCGCGTCGCGGTCATCGCTGGCTCCCCGCGTAGTCAGCGAGTTCCGTCTCGAAGAACTCTGCCAGAAACGACGGCGCCGGCGGATACCCCTCGACCGACATCGCGACTGTCGTCGCTCCGTCCTCGTCGCTCAGTCGATACGAGACGGTCGCTCGCCCTTTCTTCGTGTAGACCTCGTACTCGTTTCGCGCGGCCGACTGGAGCACCGCCTTCTTCTTCGAGAGCATGTACTCGACGAACGACTCGACCGCGTCGGCGTCCGCGTCGACCGACTCCTCGACGGTGTGGCGCTCTTTCTCGACGTCCGGGTCGACCGACTGCAACTGAAACGACTCCACCTGGTCGGCCGGGATCTTGCTGACGAGTCGCTCGTACAGTGCGTCGTGGTCGACGTCGGTCCCGATGCGGACCAGTCCCGACGGTTTCTCGACCTCCCCGTCCTCCCAGTTGTTGAACAGGTACTCGACCCGCTTGCGTTCGGCGTCGTCCTCGTAGGAGACGACGAACAGGTACGCGCCGTCGTCCGCCTCGTGGTCGCTGTTCCGAGTCATTGTGTTATCGTCCGTTCACCGACCCCATCTCCGGGTTCTCGCTCGCGGTCGTTCACGCCAACGATACGTCTATCCGACGCTACGGATAAATATCTTTCCACAATGGAGACTTCTATAATCGGGCAAATATTAGGGTCGGTGACGCGAAAGCGCCACCCGCCACGTCGGCCGACACGGCTTTGACGCCCCCCGGTCAAACCCGGACGATGACCGACGAGCGGTCGCGAGCGCTCCGGCGGGTCGGCCTCCTGCTTCTGGGGGCGAACCTCGCGCTGGTCTTCCTGAAAGGGGGCGCGTGGTTCGTGACCGGGAGCCTCGCCATGCAGGGGGAAGCGGTCAACAGCCTCGCCGACACCGTCTACTCGCTCGTCACCGTCGCGGGGCTCTATCTCACCACCCGGCCGCCGGACTTCGAACACCCACACGGCCACGAGCGCATCGAACCGTTCGTCGGGCTGTTCGTCGCGCTGGGTATCTTCGCGGCGGGTGCCGCCATCCTCTACCAGTCGGGGACTGCGTTGCTCTCGGGCGACGTCGCTGTCACCCGCGGACCGACCGCGGCCGTCGTCCTCGTCGTCGCCGCCGTCGCCAAGTTCGGCCTCTACCGGTACGTCCTCGCGGTCGGCGAGCGCCACAACTCGCCGGCAGTGACCGCCACCGCCGTTGACAACCGCAACGACATCCTCACGGCCTTCGCCGCCCTCGTCGGCGTCGGCGGCGCCGCACTGGGCTACCCCGTCCTCGACCCCGTCGCCGCTGTCGTCGTCGCGTTCGGGGTCATCTACACTGGCTTCGAGGTCGTCCGGGACAACCTCGGCTATCTCGTCGGGCGCGCACCGCCCGAAGACCTCCGCAAGGAGATCATCAATCGGGCGCTCGCCCACCCGGACGTCGAGGGCGCTCACGACGTCGTCGCCCACTACGTCGGCCCCGAGATCGACGTCTCCCTGCACATCGAGGTAGAGGGCGACCGAACGCTCCTGGAGGCCCACGACATCGAGACGGAGATCGTCGAATCCATCCGCGAACTTCCCGAGGTAGACGACGTCTTCGTCCACGTCGACCCGCGCGAGGCCGGCGAGTGGAAAGCCGACCCCGACGTCGACCGTGTGGCGGGTCGCGGGGAGTGAGTCTATTCGGGGAGGACGAGGGCGACGGCAGTACCGGCCCCCATGAGGACGGTCGCGGCCAGGAAGACGAACAGCGGGTCGACCGTGTAGAGCACCCCGCCAGCCGCCGGTGCGACGATGCCGGTCGTGCGGGAAACCACCCCTCCGACGCTCCAGGCGCGTCCGGCCTCGTCGTCGTCGAACTGGTCAAAAAAGTACGCGAGTACCGCCGGTTCAAATGCCGTCTGGACGACGAACAGCGCCAGGCCGAGCACGAACAGCGGCCGCGCACCGACGGTCCCGGAACCGATACCGGTGCCGGCGAGAGCGAATGCCCCGAGCATGACCATCTCGGTCGCGTAGTTGCCCACGTAGAGCCACTTGCGGCTGTACCGGTCGGTCAGGAGCCCACCGACCAGCGACAGCGGCGCGCCGAACAGGTTCGACGCCGCGAACAGGCCGAGCGCGACCGCGGGTGTGAACCCGGTGTCGGCCGCGTACGCGGGCAGGAGAAACAGTGACAGCCCACCGGCGGCGGTGACGAACGCCTTGACGATACAGAACAGACCCAGGACGCGCCAGTTCGAGACCGCACGGAAGTCCGCGAGCGGTGAGACGTCAGCGAGTATTTTCCGGAGTGATCGGGTCCACTCGCGAGGCCGGGGCGACCGCGGCATCGCGTGGTCGGCGACGCGGGTCCAGAGAAAGACTGCGGCGAGCAGGGCCGCCACCCCGCCCGGCAGGAACACCGCCGAGACGGTCCCGGATCGGGCGGTGACCGCGCCGGCGACGACGAGTCCCGCTGCGCTCCCGCCGTAGATCCCCACGTCGCGGACCCCCCAGCCCAGCCCCGCCCGTTCGTCGTCGACCGCCTCGCTTATCGCCGGGGTGACGCTGCTCCCGACGAACTGCCGTGCGAGCGCGACGGCGACCACCGCAGCGCCGACGAGTACGGCAGTGCGAGCCACCGGGAAGGCGACCAGCAAGACGCCGAGCCCGGCGCAGGCGACGGCCGCGACCGTCGCCCGGTCGACCCTGTCGGCCAGCAGGCCCGCGGGGGCCTCGGCCACGAGATTCGCGACGCTCGCGGCCGAGCGTACGACCCCAAGTACCGCGAGCGAGATACCGACTTCGCGAAAGTAAAGCGGCAGTGCCTGCGCGTACGCCTCGCCGGCGAACCAGACCGCGGCGAAAACCAGGTAGTAGGCGCGCAACTCCCGGTCGCCGACCAGCGGCGCCACTCCCTCCCGAACTCGCACGAACGTATTCCGTCCTGCCATCCGTCCTCCCGTCTCGTGAGCGACGACGCGACCCCCGACTCGCGGGCGATACGTGGGGGTCTGTGCCCGGCCGAGTCAAAGTCGTTTCCACGCCATGTGTCACTGTCTCACGCCCGCCGGAAGCCGCGGTGTGACCGGAACTTTATACCGGGGGACGCGCCTACCTCGGTGCGATGACCGACGGGCCGGTTCCCGAACTCGAAGACCGCGCACGCGACTGTGCACAGCGGTTGCTCGACGCCGAGGAGGTGCTGCTGGCCTCGCACATCGACGCCGACGGACTCACGAGCGCCGCGGTCGCTGCCACCGCACTGGAGCGTGCCGCCCTGCCCTTCGAGGTCGTGTTCAAGAAACAGCTCGACGAGACCGAGATCGCGACCATCGCCGCCCGCGAGTACGACGTCGTCCTCTTTACCGACTTCGGGAGCGGCCAGCTAGACGATATCGGCGCCCACGAAGACGCCGGTGACTTCGAGCCCGTGATCGCCGACCACCACCAGCCCGCCGACCGCGAGACCAGATACCACCTGAATCCACTGCTCGAAGGTATCGACGGCGCCTCGGAACTGTCGGGGGCGGGCGCTGCGTACCTCCTCGCGCGGGCACTGGCCGACGAGAGCGGCCAGCCCGGCCTGAACGGCGATGGAGACACCCCGGGCGCCACCACCAACCGCGACCTGGCGGCGCTCGCGGTCGTGGGCGCCGTGGGGGACATGCAGGCCGTCGGTGGCGAACTCGTCGGCGCCAACACCGGGATCGTCAGCGAGGGTGTCGAGGTCGACGTCCTCGCCGAGGGGACCGACCTCTCACTCTACGGGAAACAGACCCGTCCGCTGCCCAAACTCTTCGAGTACGCGACCGACGTGCAGATACCGGGGATCTCCGGGAACGAGTCGGGTGCGGTCGCCTTCCTCGAAGAGTTAGACGTCGATCTGAAGGAGGCTGGGGAGTGGCGGACGTGGGCGGACCTCTCCGACGACGAGCGCCAGACGGTCGCCAGCGCACTCGTCCAGCGGGCGGTCACACGCGGCGTGCCCGCGGACAAGATAGATTCCCTCGTGGGCACCACGTACGAACTCGTCGACGAGCCCGAGGGAACCGAACTGCGCGACGCCAGCGAGTTCTCGACGCTCCTGAACGCCACCGCCCGCTACGAGCGAGCGGACGTCGGGCTCGGGGTCTGTCTGGGCGACTGCGAGGGTGCGCTCGAGCGCGCCCGGACGTTGCTCGCGAACCACAGGCGCAACCTCTCGGAGGGACTGGAGTACGTCCGCCGGGAGGGCGTCACTCACGAGGAGCACGTCCAGTGGTTCGACGCCGGTGACGCGATCCGCGAGACGATAGTGGGGATCGTCGCCGGGATGGCCATCGGAACTGACGGGGTGAGTCCGGACAAACCCATCGTCGCTTTCGCCCGCAAGAACGACGAGGAGACGAAGGTCTCGGCCCGCGGGTCGGGCGTGCTCGTCCGTCAGGGACTGGACCTGTCGGTCGTGATGCGCGAAGCCTCGCAGTCGGTCGGTGGGGACGGCGGCGGTCACGACGTCGCCGCCGGCGCGACCGTCCCGGCCGGAGAGGAAGCCGCGTTCATCGACGCCGCCGACGACGTGCTCGAAGGCCAGATCGGGTGAGTCGAGACCGGCTGTTTCGGTTTTCCTGCCCTGGCCCCCCTATTCATTCCTCGATCCCCTGCTCACTCGGGGAGTCGCCACTCCTGTCCGTCGCGGACGATGACGCCTTCCTCGGCGAGTCGCTGGAGCGCCTCCCCGACGACTTCCGGGGGCGCCTCGACGCGGCGACTCAGGTCCTCGACACTCCCGGACTCGGCGGCGAGCGTCGAGAGCACGTCACCCAGCAGCCGACTGTCCTCGCCCTCGAACTGCTCTGTCAGTTCTTCCATGACCTCGGTGAGGCGGCCGTGGACCCACCGCTGGGCCATCGAGAGTTCGGTTTCCAGGCCCTGGAGCTGGTTGAGGTGACGGGCCAGATCCGTCGCCTCGTCGCCACTGGAGTCGTCGGTCACCTCGGTCTCGATCGAGACGTACCGGCAGGTCGTCACGTCGACGGCGCTGGCCGGATACGCGCTCTTCGTGCCGAACTCGTAGGGCGAGACGTTCACCTCCAGCCGGAGGTTCCGGGCGATGTGGAAGTACTTCCGGCGCTGGTCGTCGACCCGGCTCTCGACCAGTCCCGCCCGCTCTAGCCTGTCCAGGTGGTCGATGACCGCTTTCGGACTGACGTTGAGGTACTCGCTTATCTCCGTCACGTAACAGGGCTTGTGCGCCAGCAACTGGAGTATCCGCCGGCGGTTCGCGTTCCCCAGGAGGTCGAGTAACTCGGCGGAGTCCATTCACCTGAGGTTCGTGCTTCTCGTATATAAGACTGCTTACCAGGGTTCGTCTTTGACGCCGATGGCGTACGCGATGGCGTTGGTGAGCACGTGCAACAGCGGCGTGACGAGCAACACCACTGCGAGGATGGGGAGCGAGAAGACGCCGGAGACCCACTCGAAATCGAGGACAGCGGCGACACAGAGTGCGCCGACGACGAAGTCTAGCTGGTCGAGGCCGGGGAACGGAGCGCCGCGCTCGCGGCCGGTCCGACGCTTCAGGAAGGAGGCGGCGATGTCGCCACACATCGCGCCGAACGCGAGGCCGAGAGCGGCGAGGAGCGAAAAGCGGGGCGGCTCGACGCCGAGCGCGCTCGCGGCGCTCCCGTTGACGGCGTTGAGCACGAGCGCCAGCGCGAACCCCGCGAGGGTACCGGCGGCGGTCCCGCGCCAGGTCTTGCCGTCGCCGAGCAGTCGGCTCCCACCCCAGGTGCGTCCGCCGTCGATGGGACGCCCGCCGCCAGCGAGGACGGCGGCGTTGTTCGGGACGTACGCCGGCAGCATCGCCCACAGCGCCGTGACGAGGGCCGCGACCGGTTCCATGTCCGGGCCGTCAGGCCCGTGACTCTTAATCGCCCCGGAAACGCCGTCTCGTCGCACCAGTCGACCGTGATGGGGCCCGACAGCACGTATTTACTGCTCCCAGGTGTCGTTTCGGCCATGCTGCCGCCCATCGCCACCCGCTTCGTCGCGGTCGAGACGGTCCCCGTGGCGCTGGACCACGTACGGGAGACGAACGCCGACGGCGTCGGTGTCAGCCTCAACCTCCTGGGCGAACACTACGCCGAGCGCGCCGCGGCCGACGCGGACACCGCCGCCTACTGCGCGCTCCTCGACGACCTCGTGGGGACCGACCTGCGCGTGCGGCTCTCGGTCAAACCCACCCAGCTCGGACTGGGCGTCGGCGAGGACGTCTTCCGCGCGAACCTCACCGAGATCGTCGCACACGCCGACGAACACGACCGGTTCGTCTGGATCGACATGGAAGACCACACGACGACCGACGGGACACTCGACGCCTACGAACACCACGCCCGCGAGCAGGGGAACGTCGGCGTCTGCGTCCAGGCGAACCGCAGACGGACCCGTGCGGACCTCGAAGCGCTCGCGGACCTGGCGGGGAAGGTGCGACTGGTCAAGGGCGCCTACGACCCGCCCGCGGACCTCGCCTATCGGGAGCGATCGCGGGTGAACGAGGCGTATCGCGACTGTCTCGCGTACCTGTTCGAGCACTTCGCGGACGGGGTCGCCGTGGGGAGTCACGACCCGGTGATGGTCGAGTATGCCGGGCAGTTACACGAGGAGTACGGGACGCCCTACGAGATCCAGTGCTGATGGGCGTCCGCGAGGAGACACAGGCCGAACTCGCGGCCGACCGCGAGGTCTGGCAGTACGCCCCCTACGGGGAGAAGTGGTTCTCGTATTTCTACCGGCGAGTGCTCGAACGCACCGACAACGTCACCTTCGCGATCCCGGCGATCGTCGACGGATGAGTTGTCGTCGACAGACTCGACATCCGTCGGACGGCCGACCGGAAGGAACACGCTGATTACCCGTGCGGTGACAGATAGGAGTAGATGAGCTCGGCCAGCTGGAAACGGGACTTCGCGAGCGGGTTGGTTATCCTGGTGCCGTTACTGGTGACGGCCTACATCATCATCTGGCTCTACACGGCGCTCGCTGCCGTGCCGCTCCCGGTCGAGGACGTCTTCGTGACGATCGAGGGGACAGCCTACCCCCTCGAAACCCCGCTGACCGTCCTCCTGACGCTCGTCATCTTCGTCCTCCTGGTCTTCTCGCTGGGGTATCTGATGCGGACGACCTTCGGCGACGTCATCGAGGGCGGTCTCGACGGCGTGATGAACCAGCTGCCGGGACTGCGTGTCGTCTACAACGCCTCGAAGATGGCCGTCGAGACGGTCGTCTCGGGGACGGACGAACTCCAGGCGCCGGTGAAAATCGAAACCTGGCAGGGGCTCCGAATGACGGCGTTCAAGACGGGCAAGACGACCGAGGACGGCCGTGACGTGCTCTTTCTCCCCACTGCTCCCAACATCACGACGGGCTTCGTCATCGAGGTCGACCCCGACGCTTACGAGGAGACCGACGAACGCGTTGAAGACGCCCTGACACGCGTCCTCAGTGCGGGGTTCGGTGAGACCGAAACCTCCGACATCCCGGTCGTCGTCGACGGCGACGACGAGTCCGAGGGCGAGACAGACTCCGCACCGGAGTAGGTACGGGTGCGGCGGGCAGGGGTGCCGGAGTTAGCTAATGTGGGCGGCGATGTCGGCCTCGGTGATGACTCCGACGCTCTCGCCGTGGTCGACGACGATGACGGCGGCGTTGTGGTTGAGGTAGTCGTTGATCTCGTCGATGGTGGCCTCGGGTTCGACCGTCGCGACGGACTCGTGTTTGACTTCGTCGACCGGCAGTTCACCGACGCTCTCGACATCGGCGGTTTCCGAGCGCTGGCGGATGTCCGAGTGCCCGATCAGTCCCAGTGGCGTCCCGTCACGGATGACCGGTACCTGCGAGAACCCCCACTTGCCCATCAGTTCCTGGGCGGCCCGCACGGAATCATCGGGTTCGACGCTGACGACCGGCGAGTTCATCAGGTCCTCGGCGCGCAAGACTGCCCCCTCGGCTTCCTCCAGCGCGTTGACGATCCGTCGGAGTGTCGAGAGCCGCGGGTCGACGTCGCCTCCCTCGATACGGGCGATCAGCGGCTGGGAGACGTCCGCCCGCTCGGCCAGGTCGCTCTGGGTCAATCCCAGTTGGTTCCGGCGCTCGCGCAGGTCCGCCGGCGTCGGCAAGTCCATAGCCGGGATAACCAGGGGTAATATAAAAAGCCTCCGACGAGCGAGACGTACTCGACTCTCGGTGGGGCAGGTACGAGGACACACAGTATTTCCGGCTGGAATCCCAGTCACTGGTATGAGCGACAGCAACGCGAACGCGGAGGCGGAACCGAACGAACCGGCGGACGGCGACCTCCC
>ENA-ORCS01000929-ORCS01000929.1-marine-metagenome-genome-assembly--contig:-NODE-929-length-15037-cov-6.649866_pt1 | contig 15037 bp, 12 predicted proteins | sample MGYA00237781_ERZ508513 | MGnify/ENA primary metagenome ERZ508513 (study PRJEB26184, sample SAMN06268793) | marine metagenome | isolation source: Eden Landing Ponds, San Francisco, CA, USA | place...
CGTGAGACGTACGTCAAATATGTCAAAGAACTCTCGACGTACGGGTTGATTTCAACATCCCGGAAAAGCCGCGGACGGGGGGGCGGGATGTATATGGAGTTCACATTCACGGGCGATCCTGAAGCGATGATGACCCGGATCGTCGATGATTCACGCTTGGAAGGAATAGCCCAGCAGGAAGAACTCCTGAGTTCAGTCGTGAATGCTCAACTGAAAGAATTTCACGAAGAGTGAGGTCCGGTCGAGCATCCGATGGAGAACACACCCCCCGTGGTCGATGTGTAAAGTCGAGATAGTAGCGGGATAGAAGTCGAGAGAGTCCTGAACTGGAGTCGGTGAGTCAGAGAACACGGAGCAGCCGCTTCCACACCGGATCCTCTTAACGGACTGAAAATGAGGTCAAGACACGAATTCTCGTGACCCCCACCCCCCGTCATCGATGTGTAAACAGCAGAGGCTGGAATGGGAACTCACGTGGAACAAATCACGAAAGTCGAGTTTGACGTCACGAGACGGTTGAAAACAAGAGAGATCGTGTATGAAGACGAGAGGCGTGGTGGAGCCATTCGTGTTCGGTTAGTCGAAGTTTCACTTCTCCTAACTTTCACATTTAATTTCAGTACGGTTCTGGTTATAACGCACTGTATATAAAACTTCGTCAGACAATATGCATTGCTTACGAGAATATAGATTCGACCGCTGAGGCGTCCTGCTTCGTGTTTGTGGTTTCATCGCCGGTTTTCGCCGTTCTCCGCTCGTCACCCCCCTCCCTCCTCTCATGGTTTTACACATCGATGACGGGGGGAGGGAGTGTGACCGTGGTCCTCTGTTAGAAACTATTCGTTGATCGGCCACTAGAAATCGGTTAGCTCTGGCTCACGTGTCCCTGCAAGCTCTCGTTGAATCTCCGTCCGATCCCAGCCAAGCGGTGCCAGCACACTCTCGACAGCTCTGACGAGTTGCGTCTCGTAGTACGACGCATCGTACGACTCTATCTCTTCGTGGGCTAACGCGACCCGCTCTCGCGAACTCTTCTCGTCGTCGACGACCACGTACTCGATGTCCTGTCCCGGGTGGATAGCGAGGTCCTGGTCCCGAGCCCGCTTCAGCGCCGCTACGTTCTGCGTGTTCTGCGTGTACCCTTCCAGCGGCTTGGAGACACGATTCCGTTCGACGAGCTGCTCGACCGGCACCGTTCCAGCGTGGAGACGCTTGATTGCGTCCTGAAGACAGTCGAGGACGGTGTCCGGAGATCGAGTCGCGTCGAGCCGGTCGAGACAGTCCCGCTGGACGTCCTCGATGAACGGCGGGGTTGAGCGCTGCCGGGCTTCGATGCCTCTGACCTTGAAGTCGTCGTCGCCGGCGACCTTCCCGAAGTACTTCGTTAGCGCGCCGGCGTCGCTCTCGCGCTGCGGGACGAACGCCACCCAGTCGTAGTGGGCCTCGTGTTCGAGCCGAATCTCGACGCGTTCCGTGATCTCCGTCGCGAGCGTCCCGAGGTCCTCGCGGTCATCGTTGTCGATGTCGGGGTCCGGGGTCACCCAGATGGAGTCGACGATGCCGTGGACGACGCGCCAGCCGCCAGCTTCCAGTCGCTGTTTCGCCGTTAGTAGGATCTCGCGAGCGAACGCGTTGATCGCTTCGTGGCACTCGATGCGGCCGAACTTCGCGTTGCTGAACCCTTGATATCCGAAGCAGGCGACGAGGATCCACTTCAGCGCTCCCGACCGCCCCTCGAGTTCTGCCAGTCGATCCTCGTCGAGGTCGTCCCGTTCCTTCTCGTGACGGATGGCCGCCTTGATCTCGTCGCGCGCGTCGATGATCGGCTGCAGCACGTCGACGAGGTAGCCCCGGTCGTCGCAGATCGAGTACCCGAGGCCGGGGACGTCGTCGCGGTCGCTGTGGCACTCACACCGGATGACGTCCGGCGAGACGTTCCGGGTACAGATGATGTTCGGGTACAACGAGGAGAAGTCGAGTTCATGGACGTTCTCGTGAAACCCGACCTCGGGCGCGAAAATGAAGCCGCCACGGTCGGCGTCGTGGAGCGTCCCCATCGGCTTGTAGAACTCGTGACGCCAGGAGTTCCATGGCACGAGGACGTCGCGGTCGTGGGCCTCGCAGATCTGGATCGCCGTGAGCACGTTCCCGATCGACGCCCACACGAGCTCCTGAACGGGCTTTTTCGAGCGCGACACGAGGTCGAGGACGCCGTCGAGGTTGGTCTCCCCGTAGAAGAACGTGTTCGACTCGTCGATGATCGCCCGCCCGGGGACGTTGTACCGCGCCGGCGAGTGACCGACGCGGCCGTAGCTCGAGTACGTCGACCGGCTCGCGAGCTGCTGGTAATCGACGTCTGGCCACCGACTCAGCGAGAAGTCGTCGACGCAGGCGTCCGTCGCCATCTCGTACAGGGTCGGGACGATCTCGCTCGTCGAGCAGACCAGGATGTCCGGATCGTGTGCGTCGAGCGCCCCCTGGACGGCGGTCAGGATATCCGTCGGTGAGCCGGTGACGGTGTCGCCGGCGACGGACAGCTCCCCATAGACGTCGTTGCTCGTTTCGGTCACCGGGACGCTGAGCCGGAGCGTCGACAGCTCGCTCGCCGGCGTCGGATCGGCGCTGGTCTCCAGACAGTATCGGAACTCTCGCGAGAAGTCGACGTTGAAACAGGCGAGATCCCCGACTGGATAGTCCGACAGTTGACGCGCCTGTCGGGCGAGTGGAGTGACGCGATCGATGTGGGCAACGTCGACTGCGAGAACGGCCTCCTCGTCTCGTCGAAAGCCGGGGCGTCGCGCAACCAGTTCGGTCGCGACGACATCCGGGTGCTGGTCGTACACCGATTGGAGCGTCGTGAGGTCGATGTCGGACGCTGGGTCGCGAGCGGCGACGTAGAAGCGTGGGGTGTAGTCATCGCGCTCGGTCGCGACGGCGCCGTCGGCAGTTGCCTCCCACTCCAAGACGCGGCCGTCGTCCAGAAAGTCGATACTGAACGGCATCGTCACGGGTCCGAGTCTGGTGGGGCACTCTCTTGATCATCGCGTGCTGCGACCGCGGCTTCGAGCTCTTCGAGGCGTTCCTCGTGGTCATCGAGGCGGGCCTCCTGTTCGAGATCGATACTGAGCAGCGCCGGCAGCAGCGGGTTCTGGTGGTTCAACAGCCCGCTCGCGTCGGCGTGCTCGCGGGCGTACTCGAACAGCCGGTCGAAGCGCGGCTGGTCGCGACGCCGCAGTGCCCGCCGGAACTCTGCCCAGCGCTCTTCGATGGCCCGGAGTGTATCTCGGTAGGTTGGGTTTGTGCGTCCCATCGCTATCGGCCTCCTGTACCACTCGCCGTCCATGCATCGAGCAAGGGGTCCGCGGTGGCCGCCACTGTCTCACCGTCAGTTGTGACACCCGTTCCGACACCCGCCGGAGTCGGCGTCGACGGCGCCGGCGTCGTCGGTTCCACGCCGACCTGCGTGGCGCGTGCCGCGAGCAGCTGCCGCCAGTACGCGAACGTCGTCTGGTAGTACGCGCCGTCGTCGACGGGATAGACGAGCGTCTCGAAGTCCTCGCCGACGACCCGTGGCCCCATTCGGGTCTGCTCGCACTCTAGGTGGTGGTCGGCGGCCGTCGCGACCGGCGCCGTGAAGTCGTCGCGCTGCGCCCGGGTGACGAGCACCGGGATGTCGTATCCGTCGGCGTAGGTCGCCAACCGGGCGAGAGTTCGAGCTTGGAGGGTTTTCGCGTGGGTCTCGCCAAGGGTATCGTCGGCGCGGTACTGGGCGTCGACGGCCGGCGCGACGATGAGGGAGGGGGTGTGGGGCGACGTGTCCTCGTCACGACTTGGTTCCACTCGACCGGCTGCCCGGGCATCGGTGGTGGATATCTGGATCGACTTGTTCACTGCCGTCGGAAGATCACAGACGGCTCCGTAGTGCTGGTAGGCGGTAAATCCGCGTGCGACGTGGATTCGGTTGAGCAACCGTTGGCTGGGCGCGATCTGGGCGACTGTCGTGGTCGTCGCGTGTCCGTTTGCGTCGACCCAGAAGGCGGGCCCGTCGTGTAGGAGGAGATGGTCGAGCACGAGCGACTGCAGGATCGGGACGCCGCGGCCCCCCTCGACGTCGAGCAGCGTGATGCCGTCGCCGAGTGACGGCAACAACATCCCGTCCGTAGCCGGATCGGCCTGGTCAGCGAGGGACCGATTGCGGTCGCCTCCCCGTGTCGGCTGGTCCACCGCCATTCGGTTCGACGTTGAGTGTTCTCCCATACTCGACTAGAGTTCCACTTTCCCGATAAGCCGCGGTGTGTCGCTTCCGCATTTCAGGGAACTCGACTAGATCCCCTCCAATCCATGTACATTCCCGAGTAGTCTCCGTTTGGATCCTGTTTCCGAGAATAGTTCCTGAATCCAGCGTCCTCCGTGTTAACCAACATCCGCCCGTATTGACGGCGGCGTGTTGGTTAGTCTCTTTCCTCCCAGCGTCGACGAAGACGAGTACCGCAAAAACAAGGACGAGGAAAACAGCTCGGAAGGCCTCGATGAAAATCAAGGATAGGAGGACGGCGAAAAACAAGAAAAGCAGCCTTCACTAAACGAGATATAGGTGTCACACGATCTCTTTCCACGTTGAATATCCAGAGCGGCTCGGCAACGCGAAAATCTGTACAGAAGCAGGTAAGGGTGCTTTCTGACTTGGCGGAAGATAGGCTGTTAAAAGCACCGGTCAACCGAGATCATTCTCGCCGTGTTTCGTTACGAGAGTTGAGAGAGGCCTTCCGAGAAGTACAGGATAACCCGTAGCCGAGTATCTTCGTTCCCTCTCCTTGCCTATTACCGGGAGTAGAAACCTGGTTCGACTGTTTTCTTCTAATCCGTGTCTTGCCCCTTCGACTCAGCACCACTCGTGAGATAAGAGGTATCATCAGCGAACTGATCCTTGACGAGGAGAATCCGGATACCCAGTATCGCCTCGATCTTCTTCCGGTTATCATACATATGATTAGAGTCTACTGTAACAACCTTATCCAGGAGGCCTCGATCCTTCATGTATGCCGCATCGCATAGAATAAGACGATCTCGATAACCGACAAAATCTAACTGTCTTTTCTCCATCTTCCAGTCCCCATCCTGCTCCGGAGCCATCTTGACCCGTCTCTTCAGACGTTTCTTCTTATTTCTCGCCTGGGTCTGAATCGTGTCACAAAGAGCGTCCATCGCCTGGCGAGCAACCTTGGAGGTCAGATCTTGATCTCCTATCTCCTCAGATAGGAAATCCTCAAGATTGGGTCGAATGTACTCTTCGATCAAGCTTTGAGGGAAGACATTCTCCTTGATTCGAGCTTCAGAAATGAACAGGTCCACGAGAGTATCTAAGTCAAGCTCGTCATCATCATAGGAACGGAGTTTGATGTCTAGATTGCCCTGAGCTGCTCGAACGGTCGAGAATTTATCGCCGAATCGGCCTTCCTCTGTTTCCCAATCGATGTCCGCCGTCTCCACAGAGTTTGAGTCGGTCCTATTGCAGTATTCGTAGACAGCGGTTTGGCAGGTATAGAGTGTATTGTCTGTGTCGAACAGCCTTTCTGATTCAGTTCGCCACAGGTCGTGGAGGAAAGTAATTCCAACAATTGGGCCGGTGTCAAGGAAGTACCTAGCCATCTCTATTAGATTTTCACGTCAAACTCTAAGTGAGGAGCAACGAACGCTTCCGCTGCTTTGATCGCTGCTTCACTTTCTCGAGCATTTCTCCGGGCCTTCTGCTTTTCCTGCTCAAGTAGAAATGATCGAAGTTCCTCTTTTGTTCCTTCTATACTATCTACACCCAGCTCTTCTGCGACCTCACTACGCGATAATCCACTGTTCTCCCGACATGCCAATTCTAAGCAGAATAGCCTCCAGAAGGTTTCCGAGATTCGATGTGCTTCATCGGGATCGTAGTCATCGGAGTCAATTTGAGCACTGACTAATCGATACCAGATATACAAATCATCCTCGTATTCCGGAAACTCATCCAGTGGAAAACTCTCCAGAAAATCATACACGGTTTCTCTGGTCCGCACCTCGTTTTTCCCACCGTCGAGAGTCATTTGACCTGTGTCAGCAGCCGCTGTCAGTTGCTTATCCAGCTGGCGATAGTGTCGCTGCACGTCATACGGAGCCTCTTCATACATCTTGTTCGTGATACCGTCAAGCCCGAGATCGTAGTAATCGTCAAGAGCTCTGCTAATAGCTTCTTGACTGCGTCGAAGGACTCCCTCTGACACATCTATATCATCGAGATCTAGATTGCTGGTTACTGAGGAACCGCCATCACTGATGTCCACATTAATATTTGAGTTAGACGTTGCAACGACTGCTCCATACATATACCAGAATTTAGGGATCTGAACAGGGACTCGCTCCTGCTCAAGTTCTTGCTCAACGAAATAGAGGACTTTGTGGAACGCCTTGGGCTTGAGTGAGTCTCCGTATTCATGTTCTTCTAAAAGGACTGCTACCAATTCTTCCAGGTCCAAGGCGTCTTGCATATGATTTCGTATGAAGGTGTTGAGGTCATCGTGTATATGTTCTGTGGGAGATAGAATAAAGTCGGAGAAGGGGATTTGTTTAATCGGTACTAATGCCGTGGTTCGATCATGAAGGTGGAAGTGAGGCTAGTTTCCATACAGGAGAGAAATACAAGAACCGGATAGCCGAGTATCTCAGGGCACGAGGGAACAGTATTGAACGAAGATCGGACCACCACGCCACTACTGAGGATCTAGCTGCTGTAGGTATCTCTGAGGATTTCTATTGTCTGGACGCAGAGAAAGTTAGCAGTGAGTTTGAGAAACTGATCCGTGTAGAAGCCAAGGCAGGCGAAGTTTCACGTTTAGATGAGAGTTTCGTCACTGAGCTCGCACGTACCTTTCTCGACTATCATGAACAGAGCCGAGAGTTCGAATATCATATCTACTCTCCTCATTTCCAGGCCCCTGATAAGTGGAAGCGAATTTTTAAGCCACGAGTCAGCACAGAAGATGCGATCAAGGACTACTATGATGAGGTTGTCAGTAGACACAGTTTGAATGACCAAGAGGAAGAGAAATTCCGCGAATATGAGTTTGAGCACTTCAAGCGGTTCTTAGAAGACGTATTTATCCACCGCGCTGGCTGGGATCGCCTTGAGCAAATGACGGAAGACGAGCAGTCAGTAGATCGATCAAAATGGGATTTCTACACGAAAGAGAATAGGCCCTATGATCGTCCGGAGACGCTGATACCGAACTTCCACAAACTCGAGGAGTATCCAGATTATATCTATGTTGGAGTTTGTACTGCTGATCGCCATCGAGATGTGTATGAAGCAAACGAATGGTACTCTCCAATTTGGATAGAGGGGGATGAAATCTACAGTCTAACCCCTCCAGAAGAGATGGAAGATTCTCTATTGAAGTTCATAGAAACAGATTCCATCAAAGAACAGAGCTTCGATCAGTGGCTGGAAGATGTCGAAAAAGCAGACGAGATCGCTAAGAGACTGTTCAACCGCTTCCTAAAGAAGAGAGGTGTCGAGAACTACGATACCTGTAAGCTGGTGAGGCATGACTACGAAAATCGGCTAATCTTCCAACATAACCCGGACAAAGACAGCGTAGAAGAAGACGGACCTGAGCAGACGTTTGTAGAGGGTTGGAAAGTTACCATGGAGAGGGGTCGTTCTATCGCTCACAGATATGGAGTCCCTCAATTCAGGCAGTATGATGGTGACTTCTATGTTTTCGTCGAAACCGGGTGGCTGTTCTCACGGAGAGGCTACGGCAACGACATAATTAGCGGAGATCAGGCGAGCAAGCTACACGACGATTTGCAAAGTGACGGATACCACCGACCTAATAATTTCAAGGCACAATTCCGCCAATGGCGCTCATACCTTGATTTGACCGAAGAACCCTCACAGAATCAGTCTCTTTTCGACGACGACGAGCGAGATCATCCTCAGGCAATGTACTTCTCTGAGATAGATGACTTAGAGGTCCGAAAACGCCCACCAAAAGATACCAGTGAGAGAAATGAGCTCATGTCGCCGGAGGTTGACTCATACTGATGTCTGAATTTGAAATCTCTCGCTTACGTGAACCGGAGCTAGTGTTTGCTGGAGGGGAGAAAGCAAAGGATCCGCGTGCTGGCCTTCTTGAGTATGGACCTTGTCCACCTCGTGATGGCTCCGATCATGAGATTGTTCGGATAGGGATTGTTGGAGATAGCTGGTCGATATCCGCAGTCCGGGATCTTCTGGAGGAGATGCGGCACGGTGTCCTTCCGGAGGGTTCAGACAGAGAGAGATGGAATCAGCCGTTTCCGGGGCTCGGTTCAGAATCAGAACTGCAGATGTCTTTCGATCAGCGTCAGAAGTGGCGTAGTGAGATTGAGGGAGATCACGTAGACGCGCTCCAGGAAGTCAGAGATGAGGAGCAGCAGGTGGAAATGGCGTTGGATAATATCGAGTATCACATCGAGAACGTCTGCTCGACCACTCCCTCACCGGACGTAGTTATCGTAAGCATCCCTCCAGAATTAGTGGAGATCCTGACGGGCGATAAAAAGGGAGGACGGATTAGGACCAAGGACACTGACTTTAGAAGCCGGATTAAGCTGCTTGGGATGCTGAATGAGACTCCAACTCAACTAATCGGGCCAGATACCCTCCGCGACGAGGATGTCCAACCACGTCGTGAAGTGGCTTGGAATCTCGCTGTGGGACTACTGTACAAAGCTCGTCGAGGCCGTCCTTGGAAACTAACTGAGCTGAAGTCGAGAACCTGCTATGTCGGCGTATCTTTTTACGATGAACGCGGAACAGATCCCGATACTAGAGCCTCAATTGCGCAGGTGTTCATGGAGACTGGGGAGAACTTCGTAATCCGGGGCGACCCTGTCAAGGATATAGCGAGTGACAAGGACACGGGAAGAACTCATCTGAACCGTGAGGATGCTAAACAGCTTATTGAGACGATCTTACGGCGCTTTGGTGACCGACAAGGTGAGATGCCGGAAAGGTTGGTGATTCATAAGTCATCTAATTTCTGGGAGAAAGAGACGGAGGGTTTCAAAGATGGTTCCTCTGAGGTCGCTGCTCGGGATTTCATCACGATCCGTGAACGCCATCCGATTCGGTTGTTCAGTAATACTCAGTACCCGCCTTTGAGAGGGACTGTTGTGCTTCCTCCAGGGAAGAAGGAGTACTATCTGTACACTAAGGGGTTTGTCCCAGAGATTTCAGCGTACGACGATTCAGGGATGCCGAAGCCGATCGTTGTCCGTCCGCACAGTGAGGTGCAGTCTGCATCTTACCGAGAGATCTGCGAGGAGATTTTATCGTTCTCTAAGCTGGATTGGAATAGCTCTGATTTCTGCAAAAAGCTCCCTGTTACAGTTGGGATCGCAGATGCAGTCAGCGATATTCTTGCTGAACCACTAGCTGGTGAGCTTCCTGAAGAGATGTTCCCTTACCACTATTACTACTATATGTGACCTGCTATCAGAGCAGATTTTGGTGGGTGGCGGGCTCTTCGAAGTCTACTTCTCCACACCACCGGCAGTTATCCAAGTAGCACTCTTCCATAATCAAAGCCTCACAGCTGCAGCATTGTTCCATATCTTCGCTCAGCCCGAGATCGTTTTCAGGTATGACTGTGGAGATTGAGTCAGCGCTTACGAGGAGAACTGCGCCGTGGTTCTGGTTCCAGAATCCTCGTTCGTATCCTCCGGATAGGTTGACTCGGACACTGTTATCGATGTGTTCCTCTTTCAGTTTCTCGGAGGTGTTGATCCGCATAGTCCAGCGGAGGCGAGCGTGATCCGTGATTCTGTAGTCTGTTCCGTCTATCCTGACGTAGTCGATTGGTTATCTTCCTCCGAGTCCTGGGAAAACTCTGTAGTATATTTCTCAGAACTCGTTTTTAAATCCTGAGTTGTTACGAATCGGTATCCCCGTCATCGTCTCCTTGGCCATCATCGCCTCTTTCGACTTCGATCTCTGCATACATTCCGCTGCCCTTCGCCCGGTCCAGATAGATCTCTTTGTGGAGCTCCAGCCACTCCTCAAACGGATAATCTGGATCAGAAACTGGGCGTACCGTAGAACCAGTCCGGGGAAATTCAACAGGATCTATCTGACCTGGCAGAGAGTCGATTCTGGATTGAACATCCAAGTCCTCACTGAGGATCTCATCAATGGTTTGCTCCATCAGATCTTCCGAGACATCGTACCTGGCAGCGGCACGGAAGTTCGACATCAGCTGGTCACCGACCTCAGACTCGATGTACTCAAGATAGAGAAGGCTTCCGAGCCACTGCCGCAGCATTTCATCATAGCCAGATTCTTCAAGCGTTGAGATACCCTTTTCCCAGCCACTACCAGCACTGCTCCAGTCCACGATCTCCTCACCGTGTTGGACTTCATACCGTATGAACGCAGAGGTGATCTCTGCCATCGAAGCATAGCAGCTCCACAATGCCCATTCTTGAGGCGAGGTCCAGTCATCTTCTTCTCTGCGAGAAGCTCTTCTGAAGAGATCTAGGCTATCGGCTTCGTCCGGAGCACCATCTACTACTTCCTCGAATACCTCCGGAATGTACTTCAGGGAAAGGGAGGTGTACGGCAGTTTGCGTCTTTCTGTAGGCCCTCGTCTTACCACTGATTGTGCGGCCCGCCAGCCAAGGATTCTGGTCCCTGTTCCGGCGGTGTCCCAGAGTTCAGCTTCAGCTGCCTCTTTAAGCAATTCCCCCGACTCATCGACTGCTTCCTTCCGAATGTTCTCCCCGGTCGTGCTGAAGTCTACGTTGCTGACGAGTTTGCCCAGGCCTTGCGAACTGTGTATTGCGACTGGTTCGAGTTCTTGTTCAACCGAGTTGCTTCCAGTCGAAGAGAGTGTGTCGACAGCTTCGGAGCCGGCTTCTTCCAAATCCTCGTCGACGCTTTTCTCTCCAGCACTTGGAAGCCTGTTTGTACAGAGCTCTTCGAGAGAATCACCGACGGGTGTGTCTTCTTCGACTTGATCTGTCGATACCTGTTTCAGAAGCTCTTCGACTTGGTTGTCGATGACGTTGAGAGCTCTTGTTGCGGCGGGGACGTCTCTGTCATCGATCGCGGATCTGACGATGGAAACTGGGACGAGGAAGGGATCTGTCTCGGATGGGTCGTTGTCAGCGGCTTCGGCGTCGGCTATTATCTGACTTGGTGTGAGCTCTTGCTTGACTCGTTTGATGATTCCCTCGGGTGTGGTCTGTTCCAGGGTTCTGTCGACGAAGAAGTACAGCAAAGCAAATGAGGCAGATGCGAGGCCGAGAGCGACAGAGGTCAAGAGTCTGAGTGTGAATCGTGAGACGTGTGTGAATGCGAGTAGGCCGATGATGTCGGCTGCGAGTGAGGCTGCGAAGACACCGACTGTTTTCTTGTATGCTCCGTCGGATCTGAACAAGTCGGCTAACCTGGTGGAGTATCTTGATGTTGAGAGTTGGATTCCGAGGATGACAACGGAGAAGACGATGGCAAAGACCGCTGCCTGAATTGACGCCAGTGTTGAGAGGACTTGCTGGCCGTTACCTGAGAGATCATAGTTCGTGAGTTCTGCTGCGAGTATAGATACCCCAGCAACGACAGCGAAGATTGCTGGGACTGGCCAGCGGAGCGGTTCCTTCATTCAATCGGGACAATGTTACCGGCCTGTCTTATCTACACGGGGTTTGGGGAGCAAAATGAGCAGGATATCACCGATCCCCTTCCTCTATTGTCATTCCATCTCGGACTTTGCAAGATTGTCGTGTCCACTTCCCGTCCTCGATATTCGGGCTTCCATCATCCCCAAACTGTCTCCATAATTCGTCGAGGACTGGTTCAAGGCCTTCAATTACTTGTTCACTGCCGATCTGCAAAGTAGCGTACTCCGTCGTATAACGGTCGGTGTCAATAGTCTTCGGAGAACGGTGTAAACTACTGCCGAGATGGTCCGGCGTTACGAGCTGTACGTCTCCTGCATCAAGGAGTGAAACAAATGCGAAGGCTGTTCCCGAGAAACCCATCTTAGACAGGTCCATCATCGTCTCTCTCGCTGCCAGTATAATCGCAGCATCAAGGCCTATCCCGACACCGTCTTGGATGAAACCTTGCAGCCACAGATCTTCGTATTTCTCGTGGAAAGCGGAGACAGAGGCAGATTCATATAGACCATCGTTCCTCAGGACAGCGTAGGCGTGGTGTTCTCCGGGAGATCCACCTCTGCCGTATGAAATCGTGTGCTTCCCTTTAGACTCGCCGTAGTTCCCCCTTTCTTCGAAAATAATGGATGGGTTCGGGAGATCGCCTGACCGGTTCTTGCTCTTGGACAATACGCCGTTTGGGATGATGTGTAGTGCAATAGCTGGGCCTTCGATTAACTCGCTTGCGTATCCACCACGAGCCTGTAACTTGTCAAGTCGGTCGCTGCACAGTTCTTCAATTTCTTGGATGTGGTCGTGATCCTTCTGTAGATCGACGTCTAGAAATTCTTCGGCCAAGTCCTGACTGTTCTGCCGTAGTTCTCCGAGAATCTCTTCTCGGTGATGGATCCGCAGTTTCCAACCGTACTCTTCTCGGATCTCATCCTGCAGATCCAGTTCCTGCCTGCCGCCCACATCTTGGTTAGTGACGAAAACGAAGAGGTCGTAGTCTTCTCCTCTCTCCTCTTCCAGTTGTTCGACCTTTTCGGCGTCACTACGGAGCTTACGTCTCCAGGTTTCTTGGACGCTGGCGTGGGCGATACCTTCTCTACCACCGATTTCGACTTGGCCGTCCCATCCTCCATCAGGGCCGGAGCTCCCGCTTTCGTGAACCTGGTATCCCTGTTCACGTAGATATGCCATAGCAAATTTCTCGAAAGGATAGCCTCGGAGATTGGCGAGGGCAAATTCGAGGTCGTCCATATACTCTTTAGTTTGCTTTCCCGGTGACAAAATGGTTCGCAACCCGTAGGACGCTTTCTCTGCTACATTCCCTTCATCGCTATCTGTAGCACGTTCTGTGCGGCACGGTAGATCACGACGCCAACTTCGAACGGGCGTGGGAGTCCCGGCCCTGTCTGGTCCCCTCATCAGGGTTCTACGAATGGAAATCGCCGAATGGCGGGTCGAAGCAGCCCTACCGGATTTACAGAGAGGACGACCCCGCATTCGCGATGGCCGGGCTCTGGGACGTTTGGGAGGGCGACGACGAGACGATCTCGTGCGTCACGATTCTCACGACGGAGCCGAACGACCTGATGAACTCAATCCACGACCGGATGCCGGTCGTCCTCCCGCAGGACGCGGAATCTGACTGGCTCGCCGCAGACCCGGACACCCGCAAGGAACTGTGCCAGCCGTATCCGAAGGACGATCTGGACGCCTACGAGATCCCGACGCGGGTCAACAACCCTGGCAACGACGATCCTCAGGTCATCGAGCCGCTAGACCACGAGCAATCGGGCCTCGGCGAGTTCAGTTCCTGATAGCTGACGGGATCACGGTCACTGCATCGGTGACGCCGCCGCTGAATCGACGAGCGAGTACTCTCGGTCCCGACTCGTCCCCTCCGCCTCGAGGAGGTTGTACTGCTCCATCTTCGAGAGGTACGTGCGGATAGTCCGTTTCGTCCGTGGATCATCGACGTCCTCGGAATAGCGCTCGTGAATCTCGCTCGGCCCGACCGGGCCGTGCTCGCGAACGATGTCGTAGACGACGCGCTGGTGCGGCGTGAGCGAGTCGAGGCTCTTCTGCTTGATTTGGGCCCGAGCATCCTCGGCGGCGTCTAGGAGGATGTCGTCGGTGATGCGCTCATGGTTCTCACGATCGGCTTTGCCGGCAGCCGTTCGAAGGATGCCGATCTCGAGGCGGTCGTCGACGTGGTTGAACCGTTCTTTTCTCTGTTCGCGATGCAGATGATCGCGAACTGTGGCCGGTTGTGAAGGTTGCAGATGATCTTCGAGTCATCCTATCTCTCACTTTATCGCGGTCAAGGTGTCCGATAGTGACGAGGGATGACCCTTTTTGTAATGTCAGGTAGGACTCAGAGTATGCCAATCCAACGGGCCCGCTCTATCGATGATCTCTTCGATACCGTGGCAAATTACGATCTCGTCCTAACGGTTGACGCGCCGCTCAGTCTTGCACTCAATCGACGCCTGGATCATCCACGCCTCGGTCGGTTCGCGGTAACGCCACAAATGCTGGCAGCTGACGAATTCCGCCCACAGGATCAACGACAACTCTTTCTCGCAGTGATCGATGCGACGGCACTCCCCTGGAAGCAGGCCGCCCATCTGGTCGAGTTGATCCTTAGTTGCTGGGAAGAGACAGGTGACCGTCAGGCGATCCTCGAGTTCGACCGCTACGATACACCGGAAACACGGGAGGTACTCGAGGTCATCGCGTCCGTCGAGAGTGCGCATCGGGATCTCGACGAGTACCAGATCGACAAGGGCCTCGACGTCGCCGTCATCGGCGAAGCCCAGTTCAGCGAACTGGACCGGTCGATCCTGCCCGCCGAGTACGACACGATCGAACCGCTCACAAGCGACGCGTTCGACCTGCCGGCGTTCCACAGCTTTACCTCCCGGACGGCGATCGTCGAGGCGATCGTGGACAACGTGACCTGCGACAACGCCGACGACGTGGCGATCGTCATGGATCGTGGCGGGCCGTTCCCCGCGCTGATCGAATCCGCACTCGAGGCACAAGATATTCCCTTCTACGGCGGGCCTGGATTCGCCGACGACGAGGGACTGCGGACGTTCCTCGAATTACTCAGGCTGGCCCACGCCGATTCGAGAGCCCGCGTCGGGGATGTCCGACCGATCGCTCGCGGGCTCGGAATCGATCTCCCCGTCACGGACGATCAGAAGCTTCTCCGCGAACTCGATGGGCGGGCTATCGAGCCGGTTCAGGCTTTCTGTGCGGCCGTCGGCGAGTGGACCTTCGGCGAGGCGCTCGGAGAGTTCGCGGAGCTGTCGGACCGGTCGCTGGACGCCGTTCGAGACGAACTCGACGTGCT
>ENA-ORCS01000931-ORCS01000931.1-marine-metagenome-genome-assembly--contig:-NODE-931-length-15031-cov-4.687040_pt1 | contig 15031 bp, 9 predicted proteins | sample MGYA00237781_ERZ508513 | MGnify/ENA primary metagenome ERZ508513 (study PRJEB26184, sample SAMN06268793) | marine metagenome | isolation source: Eden Landing Ponds, San Francisco, CA, USA | place...
ACTGGTGAACACGTGCATGAACCGGAAGACAGTCTGGACGTCCGAGTACATCAGCAGCGTCGACAGCGAGTCGACCATGACGCGGATGTTGTCGATCCCGCGCTCGACGTGGAACTCCTCGACGAACTCGGAGAACTTGATCCCGATGCCGGTCATGTCCTCGGGTGAGGAAGCGTACTTGACGACGTCGGTGTCACGGGCCGAGCGGCCCTGGTGTTTGGTCACGCAGTCGACGATGCCGATATCGACGGAACCCGGATTCGAGACGAGGTGTTCGTAATCCGAGAGCACGCGGTCGGCGCTGTCACGTGTGGTGACGACGACTGCGCCTTCGCCGCGTTCGGACCCGTGGGCGAGGACGGACAGCGCCAGACGACGCTTGCCAGTCAGCGGCGGCCCCGTGACGAGCACGTTCGTGCCAGGCGTCAGCGAAGCGTCGTCCAGTTCCGGTCCGAGGTCGTACATCGTATCTGTCACCGAGCGTCGACTCCACGAAACACTCGTTACCTGTCGGTATGTCCCGGCACCGGTTAAAGTCTTTTTTATGATAGTCGCCTGCACTGGACGTACTTCCGCCTGCGTGACCACTGCCAGGGGAGTCTCGACCACTGTGAGTCACATCGAACCGGGACGTTTAAACACGGCCACGTACCTATCTGAGTCCGCGGGCGCTTAGCTCAGTCTGGACAGAGTGCTTGGCTTCGGACCAAGCTGTCGCGGGTTCAAATCCTGCAGCGCCCATCATTCTGCGTGACGGGCAACATTTGGCAGACGGCGGCACGACGCTTATAAAGGAACCCCTCCTCGGCCGTTTTGATTTCATCACGCTCCGTGATGGGGGTCGCCGGTGTCATGCGATTCGCTTACATTTGAATGACACTGTGGGGACATAATACTAGGGTGTATAGAGGATATTGGCCGCGCGCGAGAACATTCCCAGTTGAATTTCCACCCTAAGTTCGCCAGGTAATGCAGCGGTCTTGATCTGAGCCTTAGCCTACTACCGCGCTTGAGGATCTCTGGGGTCTCCTTCCAGCCTCTCGAAAGCAAACCGCTGTCAAAGAGATAAAACAAGCTCGTGTACGTACGCACGTACGTACTCAAGTACTTCAGCATGCAACTGTGGGCGTGAGCGAGTGAGTACATGCACATGAATTACCGTGTGCACGACCAACGTACGCAACTGCCGGAGAGGATGGACTGCGTGCGAAGATTTTCGCTGTCCTGCTCTTCTCAGAACGACCCCCAAGTATTCAGAGTGTTTCGGCTGACAGTCTGCGCTTTACTACCGGTTCGTGGCACGGTTTTATTCCTTCCAGACTAATGCCACCTTCATGGACGAACTGACCGCGAATATCTCGTTCGACAGGTTTGCTGATATGCCGGAGTTCTACGGCTCAGGTGCTGCGGAATACCGCTTAGCAATGGTGAAAGAACGCGATGACTTCCTCGATCTGTTCGAAGGCGCTCGCCACGTTGACGCAGTGACGTACGCAGAGACTCCTGAGCTGATGGTGAAGATGCTAACCGAGTACGACATCAGTTCGCTGGATGTGCTCATAGGGAACGCTGAAGACTACGCTGACCAGGTAAACGAGGTTCCGACGGCCAGATCACTCGTTCAGCTGCGACAAGACGACCGGCTCACTGTTCGGCTCAAAAATCGGAAAACCGTCCACTCGAAGATCTACCGGATCGTCATGCCAGACGACACAGTGAAACTCGTGCAGGGATCCGCAAACCTCTCGCGGAACTCGTGGGAGTACCATACGAACCAGATATCCGTCATCACGACCGATGTCGGGACCGAACTAGACGAAGAGTTCGAGCGGTTCATCGACGAGTACCGCGAGGGCTACAGCGACCAGACACTGCTCGAAGGACTCGTCGAAGCATTAGAGGAGGCTGATTCACCAGAAGAGCGAGAGAACCGCATTGAGTACTGGGTCGGTGCTGGCGATCTTGACGTGAGTGACACGGCCGCTCTGAATCAGGACGCCGTTGAGGATTTGAAAGAGGTCGCCGACCAAGTCACCGCTGTTGTCGACGACCCTGAAGAAGCCGACGAGACGGTGGCATTTATTGAAGAACCCGAGAATGCCGACCGCAACGTAGTCGAGCCAGATGAGCCCGCAGCTGAGGAAAGCTCTGACGCCGCTGGGGACGAAGACACGTCACCCGACGTTGGCCTGGTTGAGTCAGACCACGAGACGGGGTTGACAGACACGCTTGATCGGCCGCGGGTTCGTGCGCCCGATGAGAAGATTCGAATGGGGACGAGCAAGGTGGACAAGGACACGGCCGATGAGTTCGGCGCTGGGCTTCGTGACCGCGGGGCGACTGTCGAAGACCACAGTATCACTGCGCCGCTAAGCGCGTACAACAATCAGGTGAAGGAATCGACGGCTATTCCGACGATGTCCGTCCTTCCAGAGGCAGAGCAAGTCGTGATTGGTGAGGACGACGAGATGATTCTCGTTGCCACCGGCGAGCCGACCCCCGAAGTCTTGGATCATTGCCTCGAAACCATCGAAGACTACATCGAGACCGTCCAGAACCACGGTCACACGCAATCCGAGACCGCAGTGATGGCCCAGATGTACGAGGCGTTCCTCTACGGGTTCTGGGCCCCGTTCGCTAACCAGTACGCAGAGGCGTTATCGTCACCGTCTCGGACGCTGGATAATGTGCTCCAGCATCTCTATATCGAGGGAAAGAGCGACGCGGGGAAGGACAAACTCACCGAGTATATTCTCCGACTCGTCTCCGATAACACGGTCATCTCCGGTGTCGACGCAGACGAGGTCGGCGTCAAGGAGGTCCGCGGCGTCCGCGAGTGGGACACGTGCTTCCCGTACGCCATCATTGACGCGGAGAAGGAGAAGATCCAACGGTGGAGTCCGATTCGGAACTACTGGGGCGACTGGACGCCCACCAGCGTCGATCAGCCCTGCCTGATTTTCACGACGAACGATGCACTTCCGAAATCCGAATTTCGGAATCGGATGAAGATTCTGAGTATGGACGTCTCATTCCCATCCAATCCGGAAGATCCCGGGTTCCGTGAAGCGCAGAAGGATCTTTCGGAGGTGCTGGAACGGCAGAACCCTATCTTCAGTTACGTGGCCCGTCGGATGCTCACAGAACAACCGTGGACCGACGGGAACGGCACTATCGAAGACGTCCGCCGTATTGTCCGCGAATTCTACGACGAAGCCGGTCGAGAGCAACCCGAGTACTTCCCCGCTGACGAGCCGGCCGAGAAGACGTACGACACGGGGCGGTTGAAGTGGCAGCGGGACATCCAAGGCGGCCGTGTCACGTTCGAACCAGAACCGAACGCCATCACGGCCGACTTCGACCGCGAAGAATACGAGGTGTACGACTACGAGAAGCGTCTCCCCAAGCGGTTCATGTCCGAGAAGTCTTCTACTAGTGTCTACATCGGCGCGCCAGAGGAATTCGCTGAGTGGATCGGGTACTCGGTTGATGAGCTACTGAATGGTGCTGCTGAAACAGGATCTGAGATTTCTCAGCAGAATAGAGGTCCAGAAGACAACGGGAACGATAGTGAATCAACTGGCTTCATCGCGCGATTGCTTGGTAGGTAACTGACCTCTCAGTTAGCGACATCACAGAGATTGTTACTCGAAAGTACAAGCCCTGTTCTTGGTCAAGTCAGAGTTCTTGCTGAAGAACTACATTGATACGATCCAGTACTGGGTTGCAGTCGTCGTTCTTTCGTGTTGTCTGCCGCAGTTCGTCGAACAGGCCAGCCAGCGTATTCACCGTTTCACCGCTCATCTTCGGTGGATCAATCGCCGGAACCTGTTCCAATTGATCCGGCTCGATTTTGTCGAACCCCCCATCCCGCGTTTGCTTGTACTCACGAACAACCTCTTCGAAGACGTGGCTATTGAGGTACGCCAGTAACGCTTTCAGTTCGGTCTCAGAAAGCGTGATGTCGTAGAAGCCGTAGCAAGCGCTCGTGTGTCGAATATCTGTTTCGTTCAGGATGAACTTGAACTGATCCCGGCTCGCATTTTGAACAAGGACGCGAGTTGGGTCTTTTCGTCGAGGTCGGTACCAGTACGGACGGTTCGAGAACGTGCTCGTGTCACTAAGCCCGTACTCAATTACACCCTCTCGAAGATACTCTCGCACTTCCGAGTACCCATCCCTAATGACGGATCCCTCACGCGCTTCCCTTCTTGCCGCTTTCGAGACCTCCTGTTTGAACTCCGCAATCGTATTCGGCACTTCGGGTATCCGGTCTGGGTCTAGGAGCCAGACTTCTTCTCCCTTCTCGCGTGCTTCCTTCCAGTCGGCTTCCTGATAGTCGTATCCATCTATCTGACTCGGCTTACGGACGATCCGCGACAGGTGGCGTTCGTCGAGATTGTTCTCATCGACTTCCTGCTGTGACAAGCAGAAGAGATTGACTTCGCCTGTTGTTGGCCCGCGGTGGATGGTGAGGAGTGTCCCAAGAGTCGGGAGGTGACTCGTATCGATCTCGACAGGGTCGAACAGGGCCTGCCAGTTCTTCTCAGGGCAAAGTTCGGATTGTGGGACACGGTTGATAATTCCCCACTCAGTTTCCCCCGGTTCGCCGTTCTCGACTGCATCACGGATCGTCTTCGACTCGATCTTCTCGTCAACACGAATGAAGCGGGTCTCGCCACCCGTCTCACTATCGGACTTCGCTTCTAAGAACGTGAGCAGAGCGGTCGTGTCGGCGTTATCGAAGACACAGTAGCTCTCCGGGTTGAATTGTACGAAGGCTTTGATAGCGTAGTTGTCGAGGAGGAACTGTTTGAGTGACTCTCCGTATCGGTTGCTGAGGAAGCTTTGCGGGGTGATGAAGGCCGCACGATCGCTCGGCGACAGGAAAGCGCGTGAGTGGTATATAAAGTAGGCATGGAGCGGCGACCGAGCACTGATTTCGAGTCCGGTAGTCTTCTCCAGTTGCGTGTTAATCCGTTCTTTGTACAAATCCGAGAGTGCATCTCCTTCCGTATAGGGCGGGTTACAGACGAGCGCATCCAGATCCTGCTGCAGATCTGACGATGGGATATTGAAGAAATCCGTTTCAAGCAGTTCGTGTGGTTGCCCGTACAAGGTCAGCGCAGTGCTTCCCATAAGGAGGGCGAGCTGGCTCTGATCAATCCCGATTACGCGTGCTGAATCGGTACTCAATCGCCAGTCCGGATGAAACGGGCTCGATAGGACGCCAGCGCCCATCCCAGGATCGACGACGGTGTTGTCGCTTTCCCCTGCCCATAACCGCATCAACTGACCGATGTCAGGTGGTGTCCTGAACTGACTGAGCGATTGTCGGTATTTTTTCGGAATTACTGCCTCGTAGAGGCGACCGATGTCTTCCGCGGGTTGCGTGGACGCAAGCAACCGATCTCGATTCTCGTCGATGACCTCCATCTCCGATTCATCGACATGGAGAAGAAAGTAATCCAACACGCACTCTCCGAAACCTGGATTCGCCCCAACCTCTGCAACACTTTGTGTTATCTCCCACGTATCGGCAGGGAACTCCGGCAACTCACCACGTCGATGATGCCACTCATACACGGTGGCCTTTAGCAACCGGTTGAGGACGGCCTGGCGGGCGACGAGGCGTCTCCTGGTACTGGTAGTCGCATCATTGTATCCGTGAGACAGACACCACGTATCGACTCGTTCGTGGAGTGAGTCTGGGATCTCAGCGAGAGCTGGTGCGAGTCGATCAGCTACCGTTGTGATGATCTCGGCGAGGTGGTCGGTGTCAACTGACCGGCTGAACTCGGGTATCCCGTGATCCTTGTTTATCCACAGGGGATCTGGCGCAGTCGGAGTTATCGGCGATACATTTGCTATGTCCGGCTCAGTCACGGCTAATTCCGGATCTACCGAGGTTTCAGTCCGGCAGCGTCGAAGGTTCGTTTCATTCAACATCGGGGTAGCCTGCCATCATGAACCACCCCTATATAAAGCCTCGTCCGCTGAGTCCGAGGTTTCAACGCTACAGGCCGTTAGAAGCCAAATTCGCATTCACAGCGTAGACATCCTACTGACAGCACGACTATACCGCCGATAATAACAATTGCATGATCAGAACGCCGAGAGTCAGTGGCAAAATAGAGCCCAGACTACCGCGCGCGCGAACCGATCTGCGAGGATCTGTCGACGAAATTTTTGTAATCCCAGCACCGCGCGAGGACCTTCCGTCGACAAGACAGAAACAATCCGAAAGTCACTCTCAGATTGATCACCCGACGACCAACGGGATTTTTAGAGTTTTCGTCGAACTCCGAACCTCGTCAGCAGAGTGCCACACGAATACGTACGACCGACGACGCTGAATCGCTGAACAAAGAAATGGCAAACAGCTCTCGACCCGCACTTTCGAAAACAGTCGTGAACAGCGAACTACGTCGTGTCCCATCGAGGTCCATCAACGACTTCGTCCATGAGGATGTCGCGTCCTTCGTCAGCGGTTCGTTCTGCTTGTTTGACGTTCTCTAGGGTTGGTGTCAGAGTGCTCAAGACGGTGTGAGTAGGTCATCGATGTCCGATACGGTGAACAAGGACCACGAGTTATCGAGTTGTGCTTCGAGGCCGTCGACGAATCCGTTTTTCGAGAACAGGGCGAATTGCTCGTCTCGATCCGGCGGTCCCCATCGGACGTGCTCCGCCTTCGCTCGCAGGCTCTCGACGAGGCTTTCCCCAACTGGCTCAGTCGTCCACTTACATTCGGCAAGGAGGACTCGGTCGTCGTTCGGTGCCAGCCCGACGATATCGATCTCTTCCTCGGCGTACCACCAGCGACCGACTTCCGAGTACGGGTCGAATGTCCCGCGTCGAATCCCTTCCCAGACGGTTTCTTGACACACGTCCTCGAACGTGGTTGCGACGTGCGTTGGGAGGTCCGGCTCAATCGTCCCGTCGTACACGATCTCTGGTGCTTCCTCGATACTGGATCGATTCGGCTCGACGTACCGAAACCAGAACCGAAGGAACTCATCGGCAACCTGGTACCGCGACCGCTTGGATTTCTTCCCCGAGGCCGTGACTGGAACATTTCGTTCGATGAGCCGTAGTCGGCGAAGTGTCTGGAGATACTTCGAGAGCGGTCCCGAATCGATCCCTGTTGCGCCGGAGATTTCGTTCGGCGTCGTATGGCCCAGTGCGACTGCTTCGAGGATGCTCATGTACCGAGCTGGGTTTCGAAGTTCAGTTCGCAGGAGGAACTCGGGTTCGTTATACAGCACCGCAGACGGTGACAGTACGTGCGACTGAATATTCGCCGCGAGCGACTGCGAGTAGTCGAACAGTGTGAGATACATCGGGGTACCACCCGTGACGGCATACGACCGAATCGCATCCTGGATGTCGTACGAGATGACTTCTCGGGCCTGGTGAAACGAAAACGGCGTCACGTCAAGTTGCGCCGTTCGTCGCCCGTAGAGTGGGCTCTCGTGTCCCAGGATCTCTGACTCCATCGTACTCACGCTCGACCCACAGAGTACGAGCATCGAATCCGTCCCATCGAGTTCCTGGTCGACGAACCCTTGCACGTACGATGGGAGCGAGTCGTTCTCTTCGACGAGATACGGGAACTCGTCAATGACGACGATAAGATCCTCACGCTGGAGTTGCTCCCCGAGGTACTCGAACGCCTCGTCCCACCCGTCGATTCTCGGGACGCGCTCGTCGAAGTGGTCTGCGATTTGGTCGAGGAACTTCTCTCGCTGTCGATGTTCGGCCTCCTGCGCAGCGAGGAAATAAATGTGGGGACGATTGGCGCAGAACTCTTTGAGGAGTTCCGTCTTCCCAACTCGACGTCGCCCGTAAACAACGATGAAGTCCGCACCTGGGGACTCCACCGCGTCGGTGAGGGTATCGAGTTCCGCCTCCCGGTCGTAGAAGGTCATACTCTGGGTAATGATTACTACGATAATGACTTAAACATTCGGTCAACCGGGCCCAACCGAGAGTTGCTCGGACTGCGAACAAAGTACCGAACCAAGCCTGGTGAAAGATCCAAGCGAAACAGGGCTGAAGAGACGGGAATACCGGCCGTCAGTTCAATCGCGCGGTTCCGACTGGTCACTCCTCAAATCCTGGACCGACAGTGAACGAATCTGGCGCGCAGGCTAGTTGGTTGTGTTGACACCACTGACAGTGCTCACCAGCAGTGTACCGACCGAACGAGAACTCAGCAGGATCATGCCCTCCCTTCACAGACTGCAGATAATCCTGATAGGCGTCCTCACGTCCAGCTGTAATAATGGCAATCCCCGTCATTCGTAAGTAAATGAATAACTACTCGGTCAGGAGAAAATCATAGGGGTAGACCGGGAGTCTATCGGTTACTCTGCGGTCTGAATTCTGGAGCGGCGTCCACAACAAACATGCCTGTGTCCGACGCGCATTATGTCTGGAGGTCTGTTTAGATGGGCACACTTGTCCTCGACATTGAAACTGCGAGCCCGTTCGAAGAGCCGCCCGACAACTCGAACGACACCCAGTACTTCGAATTCTTCGCTGTCAGCCTCGCGTACGCGGACGGCCTGGACGACACACCAGATACCGAAGTATTGTTCCGGCGCGGCGATTGGAACGACCAGTATACGATTGACCTCTACGACCGCCTCTTCGAGTGGTGTGAAGACCGCAGCGTAGATCGTCTCCTCACGTACAACGGTACCTGGTTCGACGGCACGCATTTGCTGAACTGGGCCCGCGACATCGACGATAGTGCCGACCGAGACTTCTTCCCACGCACAGAAACATTGTTCGAGAACCACGTTGATGTCGCGCTCGCGGCCGCCGACGAGTACGAAGCCGAGCTCTGGGACGACCAGCACATCCTTCCTGACTGGAAAGTCTACGACCTCGCTGGGATCGACAACAACAGCGTCTGGTACGACGACTATGACTTCCCCGACAACTACCTCTCTGGAATAGACGGGAAAGCTGTCCAAGGCAAGCACATCGGGCAAGTCCTCGGCGACAAATACGTGCAAAACGTCGAAGCCGACATCCAACATACCAGCGTCCACCGCGAACTCACACAACTCCTCAAAGACTACTGCATTAGCGATGTCGCGGACCTAATCAACCTTTACACCGCCCTCGGTGGTCTCAGCCTCGACGATACTTACCGCCGTACGGCCACCGATATCGCCTGAAGTTTATTCTTCCCGTTAGCCTAATATCAGGACAACTGGGTAGTTTTGAACTGAGGGTGATCTCAGTCCGATTTCTCACTCGGGTCGGGACCTGCTGAAATCCGATCAAGGAGTCTGTCTGCGGCCGTTGCTGCTGTAGCCGGTTCGAGTCCATGCTGACAGTACGTGTCAACCACTGTTGACCGGATCTGTTCGTCCGGTCGCGTCGGACGTGGATCAAGATAGTTCTCTTGCCGGAAGTACTCCCGGAGTTCCTCGATCTTATCCTGGCGGAAGTGGCTGACATCCGGCAGCGCATCAAGAATTTCCTTTGGATCCCCGTCGGCACTGTCAGCCAACTCGCTCACCTTGTCGATGAACGTATTACTAACGGCACCACTGGCTTCCAAGACATCGCGGTCAACCGCCTTCCCTCGTCCAACTGTGTACGCCTCAACGAACGATTCAAGTGCCGCACCGTGCCGGCGAACCTGCTCGTGGGCCGACTCCGATAAGAGGCCATCAACGGCACCGATCTCCAGTAACGACCGGAGATGCCCCCAGCGTTCGATACCTGCTGACCGCAGTCGGTACAATACTTCTGGATCCTCAGTCACGTACCAGAGCGATGCTGACGCCGCTCCTTGCCGTGGGTCGAACGTCGGTACATCCAGTCGCTTACGGTACGTCAAATGATCGTCGCCGTCCGGAGCTGGGACATTGATCGAACCGGCGGTCTCAACTGCCGGCGGCTCCGTGACGGGGTCGTGCCCGTCGCTCGCCGTCAACTGCTGGAGACTGTACTCAACGTCCGACTCTTCAAGCCGAGTCTCCCACCGTGCGCGTTCGTCGTGCCGGGCAGTGAAGTAGAATACTTGCCTCCCTGCCCGGGCCAAGTCAATCACGGTGTCAAGGACCGTTTCGGCTCGTTGGTCATCGAACGGTGCCAGCGTCTCGTCAAGCAACAACGGGGGTGCGGTCTCCTGCTCTCTGTGTTCGACGAAAGCGACTCGAACCGCGAGCAGGACCTGCACGCGCGTCCCACTCGACAAATCGTTCAGGTCAACGCGTCGCTGTTCTCCCGTATCGTATGCCCTGAACGTACCGTCATCGAGCCTGAGCTCAAACTGCCCGTCAGTAATCCGCCGCAAAAGATCATCCGCCCGCTGAAACACCGGCTCCTGGTTACTGGTAACCGTCTCCGCCTCGACAAACTCAAGGAGTGTATCCGTGACCGCGTCGGCCACGTCCGCTTCGAGCGCTTCCTCAAGACCCTGTAATGCTTCAACTCGCTCTTGAACAGCGTCAGCAATCTCCGTCGACGCCTTCGCATCCTCGATTTCCTTCTCCAGCGTCGTTTTTTCCTGTAACAGCTCGTCGTACCGGTTCGCAATCTCCCGTTTTTCGTCTAACTCATTTTCCAAGTCGTCCCTGTCTCGCTCTTCGATTTCTTCCTCGAAAGCATCGTGGCCACGAAGGTCTGAACGGCGATTCTCAAGTGTGGTCTCTGCAGTACCTTTCGCCTCAACGGCTGATTCGTACTCTGAATATTGCTCACACAGCGCTGCAAGCCGCTCCCGGTCGCCAGGCTCCAAGCCACGCTCGGTGAATAATACCTCTCGGTCGGCCCTGTACCGGTCGAGTTCCTCGTGGGCCGCAGCGACACTCCCGTCTACCTCTGCGAGCCGCTGCGTCGCATTCTCGTAGTCGCGTTTTCGCTGTTCAAGACTCTCAACAGCAGCCGTCGCATCGGCACTCGTTTCGACCGCGTAGGAGTACGCGTCGGTCACATAGGGCTCAATCGTCGTGCAGAACTGCTCCCGATACGTCTCGACTTGGTCGCTGGCTTCCTGTAGCGCCGCCTGTTTCCCAGCGACGGTTTCATCAGCAGCCTGCCAGCGCTCAACACGCTCAACTGTCACCGCCAGTTCAATGTCGTCGTCGATCTCAGTGTCGAACCGGTCCCGAAGGCGCTCACGCGCCGTCTCCAGTTCATCCCTGACGTCGTCGATATCGAACTGCGCACGGAGCTCATCTCGCTTCTGGGCCTCCTTCTCCTCCACTTCGACGACACGTAGTCGCTCACGAAGGTCAGCTACCCGGTCCCTGACCGCGTCAGGTTCCCACGAATCTGGCTCTGGAAGTCCAGTCTGCCGGAACGTCTCCGCATGGGTTGCTCTGGCAGTATTGCCAGTTCCAGTATCGTCACTCCTCGCGGAGAGAGCCGCGTAGCCAGCGAGGGCGAGCCCGAGAACCGTCAGCAGGCCCCCAGCCGGATTTACTGTCAGCGCGATCACGACGCCTGACAGCGCCGTCAACAGCCCTGCCGTGATGGCCGCTGCAACAGGACCTCGACTACTCGGCTCGTCAGTAGCTTGTTCTGGCGGGGCTGCAAGCCAGTTCTCAAGCGCATTCCGCCCGCTTTCGAGCGTTCCACGATCCGCTGATTCCTTCGACTCCCCAGCAAGCCACTCATCAATAGCAGCGTCGACCTGCCCCTTCCCCTCGACTTCCGCTACCTTCGAAACGAACGACCGAAGCTCGGCAAGATCATCCGTGTCGATCTCGTGGAGCGTCTCACCGTCAAGGTCCAGGGGAATCTTCTCCCGTATCTCACTGCGCTTGGTTTCTGCGTCAGCTACTTCACGCTGCAAGCGATCACGATTATCTTCAGCATCATCGAGTTCATCCTGGTACTCTCGAAGCGTCTGCAACACTTCCTCGGTAACGCCGTCCTCCGGGAGTTCAGTACCGGCCAGTTTGTCAGCGGCCTCACGGTATTTCACCGCAGCCTCCTGCTCAACGCGCTTCTGTTGCGCTATCTGCTCGTCAAGGTCGTCGAGTCGGTCCAGTTCATCCCCATCGAACGAAGCCAACTCATCCGGGAATGATGTTACTTCATCGACCCGCTGGTCATAGGCGTCCTGCGCCTTCCGATACTCGATCGCCGTCTCAAGCAGATCAACGCGCTCACTCGCATCGGCGGCGGCCGCGAGATCCTCTTCGAGTTGACTGAGACGGGCCCGTTCGGCTTCCAAATCCGGTGCGTTCCGCCGCAGTTCCTCGACCTGGTCGATGGTTGCCGCCGCCTCTTTCGTAGCACTAATTCCTCGTGTGGCGGGGCTGGCCCCGTCAGTCAGGTCGAACTCGTTACGGACTGCGTCGATATTGAATCCGCCAGTCGATTCGCGCTGAATGACGCTCGCAAACTCACCGTCGTCCGTTTCCTCTTGCAACATATCGTGCAACGATAATGCGTACCGACGACCACCATCCAGCGACGGCACCGGGATCGCGTCAGCGGGTTCACCATCACGAAAGTGCTCGCTGACGCTACCGTGCAGTTCGATCCGCCGCGACTCCCCATTGTAGGTCAGGTCAGTCCGAACAGTCGCAGAGGAGGGAGCCTCATCGGGCCACAACGACCAGCGGATCGCTTCCGCCAGCGTCGATTTACCAGCCGCATTCGCACCGTACACGACATTAACGCCCGGCGAAAACCCATCAAGCGAGAAACCAGCCGTCTCAAACCCTGGCGCACGGTCGAGAGTAACAGCGTTAATTGCGACCGGAGTCTCTCGGTCGCCTCCTGTGTCACTGTCGGTCTCGGGCTGATCAGCGTCAGACGGGACTGGCTCACTCATCAGCGGGCACCCCCTGCTGCTCAACGAAAGCGTCGACGAGTTGCCGAGCCTGTCGGCGGAGTACTTCCTTCGTTTCAGCTTCCGTCGGGCGAGTGTACGTCTCGTCGTGGCTCTTGAGCTCCCGATACGCGTTCGAGTCGTGGGTCTCGCGGACACTCGTGTGAGCGGCCTCTATGACATCCCGATACGGGTCCAACGGTTCGTCATCGTCGAGTGCACGCAGCAACCCGGCCAAGTACCCGACCGGATCATCATCACCAGCGCGATCGGCGAGATTGATCGACGGTTTCGTATCGACAGTCACGTCGAGAACACGCACTGCCGTCCCGCCCTCCGTGAGTTCGATCTGTTCAAGCTCTCCGCGTCGGCTGCGTAGATCAGTATGCGCGTCCGTTCGTCCCGAAACGGTCACTGTGACGGCAAGAAGCTCGGTCTCAGGGCCGCACTCCGTGGCTGTCTCACGTAACTGCTCGTGGGTAGCATCGACGATGTCGTGGAACCCCTGCTCAGGGTCCGTTGAGACGACGACCTCCTCGTACTGCAGTGTCGCTGACCTGAGCGGCTCTGTCTCTACTGTCCCGTCACTCTCAACCGAGACGAGCCACGCACCATGACCGTCGGTCTCACTCGGATCCAACGGTTGGAGCGACCCAGGATAGAGGACTGGCGGGTTCTCGTGACGGGTCCCCGGGACGTGGAGATGACCAAGAACCCACGCCGAGTGCCCACTCGTCGCCAAGTCGTCCACGGCAACCGGGGCGTACCGATCCTCCCCACTGACATCTGCGTGGACGACTCCAAGACGTGGAACGCCCTCATCGACCAAGTCGTACGTAGCCAACGGACTCTCGTGGTAGTACCGACCGGGGAACGACCACCCGTCCACGTGAAGGTTCGGTTCACCCTCGGCGTCGGTCAAGGCTGTTCGCTCCCAGGACCCATCCCGGCCAAGCAACTGGAGATTATCGATTGCCTCAGCTAAGTCCGGGAGCACATCGGCGTCGTGGTTGCCAGCGACAGCAATGAGAGGAATACCAGCCTCCGCAAGCGCGGTCGCTACGGACTCAACAGCACCAAACGCCTCCGCATACTTGTTTTCTTGATCAACAAGGTCACCCGCAACGACGACCGCATCCACTCCCCGAGAAACAGCAGACTCCGCGAGATTAGCCCAGATCGTCCGGGGAGAAAAATCGGCCGGATCGAATCTATCCGGGAGTCGGCTTGGACGACGCCCAATATGACTATCTGCTACACACAGAACCTCTACTGATGCCATCTAATAATCAAATCAGAAGAAATTAACATAAGCCCGGCGGTCGGAACGAGAGGTACTCAAGGTTCTTTAATCTCCGCGGGAGTTTTGAATCACTGATGGAAGAATGTACAGTGTACTGGAATGACCAAGTTCTTCAGAAGGAGCAGAAGGCTGATGCAGCAGGTGAAATAACACGCCCGAGCGTCTCCATCTCAAAGGACCAAACCGGATTCATATACGTTCTCGCTCGGCCTGCAGGCGCTGACCGAATTGTCGCGCTCACCCTTGACTCGAACCCTGAGCCAGGGGTCTATGAATTTCGGCCATTCTACAACGAGTTCGAGTTCACCGTCCGCCTCGAATATCAAGACGAACCGTATCCGGAACCCCGTATGCATATCCTCGATGTGACAACCCCACTCTCTGCGGTAGAGGTCGGTGATCAGATCGAAATTGGTCTTCGAAAGGACCAGATGAACTCTCCTGGAACTAAACCCCTCCAAGGACACGTAGCACAAATTATGGATTTTTCAGGACTGGTTCCGGATCTTCCTGCCTACTACCCCGACCCTGCCACAGTTCTATCCATCCTCGTCTCCCTCTCTGATGAAGCACCTTCTAACGATACAATCACCGCTTCGAAACTTATGGGACAAACGCGTTTGCCACCAATCGGTGAGTCATTTGGAACACTGGATGTCGTCGGGAGTAACCACCCATTGGATCTACAATGGGAAGGGAAAAGTGATACACCAGCACTCCAGGTCGAATTCGTTCGGGTCAATCCTGGACAGGAATCAGAACTAACAGTTGAGAACGAATCACTACCAGAGACTCAGTTCGATGACTTAGCCGACCATAGCCAGAACGAGCGGATATCAATACTCAGTACCTCACAAAGCGTCCTCAGTTGAGTCAGTCTGAGGTCTGATTTCTGTTGCGGAGTGCAGTGACCGACCGCG
>ENA-ORCS01000932-ORCS01000932.1-marine-metagenome-genome-assembly--contig:-NODE-932-length-15022-cov-6.071395_pt1 | contig 15022 bp, 16 predicted proteins | sample MGYA00237781_ERZ508513 | MGnify/ENA primary metagenome ERZ508513 (study PRJEB26184, sample SAMN06268793) | marine metagenome | isolation source: Eden Landing Ponds, San Francisco, CA, USA | place...
CACCCGAACAAGAACGACGCCGGCTACGTGATCCACCTCAACGCCTCGACCACCATCGGCCCCGACGAGGACGACAAGCGCGTGACCGGGACCGTGAAGGAGGCCGTACAGGCCGGCGCCGACGCCGTCTCGCTCCACCTCAACGTCGGCAGCCAGTACGAGCCCAAACAGATCGAGCAGCTGTCGGAGGTCACGAAACAGGCCCGCGAGTTCGGGATGCCCGTGCTCGCGATGACCTACGCCCGCGGTGAGGGCGTCGACAGCACCGACCCCGAATCGCTGGGCCACGCGGTCCGGCTGGGCGAGGAGCTCGGCGCGGATCTGGTGAAGACGGGCTACTCCGGCGACGCCGAGAGCTTCGAGCGCGTCGTCGAGTCGACGGAGCTCCCCGTCCTTATCGCCGGCGGGAGCAAGGGGACGAACCGGCAGACGGTGGAGATGGTCCGCGGCGCGATGGACGCTGGTGCTTCGGGCGTCTCGATGGGTCGGAGCATCTTCCAGCACGAACAGCCCGAGAAAATCGCCCGCGCGGTGTCGGCGGTGATCCACGACGACGCGACCGTCGACGCCGCACTCGACGCCGGTAGCTTCGAGGGCTGAACGGCCGACTGGGGCACAACCCCGACGACGGCGGCGATTGTGACAGAATTAAGGGGGGGCCGACGGTACTCAGGGGCATGGAGACGCTGCTTCTCAACAGCGAGGACGTTCACCACAACACGTCGATGGCGGAGCTGATCCCGGCCATCGAGGAGGCGTTCGCCGCCTACGAAAACGGCAACGCGAAGATGCCCGCGAAATCCTACATCGACCTGCCGCAGTACAGCGGCGACTTCCGGTCGATGCCCGCCTACCTCGACACGGGCGAGTGGGACGCGGCCGGGATCAAGTGGGTCAACGTCCACACCGACAACGAGGAGCAGTTCGACCTCCCGACGGTGATGGGGACGATGATCTACTCCGAGCCCGAGAACGCGTTCCCGCTGTCGATCATGGACGGCACCGAGCTCACGATGCAGCGCACCGGCGCCGCCGCCGCGGTCGCGACCGACCACCTCGCCGTCGAGGACGCCAGTTCGATGGGGATCGTCGGCGCGGGCGTCCAGGCGTACACGCAACTGGAGGCCATCGCGGAGATCCGAGACATCGAGGAGGTCGTCGTCTCGGACCTCGACGAGGCACGGGTCGAAGCGTTCGTCGAGGCGTTCGAGGACCGCTTCACGATCCGCTCGGGCACGCCCAGCGACGCCGGCCACTGCGACGTGGTCTCAACGGTGACGCCCGTTCGCAACCCCATCATCGGACCCGAGGACGTGGGCGAGCATACCCACATCAACGCGATGGGTGCCGACGCGGAGGGGAAACACGAGATCGAGGACGACGTGCTGCTGAACGCGAAGCTGGTGATCGACGACTACGCACAGACGACCCACTCCGGCGAGATCAACGTCCCGTGGGCCGAGGGCGTGCTCGGTGACGACGACCTCTACGGCGAGATCGGCGAGATCGTCGTCGGCGACAAGGCCGGCCGGACGGCCGAGGACGGCGTGACGGTGTTCGACTCGACCGGGCTGGCGATTCAGGACGTGGCTGCCGCCCACGTCGTCTACGAACACGCCAACGAGCGCGACAACGGGACGGCGTTCGACCTGCTCGGACTGGCCTGAATTTTTGAGCGACGGCTAGTAGTCGTCATTTTCACAGCCAAGATCGGATCCCCCAGATTAGTAGCCGTATCGCTTGTGGGCGTCGTCAATGTCGGTGATTTCCACGACACGAACCTCCTCCGTACCGTCGTCAACGATGACGTAGAAGGCCGTGTGGCTCCTCCCGATATAGAGGCGGTACATCTCCTCCCCATCAACGACGAGTTTCTCCTTGTCGCCTTTACCGCCACCGGGGTATGGATCTTCAGCCAGTTTCCGCAGGTTGTCTTTGATGATCCGAGCGCTCTTGTCGTCGAGTGACTGGATGTAGTCGCGGGCGTCGTCCGAAAGAAGAACGTTATAGCTCATCGAGCGACGTCAACTCCTCCGAGTCCTCTTCTCGGACCGTGCGGGCCCGTTCGGCGAGTTGGTGCCGCTCGTGTTCCTGAATCAGTTCGTCCAACAGCTCGTCGTAGGTCTGACCGGGTTTCTTGAGTTGATGAAGTCGTTCCCATCGTTCTTCGGTTACCGGAATTCGTTTGTCTGCGCTCATTGTGTTCACTTGTTTGTATCAGCGTTCGAAGGGTACCCAGACCTTCTTGTTCGGCGTCTTCTGCGCGGTTTTCTAGGGACACAGCTGTGCTGCGCAGCCTGTCGAAGGGTCGTCCACCGAAGCGGTTTCCGGATCCTCCTTCAGCCACCCTGTACTTCAGCACACGCCTCACAGTTACAGCGTTGTAAGTCCTTACAGAAATAGCTACCGGGGGTAGGCACCGTTTCGACGAACCGATGACGCCGATATTCGCCATAGAAACACCCCCATGGACCGAATAGCCACGTTCAAACAGCGAAAAGTGAGTACGAACGGGCCGACTACTCCAAGTGAATCGCCGGTCGGAACGGGATCGCGTTCCCCGCCCGATCAGCCGGGTCCACCACGTCTTCGTCGTCCTCGGCGTACACCTCGACCGCGGCGTCGAACTCGCGTTCGAGGAACGCCGCCGCGCTCTCGTAGGCGGCCTGCTCGTCCATCCCGAGCAGGTCCGCCAGTTCGTCGTCGTCGTAATCACGGGCGAACTCAACGGCGTCCTGTGCGACCTCGTTGACCTCGTTCCCGCGTTCGCGCAGGTCGGGGTCGCTCATCACCTCGCTCATCACCGCGCCCACATCGGCGCCGGCCTCCCGGACCGCCTCGAACACGGTGTGCTTCCAGTCGGCGGCGGCGTAGATCCGGATCGTCTCCGGGTCGGTGTCAGTCACGTCCGCGACCTCGTTGATGTCGTCGACCAGCGCCTGCACGCGCTCCTCCTGCAGTTCCAGATCCGGCGCGCGCAGGTCGTCGTCGACCTCCGGCCACGGCGCGTCCTCGGCCGGCGTCCCCGTCAGGTCCTCGTGGAGTTCGTTCGCGAGGAACGGCGTGAACGGCGCCAGCAGGCGCAGGCGTGTCTCGAGGGCGTGTCGCAGCGTCCAGCGCGCGCCCGGCCGGTCGAGGTCGGCGCGGCGACGGTACCACTTCAGGTGCTCGTCGAAGCCGTAGAACGCCGCCTGCGTGGCGGTCCGGGTCTCGGAGCGCTCCATCGCGTCGGTCGCGGTGTCGATCGTGGTCTGGAGCTTCGACAGCAGCCAGCGGTCCACGTCGGTGATCTGGTCGCGGTCGCCCTCGGGCCCCTCGATCAGCTCCTGCCCGCGGTTGTAGAACCGCCGCAGTTGGTCGTGGGTGCTCTCGACGGCGTCCTCCCGCCAGTCGTAGTCCTGCCACGGCTCGGACGCGTTCAGCAGGAAGAACCGCACCGTGTCGGCGCCGAACTCCGAGATCGCCTCGCCCGGGAGGACGACGTGGCCCTTCGAGGAGGACATCTTCTGGCCCTCCAGCAGGCCCATCCCCATCACGACGATCCCCTGGGGCCACTTCGGCTCGGGGAAGAACTCGGCGTGGTGGTAGAGGTAGAACGTCAGGTGGTTCGTGATCAGGTCGTTGCCCGAGAAGCGGTAGTCGACGGGGTACCAGTAGTCCCACTCATCGCCCAGTTCCAGCGCGCGCTCGTCGGGATCCTCGACGGCGTCCTCGCCGTAGAACATCGCGTCGAAGAAGTCCGGATCCAGCTCCTCGACGGGCACGTCCTGAATGTGCGGGGCGACCGTGTAGTAGGACATGTACAGCGTCGAGTCCGACAGCGGCTCGATCACGAACTCGTCGTCCCACGGGAGTCTGGTCCCCAGCCCGTAGTTCCGGATGCAGGGCCACTCCTCCAGCCAGCCGACGGTGTGTTCGTACTCGCCGCGGGTGTTCTCCGGGATCGCGTCGAGGTTCGCGATCGCCCGGCGGGTCTTCTCCATCCACTCCTCGTCGTTGTAGCGCAGGAACCACGTGTCCTGGTAGGCGACCTCGACGTCGCCGCCGCAGCGACAGACGACCTCCTCTGAGAACTCCTGCATCGTGTCGAACGCGTCGCCGGCGTGGTGCTCGCGGAAACGATCGCGCACGTCCTCGACGACCTCGCCCGCGAACTCGCCGTACTCGTCGTTCAGGATCCCGGAGTGGAACTCCGCGTTGTACAGGTCGTTCGTGGCCTCCTCCAGCGCGGGATCGTCGCTCGACTCGATGCCGTACTCCTCGACGGCGGAGGCTGCCGGGATCTCGCCGTACCCCTCGATCGTGAGGATCGGGATCGGCTCGATCCCGCGGACCGCCTCGGGGTCGATCCCGTACGCGGTTAGCTCGTCGGCGCGCTCCTTGAGCTCCTGCAGCGCGACGTAGTCGTCCGGCGAGTGGGCCGGGACGGACATCACGACGCCCGTCGCGTTGTCGGCGTCGACGAAGCCCGCGGGCAGGATCAGCACCTCGTCGCCCGTGACGGGGTTCTCGACGCTGGTGCCGACGATCTCGCGACCGTCGAACTCGGCCTCGATCTCGACCTCGCGGTCCTGCAGCCGGAACTTCTCGGCGGCGTCCGCGGAGATCACCCACGTCTCGCCGTCGACGGTCGCGCGGACGTACGCTCCCTCGGGGTCGACGTAGGCGTTCGTGACGCCGCGGACCGTCTCCGGGCGGAGGGTAGCCATCGGGAAGACGGCGTTCCCGTCGTCAGGAGAGTCTCCCTGGAACCGGATCAGCGTGTACTCCTGGAACTCCGCCTCCTCGCCCTCCAGCAGGTCGTGAGTGGTGACGGGCTGTTCCTCCTCGGTGCAGTAGTTCACCGGGTGCAGCCCCTTCTCCACCAGCCCCTTCTCCTTCAGGCGCTGATACTGCCACTCGATGAACTTCGAGTAACGCTCGTCGTTGGTGGTGAACTCCCGGCGCCAGTCGACCGAGAGGCCCAGGGACTTCATCCCCTTCTTGTAGTGCTCTTCGATGAAGTAGTTCGCATACCCCATCGGCGTCTCCAGATCGCTCAGGTCCGCTTCGGGGACGTTGTACGTGTCCTGCAGCACCGAGAGCTGCTCCTCCTCGCCTTTCTTCAGGCGCTCGACGGCGCCGATGATCGGCGTCCCGGTGACGTGCCACGCCATCGGGAACAGCACGTTGTCGCCCTGCTGGCGCCGGTAGCGCGCGTAGGCGTCCGGCACCGTGTACGTCCGGGCGTGGCCGATGTGCATCCCGCCGCTGGGGTAGGGGTAGGGAACCGTGACGAACGTCGCGTCCTCCCCCTCCTCCTCGGGGGCGGGATCGGCCTCGTACCGGCCGTTCTCCCGCCAGCGCTGCCGCCAGCGCTCCTCGATCGCCTGCGGGTCGTAGTCCATACCCGTTCCTCCCGTCCCCGCGTAAAAATACCCATCAGTTCTGACTGGCGCGGCCGGCAGCGAGCGGCCACGCACCGGCACCCGCGTCGATCGGCGTGTCGAGCGTTCACACGGGTGGTTCCCGACCGAAGCCCTTTTGCTCGGAACCGACCCCTTCACGGACACGAATGACCAACGCCGGCAGCACACACTCCACGGTTCGCGACGGCGCCCCCCTGCTGGCGTTCGGCCTCGGTCTCCTCTGTCTGCTCGCGATGGTGCCCGTCACGCTGGGCGCGCTCGCGGGGTATCTCACGCTGGGCGCCGCGGTCCCCGTGCTGGCGGTCGGGGCCGGTGTCGCCGTGCTCTCACTCGTGACGGCCTAAGCCGGCGAGTCCCAGCACCACCGCCGTCGTCACCGACAGCGTCACGCAGCCGTACAGCGGCAGCGACGGCGGGCCGTTGCCGAGGAGCCAGCCCGCCGCCGTCGTCGCGAGAAACGGGAACACGAGCAACACAGCGACCGCGGCGAGCCGGCGTCGGTGCGCGCGGCGGTTCCGAGACCAGTAGCCGTGTCGGAGCGCGGCGTCGCCGGCACCCGTGCCGACGATCGGCCCGATCACGACCGAGATCAGCAGCAGCGCCATCGAGCCGTTGCCGACGATCTCGCCCAGCCAGAGCCAGCGCACCAGCGCGGCGACGCCGGAGAGCGTCCGCCAGACGGCCGTCGCGCCCAGCAGGCCGGCGACGATTCGTTGTGTGGCTGGGACTGACACGCCCGCGGCTTGGGCGATCGCCCGCAAAACGGTATCGGTGAGCGCCTTACGACGTCTGGGCCTGGAGTGTCTGTTCCATCATCGCGACGAGCGTCGACGCGAAGCCGGAGCCGGCGCTCCAGTACGCCGTCTCGCGGCTGGTCCCGGGAAGTGCCTCCTCGCCCAGCACGCTGTGGAGCACGGTGTCGTCGTCGACCAGCAGCATCCGACCGGTGTGGTTAGCCTCCTCGTCGTGAATCTCCGGGGCGAGCACCGTCACGTCCGCGACGTCGGCGAACCGCTCCCGGACGCCGGCGTCGGTGCTGAGCACCGTCACGTCGACGCCCGCCGCCGCACGCTCCGTGAGCGCCTCACGGACGCCCTCGGTCAGCAGGTCGGTCGATTTGGCGCCGAACACGACCCGCACCTCGGCGTCCCGGACCAGTTGGGTGATCCGCTCGGTGACGGCCTCCCGGCCCCGGACCGTCCAGATGTCCTCGCGCTCCTCGCTCGGCCCCTCGCGGCGGCTGGCCGCCTCCCGGAGCCGGTCGGCGACCCGTTCGATGTCCTGCTCGAACCGCCGCGTCAGCAGCGACTCGGTCTCCTCGACGGTGACGGGCTGGAACTCGCGGGGGTTGGCGTGCTGGACGTTGACCAGCCCGCGGTTTTCGAGGGACTCGACCGCGCTGTACACCTGCGGCCGCGACACGTCGGCGACCTGACTCACCTCGCGGGCGGTCGCGGTGCCGAGTTCGTGGAGGGCGACGAGCACCTCGGCCTCGTTGGTGCCGAACCCCAGCCGCCCCATCGCGTCGAACGCCTCGTCGTCGCCGCTACGCATCGGTGCCTCGCCGCGGCGAACAGCCGGAGCCCGGTCGCAGAGCGATCCCGTCGTAGTGCATCTGTTCTGACGACGGTTACAGCGCTGTTGTAATATTCCTTCCGAAAGGTATAATGTCGCATCAGCAAGAGTAGTACATATGTTCGTGATTGGAAACGGAGCGACAGTCGAGACGGCGACGGGACAGGGTTCGCTGTGAGCCGGCGATCGCTCGGCGTCGCGGCGATGGTCGTGCTTTCCGTCGTCGCCGGCGTCGCGATCCCCGCTGCGGCGGCGAACACCGACGTCGCCATCGAGTCGGTGGATCTCTCGGTCGATCAGCCCGCCCCCGGCGAGTCGTTCACGCTGACGACGACGATCGCGAACCTCGAGTCGAGCAACGGCTCCGTCGAGGTGACCGACGTGTACGTCCGTGAGGCCGGCAGTAGCAGCGATCTGGCCCGGATCGAGGACGTTGGCTCGATCGGCCCGGGCGACACGCAGTCGATCCCGCTGACGATGTCGATCGACGAGCCCGGCGAGAAGAAGCTGGTCGTCAAAGCGGTCGTGCGTGACGCCGACGGCGACTACACGTCCGTGAGCTACCCGCTGTACGTCGACGTACAGGAGCCCGACGAGGCCGTGGTCTCCTTCGCGGGGCTGGACTCGGTCGCCGGCGAGGAGAGTCAGGTCGACGTGACCGTCTCCAACGGCGACGACGGCCCGCTCTCGAACGTCCGACTGGAGCTGACCGGGGCGGCCGACGTGGAGAACCCCGAGCGCGTCTCGGCGTCGATCCAGCCCGGGACCCAGACGACCCACACGTTCGCCGCGACGTTCGACGAGGCCGGAAACCGGCCGCTGACCGCGACGCTGACGTACAAGACCGACGAGGGCGTCACGCGGACGGTGACGCGTAACGTCACCGCCGACGTGGAGCCCGCGAACCTCGACCCGCAGTTGACGGCCAAGGCGACGACCGCGAACGGCTCGTCCGTCGTGCGGGCGACGCTGTCGGAGTTCGGCAACGTCGAGCTCCGCGACGTACAGCTCCGGGCGGTGGTCGACGGCGAGACCGTCACCAGAACGCGGCTCGCGGACGTTCCTGCGGGTGAGAGCCGGATCGCCACGCTCGACGGGGACGCGATCCCGCCGGGTGAGGTGACGGTGATCGCCGAGTACACCGCCGCCGGGGAGACGGCGACCAGCGAGACGACGCTGTCGTACACCCCGGCACCGAACACCGGCGTGACTGTTACGGGCGTCGACGCGAGTCGGAGCGGCGGCGTCGTGACGATCAGCGGCGACGCGGCGAACGTCGGCAGCCTCGACGCGACGTCGGTCGTGATGAGCGTCGTCGCGGCCGACGGCGTGACGCCGGTGAACCCCAACAAGGAGTACTTCGTCGGCACGGTGGATTCGAGCGAGTTCGCGACGTTCCAGCTCACCGCCAACGTCTCGGCGTCGGTGACGGCGGTGCCGGTCCGGATCGAGTACACCGTCGACGGCGAACGGCTCTCGCGAGTGGTCGAGCTGGACGTGAGCGACGTCGCGCCGCCGGCCGGCGGACAGGGCGGCGGCGACTCGGGGTCGTCGCTGCTGCTCGGCGCGCTTGTCGTGCTCCTCGCCGTCGCGCTCGGGGTCGCGCTCACGATCGCCTACCGCCGATACAGGGGCTGATGCACGTCATCGAACTCGCCGACGTGGTAAAGCGCTACCAGAGCGGCGAGGAGACCATCGAGGCGCTGAAAGGCGTCGACTTCCACGCCGACCGCGGCGAGATGGTGACGATCATCGGCCCCTCGGGCTCGGGGAAGTCGACGATGCTCAACATGATCGGGCTGCTCGACACGCCCACCGAGGGGAGCGTGAAGCTCGAAGGCCGCGACGTGACGAACTTCACCGAGGACGAGCTCACCGAGGAGCGGCGCAACGGGATCGGTTTCGTGTTTCAGGACTTCCACCTGTTGCCGATGCTGACCGCTGTCGAGAACGTCGAACTGCCGTCGATGTGGGACACCGGCGTCGACCGCCACGACCGCGCGGTCGAGCTGTTGAAGCGCGTCGGCCTCGGCGAGCGACTGGAGCACACGCCGAGACAGCTCTCGGGCGGGCAGCAGCAGCGCGTCGCGATCGCGCGGGCGCTGGTGAACGAGCCCGACGTCGTGCTGGCCGACGAGCCGACGGGGAACCTCGATCAGGACACCGGCCGGACGATCCTCGACGAGCTGACCCGGCTGAAGGAGGAGGAGAACATCGCGATCGTCGCCGTGACCCACGACGATCAGCTGGTCGAGTACGCGGATCGGATGGTGAACCTCGTCGACGGGGTGATCCAAGAGTGAGCGTCGAAGCGTGGCTCTGGCGGTTCCCCAGCGCGTTGATGGCGTGGCGCAACCTCGGTCGGAACCGCGCGCGGACGGCGCTTGCGGCGCTGGGGATCGTGATCGGCGTGGTCGCGATCGCGTCGCTGGGGATGGCCGGCGCCTCGATCCAGTACAGCACGAATCAGGAGCTCGGCGGACTCGCGAACCAAGTGACGGTGACTGCCGGCGAGGACAACCCCGAGCCCGCGCTCACGGAGTCACAGGTCCGGAACATCGAGCGGCTGGTCGCCGACGCCGACGTGATTGCCCAGAAGACCGGAACGACGACGATCGACGCCGACGGCGATCCCCAGCGCGTGAGCGTCACGGGGCTCACACAGGCCAGCGCGCTGTACGACGCACAGGCGGGTGAGGTGCCCGACCGCCTGCGCTCGGGCGCGCTGGTGAGCAACAGCGTCGCCGACGAGTTCGGCCTCGAACTCGGCGACCCGATCGAGTACGACGGGCAGCTCTATCGCATCCGCGGCATTCTCGAACCCCAACAGGGGTTCGGCGGCGGCGCGTCGGTCGTGCTGCCGGTCTCGGCGATGACGGACCGGGAGTACTACTCGACGGTCACGATCGTCGCCGCGGACGGCGCGGCCGCGGAGTCGGTCGCCGACCGCGTCGAGCGGGGGATGAACGGTCGCGAGGAGATCGTGAGCGTCACGACGCTCGCGGCCGTTCAGGAGAGCATCGACTCGCTGACGAACACGCTCAACCTCGCGCTGATCGGGATCGGCTCGATCTCGCTGGTCGTCGCGGCGGTCAGCATCCTCAACGTGATGCTGATGAGCACGATCGAGCGCCGGGGCGAGATCGGCGTGCTGCGGGCGGTCGGGATCCGCCGGGGCGAGGTGTTGCGGATGATCCTGACCGAGGCAGGGCTGCTGGGGGTGATCGGCGGCGCAGTCGGCGCCGTGGTGGCGCTGGGCGTCGGGCTGCTGCTGAATCAGGTGCTGTTCGGCGATCCGACACTCGTGTTCGAGTGGGCGAGCATGCAGTACCTCGTCTTCGGCTTCGTGTTCGCCGTCGTCGCGAGCCTGCTCAGCGGGCTGTACCCGGCGTGGAAGGCGGCCAACGAGCGGCCCGTGGAGACGCTCCGGGGCTGAGACCGGGAGCTTCTTCGGGCCGAGCGACCCAGTGACGGTATGGAGATCGCCGGGAAATCGCTCCGTCGACGGGTCGTGACCGCGGTGGTGGTGTTCGTCGCGCTGGTGGTGTACGACTACGCCACAGGCTCGGCAGTGAGTTGGGCGATCAACGCGATCGTGCCGGTGCTGTTCTTCGCGGTCTCGATCGCGACTGATGCGGCGCTGCAGCGGTGGCTGGACGGCGGGGAGTAGGTGAATCGGGGTTTTCGTTGTTTCCGGCTTTGGTACGTTCTCGGCGAACAGGACCGCGGAGTTCGCTGTTTCGACCGCGGAGTTCGCTGCTTCCGCCACGAACAGGACCGCGAAGTTCGCTATCTCGACCGCAAACACGACCGCGGAGTGAGCTAGGCCACTTGCGACCGCAACCGCACCGCACAGCCCTCACACCTCCCCATCCGACTCCTTCCCTCACATCCGTTCGGTCAGTCGTCCCTCGCGCGCTCGTTCGCGCAGGGACGCGCTCACGTCGCGCGCCGACCGCCACGGCGGTGCGGTCGCGGTGGACGCCTCGCCGGCGCCGACGGTCGGCGTCACCAGAACGCTTCGCGTTCTGGTTGGCAGACGAGAGCTTCGCTCTCGTCGACGCCGGCGGGGGGAGGGGTGGGGAATCGGTGCTGCGCCGGGCCTTGTGCCCGGCGCACTGTGGTCGCAAGTAGTCTACGAACGAGATGCTGTTGCTGGTGCGGATACTGTCTCAGTTGCCAACGATCGAGACACTGCTACTACCAGGGAAACGAGCGCAAAATACCGCGTCGCGGACCGATAGAACCCCGACCACGAAAACAGCAAAAACGAAGAGGAACCGATCTAGCTCACTTCGATGTCGATCCCGTCGTCGCCGCCAGCCTTGGGCAGTTCGACCGTCAGCACGCCGTTCTCGTAGCTCGCCGACGCCTCGTGCTCGTCGACGGCCGTCGGGAGCGTCACAGTCCGGCTGACCGACTGCCGGGTGCGCTCGCGACGGTAGTACTGGGCGTCGTCGTCGGTCTCGGACTCGCTCCCGCGTTCCGCCGAGATGGTGAGCTGGCGGTCGCTGACCGACACGTCGATGTCGTCGGGCTCGTAGCCCGGCACGTCCGCGACGACGACGATCTCGTCGTCGGCGTCGGCCACGTCAACGTGGATCCCGCCGCCGACGGCGCCCTCGAACTCCCCGGTCAGGTCGGCGAACCCGGAGTTCAGCTGCTCGAACAGTTCCTCGATCTCGTCGAACGGGTCTCGGCGGCCACTCATACCCGAAAATTGGGTCCACGGAGGGTTAAGGGTTGCCGCCGGTCCACCGACCCCGATTCGGTCGCCCGGTTTTCGCAGCTACCCGACGACGTGAGTCGTGTCGTAGGAGCCGAGCCGTTTGACCCAGCCGTCCGCACAGACCGCCTCGATCTCCGCCAGCGCCTCCTGCGTGCGGGCCTCGTACAGCCCTGCCTCGATGTCGACGTGGAAGCAGTAGTCACCCAGCCGGCGGCCGCTGGGCCGGGACTCGATCCGGGTGAGGTTGATGTCCCGATCGGCGAACGACTCCAGCAGTTCGAGCAGCAGTCCGGGATAGTTCGCGCCCGGGTAGGCCACGATGCTGGTCTTCCCGCCCGCCTCCGAGCGCTCGCTCTCGGGCGCGACGACGAGGAAGCGGGTGGCGTTGGAGTCGTGATCCTGGATGTTCTCGGCGATGCGCTGGAGCGTGTCGTCACTGTCCTCGTCGGCTCCCTGTGCCGACGAGCCCGCGTTCGCGGGGTGGCCGATCGCCGCCACGCTCGGGTCGTCGCGAGCGCGCTCGACCCCGCGGGCGGTCGACGCCACCGCCTCCTGACTCACGTCGGGGTACTGTTCGGCGAGGTACTCCCGGCACTGTGCCAGCGCCTGCGGGTGGGATGCGACGGTCGAGAACTCCGGGCCCTGTGCGAGGAGGGCGTGCCGGATCGGGGAGACGACCTCCTGCACGACGCTCACCTCGCGGTCGGCCAGCGCGTCGAGGCTCTCGTCAACGGAGCCCTCGATGCTGTTCTCGACGGGGACGACGCCGCGGTCGAACTCGCCGTCCGCGACGGCCGCGACGATCTCCGTCACCGACTCGCGGAAGCTGACGCCGTCGTCGGCGATCGATCCCGCCGCGCGATGGGAGTACGTCCCCGCCGGACCCAGCGTGACGACTTGCATGCCCCGGGGTTCGCGAGGGGCGGAGAAAAGCGCGTCGCCGGCCGCGGCACTACAGGCCGACGATGTCGTCCAGTTCCACGTCGTCGGTTCGCCCGCCACAGACCGCACACTCCTCGACGTGTGACGGGGCGCTGCCACCCGCCATGTGGAGGTTACCACACTCGGTACATACTTCGAAGTCAGCGTCGAGCATACGCGTGGCAGTACTGGCGTGTCCTAAGAGAACTTTGTGGCGGCTGAGAGGGGTGTCCGGGGCTGCCGCGGTGTCGCACCACCACGGTTCTCCATCACCGCGGTGTCGCTCTCGTCGCCGTCGCTTTGAACGACGCCACGACCGCCCGCCCGACCTCGATTTCCAGCCGCTGCCGGCTCTCCTCAGTCACTAGCGCCACGAGCGGCGCGTCGGCGCCCACGTCGACCGAGATCCGGCAAAGCGACTCCCCGCGGTCGACCGCGACGATCTCGCCCGAGAAGCGGTTGCGCGCGCTGGTCGCGTCGCCGGTCGGCGTGTCCGCGGGGTCGTGCAGCGTCACGGCGTCGGCCCGCAACACCACCTCGACCGACTCGGCCTCGGGCGGGACGAGCGCCCGGACCGTCCCGGCAGGGGTCTCGACGGTGCCGAGTTCGCCGTCGCGCTCGGTCACCTCGCCGGCGAGGACCGTCTCCGTGGTCTCCGCGATCGCGCTGTAGCCGGCGCGCAGGCGGTCGAACGCGGCCAACAGCTCGTAGGCGCGGTCGGTGAGGGCGCTGCCGCCGCCGCCGCTGCCGCCGCGCTGGCGCTCGACCAGCGAGCCGAACGCGCCCTCCAGCTCCGTGAGCCGATCGTGGGCCCGCGAGTACGACCGCCCGAGCGCGGACGCGGCGGCGTTGAGCGACCCCGCTTCGTCGACGGCCCGGAGCAGCTCGGCGTCGCGCTCGGCGAAGGCAACGTCGTCGGCCCGGAGTGTGGCGTCGAACCCTGCGTCCATACCCACACTCGGGTCCGCTGGGGCAAAACGGTTCCCACAGCGGGAAGGGCCCGGGACGATGGGTGTGCGTGATCCGGCTGCAGATGGCGCCTCGGGGTCGTGGTGGCCGTCAGCAAAAAACGTTCGTCGGTACAGGTCGTGGTACCACGACCCTCGGAAGGGTTATCCCGTGACGGGGCATACGTTTGTTTGCAATGGCAAACGGTAAGGTTGATTTCTTCAACGACACGGGCGGCTACGGTTTCATTTCGACTGACGACGGCGACCTTGACGACGACGAGGACGTGTTCTTCCACATGGAGGACGTCGGTGGGCCGGACCTCGAAGAGGGCCAGGAAGTCGAGTTCGACATCGAGTCTTCCCCGAAGGGACCGCGCGCGACGAACCTCGTCCGCAACTAAGACACTCGTCGGTCGCTGACGCGACAGACGACCTGCAGTTTTCGGGAAGCTACGTCCCCCAGCCCGGGCTCTCGGCTCGTGGTTCGGACCGAGTAGTTACCAGTTCACTGCGGTTGGTTTTTCTAGTAGTGACACCGTCTGTCCCGTATGAGTATCACGGAGGCAGTCGGGGACGCGCTCGCGGGGCGGCCGTACCAGCTCGTCGGGCTCGTGTTCGGCGCGGCGGCAGTCGCGCACTTCGCGCTGTGGGCGCAGTCGCCCGAGCAGTCGTTCGACGCGGCGGTCGCGACCGGGGACGTGAGCACGGCCGTCCCCGAGGCCGTGGCGTACGCGCAGGGCCACCCGGCGTACCTGCTGGCGTTCCTCGCCGGCGCGGTGCTGCTCGTGCGGCGGCCCTGAGGCGTCCCGGAACGCTCTACTTGCTCGCGGGAGACGGACGGGTGTGTACCGGAGTGGCCACTACGGCGTCGCGTTGCTCGCGTACGCGCCGGTGCTGTACGCGCTGTCCTCGGCCGGCCGCGTCGCCGCGGCCGCCACCGGCCTGGGCATCGTGCTCGCGCTGACGCCGCTGCCCGACGCGGACCACGACGTGCCGGTAATCGACCACCGCGGCGTCACGCACACGCTGCTGTTCGCCGTCGTCGTCGGTGTGGCCGTCGGGGGCGCCGCGTGGCTCGTCGCAGGGCCGTCGGGGCTCTCGCTCGTGCCCGACCGAGCAGTCGAACTCGCGGCGGGCGCGGGCGGCGCGGCGGCGCTCGCAGTCCTCGCGCACCTGCTGGCGGACGCGCTCACGCCGATGGGCGTCGCCGCGCTGTGGCCGCTGTCGAGCGAGCGGTACTCGCTCGGGCTGACCCCCGCTGACAGCACGGGCTGGAACGCCGGGCTGTTCGCCCTCGGCGTGTTCGCGACGGCCGTCGCCGCGATGCTCGCCAGTCCCCTCTCCCAGTTTACATAATCGAATTTTTGCGAGCGTTTATCCGGAGCGTCCGAGTATACCCGGGCATGAGCGGCTCCGACACCCCACTCGACGGCGCCCCC
>ENA-ORCS01000933-ORCS01000933.1-marine-metagenome-genome-assembly--contig:-NODE-933-length-15014-cov-3.711723_pt1 | contig 15014 bp, 13 predicted proteins | sample MGYA00237781_ERZ508513 | MGnify/ENA primary metagenome ERZ508513 (study PRJEB26184, sample SAMN06268793) | marine metagenome | isolation source: Eden Landing Ponds, San Francisco, CA, USA | place...
TCTCGCTCGTCACGATCACCGTCGAGGAGTCCAAGTGGCTCTCCGAACTCGATCCCCGCGCCGAATCGCGCTTTCGCAGCGCCGAGCCGGTCCACCTGGAAGCCTACGACTTTGGTGAACTCGTCGACATCCTCGACAGTCGCGTCGCTCACGGCATGATCGCCTCGCGGGTTGCGGACGCTGCAGTCAGACACATCGCGAATCTCGCCGCCGGCGACGCCCGCCACGGGATTGCGCTGCTCCGGCGCGCGGCTCGCCACGTCGAAGAGTCCGATCGGAAGCGGCTGACCACCGAGGTCGTCGACACGATCGTCGACGAGGCCGAGGCCGACATGCGCGAGCGTCGCGTGCGCTCGTTGGGCACCCACCAGCGCATCCTCTACGAGATCATCGCGAACGCCGGCGAGATCGCCTCGAGCGAGTTGCACGAGCAGTACGAACAGGAAGCCCAGAACCCGAAAGCGACCAGTACCCGTCGGAAGGACCTCGCGAGCCTCCAGCGCTACGACCTGATCGTCAAGAAGGGAAATGGGCGCGGGACCACATACCAATTGGGCTCTTTTTGAACACAATGAGATAGATATTTATCACTCAAGGGGCGTTTTCAAAAGACGAGTTTCAATCCCGTCGCGGGTTTTCTCCCTGCTTCGACGCGCCCGTCAGTGCACTCGTTGAGGAGTGCAAGATCGTTTCAATCCCGTGCTGGGTTTTCTCCCTTCTGCGACCGATTTCGTAAATCGTGACGCTCGCCGTGTCGTTCGTGTTTCAATCCCGTGCTGGGTTTTCTCCCTTCTGCGACGATCTGGTCCTGATAGTCGTCCTGCTGGACGTCAGTGTTTCAATCCCGTGCTGGGTTTTCTCCCTTCTGCGACGCGCGACGCGCACGATCTCGTCAGTTCGCAGGCCAGTTTCAATCCCGTGCTGGGTTTTCTCCCTTCTGCGACGCCACTGTCACCATCCTCACTGTCCCACGACCCCAAAGTTTCAATCCCGTGCTGGGTTTTCTCCCTTCTGCGACACCAGTATGATGTCGACGACCCGGAAGATAACCCCGTTTCAATCCCGTGCTGGGTTTTCTCCCTTCTGCGACCCGGCAGTTGACAGCCGTACGCCTTGGTGTGGTCAAGTTTCAATCCCGTGCTGGGTTTTCTCCCTTCTGCGACGACGTGGCCGACCTTGTCAGCGACGATCGCGATAGTGTTTCAATCCCGTGCTGGGTTTTCTCCCTTCTGCGACCTACCTAAACGCTCGACTCGCCGGAGAGGAGCCGTAGTTTCAATCCCGTGCTGGGTTTTCTCCCTTCTGCGACGACCGGGCGTGCTCCGGTCGGGCTCGCCACTGACGTCGTTTCAATCCCGTGCTGGGTTTTCTCCCTTCTGCGACCCTTGTTGGTGCAAACTACTAAGTGCTTGGGGCTGATGTTTCAATCCCGTGCTGGGTTTTCTCCCTTCTGCGACGACAGTGACCCGCGGCAAACTATTGGGATTGGCCCCGTTTCAATCCCGTGCTGGGTTTTCTCCCTTCTGCGACCCGGCGGATCGCTGCCGGCAGTAATCGAGACTTGCGTTTCAATCCCGTGCTGGGTTTTCTCCCTTCTGCGACAGGGGGTTGAAATACTGGTAGCAGCCGTATAACTGTTTCTGGAGACGCCAACTTGGGGCAATACTTCGTCGACAGGGGCTATACAGAGACTTCAAAAAGGTCCACGAAGAGAGTCGTGTCAGGCCTGTAGCGACCAGGCCTTCGACAGCAGTTCTCCCGAGAACGAAATTCGGACTCGTTTGGCTTTCTCACTTGTGTCGGATTCGACAACCCCCGCGTCTTCGAGATCGCTGATATGCCGAATGACGGTACTTTTCGATTGTGCTGTCTCCTCAGCAATCGACGTGAGCGTCCGCCACTCGTCGCCGCTAACGACCGCATCAAAAGTCTCGTGTGTTCGCCCGGGCACTCGCGTTGTCAGATCCGGCAGTGATAGCGGTCGGACATCCTGATCTATATCGCTGAAGAATAGCGCCTGATCGACACGATGCGAAAATACGAGTGATGCGATCGTCAACGGGAGCAGAATATCCCGTGCACCCCCGCCGAGTGAGACGATTGTCTCGGACTCGTCTGGGACCGACTCCAGTATAGCACAACAGTCTCGAATCGTCGCTTCGAAATCTTCTGTTGAGACTCTCTTAATGGTGTGATCCGCAGCCGCTTCAATCTCCTGCAGTAACGACTCGACGTCTGCAATCGCACGATTCGCACGTTCGGTATCTGATTCCTCATTCGGACGAAGCATCACCACCGTATCGTCCGCACTGAGGCCAGTCGTGACGACTGGACGGGTCACCCGCCGCGTGTCATAGCCGATGGGTGAAATGTAGGTTCGCATACGTTGCATCTGCACGGCTTGGAGTATATGTGTGTCGCTGTACTGAAGTGAAGTCACCTACTGAAAGATGCGCCGATATGCATACATCTGTTATTTTCCAAATAAGTTTTAAGTGCCCATCGTTTGAATGACAGGGTATGGCACTTACCGACGGGCTGGACGAGGAAGCCAGTCCGAGGGTGCGACAGGTCACCGCGACAGTGACTCCTAATTCGCGGTTTCCCGTCCCACAATCTGACGGGTACTCCGTCTACTCAGCGATGTTGTCGATCCTCTCGGATGTCGACGAGGACGTTGGCTCGAGTGTGCACGATTCCGAGTTGGGAAGTCTTCACTGCAGCGGGTTGCAGGGTCGTTTCGCTGAGAGCGAGCGACCGCATCACAAGACGCTACTCCCTGGCGAGACCTACGATCTATCGCTCGGGATCGTCCACCCCGACGATGAGGCCGTCTTCCAAGCGCTCGTGAACGCGCTCGTCCTCGAAGGCAAGGCGATCGAGTTGAGTCATGGGTCTCTGACCGTCGAGCGTTTCGAGAGCAAGAACGCGACCCACGAGGAGTTGCTCGAACAGGCGGGTGAATTCGACGACCCGACAATCAGAATAGAGTTCGAGACAGCGACCTGTATCGAAGAAAACGGCGAAGTGACGACAATGTTCCCACATCGGTGGGCAGTGTTCAACTCGTTACAGGGGAAATGGGAGAGTTCGTGTCCCGATGATCTGGAACTGGACCTGTCCAAAGAGGATATCAGGGCGCACGTGATTGAGAAGCCCGACCCGGGACAGCGGGGCGGGTACTGCCTCGATACGCACAGCGTGCTCGTGAATCGTGTCGAGAACGACGAGGGGGAAAACCGGAATCTCTTCACACAGGGCTTCACTGGCACGTGCGCCTACGAGTTCAAGAGTGCTAACGAGAGCTTCGAGAATGCGGTTACGGCTTTAGCGTTATTCGGAGAGTACTCGGGTATAGGGAGTGCTGTGGCTCGGGGGTGTGGGAGTGTGGAGGTAGAACTTGATTCATGAAACAACGGACAAAACACTCGATAGAAGCGGCTCAAGACGCCCACAGCTGGCTAGTCAGTAGCGATCTCTATTCGAACATCGTTACGACCGCAGGCGAATACGATTCGAAGATCGAACCAGAGGAAAACGCCTCGCTCGCGGCACATATCTTGAACGCCGTCACGGTCGCGGTGAACTCCTTCGTCTACGAGGCGTTCTCTCCAGGAGACGACATCCAGGACTACGAGGAGGAGATACGAGTCCTGGCGTCTGCTACAGCGCTTCACGACACGAATAAGTACGTACGTGAAGCGTACGGCTTCGAGGCCGACGACAACACTGATGCGGCCTTTGAAGTCTATTTCGGCGATCACGACGAGATCGACATCGCTGGAGACGACTTCGGGATTGAGCAGTTCCTCGGAGAGGGATATCGAGACGATCTTCTCTACCTAGTCCAGCGGTGTGAAATCGGGGAGGATAGTCGTGAAACCCGACGGATAAATACCGATTTCCGCGGTCTAGAACGGTACGTCCGGATCGGTGATCAAGTCGCATCGATCGCTCAGCGGGATGGCGTTGACGCAGTCCACCGAAAACTCGTTGAAAAATTCGACGAGCAAACCGCCCATCTCTTGTCGTTCGATGCACTCGAACAACCGGTCCTGAACGACCTGCTCGTGGGATCGGTTAAGGAAGCCCTCAGTGGAGAGGACGATGGTGAAGTAGTCGGTATCCCCATCGGGAGTACGACCGATACTGTGGTCTACCTTGGGGATGAGATCGATCGAGATGCTCTCAAGAATCGTGTCAAGGGAACCGTCCCGAGCAAAGTCAACGATGAATTTGATTTTTCGTGCAAGCTAAGCTGGAACTCGTTCGATTACGATATCCTCGCCGAAGTCGGTATTCCTCTGGACGAAAAAGAGGCTATCATCGCCGACGCGTTCCGTGACCTGCTTCACGACGGGACAGCAGGCGTCGAGGGTTTTGAACATATTCCTGACGAGTTCGATCAGTACTTCCCGATCCTCGCGAAGGCGATCTATCTGGACGGCCAGTCGGAATTCGATGACAAATCAGTTCAAGAGGCATACGACGATATCCGCGAGGAACAGGGTGCACAGAAGGCCAAAATTCACTTTATCGCTCACCTGATTCGAGAGTTTGACCAATTCCGAGAATTTTTGCACGATCTCGACGAGGAACTAGAATCGGGGCTTCACAAGGAACTCGAACCGGAGAGTGACGCGATCGGTACCGCAATCGATCGGTTCTTCGGCGAAACCGCCGTTCGAACGCTCGGATCGAAAGCAGAGATGTGTTTCCTCTGTGGCGAACAGACGGAGACCAACTATCAGAAAGGGCTGAGTGCAATCTACCGGACCCAGGAGTACTCACGCCGTGTCGAACCGCACGCGAAATATAAGTCGATCTGTGAGGTATGCAATCTCGAATACGCACTCCTCGCTGATATCTGTGAACGAAGTGGAGTCAGTACGAACAATGATCTCGAGGTGGCGTATTTCTACTTTGACGACTTTCTTGGAGATGTCCGTCTTCGAGGCCGTCGATCCGGGAGTATCGTGCAAGACGATACGATTGACATTGACGATCCGGAGATCACGAGGAGTCTGATCAGCCCCCAGTACTTCATCCAGCCGTTCTACATTATCGACGAAAATCACCGGATGTCGGTTGTCCGCCAGATTATGCGGACAGCCAGGGACTCTGGGATGAAGGTGGTCATCGGACGCCCGTTCACGCGCTTTCAGAGCGCGGACGAGGTTTTCACGGACGAGGAGGCCACCCGACCACAAGAACTGCTGGGACTTGACGAAGCGCGGCGATTTGGACCGCTACCGGACTTCATCGATCGAACGGACGACTCGCATCTCCGACGAGCACTCGCGTTGTTCAAGATTATGAGTATGGTCGGGCAGGATGCGAATATGTCGAATCCGTATATTCACCTCGACAGAGACAACTTCCACAGCATCGCGAACTACGTGGTGGTCAACCACGACAATGCAACCGGTCTGTCCGATCTCAGATCGTACTTCAAGACGTATCATAAGGAGGAACTCATGAATATGCAAACAGTCGCCGAGCGAGGGATCGACCTCTTTGGCGAGCAATACGACAGTAAGTACAAGAAAACGAAGGTCTTCCGTGAGGCGCTGGACGCGTTCCTTAGCGGGATGCACCAGAATATGGGCGACGAGGAGTTGCTCGAATACGTCGCGAGTCAGGTGTATGCCGCTGCGGATCGGGAAGATTACGCCGGGCACGTAGAGGCTGAAGACGCGAAGGCATTCGTCGAAGCGCTCCGATCGTATCTGGTCGAGAACGACCTAGACGATCTGAAGAAACTATCCGACTGGGAAGACGCGCTAGTGAACTCGTACTACTACGCGTACGACCAACTGCTGTACGACTAACAATGACACTCGAAACCCCCGACAAAGGCCTCGTTGAATCGTTCGATATCTACCGTAAGCGCAAGCCCTCAGTGACGCTCGTCGTTCGACGCGAGATCCTCGAACCGACGCTGTTCCGCAACTCCAACCACGATCGCGCGGAAACCCAGGAGTTCGGTGACAAACTCCATGCTCAGGTGAACGGAGAGAAGTTCACCAGCAAGGAGCGCCTCACTGGGCTCGATTTACTCCGGCGCTTAGGTGGCGATCTCGTCCACGACGCGTACGCGTACAACGAGCCGACCAATCTGGAGGAATCTCTCAATGTGGATACGGTGACATACGGTCTCGCAGGAACTGGGGATCAAGACTTTGCCGTCAAATCTCGCGTCGTGGAGGGGTACACCTACACGACAGAAGAGTACGACCTGATGAATAAGGAGACCCGGAACGCAGTCCACGAGTCCGGGACAATGCGAAACGAAGAGGGAGAGCAGTCCGAAGCGCTGTTCGATTTCGTCAAAGTCCAGCCTGGTAATGACCTCGTTCACTTCATTACTCTCGAGGCCGCAACCCCCGAAATGCTACTCTACACTATGCATAACGTACTGAACACGGGGAAGTACGGAGCCCGAGAAACCCGGACCGGGCGAAACGTCCGGAACGAAATTCTCGGCGTTGTCCTCGGCGATCACGATACCTCGCTGTCGACAGGCGAACTCCTGATGGAATACCACAATTCCAGCGACGATATGTCTGAAAGCATCGGAGCATACGTTAGTGAGGTTCGGCGGTCAGACTGGGACGTCTACGGCGATATCGACGGGGCCGACCCAACTCCGTCGTGGTTCGATCGTATGGTAGCCGTGGCCGGACGGGAAACTGACGACGCCGACGAGGTCCTTCGAGAGGAATTCGAGTCGCTGACCGCAGCTGCTCGTGACACCTTCGGCGTCGACAATGATTGAACGGACCTACGAGGCAACGCTGTACGCGCCGCTCTTCAACTCCAGCTCGGAAGGGCGGTCAATACGGACTCAGCCAACACTCTCGGCAACCGCGCTTATGCACGCCCTCGGGTATCGGTACTTCGGACTTGAAAAGCGATACGCCGAACTTGGCGATGAAGCGACGAATCCCGACTACAGTCATCTAGTCGAACAACCGTATTTTGTTACCGATATGCGACCGGTCAGCGTCGAAGCCGACGAGCGAACGTTCCGGAGCACGGATTACCGGTCTGAGAGACACTTTACGACGAATGACAAAGATGTAGCCGAGCGAATAAACGGCAAAAAGGCCGTTCCGAACATCCTCGAAACCTCCGGCGCGGCGTGGCAAATCATTCGGAACTACGTCGGAATCGCGCCCGGATCTAAGTTCGAGTTTACGATCTGGAGCGACGACCCGCTTCCCGATCGGCCGTTCTTCCGGATGGGAGTCAAACAGACCGGGGAGTTCAGAGCCCAGAAGCAGTCACTCAATACGATCGTTCTGAACAAGTTTCTGCTCTCGGAAGTCTACGACCTTCCGGACGATCTGATGACCGAGGCGATGGAGCGGAGTGCGTCGTTCAAGCGCGGCAACGACCCACGGCTCCAACACTTCGTCGGCGTCGAACCGTCATTCGTTCGTGACCGGATCGTTCCCGAGGTGATTTGATGCGAATCGGCGGAGCAAGTCTGGCGACCGAAGACCCGAAGTATGGCTTCGAAGAGCGTGGGTTCGACCACACCAGGGCGTTTCAGAATCGAGTTGCCGAGTGGGTCCACGACGGTGATGAGCCGGTTGCCGTCCTTCGTGCACCAACCGGCGCGGGGAAGACCGCCACCTTTCACGAACTCATTGAGGCCAACGATATCACGCTACTCGTCTATCCCACGAACGCATTGCTCAAGCAACAGGCTACCCGATTCGAAGGGGAAGGCGTTTCGACGAAGGTACTCACGGGCGATACACTCGAAGGCCATCACCGCGAACGTACGGAAAACCTTCTTCGGTCCGTCAACAAATTCGCGAGCGATCACGATGTGGTCGTCACGAATCCGGACATTCTCCAGGCCATCGTTCAGAATATGTATTCTGGTGGCCAGGCGATGGAGTTTTTCGATCGATTTGACGCGATCGTCTACGACGAATTCCACTTTTACGGTGATCTCGCTGCGAGCGGTCTCCTCCTACAAACTCGAATCATCGCTGACCGTGATCCGAATGCCCAAATTTTGCTCGCCTCAGCGACCCCAAATGAGGCCTTCGTCGAGTTCGTTCAGTCGGCCTTCGAACTGCCGGTCGAAACTATTGATTCGGAATATGACCCCGATGGCGATCGATTTCGACATGAAGTCCAGCTCGAGCGTCACGAGGCCGACCGGATCATGGATGATCGGGAGGCCGTTGTCAAACGATTACGGGATGCCCTCGATGGCGTCGAACCGGGAGAAACCCGGGCTGTCGTGGTCTTCAATAGCGTGAAAGACAGCAACGACTTTCATACGTATCTCGAGGCAGATCATCCAGATCTCTTCGAGCGTGTCGAGAAGGACAATGGATTCGACACCAACGATCCTGACTTCGATATCGAGAAGAGAGTATTTTCGATCCTCAATACCACGAGCAAGGGCGAGGTTGGACTCGACTACGACATTCGCACCCTGATCATGGAAACGCCTCGGGGGCCGACGGCGGCAAGCGATTTCCTCCAGCGTTTCGGTCGCGCCGGTCGAGCGGCTGACGCCACGGTGGACGTATATGGTCTCGGTCAGGTTCCCTGGAATGACGAGATGTCGTTCCCGGAGTTTGCCTCAAAGATTGATTCGGCGTTGAATGACTCGAAGATGGATCTCGATGGGCTGGCCGATCTGGTCGCGCTTCGGGCCGCGTACGCCCTTCACGTCCGTAGTCACAGATACAATCCGGAACTGCGAGATGATTTCGCCGCTGTGGAGGGGTATGATCGCTGGCGTGGATTCATCGAATCGGTGGACGAGGCGCTTGACAATGTGGGTGGGCTCGGAGACCCTCTCCAGAGAAATGATCTGGAAGCGAAGTTCCTCCAATTCACTCATCACTGCTTCGGCGTCTTCCAGGGACTTCGCGGTCGATCGCTTTCTGGTGACGTCAAATATCCACGTGGCGACCGCGTCGCGCTGACAAATTACGACCTATTGACGACGCTCAGGCACTATGATATCGCCGGCATCGAAGGTGATGACGTAATCGTTCTCGAGAAGGTCCGTGGCGAGTACCCGATGCAGGTCACAGCCCATTTGCCAGGATACGAATCGCGACCACGTGATTATAGCTCCTCGATCGGGGATATCGAGGAACAACTTGGTCAGTGGATTCACCGAGAAATTGATCGGGGGGAATTCGACTCGACCGTCAATGTGAGTTCGGAACTCCTCCACCTATTTTTCAAGCGAATCCGCATCACTGAGGCGGTCGTTCCCGAACTTGTCCGGTGTGGTGAGTTCGAAATCACTGTCGAAACCGATGGCATCCCCTCGATTTCAGCCCACCCACGAGATGTATGACCGACGAACTCGTCAACGTCTCCGATCTCAATCAGTTTCAGTACTGTCCACGCCGGTACTGGTATCTCCACTTCTTTGACACCCAGGGCCGTAACTACCAGCGCATCGAAGGCAAGACCCGTCATGAGAATAAGGCCACTCGGGGTAACTGGCTGAACGAACTCTATCTCGAATCCGAATCGATCGGACTCAAGGGAAAAATCGACGTCTTGGATCTCGAAGACGGTCGCACGGTTCCTGTCGAACGGAAGCGGGCGAAAAGCGGTGAGTATCATTGGAACGACGAGGTCCAGATTGCGGGCTATTGTCTCCTGCTTGAGGACCACATTGGAGAACCGGTCCACGAAGGTGCTATCTATCTCTACGAAACCGATCAACGTATGCACGTTCCTATCACGCAAGACCACCGAAATGCGGTCAAAGACGCCATCGAAGACATGCAATCAATGTCACCCGATAGTGTTCCACCTCTCGTCGACAATCCGAACAAGTGCGAGAAGTGCTCCACACGCGAGTACTGTATGCCCGAAGAAACAGCGATCCTTGAGCCCGAGCGCGCCCGCGGCACGGGCTGGGAGGACCACATATGAAGGCCACCGAAGGAATGTTTGACGAGTCAGTCGTGTACGTCACCAAGCAGGGTACGCAGGTCCGAACCGATGAGGGACGGATCGTCGTCTGGGACGTTGACGCAGACGAAGACGAGGATCCGGAACTCGCCACCTACCCCAAAGAAAAGCTCGAGACGATCAATGTCTTTGGCGGCGTCAACTTCACGACGCCGTTCGTCGCCGAAGCCAACGAACACGGGATCGTCCTCAACTACTTCACACAGAACGGCAAGTACCGTGGGAGTTTTGTCCCCGAAAAGAATACCATCGCCGAGATCCGCCGTGCCCAGTATGCCTTGGGATATCCCGAGGAGCTTACCATCGCCAAGGAAATGATCGCGGCGAAGATCCGTAACCAGCGGACGCTCCTCTCACGAAAAGGAGTCCACGGAACAGACATACTCAAGGACCTTAGTGAGCGCGCTCAGAACGCTTCAGACAAAGACGATCTCCGGGGTGCCGAAGGTGAAGGTGCCGAACGATACTTCAACCATCTTGACGAGACGCTCGTCTCGGGGTGGACCTTTGAGAAACGGACTAAACGACCGCCGGAAGATCACGTCAACTCGCTCCTTTCTCTCACTTACACCTTTATGAAAAACGAGGCGATGAGCGCTCTACGGCAGTACAACCTTGACCCGTTCCTTGGGATTCTGCACGCGGACCGGCACGGTCGCCCGTCGCTAGCACTAGATCTGGAAGAGGAGTTTCGGCCGATTTTCTGCGACGCGTTCGTGACGCGGTTAATCAACCGCGGTGTATTCACCCACGACGACTTCACGAAGGACAACCACCTGAGTGACGACGCGTTCAAGACCTACCTCTCGAAGTTCGATGACTTTATGGAGGAAGAATTGACCCATCCGTACTTCGAATATACGGTGACGAGGAGGAAAGCTGTCCGTCAGCAAGCGATCCTGCTCCGGAAAGCGATAACTAACGAGCTTGATACGTACCACGCACTTGCCTTTGACCGATAATTATGAGACTTGCTATAGCCTACGACGTCAGTTCGGATTCGAACCGACGGAAGGTCTATCGAACACTCCAGCGATACGGTGCCTGGAAACAGTACAGCGTCTTCGAACTGGAAGTTAGCAAAACCGAACGCGTAGAACTTGAGGACGAACTCGAATCACATATCGATCCCAACGATGGAGACCGGATTCGAGTCTATCGATTGTGTGATGCGTGCCTGGACGACGTTTCAGATATCGGTGCGGAGTCACCTGACGAACAGTCGAACGTATTGTAGGAATTTCGTGGACCTTTTTGAAGTCACTGTACAGCCCCAATCCACGAATGAGTGGCTGAAATTCGCGTCCGGAGCAAGACTTATTGCCCCTCTCGACAGATTTTGACCCCCTGTCGCAGAAGGGAGAAAACCCAGCACGGGATTGAAACTGAGTCAGGCCGTCGCGGCCGCGGCCGAGATCGAGCTGTCGCAGAAGGGAGAAAACCCAGCACGGGATTGAAACCCGATCAGCCCGGCCCCGTACTCGGCGTGTTGTGTCGCAGAAGGGAGAAAACCCAGCACGGGATTGAAACCTTGACCCGGTCGATATACTCCTCGTTTTGCTGATGTCGCAGAAGGGAGAAAACCCAGCACGGGATTGAAACACTCCGTCCGAGACGCGCGTCGGGCAAGCTCTTGCGAGTCGCAGAAGGGAGAAAACCCAGCACGGGATTGAAACTGTGTGTGGCTCGCGCCTGGCGGCGCTCGCCCCGGTGTCGCAGAAGGGAGAAAACCCAGCACGGGATTGAAACAGTGATGTTTGGCGGCGCTCAGGAGACGATGGCAAGTCGCAGAAGGGAGAAAACCCAGCACGGGATTGAAACCCACTCGGCGGCGTACGAGAGGGGGCCGTCTCGCTCGGTCGCAGAAGGGAGAAAACCCAGCACGGGATTGAAACGGTCCGTCTCGCGTGACGGGATATCGGACTCAGGCGTCGCAGAAGGGAGAAAACCCAGCACGGGATTGAAACATACGGCTCCTCTCCGGCGAGTCGAGCGTTTAGGTAGGTCGCAGAAGGGAGAAAACCCAGCACGGGATTGAAACAGTGTCCGCACGAGCGCGGACCTCACGCGCCCGATCGGGTCGCAGAAGGGAGAAAACCCAGCACGGGATTGAAACCCGTCGCTTCGGGAGAACCCGCTTCCGGAGCTGCGCGACGTCGCAGAAGGGAGAAAACCCAGCACGGGATTGAAACGGCTCGTCAACACTCAGAATATAACATTCTCATACGTCGCAGAAGGGAGAAAACCCAGCACGGGATTGAAACTCATCGCTACGGTCGATCTGGACGGTGTCGCCGGCGTCGCAGAAGGGAGAAAACCCAGCACGGGATTGAAACACGGACATCGAGCCGTATCAGCAGGGGATACAAGTCGTCGCAGAAGGGAGAAAACCCAGCACGGGATTGAAACACTGAGGCCGGCAGCGAGTCGCTGGGAGCAGCCGGCGTCGCAGAAGGGAGAAAACCCAGCACGGGATTGAAACTCGGAGTTGCTGGAGGATGCGCTGGGCTTCTCCGCGGGTCGCAGAAGGGAGAAAACCCAGCACGGGATTGAAACGGTAGTGATGAGTGAGGGGTCCTCGGTCCCTTTACCATGTCGCAGAAGGGAGAAAACCCAGCACGGGATTGAAACTTGACGCCCTCAGTACTCTCGGCGACTTGGTTGCCGTGTCGCAGAAGGGAGAAAACCCAGCACGGGATTGAAACTTTTGATGCCGTCAAGAACCCATCAATGGATAGCCGAGTCGCAGAAGGGAGAAAACCCAGCACGGGATTGAAACCGTTCGGAGGTAACTAAGATGGCTGAGATAACTGACACGTCGCAGAAGGGAGAAAACCCAGCACGGGATTGAAACTTCAAGAAATTTTGGGAAGTATACTGCATCTGCATCGTCGCAGAAGGGAGAAAACCCAGCACGGGATTGAAACTCGCCGTCATCCGTCGAGACGACTTCGACCGTTGGTCGCAGAAGGGAGAAAACCCAGCACGGGATTGAAACACGGTTCGGTTGCCGACGTCGACCGCCGGTGCGCGGTCGCAGAAGGGAGAAAACCCAGCACGGGATTGAAACATGATGGCGAGTTGTACGATCACCTACCACTGGTCGCGTCGCAGAAGGGAGAAAACCCAGCACGGGATTGAAACTCCTCGAGCTCTTGCTCGCCGATCTCCGTCGCCAGGTCGCAGAAGGGAGAAAACCCAGCACGGGATTGAAACTCGATCTCGGGATTGCAGGCCCGGCAGAGGCTAAAGTCGCAGAAGGGAGAAAACCCAGCACGGGATTGAAACGATCCCACGTCGGGCCCCGGCCAGCGCTGCGGCCGTCGCAGAAGGGAGAAAACCCAGCACGGGATTGAAACGACACTCACTGACGACACATACGGCGATATCGATCGTCGCAGAAGGGAGAAAACCCAGCACGGGATTGAAACTTCGAGCTTCCGCTTTGGATAAGATGCACTGCCGGGTCGCAGAAGGGAGAAAACCCAGTACGGGATTGAAACAAGGTAGGTGGGAGTGGAGAGTGGGAGTCACTTCGAGTTCAGAGAATCCAGAAAACCACGACTATAGTTATTTCATCGAATCCGTCAACAGCAACCGTTCTGTATCTGTCTGCGAGTGAATCGCCAGACTGCAGGCTTTCCGTTCACTTCCGTTCGTTTTCCGTTCATCGGCTGTATTCGAGATTCTCAGCAGGCATTCGCGCCCGATCTCAGCCAGATTATCCGCCGTTTTCGACTTCCGTTCGCGCGGGCACACCAGCGCCTTTAGATACCGCTGTCTCGATCTGGATATGCAGCACCACAGACAGCCCGACCGCGTCGTCACGGAAAAAGTCGCCGGCAAGAAGACCAAGATCCGGATCTGGAATTCGGACTCGGACTATCAGGTCCGCCTCGAGGTCGAACGTGACGACCAGTGGCAGTTCGGCATCGACAGAGACAGCGTCGCGACGTTGCTCTCGACGACAGCTGACGGAACGGATCTCGCCGCTGACTCATCGATCCCGGACTGGCTCGACGACTCGCTCGCAGGACTCGGGATCCGGGAGGTTCGATCCGCGTGAGCTGGTCGTCACTCCGGCTCGTCGAGATCGCGAAGGTCCGCCTCACCTTCCAGGTAGGCCTCTCCCCTCTCAGTGATAGCGTAGTACTTCCCCTCACCTGGGAGAACACGGACAAGGCCAGCCTCTCGAAGTTTCGGGATTCGTCTGGTAATCGTCTTGTACGAGATGTCTATCCCCCGATCTTCGAAGTTGTTCGCTATCCCCTGGTAGTTGTGCCCGGCACCGGAGTCTTTCAAAAATTCGAGAATGACGTCATCACTTCCAGTCATCCAATCCGCCCGGTGCCTTGCCATATTCTCTTTCTCGAAGAGCCAACTAAAACCGTCTTCGATGGGGGTCATAGAGTCTATATCCTGAGACATACTATACAATCATTACCCCAAACACTAAGTTCTGTGGGAGAATCATTGGACACTACGACCGGCGCGATGTCCCCACAGATTGCGTGGCCCCGTGAAGCCGAGTGTTGCGACACCCGCGTCCAAGCGCGGGCGTCGCGTCGACTCGAACCACTGCTGATCCACCAATGAGCGCACACAGATCCGAACGTCACCACGATCTGAGCATCGAGTCCGAACACCGCCGCGACCCTACCCCGCATGCGGGGGGTGGGAGTCGATGAGTGGGTTCGTCGATTCTGAGTGGACAGACGATGTCGAGCGGATCACCGACGATAACACGATCGGGCTCGCCCGGCCGCCAGTCGACCACCCGCAGGCCGGCCTCCCGGAGCTGCGAGCACCGGAGCCGTCGCTCGATGCGGGCGAGCGTCTCGCCGGCCGAGCCGTCGGCCGTCGGGTCGGGACTGACGACGGTCACGGGGTGGCCGTAGGCGTCGAGCCGCCGGGCGGCCCGTGCCACGTAGTCGTCACACAGCGGGGAGAACAGCACCACCTGCGCGTCCGTGGGGAGCCGGCGCCGGAGTCGCCGGAGTTCGAGCCCGGGGAAGAACGGCTCCTCCCGGGGGGTCGGCGCG
>ENA-ORCS01000938-ORCS01000938.1-marine-metagenome-genome-assembly--contig:-NODE-938-length-14914-cov-3.333760_pt1 | contig 14914 bp, 12 predicted proteins | sample MGYA00237781_ERZ508513 | MGnify/ENA primary metagenome ERZ508513 (study PRJEB26184, sample SAMN06268793) | marine metagenome | isolation source: Eden Landing Ponds, San Francisco, CA, USA | place...
CGTCAATGCTCGGCCAGCGGACCGGCTCCTCGGTCGGGATGGAGATCGACCCCTACCGGATCGAACTGGAGGTCCCCGGTGGGGTCGCGGCCCGGGACGTCGTCGAAGTGCTCAATGAAACTGATCCCGACCATCTGGAGGCGATCATCGAACTCAGCCTCAAGAACGCCGACGTGCTCAAGTTCAGGCTGGCTCAGGTCGCCGCGAAGTTCGGGGCACTCAAGCGGTGGCGGGGAAGCGGGAGCAACCGCTTCGGTCGGGATCGACTGCTCGCAGCCCTCGAAGACACGCCGATCTACGACGAGGCGTTGCGGGCGGTCCTCCACGAGGAACTGGCCGTCGGACAAGCCAGTGATATCCTCGAAGCGATCCAGTCAGGCGAAATCGCCGTCGAGACCGTCGGCGAGCGCACCCCACTCGGTCGGGGCGGTCGTTCCGGCGGCCAGGAACTGCTGGCCCCCGAAAACGCCGACGCCAGCGTCGTCCAGACCGTCCGCGAGCGCATCCAGAACGACCGGGTGATCCTGTTCTGTCTGCACTGCCAGGACTGGAAATCCAGGCGGACGGTCAACTCCATCGCCGACCAGCCGGCGTGTCCCCACTGCGGATCGACCCAGATCGCCGCCTTGAATCCCTGGGCCGACGAGGTCGTCCAGGCCGTGACGGCCGACAACAAGGACGACGAACAGGAGAAACAGACCGAGCGGGCCTACCGTGCCGCGAGTCTCGTCCAGAGTCACGGCAAGCGGGCGATCATCGCGCTTGCGGCCCGTGGGGTCGGGCCGCACAACGCCGCCCGGATCATCAACAAACTGCGGGAGGACGAGGACGACTTCTACCGGGACATCCTCGCCCGGGAACGCGAGTACGCCCGGACGAAATCGTTCTGGGAGTGATACGGACTGTTGTATCTATCCATCATTGTATACAGAGTTAGCCACCCCAGAACTGTGAGGTCGTTCGACTGTGTCCAGATGGCCGGAATAGAGACGTGATATCCTGAAGCCCACGAGTTCACTCAGGGGTAGCTGGCCCCGGTTTCGCGGTCTTTGATCCTTGCCAACGGTACACAAGAGTTGTGGATTTCTCAGGCGTATACGACTCGGTATATCTAATACATACGTCCGCTGTTTCGAAGTTTATTTCGCCTTCAACACCGAGAGTCGATCTGTTCAACGTGATCGTATCGATAGATCTCAGATGCGATCTGGGTTCATATCCGAGGGACGTGAGATTGTGGCGACCGTTTATTTCGGCGTACGGCTCTCCAGTTACTTCGTTGATAGCGCCGTCAACAACGATGGTCACGTTGTCCGTTCCGAAGTCATCACTCGCATCTTGAACTATTGTGATGCTATCAGAGCCATTGAAGTCGCTCGTGAATGACGCCGAGGCTTCTGCCCCATCCCAAACGTAGTATTCTCTATTACCATACTCGATGAGTACTTCCGCTATTTCGAAGTTTATCTCGTCTTCAACGCCGAGTGTCGATCTGTTCAGTGTGATCGTATCGTTGGGTGTCAGAGACGATCCGGATTCATATCCGAGAGACGTGAGATTGTGGCGGCCGTTGATTGCAGCATAGGGTTCTCCAGCTCGTCCATTAATTGTGTCGCGAATCACAAGAGTCGAATTATGGACGCTCAGATTATTTCCATATCTATGAACTATCGTCAGACTATCTGATCCGTTACTTTCGAAATTTTTGGTATCTAACCACGTACTTTCTGTGTCCGGTGGATTCGGATCGGGGCCCTCAGAATATAAGGCGAATATTGCTGCGAGTATTACCACGACGATGACAACCCCGACGATACCAACGATCCACGCTGCATCATTATTATTATTTCTACTCATATTAGAATCAAATATTTAGATAATAATGAAACTTACGGATTAGAAAGGGTATGCCAGATAGCGATTCTTGTCTATGGCCAGACTTTCGTGAGCAAAGCACCGAGCCAGTTACCGTGGAGAATTCGGTCTGGTTCTTTGTAGTCTTTGTTGCGTCCGTTGTAGACTTTGTAGTAGAAGTCAGTAATCGGATCCTACCACGGCCCAGATTCAGTCCGGTATCCAACGACGGCTACGCTATGACCCCCCTTCTTGCCCGAATAAGGTCCGTTCCACATTGAGAGGATTGGCGGGTTGTCGTTACCGATTGCTTGCTCCGTGTCGTGTCGCAAACGGATGTATTCATTCGCTGCAGAGTGGCAATTCGTTCTGGGTGTGGAGGCTGGATCAGGCGGGTGTCGTGGCCTCTGATCCGTTCCAATTGTAAATATATGATCCTGTATGTCTGATAAATACGTCTGCCGTTTTGAAGTTTATCTCGTCTTCAACGCCGAGCGTCGATCTGTTTAGCGTGATCGTGTCGTTGGGTGTTAGATACGAATCAGATTTATGTCCGAGAGAGGTGAGGTTGTGGCGGCCGTTGATTGCAGTATAGGGTTCCCCAGCCCGTCCGTTAATTGCTTCACGAATAGTAAAAGTCAAATTACGCGTACTTAGATTATCCCCACTTTTGTGGATTATCGTCAGACTATCTGATCCGTTACTCTCGAAACTTTCAGTATCTAGCCACACATTCTTCTGGTCCGGTGGATTCGGATCGGGGCCCTCAACAAACAAGGCGACCGTTGCTGCGAGCATCACTGCAACGATGACAACGCCGACGATACCAACGATCCACGCCGCATAATTGGTTTTTTGCTCCATATCCATAGTGTGATATTTTATCGTTATAAAATTTTTGAAAACGTATGCAGGACAGTGATTTGGTGTCTATGTCCAGACTTTCGTGAGCAGAGCGCCGAGCCAGTTGCCGTGAAGGACTCGATCTGGGTCTCGTTGGTCTTTGTATCCGTTGTAGACTTTGTAGTAGAAGTCAGTACACAACGGGTTCCACAACGAAGCACACGATTCAGTCCGATATCCAACGACGGCCACGCTGTGACCGCTTTTTTTACCCGAATAAGGTCCGTTCCACATTGAGAGGATTGGCGGATTGTCGTTACCGATTGCTTGCTCCGTGTCGTGTCGCAAACGGACGTATTCATTCGCTGCAGCGTAAGAGTGATTTCCTTCTTCATAGCTTTCGATTCCGTCCGGGATGTTCTCATAGATGTTGTTTTCTTGAGAAGCTAAGTCGAACGGGTTTCGGGGCGGTTCGGGAAGCGTTACGCCATTATCGTTCGTATCTAGATCAACGTGAAGTCTATCGATCAGAGCCTCGCGATCTCCCGTTTCCCACTCTTCAAGGCCTTCGTGATAACCGATCACCATTGATGCCGCGACAGGAGTGCAACCGTCCCAGTCATCCCAACTATCATCTCCCCTTCCATACTCGGTACTGGACGCACCTCCCTCGTCCGACGATGACCAGTTCGGCACCTCACCGGAGACCTCGTCGTCGGTCCCCCCTGACCAGTCAGGGGCATCACCCCCACCTATGTTTGAGAGACCGATATTTGAGGAGGACTGCAGCCCAGATTTGTCACTGGGCAAGAGCGATCGTCGGTCTTCGACTGGAGCAAGCGATGTTACAGATTGATCGCGAAGGTCAACGAGCCGTCGGTCCGTTGTTTCGACACCGAATTGGGTGCCACCCTGGTAGAGGAACCGTTTGTGAATCGAATTCCCGTTAGCTTTTGCTACCTGCATCGCATCGTCAACATTGCGCTGTGGTGCCTCGCTTTTTCCGTACGCGAGTACCGGCGACGCGGTCTGCTTTGCGTCGATCGCAATGTATCCGACATCGTCCCCGCGGTTCTCGATCGGAAAGACCCATGCCCTGGGCGTATACATGATAGAGTCGCCGTCTGCCACCTTCGCGTAGAACAACTCCGGAGATTTGACCCCTTGCTCGCGCCACGTGTCGAATTCGGTGCGTGTCCCGATATGACCAACGGCTTTCTTTGCGATCTTTCGGGCCTCCCGCTTTCTTTGCGATCTTTCGGGCCTCCCGCTTTGATAGTGATTACTGTAAGTCTGTTCCGGGTCGACCGCACGACTGCGTACGGTCGCACCGGTAAATCGTTACAGTAATCACTATGAGACATCACTCTTTTCTGCTTTGCACTGGCAAGGCCTGTCACCCCCGTCAGTGAAACTCCACCGATAGCCGTCTTCTTAAGAACCCCTCTTCTTGTTACGCCTTCTGTGTTTTCCGGCATGTCAATAGACACGTTGTCCCCCTCCCCCTCACATATATTCTACGATTTTCAAAAGTACTTATATAGATAAATATATCCCTCTCAAAAATAGTTCTGGTAATAATTTGTATATATCACTCATATTTGGAGATATAGTATACTAGTGTAGCCTAAAAGGACGACATTCGAAGGGTATTCCCTTGGACGAAGTCTTTCTGGAAGGATACACCAGTAAACGATTCGCGATCAACATACATCTGAAACTCCTGAACTACCAGCATTAGTATATGTACTATTTAATACCAAATGAGTAGATCTTTAATAGGGCTGAATACCATACTCAAACGATGCGCGCTCTCTCTGTAGCCCTCGCCATCGCTGCAGCACTCCTTGTCGTGGCGATACTTGCCCCCGCAGGTTCGACGGCTCCGCCACCGGAGGGTGTCTGTGGAATCTGCGGGCCGGAGTTCGAGCGAGCGGCAGAAGACAACGGCGTGAACGCCACCGTTACTGAGAGCAGGCTCACCGTCGAAATCACCGCTGACGGGGACAGTCACTGGACGGCAACCGCCACCCTGAATCGGGGCGCTGCCGAGCGGTTCGACGAGAACCGAACGCTCCTCTATCGCACCGTCAATCAGAGCTACAGTTCGTACCGGACCATCGTGGACGAGCCGGCGAACTGCTCGGTAGCGCTTGCAGACCGCACCGTCACGGCCACGTTCACTGTCTCGAACGCCACACACCGGTACCCGGGCGGTGTGCTGTTGTTCGACGGCTTCGCCCGCTACCCGCCCCACGGGACACCGTATATCAACACGGATACGCTCACCGTCGAAGGCCCATCCGGTATGACCGTCACGCACACCCCGCCGGAGAGCACGGTCAGCGGGAACCGGGCCGTCTGGACGCCCGGCGACGACAGGCAGCGATTCAATTCCCCGCTTGGCCGTGAGGCGAGAGTCGCGTTCGCCCCCGACGACGGTCTCCTCGCACAGGCGGCCACTGCCAGCTCGGTCCGGCTGCACGCACTCGGGATGGTCGAGTCGGAGCTGCGCGAGTACGCCACGGTCCCGGCCGCACTCCTCGCGCTCGTCGCGACCGGGCTGTTGCTCGCCGGTGATCGTCTCCCCGCAACGCTCAGGGAGGGACGGACGGTCCTGCGGTGGCTCGCCATAGGGGGTGGCCTGTACGCTGGCCTCACTGCCGTCGTGGCGCTGGCGGGCAACGGTGTCGGGTTCGTCTTGGGGGCGACCGGCATCGGACTGATTCCGCAGGCGCTCTCGACGGCTACGGCCGCCGCGCTCGCCGACTTCGTGGATGAGGAGGCCGACTGGAACGTCCCGGGAATGGCTGCGGGCGCGGTCGCAGTGTGGACACTCGCGCTGCTCGTCGGTGCTCGAGGGGGCGGACTGCTCGTGCTCGTCGCCGGTCCGCTGGTCTTCCTGCCGTTCGGCGTCCTCGCCGCCGCGGGGCATTGGGGGCGTTTCCTCTTCCCCTTTGTCGCCGCGCTCGGGGCGGTCGCGGCTGCGCTTCCGTTTGTGCCTCAATCCGGGGTCGTGTTCGTCACGCCGGCGATGTTGCTGCTGCTATTGGGTGGGACAGCGCTGCTCGGCGTCCCGCTGTTCGCCATCGGGCAGCGATTCGGACGGACGCATCGCACCGATAGAATCTAATAGGAATCAATACAATCTAATACATACGATGCCGATCCCGGAAGACGAATTCCAGGCGATCGATGCGGATGGTCACTCGATCGATCTCACGCCCGATACGACCCAAGGGAAGATTTATGGCTTCCTGCTTGCGAACGCTGCACAGGCGTTTCGACAGCGTGAGGTTGCCGACGCTGTTGAGGTCCCTCGTGGGAGCGTTGGACCGACGCTTGCGCGTCTCGAAGAATACGGCTTGGTCGAGCACCGCGGCCGGTACTGGAAGATCGCCGATAGCGAGCACGCGACCGCCGCAGCCGGACTGCATAGTGTACGAACCGCCGACGCGATCGACGGCGGTTTTTCCGAGGAGGCAGTCGATGCCTGGATGGAGACTGCTGTCGATCCGATCGACGAGCGTGACGGCGACGACGGGGACGGAGCATAGACTATGGCTGGGCGCGGCGATGTCGTGTGGGCTCCCGACCCGTTCAAATCCGAGGGCGGGAACCCGCGACCGTGGCTGATCGTCTCCGACGAGCAACTACCGTATTCTACGGCAGAATCGATCGGGGTTGCGTTCACGACCCAATCCCATCATCCGGGCAGTTTCGCCGTCCCGGAAACGGCCTGGGCTCGGGGAAACCCCGACGCACAGAGCTACGTCCTTCCGTGGACTGTCGCAACACTCAAAGACGACGTTCATGTGGTCGGCATCCAGGGAACGGTCACCGACTCGTTCACGGACCGTGTCACCGCTGCCCTGGTATCGTATCTTGATACGCCGTCGGACGTTCGAGAGTAATCTTGTTCGGGGACGCTCTCCGAGCCTCCGGGCAGAGTCCCGCTTTGCCAGAGACTAAAACGCCGCAGTCCTAAGCGCGGGTAGATGAAATCACTGCGCGGGGACGAAGCCGTCGGGACGGCGTCGGAGCTCACCGTCGCAGCGCGCAGTCTCGAACTCGACGCCCTCGATCACGACGCCCTCGTCGCAAGCGTCGAGGGACCGAGCGTCGTCTGGCGAGGACAGGACAGCGCGATCACGACGACGGGCGTGACCGCGACGATCACGGCTGCGGGACCCGACCGGTTTGACACCGTCCGCGAGACTGCATCGGCACTGTTCGAGCGGCTGCGATCCCAATCGACGCCCCGAGCGGCCCGACCGCGACTGTTCGGCGGCTTCGCCTTCCACGACGGGGCCGAACACAGGCGATCGAGCGTCTGGGAGGGGTTCCCAGACGCCTGGTTCGTCCTGCCGGCCGCTCAGGTCGTCCGCGGGGGCGACCGAACGTGGCTCACAGTGACAGCGACCGGGCCGGACGCCGGTCGCACGGCCGGCGAACGGCTCGACACCTGGCGCGAGCGCCTGGCTGACCTGCCGGCACACGCCAGCACGGATCCGCCGGGAATCGTCGACGAATCCCGGACCCCTTCACGGACGGAGTGGCGCGAGCAGATCGAGGACGCCGTCGCCAATATCGAGACCGGCGATCTCCGGAAAGTCGTCCTCGCGCAGTCGCTGTCGGCCGATCTTTCCGTAGAGCTGTCGATTCCTGACGCCCTTGCGCGGCTCGACGATCGCTATCCCGACTGCTACCGGTTCGCGATCGCTCCCGGAGAGCGTCGCGAGCGGACGTTCCTGGGTGCGACCCCCGAGACCCTTGTCTCGCTGTCGGGCCGCACTGTCGAGACTGAGGCGCTGGCCGGTTCGACCGGCCGCGGCGAGACGCCCGATGAGGACGACTGGCTGGCCGAGGAACTGCTGGGCAGCGGGAAGGACAATCACGAGCACGACCTGGTGGTCGAGGCGGTCCGCGAGCAACTCGGTCCAGTCGCCGAAAGCGTTCGAACCGGCGATCGAACTGTCCGCCAGCTCGCGACTGTCCAGCATCTTCGGACGCCAGTGTCAGCGGAGCTCGCCGACGATAGTCACGTCCTGGATCTCGTCGAAGCGTTGCATCCGACGCCGGCGGTCGGCGGGCTGCCACCGGACGCTGCCTTGGAGACGATCAAGGCCACCGAGGCCTTCGATCGGGGCTGGTACGCCGCGCCGGTGGGCTGGTTTGACGCCGCCGGCGATGGCACCTTTGCGGTCGCGATTCGGTCGGCGCTCGCCCGCGGCCGGACGGCGTCGCTGTTCGCCGGAGCCGGGATCGTGCCGGACAGCGATCCCGACCGCGAGTGGGACGAGGTACAGTTGAAGTATCGACCGATGCTGGACACGCTTGCATAACTAACGCAGACACTGCACAACTGATGACTGTGGCACACGATCGCTGATGACTGCACCGAATCGAGCCACCCTCTGGGGCGAGACGCTGGTCGAGGAACTAGTCGCGGCAGGAGTCAGCGGCGTCGTCCTCGCGCCCGGGAGCCGATCGACACCGCTGACGACTGCCTTCGCCGCCCACGACACTATCGAGACGTTTTCACAGCTAGACGAGCGCTCGGCGGCCTTCTTCGCGCTGGGCCGTTCCCGGCGGCTGGGCGAGCCGACCGCGCTGGTCTGTACCTCGGGTACCGCGGCCGCGAACTTTCACCCGGCCGTCATCGAGGCTAACCAGTCCCGTGTCCCGCTCGTGGTCCTGACGGCTGATCGGCCGCCCGAGCTACAGGACAGCGGCGCGAATCAGACGATCGACCAGGAGAAGCTCTACGGGGACGCCGTCCGGTACTACCGGACCCTGCCCGAACCCAGTCCTGAGGCGCGAACGCTGCGGTCGCTGCGGACGACTGCCGATCGGGCCGTCCAGCGGGCGACGACCACACCGCCCGGGCCGGTCCACCTGAACGTTCCCGTGGCGAAACCCCTGGAACCGACCGACAGGCCCGGCGACATACCCGACGATCTGGCCGACCGCGCACCGCTGGGGGCTGCGGGCCGGAACGGGCCCTTTGTCCGCACGGTGACAGGGCGACAGACTCTTGATACCGGCGCCGTGAGCGACCTGGCTGATTCGCTCGCTACCGTCGACCGGGGGCTGCTCGTCGCCGGCCCGGCGAACGAGCCGACTCCCGCACGCGACGCGCTCGCGTCGCTGGCCGAAGCGACCGGCTTTCCCGTGCTGGCCGATCCGCTCTCGGGCCATCGCTTCGGGCACGACGGTCCGCTCGTCTGTGGCGGCTACGACTCCTATCTCGACGCTGCCGAGTCGTGGCCCGACCCCGAGGTGGTCGTCCGGTTCGGGGCTTCGCCCACCTCGAAAGTCCTCAGACACTACCTGCGAGACCACGCTGCTCGCCAACTTGTCGTCGATCCAGCGAGCGGCTGGCGGGAGGCGGAGTTCACCGCGACGGATCTCGTCGCGGCCGATCCGACCTGGCTGAGCGGGCGACTGGCTGACCGTCTCGACGGGGCCGCCGAGAGCCAGTGGCACGACAGGTTTCGCCGAGCCGAACGGATCCACTGGGAGACCGTCGCTGACGCCGTTGGGGCCGAACAGTTCGAGGGAGCGGTCCTCTCGACGGTCGCCAGTGAGGCGCCTGATCCGGCCACTTTGGTCGTCTCGAACAGTATGCCAGTTCGGGATCTCGACCGGTTCGGTCGGCCCCGGCACGCCGATTTGACTGTGCTCGGCAACCGCGGCGCTAGCGGGATCGACGGGGTCACAAGCACCGCGCTCGGCGCCGCCAGTGCCACCGACGACCCGCTCGTGCTCGTGATCGGTGATCTGGCGTTCTATCACGATATGAACGGGTTGCTGGCGGTCGAGCGCTGCGGCGTCGACGCGACGATCGTCCTGCTGAACAACGACGGCGGCGGGATCTTCCATATGCTCCCGATAGAGGACTTCGACCCGCCGTTTACTGAGTACTTCAAAACGCCACACGGCATCGACTTCGAGCCCGTCGGAGACCTCTACGGGCTGGAATACGCTATCGTCGAGAATCTCGCAGACTTCGAGACGGCCTACACTCATTCCGTCGAGAGCGACGGTACACAGGTCATCGAGGTCCGGTTCGATGCTGACGACAGTCACGGTACCCGTGAGCGCCTCCACGAACGCGTCCGGTCGGCGCTGCGGTAGCCTACCACCGAAGTGCCCAGTAGGTCAACACTGTCAGGCCGAGCGGTAGCCACGTCGCTCCAAGAACGAGCAGGCCGACAATCGAGATCGCATCGACTGTACTCGCCAGTAGGACGAACGTCCCGAGTACTGTCCAGCCGCCGAAGACGTAGATGCCGACATCTGGCATCGAGGCAAGATAGATGATCAACGCCAGCGTACACGCCGCGACGATGACGTTGACTACTGGCGAGAAGCCGGGATAGACACTGCTGAACACCAGTCCCGGATACGAAAAGAACGTCGCGACAAGCAATACGACCGATTGTGTCTGCGGGAACAATCGACTCCGGGCGACGCCCGTTCGGCTTGACTCGTTGCGGACGGCGTGACTGCCGCTGGTCGCCCATCCGACCGGACCGCCGACATTGCCAGACGTACCGACGCCGGCTGCGGCCCGCGTGTCACCACTCGATGTGGATGTGCCACCTGTCGTTGCACTGTCACCCCGTGTTCCGGTCCGATCAGTCCCGGCATCGGTCGATCTCGTTCCATCGTCGTTCTCGGACTGGGTGTCGCCCTGGCGCTGCTCGCGTGTACGCCGACTTCCGTGGCTGCGCCGTCGCCTGTGTCGCCACTCGCCCCGTCCGGCCCAGGTGGGATCGGCCGATCCAGTCCTCTCGGTGTCGGTCCCGGCTGCCCGTTCTGTGGCTGTCCCGGATGGCGATCGCGTCGACGTGCCGGTCGTCCAGCTCGCGTCGGTGTCGGCCTGACGGACGTACTGGTCGTGACCGAGTCGGTTATAACGGGCGCGCTCCGTTTCGTTTGTGAGTATCTCCTTGGCCTCGATCAGCTGCCGAGAGCGCTCTTCAGCCTCGGGACTGTCGTTGACGTCGGGATGCACCTCTTTGATCCGCTCGCGAAAGGCGTCATCGATAGCTGATTTGTCGGCGTCCGCTTCCACCCCGAGTACGTCATAGAACGTCTCTGCCATTGGGGGCCTGTTATCTCCATCTTCCCACTCCCGGCGCAAAAATCCCCCGACAGAGCGAGCACCTTTTTTGTGTTCCCGGACCCACCATGGCCATGGTCTCGGAAATCTTCGATCCCGACCGCTGGGAATCGATCGACCGCTTTGACTTCTCGGATATCACCTACCACCGCGCTCGCGAGGTCGGCGCGGTCCGGATCGGCTTTGACCGCCCCGAGGTGCGCAACGCCTTTCGACCCGAAACCGTCGACGAACTCTCGACCGCACTCGACCACGCCAAGCGCCAGACTGACGTCGGCGTCGTCTTGCTGACCGGCAACGGGCCCTCGCCGAAGGACGGCGGCTGGGCGTTCTGCGCCGGCGGCGACCAGTCGATCCGTGGCGACTCCGGCTACGAGTACAGCGGGTCGTCACGCGATCCGGCTACGGACGGGGCGGGTACGGACGGGGCGGGGACCGACCCGCGGGCGGGCGAGGGTCCTGACAACCCCGACGCGCCCGAGAACGTCGGCCGCCTGCACATCCTCGAAGTGCAACGACAGATCCGCCACATTCCCAAGCCGGTCGTGGCGGTCGTGCCGGGCTGGGCGGTCGGCGGCGGCCACTCGCTACACGTCGTCTGCGATATGACGCTGGCGAGCGCCGAACACGCGAAGTTCCTCCAGACCGACCCCGACGTGGCCTCATTCGACTCCGGCTTTGGCTCGGCGTATCTCGCCAAACAGATCGGCCAGAAGAAGGCCCGCGAGGTGTTCTTCCTCGGGAAGACCTACTCCGCCGAGGAGGCCGCCGAGATGGGTATGGTCAACGAGGTCACCCCCCACGAGCGACTGGAGGAGACCGCTCTGGAGTGGGCCGAGACGATGACGGGCAAGTCCCCGACGGCGATGCGGATGCTCAAATACGGGTTCAACCTCACCGACGACGGGATGGTCGGCCAGCAAGTCTTCGCCGGCGAGGCGACCCGGCTGGCGTACATGACCGACGAGGCCGAGGAAGGCCGGGACGCCTTCAACGAGGGCCGGGAGCCCGACTTCGAGGAGTTCCCCTGGCACTTCTAAACCACTTGGGGAAAAAGGCCGGAATCGCCTTTGAGGGCGATTCCGGGGAAACGCCTCGCTTCGCTCGGCGTATGCTGGACGCACGTTTCCGCGACTGCCCGGACACGGCACCACACGCCTCCCCAGCAGATTTGACCGCTCCCGGCGGTCGCGGTCTCATCCCTCGCACGATTTTGGGCGCGCACGAGAGCGCCCCCAGCGTGCGCCGTCTTGCACGCGGTGATTGCTGGAGATCCACAGCGGCTTTGACGGCACCGCCCTAACACGCCGGCAATGAGTACTGCAGACGTCTCCCGGCGGAAGGCCTGGCTGATGGCCGCCCGGCCACAGACGCTGCCCGCCGGCACCGCGCCGGTCGTCGTGGGCGTCGGGCTGGCGATCCACGCCGGCGTCTTCGCGCTCCTGCCCGCGCTGGCAGCACTGGTTGGCGCGCTACTGATCCAGATCGGGACCAACTTTGCCAACGACTACTACGACGCCGTCAAGGGCGCGGACACCGAGGATCGCGAGGGGTTCACCCGCGTCACTGCGGGCGGGCTGATCGAACCCGAGCGCGTCAAGCAGGCAATGATCGCCACCTACGGACTGGCCGTCCTCGTCGGCGTCTATCTGGTCGCGATCGGCGGCGTCCCGATCCTCGTCGTCGGTCTCTCCTCGATCGTCGCCGGAGTGCTGTACACCGGCGGCCCCTACCCCTACGGCTACCGCGGGCTGGGCGATCTGTTCGTGTTCGTCTACTTCGGCGTCATCGCTGTCACTGGCACCTACTACGTGCAGGCCGTTGCGACCATGGCCGACGTGGGACTGTTCCCGCTCGGCCTGCCAGCCGGGAGCGTCCCCGTCGACGCGGTCGTCGCAAGCCTCGCGGCGGCCGCGCTCTCGACGTGTGTGCTCGTCGTTAACAACATCCGTGACATTGAGACCGACCGCGAGACCGGCAAGCGGACGCTGGCGGTCATCCTGGGCTATCGCGGCGCACGCATCGAGTACCTCCTGTTGATGGGGATGGGCTACACCGTCCCGATAATCTTTGCGCTCGATCCGGAATACGGCCTGCCTGCGCTGGCACCGCTTCTGTCGCTGCCGCTTGCGGCCCGCGTGACGAAGACGGTCCTGACCGAACGGAGTGGCGAGGCGCTCAACCCGGCGCTGGAACGCACCGGTCAGACGATGATCGCACACGCACTGCTGTTTGCCGCGGGGCTGGCAGTATGAAGATTGACCCGTTCGCGCTCGAACTGGCCGACCCGCTCGCGACGGCCGCGGGAACGATCGACGCCCGCGAGGGATTCACCGTCACCTACCGCCACCGCGGCGAGCGGGGCATCGGCGAGGCGACGCCGCTACCCGGCTGGACGGAGTCGATCGACACGTGTCGCGACGCGCTCGACCGCGCGGCCGCGGCCGCCGACGAGGACGAGAGCGAACACGACGGCTCGGGACACGGGCCGGCACTCCTCGAACTCGATGCCGCCGAGACGCCCGCCGCTCGCCACGGTTTCGCGACGGCGCTGCTCGACGCCGACGCCCGTGCTGACGGCGTCCCGCTGTATCAGTGGTTCAACGCCGACAGAGGAGCGGTCCCGTCGGTGCCGGTCAACGCGACGATTGGCGACGCGCCGGTCGCGGCAACCGTCGGAGCCGCCGAGGAAGCGATCGGAGCGGGGTTCGAGACGCTCAAGTGCAAGGTCGGCGCGCGATCGGTCGCCGAGGACGGCCGGCGACTCCGGGCCGTCCGCGAGGCCGTGGGCGAGGACGTCGAACTTCGGATTGACGCCAACGCCGCTTACGATCGCGAGACGGCCCGCGAGGCGATCGAGGCGTTCGAACGTGTGGGCATCTCATACGTCGAACAGCCACTGGCCGCCGACGATCTGGACGGCCACCGCGAACTGCGTGGCCGTGGTGTCGATATTGCCCTAGACGAGAGCCTCGCCGGAAACGACCCGCAGACAGTCCTCGACGCCCATGCCGCGGATGTGTTAATCCTCAAGCCGATGGTCGTCGGCGGGCCGGGAACCGCTCACACGCTGGCGATGCGTGCCCGAGAACGCGGGATTGAGCCGGTCGTGACCACTACTGTCGACGCCGTGGTCGCCCGGACCGCCGCGGTCCACGTCGCCGCCACAATTCCCGAGGTTCGAGCCTGTGGGCTGGCGACTGCCGAACGACTGACCGAGGACCTCGCTCCCGATCCGTGTACGGTCGCTGACGGGACGATTACGGTCCCGCAATCGCCGGGGCTCGGCCTGGAGGTAAAGTCGTGACCGACCGCTGGCCCCGCTATGACCTGTTGACCCACCGGGAGAAAGCCACGCCCGACCGGACCGCGCTGATTGACGCCGACACCGGCCGGGAGTGGACCGTCCGGGAACTCGATGCTGAGGTGGACGAACTCGCGGCTGGCCTAGAGTCGATCGGCGTCTCGCTGGGGGCCCGCGTCGGACTGCTGCTCCCCACCCGGCCCGCGTTCGTCCGGCTTGTCCACGCTGTCGCCCGTCTCGGCGGCGTACTCGTCCCGCTGAACGTCGAGAAGCCGACCGACGCGCTGGCCGCCCAGGCCGATCGCGCGGATGTGGACGTGCTGGTCTGTGGGGCCGAAACCGCCGGGACAGCCCGCGAAATCGGGGTCGAGACGACCGTCTCGGTCGATCCGATCGAGCGGGACGGGACTTCCGACGAGAGCCTCGACGTCAGCCGACTCCAGAGCGCGGATCCCGACGGTTTCGTTCCGATCAGTCGCGATTCGGACGCCCTCGCGGTGATTATGTTCACCTCGGGGACGACGGGCGGACCGAAAGGCGTCAGGCTGACGCGCCGGAACCTGCTGGCCAGCGCCGAGGCGTCGGCGTACCGGCTCGGCGTAGCGCCCGACGATCGGTGGCTGTGCTGTCTCCCGATGTATCACATGGGCGGGCTCGCGCCGATCGTCCGGACCGCCCTGTACGGCACCACGCTGGTCGTCCAGCGTGCATTCGACGCCGAGGCGACGGCCGCCGTCCTCGAACGGTTCGAGGTCTCGGGCGTCTCGCTGGTTCCGACGATG
>ENA-ORCS01000941-ORCS01000941.1-marine-metagenome-genome-assembly--contig:-NODE-941-length-14874-cov-3.369737_pt1 | contig 14874 bp, 16 predicted proteins | sample MGYA00237781_ERZ508513 | MGnify/ENA primary metagenome ERZ508513 (study PRJEB26184, sample SAMN06268793) | marine metagenome | isolation source: Eden Landing Ponds, San Francisco, CA, USA | place...
CCTCGATCAGCCGTCCCCACTGGCCGCTCGAGAGCTCGTCGCTGACGTCGCCCCACGAGACGGTACCCTGCTCTTCGGCCGTCGCGAGCACCGTCTCGATGGCCCCCTCCATGCTCGCGTCCTCGGCCACGAGACGATCTATCTTCTCGCCTGTCCGTGCCATCGTAGTTCATCTAACGGCCGCAGGTAAATCAACTTTGTATTTTTCCGACGAGCGGGCGTCCGCAGTCGCCCGTGTGCCTAGACTGCCTCGTCAACGGCCGCCCGGAGATCTTCCCAGACGCCCTCCAGGGACTGCTCGCCGTCGACTTCGACGAACGCTTCGCGGTCGCTGTAGTACTCGATAACGGGTTCGGTGTTCTCCGCGAAAACGTCCAGACGGTTGCGGACGGCTTTTTCCGTGTCGTCATCGCGCTGGATCAACTCGCCGCCACACTCGTCACAGACACCCTCCTCCGCTGGCTGGTCGAACTCGACGTGATAGTTCTCCCCACACTCCGAACAGACCCGCCGGCCGGTGAGTCGATCGACGAGTTCCGCCTCGGAGACCGATAGCGAGACGATCACGTCCAGGTCTGTCATCGATTCGAGTTCCTCGGCCTGCTCTATGTTTCGGGGATAGCCGTCCAGAACGAACCCGTCGGCGCTGGTCAGTGCTTTCTCGACGATGGCGTTGACGACCTCGTCGGGTACGAGCTCCCCGCGATCCATGTACTCGCCGGGTGTGTCGTACTCCAGCCCGAGGTCGGAGATGTCCATCTCCTTGTTCGATCGGAGCGCGTCGCCCGTCGTGACGTGTTCGACGCCGAACGTCTCGACGAGATTCGAACTCTGCGTTCCCTTGCCCGCGCCTGGTGGTCCCAACAGCAGAATCTTCGGGCTCATACGCCACCGTTCGCCGGGCCAGGTTATCTATGTGGCGTTTGCTGATGGGAGTTCCACAGGTACCGAACGGCTGGTTCGATTGATCGGCCGGGTTTCTCGGCTGCTCGCACTGTCCAGTCCCTTCGGCTGTCCTGTTCTTGTCAGGCGGTCAAGGCGACTGCCCCGAGGTAGGTTCACGATCGGGCGGTGCCGATCACTGGTGTTCGTCGAGCACCGCCGCGGCGTCCTCGACTGTTTCGGCCTGGAAAATTTCGTATCCCGTTTCGGCCGAGGCTTCTTCACCGACCCGTTCCCACTGGAACTCGGCCGTGATTGATTCGCCAGTGACGCGGACCACGGTCCCCATTCCGAGTTGACCCGCTTTCTTCGCTCCTTCTTTGAGACGCTCCTCCGCGTTCTCCGTCGCCGGTTTATACGAAGAGATGTCGTTTATCAAACCCCAGCCGTCGTCGAGTTGTTCTGCGCCTTCAGCTACCGAATCGACCACTTCCACGAGTTCCGATTCGTCAAGTTGCCCCGCCAGTTTGAGTTCCATCCGGTTCTTCGTCGGGTCAACTTCGATATTGTAACTACCCATTACATCCATTTTAATAATTTATGAAATATATAATTTCGCATTCTGAGTACGCTTTTGCGTTTTTATCGGGGTCAGGAAAGGAAAGTGACCGACAGAAGCGCATGGGAATTCCTAAACCGTATTCTACCCTACACCCGTCGATGAGCGATTTACTCGTACGGGCGGCCCGTGGCGAGCGCACTGAACGCCCGCCGGTATGGTTGATGCGCCAGGCGGGTCGACACCTCCCGGAGTACCGCGAGATCCGTGAGGAGTATGACTTCCTCGAGGCCGTCACGACACCCGACGTGGCAGCCGAGATAACGCTGCTCCCATGGGAGCGATACCGCCCCGATGGGCTGGTGATGTTCTCCGACATCCTGACGATCCTCGAACCGCTCGGCTTTTCGTACCACATCGAGCCCGGCAAGGGGCCCGTCATCGCCGATCCTGTTTCCGATCCCGTCGACATTCCGGACGGCTACGACGACGTTTCCTCGTCGCTCGATTACGTCGGCGGTCTGCTCGATCGCCTCGTCGCACAGGTCGGCGACGAGACCGGCATCATCGGCTTCGCCGGTGGCCCGTTCACCCTTGCCTCCTACGCGATCGCCGGCCATCCGGCCCGCAATCACTATCCGGCTCGCCAGTTCAAAGCTCGCCATCCCGAAGCGTTCCGCGATCTGCTCGAGACGTTCGCCGACGCCGTTCGTGAGTTCCTCCAGTACCAGGTCGACCACGGTGCCGATGTCGTCCAACTGTTCGACACATACGCCGGTGTCTTGCCACCTGAAGATTACCGGGAGTTCATCCAGCCACACCATCGGGCGATCCTGGCAGACGTCGACGCGCCGACGATCGTCTTTGTCCGCAACATGGGTGGCCGTCTCGACCAGCTCGCGGCAACGGAAGCAGACGTGATCAGCCTCGATTGGACCGTCGAGATGGAAGCGGCCCGTGAACAGCTCGGTGATCGTGCCGTTCAGGGCAACCTCGATCCCGCTGTTCTCTTTGCCGATCCAGAGACAGTTCGCGAGCGCACGCACGAGGTGATCGAGGCCGCCGGTCCCCGTGGACACGTGCTGAACCTCGGCCACGGCGTCCACAAGGACACCCCCGTCGAGGGGGTCGAGGCGTTCGTCGAGACCGCGAAGTCGATCGAGCGGTAAGCCGTCCCCCACGGAAGGGCCTTTCACGTCTCTCCGTCTACTGGCGATCGCATGACAGAGAGCCCCTTCGACGTGACGATCCGCGTCGCGGATGTCCAGACGGCCGAACTGTTCGCGGCGGCGAACAAGCCCGAGATGGTCAAGCTGTGGCTCGACATCGGGGAGGAGACCTTGCAGTCGGCGGCTCAGCTCGGCTACCACCACGACCCGACGGAATTGATCGGCAAACAGGTGCTCTGCGCAACGGACCTCGGCAGTGTCCGGATCGCCGGCTTCGAGTCCGAGGCGCTGACGGTCGGTGTCCCCGGCGGAGACGGCAATCCCGTCCTCGTGACGCCCGACGAGCGAGTCCCCGTCGGCGGCGAACTGTACTGATCGCATCCGGTGCTGTTCCGCTCCCGGAGAGAAAGCCACAAGAGGTTGTGCCGGCGGCGAACGACGTCGAACCTACCCCTCGTGCAGGGCGACGTCACCGGACCGCCGTCTCAGTCCAGCGGCGCGTTCAGACACATCGTTCCCGGTTCGTCCCGGCACTGGCACTGCCGGAACTGGTAGACTGCGGGGTCGAAGTCGGCGACGAAGGGTTCGACGAGATCCTCCAGCACGCCGACGAATCGCTCGTCGTCGTGGGGGACAGGGACCCGGTAGAAATCGAGACCGACCGCCTCGGCCTCTTCTTTGAGTTCCACGTCGAGTTCCGAAAGAGTCTCACTTTGCTCGTGGATGAAGCTGATCGGCTCGACGACCACCCGCTCGGCATCGACGGACTCGATGACGTCCTCGACTTCGGGTTCCGTCCAGGGGATATCCCGGTTCTCGTGGTTCTGATCCCCCAGCTCGTAGGAATCGATGTCGAGCAATCCAGCCACAGTCTCGACGTATTCCCTGACGTAGGTGTCATAACGGCTGCCCTCCTCTGTGAGGTAGTACTGTGGCGTGCCGTGGGCGGAGAAGACCAGTGTAGTGTCGGAATCGTGCAGGTCGACGCCCTGCTCGTCCGCGAACGCCTGGATGTTGTCCACACGAAGGCGAGGATAATCCGGGTGGCGATGCCAGCCCGAAATCTCCTGGAGTGCGTCGAACTCGCGCTCGTCGGCGGCCGCTCGCAGTTCTTCCAGCGCGTCGACGGTCGTCGAGGGGCCACAGAGTGGATAGATCGGCAGGCCGATGATCCGGTCGTGGCCCGCATCGATGGCCGCGTCGAGTGCGTCCTCGATGAACGGCTCGGTGAACTGCATCCCGATATACGTCTCGACGTCGCGACCGCGCTCGCGAAGGCGATCTTCCAGTGCATCGGCCTGGTCGCGGGCCTGGCCGTTCAGCGGCGATCCGCCGATCTCCTCGTACTCCTCGATCAGCGGTCCGGCGCGGCGCTCGGCTAACTCGCGACTCCGCTCGCGGGCCTCGGCCTCGGTGGTGTCACCCTCGATCTCGCGGTTGTTGAAGAAAATGCGTTCGAGATACGAGACGACGGCCTCGCGTTCCGGGGTGGCCGGTTCGCCGAAATTCAACAACAGGATTGCGGTCGACATGGCCCGACATTGGGACTGGATTGGAAAAGGGGTTTGCCTGCCGGCGGAGTGACCGAGTGAACTGGGCGGGGTTCGGTGACTGCTCAGGCCGCCCCGTCGCGAAACCGCTCGATCGACACGTCGGTGACGTCGTCGTAATCGTTGTTCCCACCACTCACGAGCGTGCCCTCGACCGCTCTCGCAGTCGCGAGTGCGAAGGCGTCCCCCAGCGCGGGATTGTACTGGAGGATGAACTCCGAGGCGCGCTCCCAGAGCGATTGCGCTTCGACTGGTTCGACTCCCACCTGCTGTACCCATTCCAGATATTCGTCGGCAACATCGCGGTCGTACTTTCGCGCGAGAACGTATCGGATCTCCGAAAGCGTGACCACGTTGATGTACCCTGTCGTCTCACCAGTGGCGACGGCGTCGAGAAACGAATCGACAGCCTCGCTTCCGGGTTCGTCGTCAGCATGGGCGATCAACGGTTCGGCGTCGAAGACGAGGGGGTCGAGCGTCGACGTCATTCCTCAACGTTCTCGGAGCGTGCCTCACGTTCCTGCTCGCGCTTCTCCCGGAGGAGCTCCGTTGCAGGCCGATCCGTCCGTCCCTCGGCACGGGCTGCGAATCCCCGCATCTCGCTGGGAGACCTGACACGATCGACGACGATCTCCCCAGACTCGCCCTCTCGGAACTGAACTTTCCCAGGAGCATCGATCCCGAGCTTCTCGCGGAATTTCTTGGGGATCGTGGCTTGCCCGTGTTTTGTGACAGTCACGACCTCTGGTTCTGATTCAGATTTTGATTCAGAGGGAATCATGATTCATAGTTATTGATGATTAATAATAACTGTTTCGACAGGAACAGCATAGACGGTCGATGCTGAACATGGTTCGAGCTCAGAGCAAGTAATCTGTGAGCGTTCCGGGACCCGGAATCACTCCGGGTGGACAGTCAGCGACGGAAAATACGACCCATAGAATCCCTCGTCGAACGTGATCAGGGCGTCGGCGTCCGTCGTCGCGTGACCGCCGATGAGGAAGTCAGCCGCGACGTGCTGTCGGGGAGATAATGACGTCCCACAATGCTCGCACTCGACCGTCTGCTCGGTCCCGCAGGACGGACACTGCAGGCCATTCGGTCGTCGATCGACGTATTCGCGGAACCGATCGCCGGCCACGAACAGCGCCCGACGCGACGACTTGTCGAGTCGGATACTCATGTCTTCGAGGAACTGATCGAGTGCTGAGGCGTCGTCGAACGTCCCATCGGCCGCCAGCTCGGCGTAGACGATCGGCGTGACGACGACCGCACCCTGCTCGTAGGCCTCCCTGAGTGTGGCCTCGCTGTCGTCCGCGTGTTCGTCGTCGTACAGCAACGCGATCAGAGCGTTCGTGTCGACGGCGGTTTTCACGCGTCGCCCTCCGGTGTCGTCTCCGCTGATCCGCTATCGCCTGTCTCGGACGGCACTTCGCGTGGATACTCCCCCCGAAGACGGCGCATCCGGTCGGCCATCGTCTCCTCGCTGTCGGCGTGTCCTCGATACGTCTCGAAGGGGTCTGCCCCCGTTTGGGTGGTCGGTGCTTCCTTCCGGATCTCGTAGCCTTCCTCGGTCCGCTCGAAAGCGACCTCGTCGCCCGGTTCGATCCCGAGAGCTTCCCTGATCTCCTTCGGGATCGTAACTTGGCCCTTGCTGGTGACGCGGGGCATCGTGGTAGGATCTTATTCGTAATACCGGAAAAGTATTACTCCGGATACTCTCTCAGGACCGCCAGTAGGCCCGCGTCAGGAGGACGAGCACCGGGAAGATCTCCAGGCGGCCGATCCACATCAGGAAGACCATCAGCAGTTTCGAACTCCAGGGGAACAATTCGTAGTTCTCCATCGGGCCGACGACGCCAAAGCCTGGCCCGACGTTGCCGATCGTCGCAGCGACGGCGCTCAACCCGTCCAGCACCGGCAGGCCCATCCCGACTCTCCCGGCGTCGAGCATGAGGACGACAACCCCGAGGAAGAACAGCGCGATATAGAGGAGAGTAAAGGAGTGAATCCCGCGGACGGCCGACTCGTCCAGTGCTCGGCCACCGAGTCGAACGGGTTTGACGGCCTCGGGGTGGACGGTCGTGAACAGTTCCCGTTTGATGGACTTCGCGATCACCAGCCAGCGGACCATCTTGATCGCCCCACCCGTGGAACCCGCCGACCCGCCGAGGAACATCCCAAAGAGCAGCAGGTACTGGGCGGTCGACGTCCAGTCGTTGAAATCGATGCTGGCGTAGCCCGTCGTCGTCACGATCGAGACGGTCTGGAAGAGACCGTGCCGGAGGGACTCCTCGGCGCCAGCCAGTCCGGCGCTGCCCGGGAGACTCGGCCCGACGAAGAGGACGACTGTCACGACCGCGGTCAGCGTGGCGATCACGCCCGTGTAGAAGCGGAACTCCTCGTCGCGGACCAGCGCGAGCGGATCGCCCCGGATGACGCCCCAGAACAGCGCGAAGTTCGTCCCTGCCACGACCATGAAGGGGATGATCACCCACTGGACGGCCGCCGAGAACGCCTCGATCGAGTAGGCTTCCGGCGAGAACCCGCCCGTCGGAAGGGTGGTCAGGCCGTGAGAGATGGCGTTGAACAACGTCATCCCCGGGGCGAAGCCGACGAGATGGAGGCCGTACAGCAGGGCCATCTCCGCGACGGTGAAGGCGAAGTACGCGATCCAGAGGACGCGTGCCGTCTCGGCGATTCGCGGCGTGAGCTTCTCGATGCCAGGTCCCGGAGCCTCCGCATCCATCAGTTGTGCGCCACCGACCGAGAGTTCGGGGAGGATCGCCACTGCGAGGACGACGATCCCCATCCCACCGAGCCACTGGGTGAGCTGGCGCCACAGCAGGAGTGCGTGAGAGTGATGCTCGACGCCGATCTGACCCATCACCGTCGCGCCCGTGGTCGTAAATCCGCTCATCGACTCGAACAGCGCGTTCGGCACATGGGGCCAGGTAAGCGTCGAAGCCGTGCCATGCTCCGCGAGCAGATACGGGATCGCCCCGACCAGCGCGACCGCGAGCCACGTTGCCGCGACCATCAGAAACCCCTCGCGGGCGCCCAGATCGTGCTCTTCGTCGAGTTGGGTGAGCGCGAACCCGGCGACGGCCGTCACGGCGATCGTGACGAGGAACGGAATCCATCCCTCGCCGTAAATGAACGCCGTAACGAGCGGGATCGAAAGTGGCACCGCGAGGTACAACAGGACCCGGCCAGTCAGCGCGAGACTCGCCCGCCAGTCCACGCGGACGTACCCGGTCATAGTTTGGCGAGTGTCTCGTCCAGTACCGCGGCTTCGACGAAGACGACGACGTGGTCACCGGGCTCGACGATTGTGTCACCGCGTGGACGGACGAACTCGCCGTCGCGCGTGATCGCGCCCACGACGACGCCGTCGGGCAGGTCGGCGGCCACCTCCCGGATCGGCCGCCCGTCGAAGATACTTTCATCCTCGATCTCGACCTCGATGACTTCCGCCCGGTCGCTGCCGATGATGGCGACGTTCTCGGCGTGTTGCTCGCGGGTGAACCGCGTTATCTCCTCGGCAGCCACCTCACGGGGCTGGACGGCCACGTCGATCCCGACAGTCTCGAAGAGATCCACGTACGAGCGATCCTCGACGACGGCGATCGCCCGATCGGCACCGAGACGTTTGGCAAGCAGTCCCGCCAGCAGGTTCCTCTCGTCGGACTCCAAGGTCGTGACGACGACATCCACCGCGTCGATGTTCTCGCGTTCGAGGAAGTCCCGGTCGGTGGCATCGGCTTCGAGGACTGTCGTTCCCGGGAGCGAATCGGCGAGGAACTGCGCTCGCTCGGGATCGCGCTCGATCACCCTGGGACGGACCCCACGCTCTTCTAAGAGTTTGGCAGTCTGGTACCCGATCGAACTGCCACCGACGATCAAGACGTCGTGGTAGTCGTCGTCCGGAGCGACAGCGTGGCTGAACGCCGTCACCGCCTCGTCGGTCCCGATGACGACTACTTCGTCGCCCGCCGACAACGTCGTGTCACCGCGAGGGATGACGATCTCCTCGCAGGTCCCGTCCTCGTCAGGACAGAGAATGGCCGCGAACGTGAGGTCCTCGAAGCGATCTGCCTCAGCAACGGTCTGACCGGCGACCGGACTGTCCGCGGCGAGTTCGAACTCGGCCATCTGGATGGTCCCGTCGGCGAACGTGTCCACGTCCCTGGCGGCCGGCAGCCCGATCATGCTGGCGATCTTGCGGGCCGTCAGCAGGTTCGTCCCGACCATCACGTCCACGCCGAGTGCCCCTTCGGCGTTGTTCCAGGTGTCGAGGAACTTCGTGTTCCTGACGCGTGCGATCGTCGTGACGTCCGTGAGCGTCTTGGCGGTCCCACAGGAGACGATGTTCGTCTCGTCGTCGTCAGTCACGGCGATCAGGAGGTCGGACGCTTCGAGACCAGCCTCCCGGAGCGTCTCGATCGCCGCGCCGTCGCCTTCGATCGCTAGCACGTCCAGATCGTAGGTCAGCGCCTCGACGAGATCGCCGTCGACGTCGACCACGACGACCTCGTGTTCGTCAGCAAGGCTGGCGGCAATACTGGATCCGACTTCGCCAGCACCGACGACAATTACCCGCATCCGTGGCCCTCCATTATTGCTGACCTATCTTCGCGTCCCGGAAGTGTGTTTTCCTCTGCGATCACGATCCGACGACGAGGACCGCATCACTGGCCGGTAAACGCCGAAAGCGTCTCCTCGGAAATGCCCGAGCGTGAGTGTACAGTGACGAAGTCGCCTGCCTCGATCCTCGTCTCCCCAGTCGGCGAGATTGCCTCGCCATCGCGGTTTATCCGGACCACCAACAGGTCTGACGTCAGCAGTCCGTCCTCGTTGGCCTCCTGGAGGGTCTTGCCGACGATCGGCGTGTCCGCTTCGACGATCAGCTCGACCACGTTGGCGTCACCCGTCGGGCCGGCAACGCCAGAGACCGGCGAGATCGGTTCCTCCTCGCGCGGTCCAAAAGGTGCGTAGGGCCGGAAGTACTCCCGATAGCCCAAATCCTCGTCGTCGATCTCGATCCCCAGCGAACTGAGATCCTGAGCGATACGCGTCAGGTCGTCGGTGTCGGTCCCGACCACCTTGATCCGGAGATCACCCCGGCCAGAGAGGATCTCCCTGACGTTGACGACCCCCGAGACGTCCAGTGCCCGGCGGGCGAGTTCCTCCCGGTCGCGATCGCCCGTCGAACAGACGTAGTGATTGAGCAATCGGCCCTCGACCTTCTCGTAGTCGATATGGGCGTGATACCCCTGGATGATGCCGTCCTCTTCGAGTTGCTGGATCCGGTTGCGGACTGTCGGTGCGGAGACGTCGACTTTCTCGGCGATGTCCGGCGCGGACGTGTGTCGGGCCTCCTGGGCCAGATAATACAGGATGCGTTCGTCGATCGCGTCGATGCCCTTGGACATGTTCAGTTATATCGATCCCGTAACGTCTTTTATATTCCGTTACGGTTTCTATCGACTTGTTCCAGATTTCCGCTCGAACTACCGCGTCGATCCATCGCGAATCGACCAAGATCGGAACGAGATGGCTATTGGGCGGCCATTAAACGAATAGACAGCAACAGCGCGTCGGAGTGGTCCTCCGGGAGAGCAATACGAAGGATCGAACACCCAACCCCTTTTTTCCGGCAAGCGTTAGACGTCGGCATGAACCCGGACCGTGACGCGGCTGGAGGGGCAATACTGGGACATGCCTTGCTGCCGGTCGCCGACGAGACCGACGCACGGGCAACGGCACGCGCACTCTCCCCGTACGATCCCGATCACGTGACTGCCATGCACGTCGTCGAGAAAGGCGAAGGCGTCCCCGATAAGACGCCCGTCGAGCAGTCGGAAGCCGTTGCCCAGAGTGCCTACGCGGCCGTCCGGGAGGTGTTCCCCGAGGCCGACACCCACACCGCGTATCGTCGGGACGTCGTCGAGGCGATTCAGGAGGCTGCCGAGGCGGTCGAAGCGAGTGCCATCGTCTTCCAGCCACGGGGCGGTTCCAGACTGATCCAGTTTCTCTCGGGCGATACGACGATCAAACTCGTCACCGAGACCGAGCAGCCGGTGATTGCACTACCGCGAGAGACCGAGGAAACATGAGCGAGGAGGAACTCGCTAAGGACCTCGGCCCGCTGGCGGCGCTGACCATCGGCGTCGGGACGATGATCGGTGCGGGCATCTTCGTCCTACCGGGGGACGCGATCTCGACCGCCGGCTCGCTGGCCGTCCTGTCGTTCGTCGTCGGCGGAGCGATCGCCCTGTTAACCGCGCTGTCGGCGAGCGAACTCGGGACGGCGATGCCTCGCTCCGGCGGCGCCTACTACTACGTCAATCACGCACTTGGCCCGCTGCTCGGTTCGATTGCCGGCTGGGCCAACTGGCTCGGCCTGGCCTTCGCCTCAGCGTTCTACATGGTCGGATTCGGTCAGTACATCGGGCGGATCGTCGGCGTCGCGGGGACCGTCGGGCTCGGCCCGGTCGAACTGAACGCGGTGTCGCTGATCGCGCTGGCCGGCGGCGCGTTCTTCGTCGGTGTCAACTACGTCGGTGCCAAGGAGACCGGCAACCTACAGAACGTGATCGTCATCGTCCTGGTGGCGATCCTCACAGTGTTCACGCTGATCGGTGGCTTCCAGGCCGACGTCTCGAACCTCCCGCGAAACGAGGGAATTACGCCGATGCTGACGGCGACGGGGTTCGTCTTCGTCTCGTATCTCGGCTTCGTCCAGATCACCAGCGTCGCCGAGGAGATCAAGGATCCGGGGAAGAACCTCCCGCGGGCGGTCATCGGCAGCGTCGTCCTCGTGACCGGGATCTACGCCCTGGTGCTGTTCGTGATGAGTGCCACGGTCGAGCCCGGCTTTATCGCCAGCATGGGTGACAACCAGATCGCCGTCGTGCAGGTGGCCGAACGCCTGCTCGGGCCGGTCGGCGCCGTCGCGATGCTCTTCGGCGGCCTGTTGGCGACGGCCTCCTCAGCCAATGCCTCGATCCTGGCCTCCTCGCGGATCAACTTCGCGATGGGCCGAGATCGCGTCATCTCCCCCGACCTCAACGTAATCCATCCTCGGTTCGCGACGCCGTATCGATCGATCGGGATCACCGGCGGACTCATGCTCACGTTCATCGTCGGCGTCGACCTGGTTGGCGGCAACGCCGTCACGACGCTGTCCGGCATAGCAAGTTTCCTCCATCTGATCATCTACGGCCTGTTGAACGTCTCGCTGATCGTGATGCGGGTCGCGGACCCGCCGGACTACGATCCGGACTTCCGGGTGCCGTTGTCGCCGCTCACCCCCGTATTGGGAGCGATCACCTCCTTCGCGCTGATCTATTACATCGAACCGATGGTGACAGCGTTCGGTGCCGCCATCGTCACGTGGGCGGTCGTCTGGTACGCCGGCTACGCCCGCGAGCGGTCGTTGACGACCGGCGTCCTGACGAAGTACCTCCGGGAGCCACGGCTGGCCGACGGACCGGTCGAGGACATGCCGGCCACCGACGGAGGAGACTACCGGATTCTGGTGCCGCTGGCGAATCCCGAACACGAGACCGAGTTGATCACGCTCGCCAGCGCGATCGCTCGCCAGCGCAACGGGACCGTCGTCGTAACCCACATTGTCACCGTGCCCGACCAGACATCGCTCGAATACGGTGCCGAACACATCGAGGACCTCGACGCCGAGAGCGAGTCCCTCCTCCAATCCGCCCGAGAGGACGCCGACACATACGGAGTCCCAGTCGAAACCCATACCATCGTCTCCCACGAGTCCTTCGAGGAGATATTCGACGCCGCCGAGACCCACGACGCCGACCTGATCGTAATGGGCTGGGGCCCTGATTCGCATGGAGCGCCGGGCCGCATCGAGGGGACCTTCGACGAGATCGCCCAAGACGTGCCCTGTGACGTGCTCGTCCTCCGGGATCGCGGGTTCGATCCCGAGCACGTGCTCGTTCCGACGGCCGGTGGTCCCGACTCGGAGTTGAGTGCTGGGACCGCCGCGCTCCTGCGGGCCGAGTACGACAGCGAGGTGACGCTACTGCACGTCGCCGACGACCGCGAGGAGGGCGAGTCGTTCCTCGAAACGTGGGCCGCCGAGCACGACCTGGCGGACACGACTCTTCGGGTCGAGACCGGCGACGTGGAGACGGCCATCGAGACCGCCGCCCGAGACGCAAGTCTGGTAATCGTCGGTGCGACCGAGCGCGGACTGCTGGAACGATTGGTCGGGGGCTCGGTCGTCATCGACATCGCCGAGGACGTCGACTGTTCGGTGCTGATGGCCGAACGTCAGCGAGATCGGTCACTGTGGCAGCGGCTGTTCGGTCGGGACTGACTGACCGTCGAACCGACGCGAGACAATTGTGGCCCGGGATCGGGACTGTGCAGCGGAACCAACAGCGAAGGGACTCCGCGGACCCGTAACCGACGGTCACGGATAGTTCGACGCTATTTCGGATAGATCATATAGACCGGGATTGAGTTTATGAATCGAAAATATATCCAAAGTGTTTATGCACATCCGATAATCTAGGGGTTAGTAGACACCGAGCAGAGGGGTCGGGTCGGTCAGTCCCGCTCGACCCCTCGACGCGAAGACGAGAGAACCAATCCCCATGACACACCCAGATGACGAGTCCTCGGCCATACCCGACGAAGTCCGCAGGGCACTCGATGCCAGTAGCGACCGACAACTCCGGGAGACCATCCACGACGCCCAGGCTCGACTCGGAGCACATCCTCCCCTGACCGAAGAGATACAATTGTCGGGAGACGAAGAATTCGTTCGAGAGAGTGCCGAAATAAACGGGGCGATCCGGGAGGCGCTCGAAACGGGCGAGGACAGTCAACTCAGGGAGATCGTCGACTATGCTCGCCAGCGTCTCGAAGATCGGCCACCGCTGACGGACGTCATCGAATCGCGGGACAACGAGGAACTCGTGCGGATCGCGGACGAAGGATCGTATACAACCGTCATCGTCAAACGGCCCGAGGAGACGGGCGACCGGCGCGGTCCCTTTGCCTACATGGTCCAGTGGGAGCCACACGTCAGCGACGACGGGAAGTACAAATGGCACTATCTCGGCCGCGTCCTCGACGAGGAGGGAGACTGACGTGAGTCGGGCACTGCTCGATCGCGTCGTCGTCCCGGTCGCCGATTCGGACGACGCACGCGCCACGGCAGACGCGTTGGGGGACTACGAGTGTGCGGACGTCATCGCGATCCACATCATCGAGAAGGGAGGAGGGACCCCGGACAAGATTCCGATGGAACAGGCCGAACAGCGGGCCGAAGCGGCCTTCGAGGCGTTCCGGGACGTGATTCCCGACGCCGAAACGGAGATTGCCTACAACACCCACGTGGTCGATGGAGTCTTCGAGGTGGCGGCGGAGCGCTCGGCGAGTGCGATTGCCTTCCAGCCCCGAGGCGGGAGCCGACTCACGCAGTTTCTCGAGGGAGATCCGGCCTTGAAACTTGTCACGGGCGCGGAGAGACCAGTGATCGCACTGCCCGAAGAACACGACGAATGAGCGTCGAAACAACTGCACAGACGACCGTGCCGTATCGGGAGGGGAGCGACCGATGAGTGAGGGCGAACAGGAGCTGGCCCGCGACCTAGGCTTCCTCGAAGCCTATACTATCGGTCTTGGGACGATGATCGGTGCAGGGATCTTCGTGTTGCCAAGCATCGCCGCCGACGCCGCGGGACCGGCAGCGATGGTGTCGTTCGCGCTGGGTGGGGTCGTCTCGCTGCTGGCGGCCCTCTCGCTGTCGGAACTCGCCACGGGCATGCCCAAGGCCGGCGGGAGTTACTACTACGTCAACCGGGCGATGGGCCCGTTCTTCGGCAGCATCGTCGGCTGGGGCATGTGGGCCGGACTGACCTTCGCAAGCGCCTTCTACATGCTCGGGTTCGGCCAGTATCTCCTGCCCCTCCTGACGCCACACGTTGAGTTCCTCGCCTCGATGTCCGGGATCGGCAAGAGCGTCGCGGCGCTGGTGATGGCTGCACTGCTGACAGGCGTCAACTACTACGGTGTCAAGGAGACCGGCGACCTCCAGAACGTCATCGTCATCACGCTGGTCGTGTTGATCGTCGGCTTTCTCTCGCTAGGGTTACTCAGCGGGCCGACGATCGGCGAATTCAATCCCCACGGTTGGCCGGCGGTCGCCGCGACAGTCGGGACAGTCTACGTCTCGTTTATCGGCTTCGAAGTGATCGCAACCAGTGCCGAAGAGATCAAGAACCCGAGTCGGAACTTGCCGCTGTCGATGATCGCCGCGGTCGTCACGCCGACGATCCTCTACGTCGGCGTCATGTTCGTCTCGACGGGGACGATTTCGCTGGATGTCCTGGCAAATTCGGAAGTTCCGGTCAAGATCGTCGCCGAGGAGATCCTGCCCGGATTCGCGAACGCGATCCCACTGGTCGACGTGCCGGGATCGCTGCTCGCGGCCATCGGCGGAACGGTGATGATCCTCGGGGCTGTCCTGGCAACAATCTCCAGCGCGAACGCGTCGATCCTCTCGGCGGCCCGGGTCAACTTCGCGATGGGGCGGGACAAGATCCTCATCGACTGGCTGAACGAAGTTCACAGCCGCTTTCGGACACCCTACCGCGCGATCACGGTGACGGGGATCATCACCCTCGTCCTGATCGCTGTCGGGGTCGGGATCGGGACCCTCGCCGAG
>ENA-ORCS01000942-ORCS01000942.1-marine-metagenome-genome-assembly--contig:-NODE-942-length-14858-cov-3.015831_pt1 | contig 14858 bp, 19 predicted proteins | sample MGYA00237781_ERZ508513 | MGnify/ENA primary metagenome ERZ508513 (study PRJEB26184, sample SAMN06268793) | marine metagenome | isolation source: Eden Landing Ponds, San Francisco, CA, USA | place...
CCGCTCCAGACGACGCCAGTGAAGAGACCCCCGCCGCTCCAGACGACGCCGACGAACCGGAGGACTTCCGAACGGTGATGCGGCTGCTCGGGAACCGCGAATTCCCCGTCGAGCGGTACGAGCTCGTCGAACTCGCAACGAGCGCGTACGACATCGAGGCGAGCCACGTCGACGAGATCATCGCGTACGCGGTCGAGCGCGACCTGCTTGAAGACGACGGCGAGAAACTCTACCGGGTGTAGGACTACAGTTCGCCCTTCGTACTGGGGGTGTCACTGCGCCGGGGGTCGAGCCGCGTGGCGTCGTCGAGCGAGCGCGCGAGCGCTTTGAACAGCGCCTCGACCTCGTGGTGGGCGTTGACACCGTCGACCTCGGCGTGTAGCGTCAAGCCAGCGTTCATCGCCAGCGAATACGCGAAGTGTCGCGCCATATCGCTCGTGAAGTCGCCGATCTCGGGCTGGGAGAACGACCCCTCGAACTCGAAGTGCGGCCGGCCGCTCACGTCGACGACGACGCCCGCGACTGCCTCGTCGAGGGGGACCCGTCGGTCGGCGTACCGGACGATCCCGCGCTTGTCGCCGAGCGCCTCGGCGAAGGCCTCGCCCAGCACGATCGCGACGTCCTCGACGGTGTGGTGGTCGTCGATCTCCAGATCGCCGTCACAGCGGACGGTCAGATCGAACAGCCCGTGCTTGGCGAAGGACGCCAGCATGTGATCGAAGAAGCCGACGCCCGTCTCGACCGCGCTGTCGCCGTCGCCGTCGATCGCGAGCGTGACGTCGATGGTCGTCTCGTCCGTCTCGCGTGAGACGGCGGCCTCACGGGTCGCGCCGCCGTCCGCGTCGCCGTCGGTGTCGGTCATAGTGGCGCATCGACGCGTGCGCCTATGATCGTTGTGCCTCGAAAGCAGACCTAATTGTGCCCGCAGCGCAGATCTCGTAGTCGTCGAGCGCGCGGGCGCGAGAGCGACCGTGGAGCAGACGGAATCGACGCGGCCGGGGTGACGCGGGGGGGAGGACGCGGCTGGGTAGGGACGCGGCCGGGGAGCGAAAGTGGTACGTCGCGGGCGCGTGAGGCGCACGTATGCGCATCGCCGTCCCCAACAAGGGCCGCCTGCACGATCCGAGCGTCGACCTTCTGGAACGTGCCGGACTCCACATCGAGAGCGCCGCGAGCCGGAAACTCTACGCCGATACCGTCGATCCCGAGGTGACCGTCCTGTTCGCCCGCGCAGCGGACATCCCGGAGTACGTCTGGGACGGAGCCGCCGCGGTGGGGATCACCGGCCGCGATCAGGTCGTCGAATCCGGGCGCGACCTGGTCGAACTGGTCGATCTGGGCTTCGGTCGCTGCCGACTCGTCCTGGCCGCGCCGGAGGACGGGGCGATCGAAGCCCCCGACGACCTCGCGGGTGGAAGCATCGCGACCGAGTTCCCGCGGATCACGCGGGAGTATCTGCAGGAGCACGGAATCGACGCCGACGTCGTCGAGGTGACCGGCGCGACCGAACTGACCCCGCACGTCGAGATGGCCGATGCCATCGTCGACATCACCTCGACGGGCACGACGCTGCGGATGAACCGACTCGGGGTGATCGACGAGGTGCTCGAGTCGTCGGTCCGGCTCTACGCCCATCCGGACTACGTCGACGATCCGAAGGTGACCCAGCTCGTGACCGCCTTCGAGTCCGTCCTCGACGCCGAAGACAAACGCTACGTGATGATGAACGTCCCCAGCGAGAAACTCGACGCCGTCCGCGAGGTCATCCCGGGCCTCGGCGGGCCGACGGTGATGGACGTCGCCGGCGACGACACCGTCGCCGTCCACGTCGTCGTCGACGAGAGCGACGTCTTCGAGGTCGTCAACGACCTGAAGGAGGTCGGGGCGTCGGGGATTCTGGTGACCGAGATCGAGCGCCTCGTCGAGTGAGGCGATCGGGAGCGAGCGGCGCGCGCCTCACCCGGGGGCGCTCTGGATGATGGCCAGAATGCCGAACAGGACCGTCCCGAGGATGACGCTGACGACGAAGTGGATGAGCGTGATGTACGCCGAGAGCCGCGGCGTGCGGTCGTACAGGTAGTGGATCGCAACCCCGTCGAGGGCGAGCGCGAGACCGAGGCCGAGAAAGAGCACCGGCGTGTTGGTGCGCGCGAACGTCGCCACGAGGAAGCTCACGGCCGCCGGGACGGGTCCGACCACGAACGCGTTCCGGACGGGGACGTCACCGAGGACGTTTCGCGCGGCGATGTGTGCGGTGATCGAGAGGAAGACCGCGAGTGAGGCGAACGTGCCGGCAATCGCCAGCGGCGTCCCCGGCGTAGACTGGAGCGGAAGCGACATCGAGAAGCGAGCGCCTCAGTCCTCGAGCAGGCCGAGTTCACTCAGTCGAGACGTGATGACGTCGACGGCCTCGCGGGCGTCGTCGGGCTCCTTGCCGCCGGTGATAACGAGTTTGCCGGAGCCGAAGAGAAGAGCGACGACGGAGGGCTCATCGAGGCGGTAGACCAGACCGGGGAACTGTTCGGGCTCGTACTCGATGTTCTCGAGGCCGAGGCCGATGGCGATGGCGTTGAGGTTGAGATTCCGGCCCAGATCGGCAGAGGTGACGATGTTCTGGACCGTGATCTCGGGGTCGTCGTCGACGGGGATCCGGAGGTCCCGGAGTTCGTCGAAGACGATGTGGAGACTCTCGTGTACGTCGTCGGTCGATTTCGCCCCGGTGCAGACGATCTTGCCGGAGCGGAAGATGAGGGCCGCCGATTTGGGGTTCTGGGTCCGATAGACGAGGCCGGGGAACTGCTCGGGGTCGTAGTCCGCGCCTTCGAGGTCCATCGCGACGCTCTGGAGGTCGAGCTCCTGGCCGATCCCCGTGGAGGCGACGACGTTTTCGATGTTGATTGTGTCCTTGGGATCGCTCATAGACGACTTAAACGACGTATTTAAGGTTTAAAAAGGTTGGTGCGCCGCGTCACCGACTCGTTCGGGCACACGGGGGACACCGATCGCGGGTCCGAGCGCGCGGTTGCGACCTCGACGAATCCGCACACAGCGGTGGCGGGTGCGCGTTCCGATACCCTGATTGACGGCGAGCGCGAGATCCGAGCGTGTACTACCTGGAACTGGCGGGGGAGGCGACCGACGAGCGGTTCGCGGCCCTCGAGGCCGAACGGGCCGCCGCCTCGGCCGTCGAGCGCGTCGCACCCGGCCTCGCGACCGCACGCGGGATCCGGGTCGATCGCGTGCCGACGCTCGCGTACACCCGCGGCGCGTCCGAACTCGTCGGCCGGACGGACGCCGACGTCGCGAGCGCAGTCGCGGTACTCGAAGCCGCGTCGTTCGACCGCGCCGGGACGGTCGCGGTTCGGGCCCGGAACGTCCGATCCACTGCCGACGTGAGCACGGCCGACGCGGAACGCGCCCTCGGAACCGTTCTCGTCGATCGCGGTTTCGCGGTCGATCTCGACGATCCCGACCACGTACTCCGGGTCTGTTTCGCCGAAGACGTCTGTCTCGTCGGCTGGGCAGTCGCCGAGCGCGAGGCAGCCTTCGGGTCGCGCGCGCCGACCGACCGCCCGTTCTTCCAGCCGGGCAGTATGGCCCCGATGGACGCCCGGGCGTACGTCAACCTCGCTGCGGGGCCCGCACTCCCGGATGCGACGGTCGTCGATCCGATGTGCGGAACCGGCGGCTTGCTCGTCGAGGCCGGACTCGTCGGCGCGCGCGCCGTCGGCACCGACGCGCAGGCGAAGATGGCGACGGGGGCGACCGAGAACCTCGGCCACTACCTCGACGCCGACGCGGACTGGCACGTCGTCCGCGGCGACGCGACCGGGCTCCCGTTCGCCGCCGACGCCGCCGACGCCGTCGTCTTCGACGCCCCGTACGGCCGGCAGTCGAAGATCGCCGGACACGACCTCTCGGATCTGGTCGCGGGGGCGCTGGAGGAGGCGGCGCGGATCGCCCCGTCGTGCGTCCTCGTCGCCGATCGCTCGTGGAGCGCCGAGGCCGAAGACGCCGGGTGGGCGGTCGACGCTCGCTTCGAGCGACGCGTCCACCGGTCACTCGACCGCCACGTCCACGTCCTCAGACGCGCGTAGGCGGCGCCGGCCCGAACCGAGCCCGTCTCAACCGATTCGTCGCTCGTTCGCTCTGTGTGTCGGAGCGTACCCGGCCATTACGAGCCGCTGCGAACCGAGCAGTACATTTAATTAGTTTATTGTTAAAATTTCTAAATATGAGCTACGACAACCTCCTGATTCCCACCGATGGGAGCGAACAGGCGGCAAACGCGGTCGAGGAAGGAATCAAACTCGCGGCCGAGATCGACGCCACCGTCCACGTGCTGCACGTGGTGGACGAGTTCGAGGCGAAGATCGTCCCGATAACCGGCGAGCAGGAAGCCAAACGCGAGGAGTACGTCGAGTACGGCGAGAAAATCACCGAGGAGGCCGCACAGGTAGCGAGAGACGCCGGCCTCGACGTCGAGACGGCGGTCGTCGTCGGAATCGCGCACAAACAGATTCAAAACTACGTCGAGGAGAACGACATCGACCTCGTGGTGATCGGTTCCCGTGGGCTCGGCGGCGTCGAAGAGATGCTGCTCGGCAGTACCGCCGACAAGGTCATTCGGCTCGTCAACAAGCCGGTTACGGTCGTGTATCAGCAGCCCGTCGAGGAACTTCGGTGGATGCTCCCGTCCGCTGAGGACACGGTGCACCGGTAAGCGACCGGCGTACCGCCCGATCGCGACCAGGCGACGGAGGCGATGACTACCTCCGTTGTGTTCGGAGTCGGAGCAAAGGGTAGCGACGGTGCCGCCGGGCGATACGCCTCACTTATGCAACTGGAGTTCTCCTCGCTGCCCGAAATCCGCCTGCAGCCGACTGCTGAGTAGGTAGGCCTCCGACTCCGCCCAAGATTATGTGTGCGGCCGCCGAAGCGCCGAGTATGATGAGTGGTATCACAGAGCAGTTCGACGAGCGGTTCTGGGCCCGTCACTCGAACCCGAAGAGCGGGTGGACCCGGATCCCGTTAGGCGCCCTCATCGTCTACGCGATCTATCGCCGCAGTTGGCGGCTGCTCGGGGCCGCGCTCGTGTGGACGGTCGTCAATCCGTTCCTGTTCCCGCCGCCCGAAACCGAAGACGCGTGGATGACTCGCGCCGTCCTCGCCGAGCAGTGGTGGATCGAGGAGGAAACGAACCGGACGGTCGGACTCGGCCACCCGAACGTGTACAACACTGTCGGTGCGCTCGGATTCGTGTACGCGCTGTACGCTGCGTGGCGACAATCGCCGGGAGGAGCGACGCTCGGCGTCGCCGTCAGCGTCGGCCTGAAACTCTGGTGGCTCCAGGTGTTGGTCGAGCGCTACGACCACCAAGCAGGCCGCTGATACGCCCTCTGTGTGCTGGGCCATCTGAGCGGAGTTCGTCCAGCAGCGCGCCCGGTTCGTCGGCTATCGATCCGTCGCGGCGACGATCGACTCGCCGGCGCGGACACGGTCGCCCTCGGCAACGAGAAGGTCCTCGCGGTCGTACGCGGGCGGTAGCAACACGTCGGCGCGCGAGCCGAAGTCGATATGGCCGATCCGCTGGGCCCGGATGAGGTCCTCGCCCGCCCGAACGTACGGGTGGATGCGCCGCGCGAACGCGCCGGCGATGAGCGAGACTTCGGCGGGACCGTCGTCCGTCTCGACGGCGACGTCGACGCGCTCGTTGCGCTCCGATTCCTTCGAGAAGGCCGGTAAGTGCTTGCCCGAGCGGTGGGTGACGCCCTCGACGGTCCCGTCGAATGGGGCGCGGTTCACGTGGACGTCGGTGACGTTCATAAACACGCCCACGCGGAACTGATCGCCCTCCGCGCGGACGACGGAGACGCGGCCGTCCGCCGGCGAGACCACGCCCGGCCCCGAGGGCTGCCGCTCGGGGTCACGGAAGAACCAGGCGACGAATCCACCGGCCGCGAGTGCGAGAAGCGACAGCGGGAAGGCTACCGGTGCGAGGAGCGCGGCCGCTGCGAACGCGGGGATCGCGAACCGTCGCGCGCCCGGAGCGAATCGCATCGGTCAGACCAGCGCCTCCCCGTCGAGTTCGTCTCGTCCGCCGGCCCACGCCGCCAGCAGGTGGGTGATGTGAAGCCGGCCATCGTTGCCCTCCGCGAGGTCGAGGTCGACCTGCCCCGCCAGTCGGTGGAGGCGGATCAGATTCGCTTCCCCGAACGACTCCGGGTAGGTGTCGGCGACTCCGAGGAGTTCCGAGAGCAACTCCTGGCCGTCGAAACCGTCGTCGTCGATCAGTTCGGTCACCTGATCGCGGGCGTCGCTGATCTCGCCCGCCGCCGCGGCGTCGAGGACGGCCTTCAGGTCGTCCTCGTGGCCCACCTCCGAGAGCGCAGTCTGGGCCGAGTCGACGGTGATCGCACCCTCGCCCTCGACGGCCGCGTGCTGGGCGGCGAGAACGGCATACCGGAGGTCGCCGTCGGCCTTCGAGGCGACGAGGTTCAGCGCCATCGCGTCGGCCTCGACGTCCTCCTGTTCGGCGATCTGCGCGAGGACGGATTCGATCTCGTCGGTCGTCGGCGCACGGACCGGAACGGGGAAGCACCGCGAGCGGATCGCCGGGATCAGCTTCGAGGGTTGGCGGGTCGCGAGCACGAACTGGGTGCTCTCGTGATACTGCTCCATCACGCGGCGAAGCGCCTGCTGGAAGTCCTCGCGGATCGTTTCGGCGTTGTCCAGCAGGACCGTCTTGTACGTCCCCGAGGCCGGCTTGTAGGAGGCGAGTTCCTGCATCACGTGAGAGATCATATCGCGCTTGGACCACTGGCGCTTGTACTTGTTTTCCTGCCCGCCCCGGCGGTACTGCTTCGAGAACGCCGTCTGTCCCTGGAGAAACCGCGAGAACCGCGGATCCTCGCGGATTTCTTTTTTGCTCCGGGTGAAGAAGTCGGCGACGTTGATCTCGGTCAGATCGGCGTCGGGATCCTCGTGCGCCTCGCTCGCGAGCGCGCGAACGGCCGCCGTCTTGCCGACGCCCGGCGGCCCTTGGACGACGAGGTTCATCGGTTCGTCGACGGTGCGAGCCAGCCGCTCGCGGACCTCCGCCTGCGGGAGGTCCGTGAGCGACGGCGCGTGCGTCTCCGTCCACAGGGGCGCGTCCATCGACCGCGAGTAGTCGGTCGGGGGGTAAGAAACTCTCCCTCTCGGGCGACCGGACCTCGGCGGGCGGACGCCTCACCGATGCTCGGAGTCGCGTTCGGGTTCGCGCGCCGGATCTCCGGAGTCCACGCCGTCGAGATCCTCAGAACGAGCGGTGCCCTCGCGCTCGACCCGCTCTCGCGCGTGCTCCGGCGTATCGGTCGATAAGAGCACCTCCAGTTTGTGCTCGAACTGGGCCTCGGAGAGGTCACCGCGCGCGTAGCGGTCGCGGAGACGAGAGAGCGCGGCGTCGACCTCTCCGTCGGCGGCGTCGGTCGACACCCGATCGCGTCCGTCGGCCGGCTGATCGACGGTCGCGTCCGCGGGGGATCGGGCGGTGTCAGCTCCGCTCACACGGTGGCCGCGGAGCAGCGACACGAGCGGGACGACGACCGCATACCCGATGGCGAAGAACACCCAGAAGTCGACGGCGGCGAGGATCGGGACGCCGAACAGCGAGCCGAGGCCGGCGCCGAGCACGAGGAGTGCGGTGGCGGCGACGACCGGGTCGTCCGAGTCCGCCGGGGTGGGGTTCGTCCACCACGGCGAATCGGTGTCACGACGCCCGTCCATACCGGGCGTGTGGTGAGAGCTGCACTAAGATGTACCGACCGGTGGGCACTGGCGGAAGCGATCCTCCCCGGAGCTCCCGGCGGATTCGACACGGGTTTACCCCGCGGTCACGGAGGAGGCGTATGTCGATGCGCGTGACGTTCCTCGGGACGGGCGGGGCCGTACCGACGACCGAACGGGCACCGAGCGCGTTTCTCGTCGAGCGGGAGGGTGAGCGGTTGCTGTTCGACTGCGGCGAAGGCACGCAGCGACAAATGATGCGGTTCGGAACCGGATTCGCCGTCGCGCACGTGTTCGTTACGCACCTCCACGGCGATCACGTCCTCGGGATCCCCGGCCTGATCCAGACACTCGATTTCAACGACCGGGAGGCGCCGATCGCGATCCACGGCCCGCCCGGCTCGAAGGGCCACCTGAAGGACCTCGTCGAAGCCGGCGGCTACCGCCCCAGCTTCCCGGTCAACGTCCACGAGGTCCGGCCCGGCGGCGTCGCACTCGACGGGGACGGCTACGAGGTCCGGACGTTCGCGACCGAACACCGAAACGCGAGTTCGATGGGCTACGCGCTCGTCGAGGACGACCGCCGCGGCCGATTCGACCGGGAGAAAGCCGAGGAGCTCGGCGTCCCGGTCGGCCCGAAGTTCGGGCGCCTCCACAACGGCGAAGCCGTGGAGCTTGATGACGGGACCGTGATCGAGCCCGAGCAGGTCGTCGGCGACCCGCGACCGGGTCGAAGATTCGTCTACACGGGAGACAGCCGACCGGTCGACGCCGCCGTCGAGGCCGCCGAGGAGCCGGATCTGCTGATCCACGACGCCACCTTCGGCGCGGAGTGGGCGGAGCGGGCGCGACAGACGGGCCATTCGACCGCGAGGGAGGCGGCCGAGATCGCCAACCGCGCAGGGGCGACGCGGCTCGCGCTCACCCACATCTCCTCGCGATATGCCGGAGACGCCGGGCCGATCGAGCGGGAGGCGAAGGAAGCATTCGACGGGGAGACGGCGTTCGTCCCCGACGACGGCCGGACGTTCGAGATTCCCTACCCGGACGCCGAGGAGTAGCAGTCGCTCAGAGAGGATGGCGAACAGCCGGCGTCGTCGACCCGCGCGGGCGTGCCGGACAACCGCGGACCGGCGCGGGAGAGCGGTCAGATCACGGCGGGGATGGCCCCGTGATCGGATATAAACGCTCGCAGGCGGACCGGCGTGGCATATATATCCGCACGCGACCAACCCACTGGCGTGAACGACCGGACGAGCGCTCTCGACTCTCTCGTCTTCGGCGTCGACATTCAGAGCGGTGACGTCCGAGGTGACTCGCCCTCTTATGCCCTCGTCGCCTTCGATGGCGAGAACGTCGACCGCGACGTCGTCTCCTATCGAAAGCTCCGCCGCCTGCTCGACCGCGAGGAGCCGGCGATGTTGGCGACGGACAATATGTACGAACTCGCGGCCGACAAGGACGCGCTCGTCCACTTCTTACGGACGATCCCCGAAGCGACGACGCTGGTGCAGGTGACCGGCGCGGAGCGGCCCGAACCGCTCTCGCGCGTCGCCTCCAGGCACGGCGTCCCGTACGGCAAGAAGCCGATGAAAGAGGCCGAGGCGGCGGCGCGCCTGGCGGCCGCGAACGTCGGCCACGAGGTGACCGCATTCGGCGACACCACGTCCCTGAAGGTCTCTCGGGGGCGTTCGACCGGCAAGGGCGGCTGGAGTCAGGATCGCTACACCCGCCGGATCCACGGGTCGGTGAAGCGGCGCACGCGGGAGGTCAAAGACCGGCTCGAACAGGCCGACCTGGCGTTCGAGGTCGACGTGACAGAGAAGTACGGCGGGTACGCCAACGCCGTCTTCACCGTCGAAGCGCCGCCGAGCGACATCCCGGTCTCGGAGGGGCGCTCCGGCGACACGCGGATCGAGATCGAGCGCGAGCGGCGCGACGGGATCGAGTTCGAACCGCTGGTGAAGCGCCGCGATCACGTGTTCGTCGGGATCGACCCGGGGACCACCACTGCGGCCGCAGTCGTCGGCCTCGACGGCAGCGTCCTCGACGTGTACTCGACGCGAACAGCCGACACCGCGGACGTCATCGAGTGGCTGATCGAGCGAGGGCGGCCGGTCGTCGTCGCCGCCGACGTGACGCCGATGCCCGAGACCGTCGAGAAGTTCCGGCGGAGCTTCGACGCGGCCGCGTGGACGCCGAATTCGGATCTCCCGATCGACGAGAAACTCCACCGGACGCGCGACACCTCCTACGAGAACGACCACCAGCGAGACGCCCTCGCGGCGGCGCTGTTCGCGTTCGACGATCACGAGGACCAGATCGAGCGGATCTCCGAGAAAGTGCCGCCGAATCTCGAGCGCGGCGAGGTGATCGCCCGCGTCGTCGCCGGCGAGGAATCCGTCGAGGCCGTCCTGCGTGATCTCGCGGACGACGAAGACGACGAGGAACCCGAATCAGAGCACCACGAGCGTGATCTCACTGAAGAGGAAGAGGAGATTCGCCGGCTCCGAACCCGGGTCGAGCGCCTGGAGTCGCACATCGACGATCTCGACGAGACGATCGAGGAGCGCGAGGCCGAAATCGAGGAGTACGAGGAACAGCTCTCGGAGGCCAAGCGCGAGGAGCGACGCGAGGCCAGAGAGCGACGCGAGGTGAAGCGCCTCGAACGCGAGAACGACCGCTTAGAGCGGCGGATCGATACCTTAGAGGAGGAAAACGAGGCCCTCGACGAGAAACTCGAACGCCTCAAGCGCCTCTGGAAGCTGGACCACTCGAACTTCGCCGACGTCGACACCGACGGCGACCTCGTCTCGGTCAAGGTCATCGAGCAGTTCACCCGCGACGCCATCGAGACCGCCAACCAACAGTACGGCCTCGCCGCCGGCGACGTGGTCTACCTCCGAGACGCCTCCGGAGCGGGGCGCTCGACAGCCCGCCGCTTGGCCGACATCGAGCCGCGGGTCGTCCTCCGGTCCGGCGGCGACCTCTCAGACGTCGCCGACCGCATCCTCTTCGAGCACGAGATCCCCGTCGCGCCGGCCGACGACGTCGCGATCCAGGAGGTCGACGAACTCGCGGTCGCCAGCGAGGCCGACGTCGAGGCTGCAATCGAAGACTGGGAGCGGCGGGCCGAAGCGCGCCGGAAGGAGCAGAAGGCGTCGATGGTCGATCAGATCATCTCCGAACATCGCGCGGAGACCCGCAGCGAGTCCCGTTAAGCGGATCCACGGGTGACCTCGAAGCCACGTTGCTCGAAGGCCGCGATCGCGCGCTCGTAGCCGGCGTCACCCTGTTCTGTGTACCGCGAGGGGAGGGTCACCCGCCGCTTCCGGATCGCCCCATCGTCAGTAAACGTGACGACGAGGCGCGGGCGAGTGAGGCCCTTCACCCCGGAGACCGCCGTGACGGATTCGATGTCCACGAGTGGAATCCGGTCGGGCGACCGAAAGCCCCGGAGGAAATCCGCGAGCCAGAGAAATAGGACGACGGCGACGACGATTGCGACGATACCGAAATCGCCGCTTGCGACGGTGGTGACGAACCAGCCGACGCCGTAGAGCAGTCCGAAGACGTAGCCGACGAACACGGCGCGCTGCGACCACGAGTCGCTGCGCCAGTAGTCGCGGGAGAGGCTCCGGAGGGAGCCGACGAACGACTCCTCGAAGCGAACGGCGTCGGACGTGAATCGGGCAGTGCCGCGTTTCGTGCGGACGGAGTCGGCGGGCACAGTCTTCGTTCACCCGGAGTCCACGTAGAGGCGTCGGTGGCTCAAGAGGCGATTGCAGTCACGGGCCTATGGCGGGCGGGCGTCGGCGTCTGTCCGGTGCGGAGCCTCGGGTTGTCCGAGGAAGTAGTACGCGACGAACCCGACGAACGGGAGGAGGAACGTGATGCCGGTCCACGTCAGCGGCGCGTCGCTCCCGCGGCCGTTCGCGTCGAGATACACCCATCCCGGGAGCACGACGTGGGCCACGATGAAGTAGAGCGCGAAGGCGAAGAAGTACACGAGCGTCCCGACGTCGGCGATGACGAGCCACATCGCGAAGAGCGGGACGAACGCCACGGCGACCAGCCCTCCGAGGAGGACGAGCGGCGAACGGGTCGTTGCCATCGACCCGACTTGGGACCGGACAGATATGACGCTTTCCGGTCGGGACCGGACGGGGCGGGCCGGCGGCTCGCCCTCAACCCAGAAGTCATATGCCGGCGTCGGGACTTCTGGCCTGTATGGACGCCTACGAACAGATCACCCGGAACGTCTCCGAGGTGGTCACCGAAGCCGAAGTGCGCGCGCTAGCCGACTCCCCGGACGGAAAGCGAGCGTACGTCGGGTACGAACCCTCGGGCGTCCTCCACATCGGCCATATGCTGACGGCGAACAAGCTCATCGAACTGCAGGAGGCGGGCTTCGAGGTCGTCGTCCTCCTGGCCGACGTCCACGCGTACCTCAACGGCAAGGGGACCTTCGCGGAGATCCGCGAGACCGCGACCCGGATGCAAGAGCAGTTCGTCGCGTACGGGCTCGAGGAGTCTCAAACGGAGTTCGTGCTTGGCTCCCGCTACCAACTCGACGAGGAGTACATCCTGGATCTGCACGCGCTCGAACTGGAAACGTCACTCTCGCGGGCCGAGCGCGCGATGGCCGAGATCGCCGGCGGCGACACCGCGACCGTCGCGCAGGCGGTGTACCCACTGATGCAGGCGCTCGACATCGTCTATCTCGACGTCGACCTCGCGATCGGTGGGATGGAACAGCGGAAAGTCCACATGCTCGCCCGCGACACGCTCCCGAGCATCGACGCCGACTCGCCGACCTGCCTCCACACGCCGCTGATCGCCGATCTGACGACCGGCGTGGGGAAGATGTCGACCTCCACGGGCGTTTCGATTTCGATGGAGGACTCCGAAGCCGAAATCGAGGAGAAGGTCAACGACGCGTACTGTCCGCCGACAGCGGATCCCGACCCGACCGACGAGGGCGAAGAACGGGAGAACCCCGTGTTACAGATCTTCGAGTACCACGTCTTCCCACGGTTCGGCGAAGTCGTCGTCGAGCGGCCCGAGCAGTACGGCGGAGACCTGAGTTACGAGTCGTACCAGAACCTCGAAGACGACCTCGAATCCGGCGAACTCCACCCTGCGGACGCGAAGGGCGCCCTCGCGACCTACCTGAACGAACTGATCGCCCCCGGTCGCGAGAAGATCCGCGAACGAACGGAGTAAGCGCGCCGTCGAGTCGGCCGAATCGCCGTCGCTACCCGCTAGATGCGGCGCCGTCCGGCGAACGTCCGACGCACGTCTTCCGGGGATTGATATTGTGACCGTGTAACAGTGGGGACGATGGCGATAAAGGGAATCGTCCTCGGGACCTACGCGCTCGCGCTCGGCACCGTGCTACTGCTCTCGAATTCGGGAGTCGTGACCGGTCTCGGCGCGATGCTCGTCGGGCTCACCGCGATCGCCGCGGTCACGCACGTTCGACTCAGACGTCCATCGCGGCTTCGAGACTGAACGTGCCCTCGTAGAGCGCGGTCCCAACGACCACGGCCGCGGCACCAGCCGCCCGGAGCGTCCGGACGTCGTCGAGCGACGCGACGCCACCGGAGGCGACGACGGGGATGTCGACGGCCTCGACGACGTCTCGGGTCACGTCGGCTTGAACACCGTCGTGCTGGCCCTCGACGTCGACGTCGGTGAAGAGGATCGCTCCCGCGCCGAGATCCGCGTAGCGGGCGGCAGCCTCCGCGGGGTCGAGACCGGTGCCCTCGGTCCACCCCGAGACGACGACCTCGCCGTCTTTCGCGTCGAGACTCACCATCACGCGGCCGGGGTAGGAGTCGGCGATCGCTCCGACCAGGTCGGGGTCTTCGACGGCCGCCGTGCCGAGGATGACGCGTTCGACGCCGCGGTCGAGCAGGTCGGCCGCGTCCGCGAACGTCCGGATGCCGCCGCCCAACTGGACCGGGACGTCGACGGCCTCAACGACGGCCTCGACGGCGTCGGCGTTCGCCCGTTCGCCCTCGAACGCGCCGTCGAGATCCACCAGGTGGAGCGTCGCCGCGTCCGCTTCGACCCACCGGCGAGCGGCATCGACCGGGTCGCCGTAGCGTTTCTCTGTCCCGCGTTCGCCCTGAACGAGTTGGACCACCTCGCCGTCCTGCATATCGACGGCGGGCACGACCTCGAAAGACGGAAACGGATCGGTCATAGTCGCCACTGGGCGTGGTAGTGGCCTAAAGTCTCCGGAGCGAGGCAGTCCGAAGTCTCCTGAGCGAGGCGCTCCGATGTCTCCAGAGCGAAGCGGTCCCGAACGGCCGTTCACTCCGTCAGGGGGAGGAGGATCCCGAAGACGAAGGGCGAAAGCAGCGCGAGAAGCACGCCGAGCCACTCCGCGTCCACCAAGAGCGCGTGCTCCCACGCCGGGACCGCGACACCAGTGTGTGCGAGGGCGAATTCGCCGAAAGCACCGACTGCGAACAGGCCGAGTCCCAGGAGAACGCCCCGCTTCGTGAGCGTCGGATAGTCGAGATCGCCGTAGCGTCCTGCCATAGTCGGCAGATAGCCGATGCCCATAATATCGCTTTCGTTCGCGCGGTCGAACGCGCCGGGACAGTCGCCGGGGAACCGAAACAATCACCACAGGCGACGGTGACTCGGTCTTGTGACGAGTACGACACTGGAACTCGCCCCCGAACTGATCGAGTTGTTCGCGTTCGGCCTCGGCTCCGCGGGACTCTCGGTCCTCGGAGCCTACATCGAGCAGTTCGCACTGACGACGGCGCAGCACGGCGAACCGACACTCGGGTTGTGGGCGGCCGTCATCGGGGCCGTCGCGCTCTACTTTGCGTACTACCTGGCGGCGGACAAGGTGGTCCCCGCCTGGACCGAGCTCAGAGCGGCCACGAGCGGGGAGTCGTAGGCGTCCGGGGCGGCTCTCACATCCGACACCCGCCGCGGGCGTTCGCAACCGCTTTCACGACGGGCCGAGGAGGTGCCGACGATGAAACTGTTCGGTTCGAGTGGGACTCGGGGGGTCGTGGGGGACGGTCTCACGCCCGAGTTCGTGCTCCGGGTCGCGAAAGCCGCGG
>ENA-ORCS01000943-ORCS01000943.1-marine-metagenome-genome-assembly--contig:-NODE-943-length-14845-cov-6.138814_pt1 | contig 14845 bp, 21 predicted proteins | sample MGYA00237781_ERZ508513 | MGnify/ENA primary metagenome ERZ508513 (study PRJEB26184, sample SAMN06268793) | marine metagenome | isolation source: Eden Landing Ponds, San Francisco, CA, USA | place...
GGGGTTCGAGGGCATCGTAGTCGTACGGGAGTGGCGGCAGTTCGGGTTCGGAATGTTCGCTCATTGAAATTCCTCCACCGTAATAGTCGGTCGGTTACCTGTTAAACCTTGAGGAAGCGTTCGGTAACATAGCACAAGATGCGCGCTCAGTACGGTACTCGTGGGCCATCGGTGACCGCCACGTCTTTTCACGACCACTACGATATGACCGGTATGAAGGTGACGTTTCTCGGGACGGGGAGTGCAATGCCGACCGGTGATCGCTTCCAGACCGGGTTGCTCATCGAGTCCGGCTCAGACCGGCTGTTGATCGACTGTGGGAGCGGCGTGCTGCACGCCCTCCAGCGGACGGAGGTCGGGTATGAGGGTGTTGATACTGTCCTCTTGACACACCATCATCTGGACCACGTTTCAGACTTGCTGGCACTGTTGAAAGCGCGCTGGCTCGCCGGAGCTAACTCCCTTGCAGTCGCCGGCCCGCCGGGCACCTCGACGCTCGTCGATGACCTGCTCGACGTTCACGACTACTTAGACGGGCGGATTGACCTCGCGGTCAGAGACTTGACCGGTGAGCCGTTCTCGCTGGCCGGATTCGACGGGCGGGCAATCGAGACCAGACACTCAAAGCAGTGTTTCGCCTATCGACTCACCCATCCGGCGACGGACGCGACATTCGTCTTCAGTGGGGATAGCACAGCAACGCGGGAACTGCTCGCATTCGCCGAAGGTGCCGACGTGCTCGCTCACGACTGTTCGTACCCCGACAGCGTCGAGACCGACACACACGCGACACCCAGACAACTCGGCCAGACACTGGCGGCTACAGGTGTCACGTTCGACCGGCTCTATCTCACGCATCTCTATCCGCACACGGACGGGCACCACGAAGAGATGCGCGAGTCGATCGGGGAGTACTACGACGGGGACATACGGTTTGCTGCCGACGGGCTGACGGTCGATCTGGGATAAGTTGTCGGTCAGACGCGCTGGAGCGTCACTCTGAACTCGGCACCGCCGGACTCGCTGTCGGTCGCCGCAACCGAGCCGCCGTATGATTCTGTCAGCGCTCGCACAAATCCTAGTCCCAGTCCCGTGCCGCCGCTGTTTGGACCCTTTTGACCCATCTCGAATAGTTCGTCGCGAATTTCCGCCGGAATTCCGCTGCCGTTGTCAGCCATACCGATTGTGACGGTCGAGGGGGTCTCTTCCGCGTACATCGAGACCGTAACGGCACCGTCGTTGTGGACGGCCGCGTTCGACAGGATATTCTGAAAGACCGAATCGAGCAAGTCGCCGCCGTAGACGTGATACTCGAATTCAGTGGGCTCAAACTCGACTGTCAGTGATTCATACTGCGATCGGACGTTACCGACGACGGATGTAAGCACGCTATTGAGTGCGCGCGGTTCGGGCTCCTCTTCAGCCTCGAGCGTCGATACGAGGTCGCCGACACGCTGGATCAAGTCACTCGAACTCTCGGCTGCGCGGTGAATCTTCTCCGCATAGCGTTCACGGTCGCCGTCAAGTTCGTTCACAAGGATGTCTGCGAACCCGGTGATGATCTGAAGGTCGTTTCCGAGGTCGTGGCGCAACAACCGGTCGTACAGTTCGATCATTTCCTTGCGCTTTTCCAGGTCCGTCCGTGCTCGTTCGAGTTCCTGGTGGGAGCGGATGTTACTTATCGCGGTTGCGGCGTGTGACGCTAGAATTTCCAGTGGCGTAGCGTAACTATCTCCCACGTTCTCGTCAGTGGTCCTCACAACGAGGACAGCAACTACGTCATCGACGATTGTCGCTGGTACTGCCAGTGCCGTCTTGACGTTTGAATCATCGCTTACACGTGCCCCGTCTCCGGTCACGACCGTCGTCTCACCGGTCTCAACAGCCGTCCGAGCGACTGTACTGGGTTGCCCCCCCACGGAAAGTGATGGGTTCGTACTCTCGATTATCGCCGGCTCGCCCGCCCGGACTTCGATGAACGTCGTTGATGCGAAATCGAACAACAGCGACACCGCCTCAAGCGTGAGCGAAACAACTTCGTCAACGCTCTCACAGCTATTGAGGGCTTGACCGTAGTTGTTGAGGTCGGCAACTTGCCTGGCGAAGTCCGGTTGTTCTTCAAATGACATTTATTCTAGAACGATCCCCAGCTACCTTGGTATTGCTGCACGGGGGCAAAACCGTTTCGGTCGGGCCGAATATCGAGACTCAGGAAATTCGGTACCGCAAGAGCGCGGCGATCCCGCCGAGATTTGCCAGCTGCTGACCGGGATCAAACTCACCGGAGAAGACCGTCACGTCACCGCCTTTCTGTTCGGTCGTCTCGATGATTTTATCGACGTCGATTCCCCACTCGCCCTCGCCGGATCGTTCAGAGCGGAGTCGATTATCGAGGACGAGCAGGTGCTCGATCGCGCCGAAGTCAGCCGCCTCGGCGACCTGATCGGGTCCATAGGCGACCTCCTCGCCGGTCGCGATCCGCTCGGTTAGCTCGTCGATCAGTTCGGCTTCAGCCGCGATCCGAGTCTGCTGTTGAATGTCCTCGACTGCGCCGCGTTTGAGAACCTCGTGGACGCCCCGATCACCGACGGCGCTGGTATCGACGGTCGTGATCGATTCGGCCAGTTCCGGGGCAGCGTCCTCGATGTGCTCCAGAGCGTCCTGTTTCGTGAATCCCGGGCCGGCGAGGACGATCGCGTCCACGTCGAGACGGCCCAAAACGTCGGTCAACTCCTCGAACAGTTCGTCGCGCGAGCGAGCGTACTCGCCTTTCCCGGTCGGCCCGGCAATGCTGGCGCGCTCGTCGGTCCCGTACTGGGCGATCGTATGCACGTACGCCTGTCCCTCCTCGACGGTCGCGACAGCGACATCGGGGTTGTCTGCCGCCTCTTCGGCGGCTTCGAGGCGTTCGAGCTGGTCGGGGCTCCAGACCTTCTCGACTTCGAGTTCGGTGTGTTCCTCGACGTTGAGCGTGTGGTGTAGGCCGAGTTGGTCTTCCCGCGAGCAGTCGGCGATGACTCCCGAGACGCGCAGCCGATTGGCGAATTTCGCGAATTCGACGTCTTCGACATCCAGTTTCACCCAGAGGTGCTCACGTTCGCCGCCGGTATCCCGGAGCTCCTCGTCGTCGCGCTGGATGCGCCGGGTCGTATCCCCAGCGACCTGATCACCCGGATCGATCACATATGAAAGGTGCCACAGATCGTCGAGACTCTCCGGGACGACTGTGATCCGCTCGCCCCCGCCCTCGACGCGCTGGCGCTCTGCGATTCGCATATCGTTTTGTCTGACTGGCGTCGGTAAGTGCCTGCTGATCGCACGGCCGTCACTCGCGATGGACGAGCGTGCCCGGCCGGTCCCCAGAAAGAAACGCCCCCAGCTCTGCCGGTCCGAACACCGATGCAGGCGTCTCCAGTTCGAGCAAGGCCCGAACTTTGCCAGCCATACCACCGGTCACGTCGGTCGCCTCGCTGTCGCCCAGCGCCGACGCCACCGTCTCGAAGTCACTGATTCGATCGATCACCCTGCCGCTGTCGTCGAGGACACCGGGGACGGCCGAGCAGACGCCGACGCGGTCGGCATCCAACTCCCGGGCCAGTCGTGTGACGATCTCGTCGCCGCTGAGGATCGTCGCGCCCTCCTCCGCCTGGACGACGATATCACCGTGGGCGACCGGGATGAACTCTTCCCCGAGCATCGTCACGATCGGCTCGCCCGGAAACGTCGTCGTCCCGTCGCCGTCCCGGGACGCGACCGAAAGGGGACGGACTGGCAGCGCTGACACACCCCGGTCCTGGAGCGCCTCGACGACGGCACTGTTCAACTCACCCATCGCGTCGTGGATCTCCCGGATACCTGTCGCGTCGTGGGTCCCCTCCGTGTCGGTGACGCCGTGGGCGGCGGCGTGGGGGTGACCGAAGCTCCCGCCGCCGTGAACTATGATCAGTTCGTCCTCTGCATCGGCGACTGCGTCGGCCGCGTCCGCGAGCGCTCCTCTATCGACGGTTTCGGGCTCGTCTTTCGCCGTGACGACGCTCCCGCCGAGTTTGAGAACTGTTGTCACGGTTCCACCCGGACTCCGTCGGTGTCCAGTTCTGCCCGGAAGACCGACTTACAGCCCCGCGTGTACCGCAGGGCCGTCTCGGCTCCGTCGTCCGGATCGAGCGCGACGATGCAGCCGCCACCGCCGGCGCCGGTCAGCTTCGCGCCCAGTGCACCGCCCTCACGGGCCGCCCAGACCATCGAATCGAGCGACCGCGAGGAGACACCCAGCGCGGACAGCAGCCCATGATTGAAGTCCATCAACTCGCCCAGTTCTTCGAACTCCCCGTCTCGGAGTGTCTGCTCGCCTTCGCGGACGATATCGCCGATCGCCGAAACCGTATCGGCAGCGAAATTGTATTCCTCGCGTCGCTGTCGGACGCCGGCGACTAGCGCGCCCGTATCGCCGGATCCCCCGTCGTAGCCAATCACAAACGGGAGGGTGGGAATATTCGAAATGCGCCGACAGTCCTCGCCCTCGACCCGGACCGCACCGCCTATCGCCGAACAGAACGTGTCCGCGCGGGACGCCTGTCCGTCCTGGACCTCGTATTCGACACGGTAGGCGCGATCGGCGATCTCGGCGGCGTCGAGTTCGACGCCCAGTTCCCGCGTCGCGGCGTCGATGGCTGCGGTCACGACCGCCGCTGATGAGCCCAGGCCCGCCCCGAGCGGAATCGAACTCTCGATTGTCACGTCAAAGCCTGCTTCGGGAGCGCCAGCGGCGTCGCGTGCCTGCTCGATTGCGCCGTTGATGTATCCCATTCCCTCCTCGAGCAGGGGTTCGGCGACGTCGACATCTGGCGTCCCGGCCGCGTCACCGTCGTATTCGACAGTGAACCCATCGAGCGTTAGGTCGGCCGCGTTGACCCGTAGCTTGTCGTCCTCGCGGCGCTCAGCAGTAACCCGCGCACGGCGTTCGATCGCACACGGGACCGCAGGCTCGCCGTAGACGACCGCGTGTTCCCCGAATAGATACACTTTCCCGGGGGCACTTGCAGTGACCATATCCATCGTTGCAGGCCGGGGCGCAAAGTGTGTTTCCAACGGATGCTGATTTATGTGACTGCTGTCCCGATTCATAGAATTTCGAGGCGGGCCACGGGGTCGTCGGAAAACCTTCGCCTTTCGTGATTAGCGTTGGACAAAGTCCAACGAACCTGCGAGCGGGCAGAACCCGCGAGCAGATCACGGGAATCTCCTAATCTCGAACGACTTGACCCCGAGATTGTTGACCAGTACGAATGCAGTCGTGTGGCCGACCTGGGACAGGTGTGCAACGGCCTATCTGACGAATTGAGTGACACGCACAGCGGCCGCTCACGGATTTGCAGGCGTGAGAAGTGCGACGGCCGAGATTTGAACTCGGGTTAGGACCGTGGCAGGGTCCTGTGATACCACTACACCACCGTCGCAGTGTGGTACTTCGCATTCAGAGAAACCGGCGAGAAGAATAAAAGGCTTCCGAATCGATCGCGGGCGGGGCGATCCAAGCGTGTGAGTACGCGATCACGTTCGGCACCTCTGCCGAGCTACTCGACATGGCGGTCAACACGGAGATGAGAATCCCCACTGTGAGTACGCCGCCCAGTTCCCCATCAGCGAGACCGGCCTCATACGGTCGGTTGTAACGATTTACCGGTACGATCGCATAACGGATGCGATCGATCCGGAACAGACTTACAACCGACCGTATCAAGCAAACCAGGCCACCGCCTACGTGTGCTACGGCCGGTTCTCTACAGTCTCTCTCGTGCACCCTCTACAGTCTCTCTCGTGCACCCTCTACAGTCTCTCTCGTGCACACCCTCCTCATCTAGTCTTCCCCGTGCGCACGGCCGCGATGGGAGCCCGTTCGTTGACCTGATAGTGTCACTGTTGTCCTTCGAGTGGCGGTCCACTGATAGTGGTTGCTGTAACGATTTACCGGTGTGACCGCACGATGCGTGCGGTCAACCCAGAACAGACTTACAGCAACCACTATGAGGTCGCCCGGCACGCTGACGGCCAGCCGATCACGACCGCTATGCGGAGTGGACCGAGGCCCACCTAGCTTCGAGTTCACGCAATTCGTTGGTGGCCTCACGGCGGACGCGACCGCCGTGACCGCGACCAATATCGGCGTCTGTTCGAGACCCCGGCACAGCTTGCGTCCTCGTGGACGCCGCCTGGACCAACGAATGCTGGCCGTTCTGCTGTGGCTGTCGCGATGTCTCGGTGTGATCGCACACGTCGCCCAGCCGGTCTGGAACGGACGTACAACCGACCGTTTGGGTGCCCTATGAGATCTAATCACAGTATCAGGCATCCCAATTCCGACGCACTGGCCCGTGAGACCGCGTGCCATCCCGATTTCGTTCCGCTACCCTTTTAGGTACGGCCCGAAGACTAATCGCTACAGTCTAGTGGCGTGGCGTGGAAGCGTCACGGTATGACGACCAGCGTGCTCGTGCCGTCGTCCCTCACCCGGGAAGCCGAGGACAAACGCGAGGCGACTCGCAAACTCGGTTACGTGGCCCGTGCGGCCACGGTCTTCCGGGCGGATCGGCTGACGATCATCCCCGACCCTGACGGCGAAGGGAAGTTGGACGGCGGGTTCGTCGAAACCGTCTTACGGTACGCCGCGACGCCGCCGTACCTCCGAAAAGAGGTGTGGGGCAAGCGGGACGAACTGGAGTCCGTTGGCGTCTTGCCGCCGCTCCACGTGACACCACGGACCGGCTCCGGATCGAACGATTCGGGGTCGTTGAGACAGGGACTCGTGACCGAGGTCGGATCTGATGGGCGCGTTCGGGTCAATTGCGGTATGCAACACCCGATCTCTCTGGCTGTTCCCTCCGGAATGGAGGTCAGCGAGGGGGAGCGCGTTGCCGTCAGGATCTATTCGCGACGACCGGTCCGCGCGAAACTCGTCGACGAACCCCGTTCGGGGTTTGCCGTCGATCGGGCGGACCTGGACGAAGCGCTCTCGCGTACCGACGCTGGCGTACGGATCGCCGCATCGCGCCACGGTGTCGAACTCACGACCGACCGTCTCGGCCAGCTGGTCGAGACGATCTATAGTGAGGACGACGGCGCGGGCGATCTGACCGTCGCGTTCGGCTCACCTGAGCGTGGGTTGCCCGCCATTCTGGGGATCGACCCCGAGGATGTCGGGCCGACTGAGATCGAGGCGGTCACCGGATCCGAATCGGACGCTACCCGATTCGACCTCTGGCTGAACACGATCCCGGATCAAGGCAGCGACGTGGTGCGAACAGAAGAAGCGATGTTCGCAACACTGGCCTGCCTCAGTCTCACGGAGTGAGAATCCGATGCCACAACCAAGCAGACCACGCAAAGGCTCGATGGGTTTCAGTCCGCGCAATCGGTCGGCCAGCGAGACGCCGCGGTTCAACAGCTGGCCCGACGACGACGGACAGCCTGGCGTACAGGGGTTCGCCGGCTATAAAGCCGGGATGACACACGTCGTGCTCATCAACGACGAACCGAACTCGCCACGCGAGGGAATGGAGACGACCGTTCCCGTCACCGTCGTCGAAACGCCACCGATGCGGGCTGTGGCGCTTCGAGCTTACGAAGACACGCCGTACGGACTCCGACCGCTAACGGAGGTCTGGACCGACGAGTTCCATTCGGAACTCGACCGGACGCTTGACCTCCCCGAGGACGGATCCGACGGTACAGAGGCACAGATCAAGGACGCTCTCGACGCGGGCGAACTGGGCGACGTGCGGCTCATTACCCACACTGTCCCCAGTGAACTCGACGGCGTCCCGAAAAAGAAACCCGACGTGATGGAGACACGCGTCGGCGGCGGCTCGCTCGAAGAGCGTGTCGAACACGGGCTTGAGCTCATCGAGGACGGCGGCGAACACTCGATGAACGACGTGTTCCGCGCTGGCGAGTACGCCGACGTCGCGGGCGTCACCAAGGGCAAAGGGACACAGGGTCCCGTCAAGCGCTGGGGCGTCCAAAAGCGGAAGGGCAAACACGCTCGCCAGGGATGGCGACGCCGGATCGGCAACCTCGGTCCGTGGAACCCGTCCCGCGTCCGGTCGACCGTGCCCCAGCAGGGCCAGACCGGCTATCATCAGCGTACGGAGCTGAACAAGCGTATTCTCGACATCGGCGACGACGACGTCACCCCCGAAGGTGGCTTCATCAACTACGGCGAGGTCGAGGGTAACTACACGCTGGTGAAGGGATCGCTGCCGGGTCCGGAAAAGCGCCTCGTGCGCTTCCGGCCGGCCGTCCGCCCGAGCGACAGCCCGCGACTCGATCCCGAGTTGCGGTACGTCTCCACCGACTCCAACCAGGGGTGACCTGAATGCAGGCTACAGTACACGATCTGGACGGCGACGCCGACGACGAGATCGACCTGCCGGCGGTCTTCGAGACGACCGTTCGGCCGGACCTGATCTCGCGTGCGGTCCAAGCCGCCCAGGCAAACCGAAAGCAGGACTACGGTAGCGACGACTACGCCGGCCTCCGGACCCCTGCCGAGTCGTTCGGCAGCGGTCGCGGGCAGGCGCACGTCCCGCGCCAGGATGGTACCGCAAAGCGGGTCCCCCAGGCCGTCTCCGGCCGCCGGGCTCACCCGCCGAAAGAACAGAAAGACCGCGGTCTCGGCCTTAATGACAAGGAGCGCCAGAAGGCGATCCGGTCGGCGATCGCGGCGACTGCCGACAGCGAAGTCGTGGCCGAGCGCGGCCACGAGTTCGAGTCGGACCTCGAACTGCCGCTGGTCGTCAGCGACGACTTCGAGGACCTCGTGAAGACCCAGGAAGTCGTCGACGTGCTCGAAGAACTCGGCGTTCACGCCGACATCGACCGTGCCGACGAGACCAAGATCAAGGCCGGACAGGGCAAGTCCCGCGGACGGAAGTACCGCCGGCCCAAGTCGATCCTGTTCGTGACCAGTGAGGAGCCCTCGAAGGCTGCACGGAACCTCGCCGGCGCGGACGTCGCGACCGCGGCGGAAGTCAACGCAGAGGACCTCGCACCCGGTGGCGACGCCGGTCGTCTGACGATCTGGACCGAGAGCGCACTCGCGGAGGTGGCTGACCGATGAGCGTACGCGATATCATCAAGCACCCACACGTCACCGAGAAGGCGATGGACAAGATGGACTTCCAGAACAAGCTGCTGTTCATCGTCGACATCGACGCGACCAAAGACGAGATCGTCGACGCCATCGAGACGCAGTTCGACGTCACGATCGAGAACGTGACGACGATGGTGACGATGGACGGCAACAAGAAAGCCGAAGTAACACTGTCCGAGGACGACGACGCGCAGGAAGTCGCCTCACGAATTGGGGTGTTCTAAGATGGGACGACGCATTCGCGGACAGCGACGTGGTCGCGGGACGCCGACGTTCCGTGCCCCGTCGCACCAGTACAAATCCGATCTACAGCATCGTACTGTCGAAGACGGCGATGTCGTCTCCGGGACGGTCGTCGACATCGAACACGACCCGGCCCGCTCGTCGCCGATCGCGGCTGTCGAGTTCGAGGACGGCGACCAGCGACTCGTCCTCGCTCCCGAAGGCATCGGGGTCGGCGACGAGATTCAGGTCGGCGTTAGCGCCGAGATCGCCCCCGGTAACACCCTTCCGCTGGCGGAGATCCCCGAAGGTGTTCCGGTGTGTAACATCGAGGCGAAACAGGGCGACGGTGGCAAGTTTGCCCGCGCCTCAGGTGTGAACGGCCGACTCATCAGCCACGATCGGTCGGTTGCGGTCGTTGAGCTACCAAGCGGCGAGTTCAAACAACTCGATCCGCAGTGCCGGGCCACGATTGGCGTGGTCGCCGGCGGCGGTCGGACCGAGAAGCCGCTGGTCAAGGCCGGAAAGAAACACCACAAGGCCAAAGCACGCGGTATGGTTTGGCCGCGGGTCCGTGGTGTGGCGATGAACGCGGTCGACCACCCATTCGGTGGCGGTGGCCGCCAGCACCCGGGCAAGCCGAAATCGATCTCCCGGAACGCCCCGCCGGGCCGGAAGGTCGGAGACATCTCCTCGCGACGAACGGGTCGCGGTGGTAACGAATGAGTTCTGAATATCAGATCGGCCACGAAGGCGAGTTTACCTACCGTGGCTACACGCTCGACGAGCTGCAGGATATGGATCTCGAGGAAGTCGCGGAACTGCTCCCCGCACGCGTGCGGCGAAGTATCAATCGCGGCCTGTCCTACGAGAAACAGCAGCTGCTCGACGAGGCTCGCGAAGCCGACGAAGAAGAGACGGCCAACAATCCGATCCGGACACACCTTCGGGACATGCCAATCGTCCCGGAGATGGTCGGGTTGACCTTTGCCGTCCACAACGGACAGAGCTTCGAGCGAGTGAACGTCGAGCCGGAGATGCTCGGCCATTACCTGGGTGAGTTCCAGCTTACCCGAACGTCGGTCGAACACGGACAGGCCGGCATCGGGGCGACCCGATCCTCGAAGTTCGTACCGCTCAAGTAACTATGGGAATCAGCTACTCAGTTGAGGCCGACCCCGAAACGACCGCGAAAGCGATGCTTCGGGAGCGGCAGATGAGCCACAAGCACAGCAAGGCCATCGCCCGAGAGATCAAGGGCAAGACAGCCGCCGAGGCTGTCGAGTACCTCGAGGCTGTCGTCGAGGGGGACCAGCCGGTCCCCTTCCGACAGCACAACTCGGGTGTCGGCCATCGAAAGAACATCGACGGCTGGGACGCCGGTCGCTTCCCCGAGAAAGCCGCAGGCGCCTTCCTGGACCTGCTCGAGAACGCCATTGGTAACGCCGACCATCAGGGCTTTGACGGCTCCGAGATGGAGGTTATGCACTGTGCCGCCCACAAGGTCGGCGAGACACAGGGACGCCAGCCCCGTGCGATGGGGCGAGCGTCCGCGTTCAACAGTATGGAAGTCGATGTCGAACTCATCCTAGAGGAGGTCGAAGAATAATGGCGGACGAACAGCAGTTCATCGAAGACGGGCTCCAGCGAACCCAGATCGACGAGTTCTTCGCCGACGAGTTGGGTCGTGCCGGCTACGGTGGTATGGACGTCGCCAAGACGCCGATGGGGACCCAGATCGTTCTCAAGGCCGAGAAACCTGGTATGGTCATCGGCAAGGGCGGAAAGAATATCCGCAAGCTCACGACCACCCTGGAAGAGGAGTTCGACCTCGAAGATCCGCAGGTCGACGTCCAGGAGGTTGAGGAGCCGGACCTGAATGCCCAGATCGTTGCCGACCGACTGGCGAACGCGCTCGAACGCGGTTGGTACTTCCGGAAGGCAGGCCACACCACGATCGACCGGATTATGGAGGCCGGCGCGAAGGGTGCCGAAATCGTTCTCTCCGGAAAAGTCACGGGTGCACGCTCGCGTGTTGAGAAATTCAACCGTGGCTACATCAAGCACAACGGCGAACCTGCCCAGGAGATCGTCGATCACGGTCAGGGCGTTGCCGTTATGAAGCTCGGAACGATCGGTGTGGACGTCAAAATCATCCCGCCGGACGCCGAGTTGCCCGACGACTTCGAGATCTACGACGACGTCGACGTTGCCGACTACGTCGAGGACGTTGAGGGTGAGTCCGTCGAGGAACTCCTCGAAGACCAACCCGACGAGGGCGAGGCTGCGGCGGCCGACGTCGAGGAGACACCCGATATCGACGAGGAAGTCGCCGAGGAAGCCCCCGAAGAGTTCGACGATGTCGACGTGCCCGACGACGATGACGTCGAGGACGACCTTGACGAACTCGAAGAGGCCGTCGACGAGGAACTCGACGAGGAGACCGAGGCCCAGGCCGAGGACCTTCTGGATGAGATGGAGGAGGACGACCAATGAGCATCGTCCACGTCGAAGAACTGCGGGATATGACGCCTGCGGAACGACAGAACGAGCTCGAAGAGCTCGAGACGGAGCTGCTGAACGCCGAGGCCGTCAAGGCCGCCGGTGGTGCGCCGGACAATCCCGGCCGTATCGGTGAACTCCGTCGGACAATCGCGCGGATCAAGACGGTCCAGCGTGAAGAAGGCGACCTTGCGGAGGAAGAGTAAGATGACGCGCACGCCCGAGACGCTCGCACGACATGAACTGGTCGGACTGGACGTCAGCGTTACAGCGGCGCCCAACCCCGACCTGTTGGATATTGAAGGCAGGGTCGTCGCGGAGACGACCAATACGCTGCACGTCGAGCGAGTGGACCGGGCGTGGGACGCGCGGAACGACACTCCGCGCAGCGTTCGAGCGGGTGATACCCGCACAAAGCAGGTGCCAAAGGCCGGTACGACGTTCGCGTTCGAACTCGACGCCGACACTGTTCGGATCGAGGGCGACCGACTCGTCGCGCGACCGGCTCGACGCACAGAACACACAGGTGATTCCATATGGCGATAGGACTGAACGTACAACAGCCGGAGACGAGCTGTGACGACGAGAACTGTCCGTTCCACGGCACCCTTTCGGTGCGCGGGCAGACGCTCGAAGGCACAGTCGCCTCCACAGACATGGAGAAGACCGTCGTCGTCGAACGCGAGTACGACGTCAAGGTACCCAAGTACGACCGCTACATGAAACGGCGGTCGAGGGTGCCCGCGCACGCACCGCCGTGCCTCGATATCGAGGTTGGCGACACGGTCACGATAGCAGAGACACGACCGCTCTCGAAGACGAAATCCCACGCAGTCGTTTCCGTCGAGGGAGGTGACGAGTGATGGAAGCGCTGAAAGCAGACGTCACCCAGGGCCTGGAGAAGGGGTCGCTGATCAATTGTGCCGACAACACCGGTGCACGCGAACTCAAAGTGATCAGCATCACCAACTACCAGGGGACCAAGAACCGCCATCCGAAGGCGGGTCTAGGCGACAAGATCACCGTTTCGGTCACCAAGGGGACGCCCGAGATGCGTCGCCAGGTGCTGGAAGCGGTGATCATCCGCCAGCGCAAACCCATCCGTCGGCCCGACGGCACCCGCGTCAAATACGAAGACAACGCGGCTGTCATCGTCGACGAGAACGAGGATCCGCGCGGGACCGAGATCAAGGGTCCCGTCGCGCGGGAAGTCGCCGAGCGGTTCGGCAGTATCGCTTCAACAGCGACAATGATCGTATAGAACTATGAGCGAGCAACCATCGAAACAGCGAACACAGACACGGCGCGCCCCGCTGCACGAAAAGCAGTCGCAGGTCCGGGCGACGCTGGCAGCAGACCTCCGCGAGGAGTACGGCCAGCGTAGCGTCCGCGTCAACGAGGGCGACACTGTCGAGATTATGCGTGGCGATTTCGCCGGCGAAGAAGGCGATGTCGTCAACGTCGATCTCAGAGACGCTGTCGTTCACGTCGAGGACGTGACCCTTGAGACGGCCGACGGGGAAGAAGTCCCCCGGTCGCTCGAGGCGAGCAACCTCCGCGTGGTCGACCTCAATCTCGACGACGACCGTCGGCAGGCGCGCCTGGAAAGCGAGGAGGACAGCGCATGACGAAACATCAGAAACGACTCTCGGTACCGAACAGCTGGCCAGTCGAGCGCAAGACGCAGACGTTCACCGTCAAGGCCGACGCCGGCCCGCACGGTGAGGACGGCGTGCCCCTGATCATCGTCCTTCGGGACGTGCTGGGGTACGTTGACAGCCGGAAGGAAGCCCGCTATGCTCTCAATCAGGATCAGATCCTGATCAACGGCACGCCGGAAGGCGACGAATCGCGCCCGGTCGGGATGTTTGACATCCTGGCGTTTACCGAGCGCGAGGAGTATTATCGGGTGTTCCCCGGTGAAGGCGGTCGGCTCGCGCTGACGGCCATCGACGCCGAGGCCGCCGAGTCCAAACTCGGCAAGATCGTCGGCAAACAGCACGTCCCTGGCGGCGACGTGCAGTTGACGCTGCACGACGGCCACACGCTGCTGGTCGACGATGCCAGCGAGTACGCGCCCGGTGACTCGATTGTCATCGCCAACGAGGACGACGAGATTGTCGCTCACTTCGAGTACGAAGAAGGGGCCCTGGTCACCGCGGTTGATGGCCAGCACGCCGGCGAGATCGGGACGATCGAGGAGATCCAGGTTACCGCCAGCTCCTCGCCGAACAACGTCCTGGTCGAACAGGACGACGGCGAGGGCTTCGAGACCATCGATGAGTACGTCGTCGTTATCGACGAGAACTTCACGAGCGACGATTCGGACGACGCGGCTGCACCGGAGGCCGACGCGGGCGCCGATATTCCGGACGAGACCGACGCGGACGAGGCATCCGGAGGTGACGACGAATGAGTTCCGACACCGAGAGTGGCTTCCACGAGATGCGTGAGCCACACATCGAGAAGGTCGTCGTGCACATGGGTGTCGGCGAAGGTGGTCGCGAACTCGCAAACGCCGAGGAGATCCTCGAAGAGGTCACTGGCCAACAGTCCGTTCGGACACGGGCCAAAGAGACTGTCGGCGAGTTCAACATCCGCCAGGGCGATCCGATCGGCGCGAAGGTCACACTCCGTAACGAGCAGGCTGAATCCTTCTTGGAGACGGCGCTGCCGCTGGTCGACCTTGAGGTCGGACAGTTCGACGACACGGGCAATTTCAGCTTCGGGGTCGAAGAGCACACCGAGTTCCCAAGCCAGGAGTACGACCCGACAATCGGTATCTACGGGCTGGACGTGACGGTCAACCTCGTCCGTCCCGGATACCGTGTCACCAAGCGTGACAAAGCCGACCGCCCGATCCCTTCGAACCACCGGCTCGATCCCGAGGACGCTGTCGCGTTCGTCGAGTCGACCTTCGACGTGGAGGTGAACGAATGAGCGAATCCGAGCAGGAATCGAAAGAAGCCACTG
>ENA-ORCS01000945-ORCS01000945.1-marine-metagenome-genome-assembly--contig:-NODE-945-length-14820-cov-31.851184_pt1 | contig 14820 bp, 19 predicted proteins | sample MGYA00237781_ERZ508513 | MGnify/ENA primary metagenome ERZ508513 (study PRJEB26184, sample SAMN06268793) | marine metagenome | isolation source: Eden Landing Ponds, San Francisco, CA, USA | place...
AGCAGATTGCTGACGCCCATGACTGGGATGCAACCATAGCAGAGAGCCCCAGTGGCGGAGCACAGATTGAGTTTACTGGTCTCGATGTGGCGTCGACCCAGACAGACAATTAAAATGCCTCTCCCGCGTTCTGCAAGTCGCGTATCTTTTGATAACATGCTTCTTATTAGGCCTATCCAACTCAATTTCGTCAGGACGGCGGTCTGTTGTCATTACTTGTCCTAGCACCAACTGGGGCGTAATGTTTGTGTCACAGAATGACGACAATCACGTATGGCCGAGACATATGCTCTCAGCATCCACGTCGAATCCTACGAGTTCAGCGGAGAATTCTATCTGGTTGGCGACAGATACGACACAGGTGGAGAAGTGCTGAAACACGTGGCAACCGCTCATATCTTGGCGATGAACCAACGCCCACACGCCGCCGAGTACCTGCTTGAGACGCTTCAAGAGGGCGAGAACGTGAGCAAGTCCGAGTACGAGCAGGCAGAACCAGACGTCTCCTGTGGACTCCACTTCGATGTTGACCACCAGCAGTTTCGATTCTGGGTCAGCGACTACTCCGTCGACATTGGACGACAGCCGACAAAGAGCGACCTTCGCTCAATCGCTGACGACATCCCAATGTAGTCCTCCCTATTGGTGTGCTACCCCAGCAAGGACAAGTATCCAACCTACATAGAGAGAGGTGAATGCGTCTCTCATTCGATGATGGCACGCTTTTGCTTGAAGACGCGCCTGAGGCTGTGCCGTATGCCGAATGGGATGACCGCGTCGGCGAGCATCGGGCGCAGGCACAGCACTATCGTCCTATCCGAAAGTGGGCAACCGAGTCCGATGGACAAGTGACCCTCGAAGAATCCACAGCGACTGTCGATGAGATAGAGGACGACGCTCGTGCCTACTCAGACTTCTATCTCACACCGTCTGTCGCTATCGAACCACGGGAGTACCAGCAAGACGCTCTCTCGGCGTGGCAGGACAATGGCCGACAGGGGAGTGTTATTCTTCCAACAGGGAGCGGGAAAACGTTCCTCGCTGTCCAAGCTATTGCGGATGCAGGCGTGAGTACGCTCGTGGTTGTGCCAACCATCGACCTGATGAACCAGTGGCACGCGACTCTCACCAACGCTTTCGGTGACCAGCTCCCAGACGGTGTGGGCGTTCTCGGTGGTGGCAGCCATAATATAGCGGACATCACGGTGACAACCTACGACTCTGCCTACCGCTATATCAACGAGTATGGCGATCAGTTCGGGCTTCTCGTTGTAGACGAGGTACACCACCTACCAGCGCCGACATATCAGCAGATCCCCGAGATGACGATTGCACCGTATCGACTCGGACTCACAGCTACGTACGAGCGTGCCGATGGAGCACACGAAGAATTGGAGGACTTGCTTGGAACGGTTGTCTATCGGGAAGCGGTTGATGAACTTGCTGGGGAGTATCTCAGCGAATACGAGACCATTCATCTCCAAGTCGAACTCACAGACGAGGAACGGACAACGTACGACGAGGAGTACCAGATATACCGTGACTACGTGGACAGCCACGATTTCGAGCTCTGGAAGGAGAACGGATATCAGGAGTTCCTCAAACGCACGTCGTATGACCCGCAGGGACGACGGGCGCTTATTGCCAAGCAACGGGCGGAAAACATCGCCCGTACTGCTGAAAAGAAACTGGATACCCTTGACAATCTCCTGAAGCGACACTACAACGACCGAACCATCATCTTCACAGCCAACAATGAGTTCGCGTACGAGATCTCCCAAGAGTTTGTCGTCCCCTGTATCACACACCAAACTGAGACCGACGAACGCACAGAGATCTTGGAGCGGTTTCGGACGGGCGAGTACTCGATGTTGGCTACGTCACAGGTACTGGACGAAGGTATTGACGTTCCCTCTGCAAACGTGGGTATCATTCTCTCTGGAAGTGCCTCAAAACGGCAGTATGCGCAACGGCTAGGTCGGATTCTCCGACCGACGGACGACAGGCAACCCGCCCGTCTCTACGAGATTATTGCTGAAGACACGGTGGAAACATATGTTTCTGAGCAGCGACGACAGGGGGTGGCAGCGAATGCTGACAGCTAATCTTGCACGCTCACGGACACATGAGGATACTATCACGCCGCTGTTCATTGACGCCAGCGAGCAGCAGTATCGGGAGACAGCCGAGGAACTCATTCAGATTTTTGAGGCCCATCTCGGTGAACCGAAAGGTGATCTGGAGGACACTATTGACCAACTCACCATCGCAGATACGGACTACAAAGTCGTCCAAGGACTGGCGAAACTGCTGAAAGATGAGTGTGAGTTCGAGACGGTTGCTCCAGTTGAGCCACATGAGATTCGTCAGCGATTGTTCGAGAAGGCAAATGAGTCGTATCCGATTGTTCGCCAGCCCACGCTCGGTGAGGACACGCAGAAGTTAGAAGTGTACAGTTCCGTTGCTGATGCGCTGGGTATCACACTCGAAGAGTGCCACCAGGGGATGTACGCCGACTTGGAGGAACACAAACGACTTGTTCGGTTTGGACACCGTGTTTCCGATGAATGCCAAGATGCGGCGGAGTCCTCAACCACGACTCAACTGACGGGTGATAGTGAGGAATCATATGCAGCGGATACAATTACGCCTGACTGGCTTCTCACCCGCTATAATCTCGCGTTAGCACAGGCTGTCCTCTACGATGCTACCGAGATGCGGGTGCGAGTCTGGGACTCGTTTGCGACGGTATTCAGTTACGTGAAGTTGTTCGGGTTGATGCACCGTATCTATCCAATCGACAGCAACGGCAATCGCGTGGGGAGTACCGATGCAGCAGACGGATACGAAGCTATCTTAGACGGGGCAGCGTCTCTCTTTTCGAAATCACGGAAGTATGGGATACGGATGGCGAACTTTTTGCCCGCACTGCCGTTATGTGATCGGTGGGAGATGGAGGCCGACATTCTGGATGATGGGGGTGGATCGACGACTCAAACGCTTTCATTTGCGCTTGATGACACTGACGACCTGTCTTCACACTACGCTGCGCAGAGCGACTTCGACTCTGATGTGGAACGGACACTTGCACAGAAGTGGGAGCGCGCGAACACGGATTGGGAACTCATACGAGAGGATGACGTGCTGGACTTAGGTGCGGAGGTTATGCTCCCAGACTTCGCCATCGAACATTCAGACGGCCGGCGAGTTATATTCGAGATCGTTGGCTTCTGGACACCAGAGTACCTTGCTGAGAAGTTGGCGAAGATACGCGAGGCAAACCGAGATAATCTCATTGTCGCTGTGTCTGAGCGATTAGACTGTTCGTCTGCGGATTTCGACGGGATGGACGACCGCGTGCTATGGTTCAAATCGGGGATTCACGTCTATGATGTCGTGGAGTTGGCTGAGGAATATGCCATTGAGGCTTTCTCGGCTGAGTAGGTCGGTCTGTCTCGCTTTTCCGCGCTTCCTTGCAGGTTCTTCAACGAGTTCCCGTATAGCCGCCACACTGAGAGCGCCTAAACGGCATTCTCGGCGATTTGTTTGCTTTGGCGTGCAGTGCCTCTCGGAGATCACGTCACACTCAGGGACGGTGCGTGCGTCCGCTTTCTGGAACCCATACGTCGAAGCTCGTGATTCCATGGTCCCTGTCCTATGTCTGACGTAGTTATTTGAACTCACAGACTTCACAGAACGATAGGAACGACATGACGAAACGAATCGGAATCACGAACCAGAAAGGGGGCGTGTCGAAAACGACGAACACGATCAACGTTGCCGGCGGGCTCGCCGATCGCGGCCTGGATGTCCTGGCCATCGACATGGACCCACAGGGGTATCTCACCCACCGTCTCGGTTTCAAAGAGGCGTACAAGGCTGACTCACCGAACTTCGCAGACGCTTTGAACTCGCCGTCTGACTACGATATCCGGAACCTCGTCGTCATACACGACGAATACGACTTGCTCCCCGCAAACATCGATATGTTCCACTTGGAGCAGGAACTCATCGGCTCCGGAATGCGCCCCAGGCTCCGACTCAGCGACGTTCTCGAGAGTGTCGATGATTGGGACGTCATGGTCATCGACTCCCCACCAAGTCTCGGACCGCTGAACGACAACGTTGTCCTCGCTGCGGAGAATCTTCTCGTCCCGGTCGAAGCCGACGAATCCAGTCAGCTGGCGCTGACGCACTTGCTCCGCCAACTCGATACTCTCGAAGACAACTATGGAGCCGCAATCGACATCCTCGGAGTCATCGTTTCGAACGTCAGCTACCCACTAGATAACGAGCAGCAATCCAGCATTGACTGGTACGAGGACCGGTTCGAAGGTCGTGTACCGGTATGGATCATCCGTTCCCGAGCAGCCCTGAAGCGTGCGGTAAAGAGCGGTGGGTCAGTGTTCGCTGACGACGCCGAAGATGTCGATATGGCGGCTGTGTATACCGAGATTGCTGAAGAGGTGGCGCCATGAGCGGCGACGATCTCGACGATCGTCTGTCGAGGCGCTTCGATGCTGACGGTGACGGAGACGACAATGAGTCACTGAACGATACGAAATCACAGACCGACATGAGTTCAAGTACTTCACAGAACGCACAGAAGAACAAGAAAGCACAGAACATCAAGAAAGAATGGAACGTGAGGAGCTTCTACTTAGATGATGACCTCGACGATGAGGTCACGACCACGTTCAAGCGCCTTGATCTTGCACTCTCGGAAAGCAAATCTGATGTGGATCTAAAGAAGACTCGGCACTTCTACCCGCTCCTCGTCGAGCTCGGGTTGGAGCAGGTGGACGAAATGGACGTTGAGGACATCGCGCAGCGATTGGAGGGCCACAATACTGATGGAATCGAGTGAACGCGATTCTGCAACCGGCATCTCCCTATCCCGACCCCAGGGTAGCACATAGAAAGTCACCCTTATAACTCGGCTTTGCACGTTATCGCCTTGGGATCACGATATCGAAGGGGCGCAAGAAGTGTTCTACAGGCGGAACAGGCCGAGTGTCTTGGGCCTTGTCCCCGAGGTACTTCACGCGAGATTCACAAAACAACTCATCAGGAGCGAGAAGCCATTGGGGTGGTCAACCGGGCCCCAACGGTGTTTGATCCCTGCACTACACATAATATTTTTGATGATTCAGACTGTGTCGGTCAGTATAGCGTGCCTACTGCTTGACCAACTCACCGTTCTTATGATTCCAGAGTCCCCAGAGGAGAAACGCATATATTTGATTTTTCGAAAAGATATATTGCGCTTCATATCCTATCAATACTTATGACGGAGTTTGATCCGGCACCGGAGTCAAAAGCCACCGAACCACGGTGGCAGCAGGGGGAGGATACGTTCAGTCGTGTCTACGATGTCGCTATGGGGATTACTTCACCCACCCCCGCTGCCGAGATTGCAGACGTTGCAGATTGTTCTCCGAACGCTGCGAAAAAGCATCTTGATCGACTGGCCAAAATGGGCATTATCAGCGTGAACCGTGACGGCCGACCCGTGCAGTACGAACGCAACGAGGGGTATCTAGAATGGCAAGATGCCAGCCGGATTGCCGACGAACTGACTGTCAAAGAGATCATCAACCGAGTCAGTGAGCTTGAAGAAGATCGGGCCGACTATGAAGATGAATTTGGCGCTACCGATCCAACTGCTGTGAACGTCTACGACCACGGCAGCCACGAGGCTATTCATGACCGGATGACTGCAGTCAGTGAGTGGCGCAGTGTCATTCGGGATATTCGACTGTACGAACTCGCCCGTCAGCTCGCAGAGAACGATGGGCACCTAATCTCGGCATAGATGGGGCCAGACCCAACTACTCCGAATTCAGGGTCGCCTGGTCCACCCGACCGACAGACGCTACAACTCCTGGCCCGGCATCTTCGAACTGAGACACTCATTTTCGAGACGAAATTCGACCCCGACAGCTACGAACCTCGCCTGCTTCACGCCTTAGTCGACGTGGGACAGTATCCTGAGACCGTTGTAGCGGCTCGACTCGATATTCGCTGGTTCACGACCGGAGATTTCTCGTTCCACTACGTTGAAACATACGAGGATGATAGCCGATGGGAGTGTCGCTGGGATTGTCATCCCAATCCACACAATGCACGGCTGCACTTCCATGAACCACCAACCGCAGTGGAAGCCACCGACTTGTCACTGTCATCACGCCATCCGCTAGATGTCTACTCTACGGTTCTTGATGCTATTGAGGGACGTATCCAAACGCTCTGGGAGAATTGAGCAGCTTGCACATCTACTGAGCAGTCGTTTCATCCATCTCTATGAGTAACAAACCGCTTTCGCAACGATTGCTACCGATACATCTAATCAGAGGTGACTGCTACTATCTCCGAAGTCAATGCATAGGTAGCCAGCGAGTGAAATTGTATTAATCACATATGAGGCGTAATCGACCACCTGGATCGTTAGGAGCTGTCTATGATATGCTGTACGAGGAAATCGAGCCCGGAGACAGCATCGGGGTTGATGCCGCCGTGATCAAAGTGCGTGAGACAGAGCGCTCAGTCGGTACCGCCGAGCACGTAGTTGAACGACTGGTTGACCGGGGCTACCTGTACAAGGTTGACGGACAGCTGTATATTACCGAACACCGGGATGGCTCCCAAGACCCGGAAAGCGAGCAGTAACCTTACGAGTCGAGGTCAGTCGTATCGAAGTCGCCGATGTCGCCACCCGACTGTGACGGACTGTCCTCGTCTGTTGAGACCTCTGTGGTACTGCCGGACGCATCCTCTGCTGTGGATGGTGTCACGCCACCGGCTTGATCCTGCGAAGTCGGGGCAGTTTCGGCGTCGTCGGTGAGTTCCTCAAGCGCTTGGATAACGGTTTGTCGGTACTGGTCAGGATCGGTGTCATACTCTTCGCGAGCCATAGCAGCGTACTCGTTGGTGTCGTCCTCGAAGCGTTCGAGCCGCTCAAGAGTTCGCTTCGCTGTTTCTGTCACCCACCGATTGCGGGTGTCTGCATCAACAACGGTCAGGTGCTCTGGTCGGAGCGAGACGTTGGTGTCGCCGTCGTCGGTTTCATAGGTTCGGGGCTTGCCAACAAGCGCGACGAAGACGGGCGGGTCAACCTCTCGTAGCATGGCGGCTGCTTCGGGTTGGTACTGGCCAGCATACGTAAAGAACGTTCCTGTGGGCCCGACAATTCGGCCTTGCCAGTACTCATCATCGCTGCCGACATCGTCGGTTTCGGTCAGGGTACCGACGACGAACACGCGGTTTGCTTTTGCGCCTGTCGGCAGCAGGGCATAGACGGGTGCGCGGTCATCGTCTGACTCCCGGAAGGTATAGCCTGCATCGTTGAATTCCCCAGCGAAGGCTCGCTGTGCGAGTTCGCGCATCGGGGCTTGTCCTTGGCTCATTTAGATCGACCTCGCAGTGATGAGGAGTTGTTCTGGATCATACATCTCGGCGAGTTGCTCAAACTCATTGACGAGCAAATACCGGCCCAGTTCAGGGCCTTGGACGCGATAGTAGTGCCCAAGCGTCACCTCACGTATCTCGTCGGCGACGACGCTCGTATCCAAAGCGTCCATGGCCATTTCTTGGGCTTGTGACAACGTGATGTCGGCGACCTGCTCAGTTGCTTCTTTGTCGAAGATGACCTCCTGGACTGTATCGCCGTTGTCAATCACGCCTTTGATGCGGAGGTCGAACTCGCCTTCACCCTCGCCGTGTTCACTGCATCGCCCGTTTTGGAGGACACGTGTGCAGTCGGCTTCGGGACAGCGTTTGATCAGCCCACTGCCTGACTGGATATCGACGAGCGCCCCTTCAGCGTCGGTGGTGTCGTCGCCGACTTCGATATCCCGATCGAGTGCTTCGATGGTGGTGGTGCGATTGAGTTTGACTGAGTACTGGCCCTGATACTCATCAGTGACGACGTTTCCAAGGCGGTAGACCTGACCTTCGGTGAGTGTTTCGAGATCTGACTTGGCCCATTTGGTGAACTTGATGGTTCCAGTTTCATCACCGAGGAGGCCGACTTGTGCTATCGAATCACTGCGGGGCTCCCAGAGGTCGGCGACTTTCGCGGTAATGTCGACCCACTGTTCGGCTTCGGTAATTTCATCGAGATCGACTTGTTGGTTGCCGTCCTCGCTGCTAACTTCGTCGCGGTCAACATCGCTGTCAGAAAGATAGGTACTCACGACACTGCGTCGAGCTTCGTCGAGTGGGACTCTGTAGTCATCGACAAGTGTGGTGAGCCGTTCCTCGATGTCGTCGAGGGAGGCATCGACTGACTCGGGTAACTGGTCGTGTATGTCTTGGGCTTCTTGCTGTATATCAGAGTTGCTCATAGTGTTCTCCGTCTCGTTTGCGATGGGAGACGGCTGGCGGTACGCTTGGGGTGGTCTAAAACCCATGCAAATCGTGGCGGAAGTGAAATTGTCCCACTCCGCCCGAAGCGCTTCAATCACTGGACGTCGGTGGGCTGGCTCACAGTGTGGACCGTCTGGTCTCCGATCCGTTTGAAAAATTTTTGTGTTCCTCTGTCGGGTGAGAGGATGACTGACCTTTCACTCGGTACGTTCGGAAACGGAGACAGCGCTGACAACGACCTCGATCCCGATGCCGCAAGCATCGCCCGATGTGCGACGACGTGTCGCGCTCCTGACCGTGACGACAGCAGTTGGGCGTCCCCAGACGAGGACTGGGGGCTGACAACGCAGCGGCCAGTGTCGTCAATCAACACGTCGGCTGGTCGAGCAACCAAACAGCAAACCCGGTGGGTCGTCGATGGGGACGTCGGAGACTACGTTGAACAGTACGCAACTGGCGACCTCCTGCAAATCCCGAACACGTACGGCGACTTCAGTTCAGTCGACACCCGAGTCACATTCGTCGACGGACTCGCTGACAGCTATGGGTACGGCATTGACGCACAGGCCCTGGAAAAGGCATTGCGAGTCCTCACTGGCGGTGGCCGATACACTGCGTCGCAATATACCGCCATCCCGTGCGGGAAGCAGCCGTGGATTCTGACGGGTCCAGAAGGGACGCTCTTGTGCAGCTGTATGCCCGTCGAGCGGCCGGAGAACCCATACACAAGGGAGCTTCGGACGCCAGAGACAACCCTGCAGATCGAGGAGCAGAACCAAACAGTCCGCACGGGAGCCGCTGAGTTTGCTCACTTGCTGTCCGACGCTCTCGGTGTCGATATCGGGGGCGTAGAGCACGCAACAGTACGCGGGCAAACCCAGCACTCGTTCGTCGGCGAGGAGGACAAGTTCCCGATCAAGGCTAGTGACTTAGCACAGTTGCACGGGTTAACGTCCGATCCATCCGTCATTCAGGCGGGGATAGGCCATGGAGTCCAGCCCCCCAGTGGTGGCGATCTAATCTCAGTCGAATGGGATGGGCCGGATCATCCGGTTGGATATCTCGACGAGGGAGACGTGATCGCCGGCTACGAGTTTACGTGGGAACAGCCCGAAGAGTCGCTGGAAGACGTTGCAGTCGTTCGCGAGTACCGGATCACACGGAACTACTCGCGATGGACGGTTGACTACCATACCCACCGCCTCGCGTCAGTCGTCCCCTGACCGACGCCGCCAACGGCATATTTTGTGTGCCCTCCGGCAAGTGGAGGGTAATCCAGATGTCACAGTCCACAGCGACCAGTAGCACCGAAGCAGCAACCACCGACGCCGAAACGAGCGTGCCAGAGACGCCGGCGGACGGTGACGCAGAACTCGACACTGCGGACCTCCTGTCGCTCGATGCCCCACAGCACCTCCGGATCAGTGGCGAGGTCCAGTTGTTTGAGCGGATCTTCGCGGCGGCTGACACGGTCACGGACAAGACGCGGATAGGGATTGCAGAGTCGGGAATCGCCATCCGGGCGGCTGACCTGCAGGGACACGCGATGGTCGACTTGCGTGTTTCTGGGAGTTCGTTCACCTCCTTCGATGCAGGGAGGGGAACGTTGGGGGTGGACGTCGGACGGGTCCGGGATGCACTCTCGGTCGGCGATGCAGGCGACCTTGCACAGTTCGCACTCGATGCAGCGAATAGCACACTAGAAATCAACATCGGTGGGATAACGCGCACTATCGACCTTGATGCGGTTGAATCGCTCCGCTACCCTGTCGAGATGCCGGATATCGACATCCCGGCGACTGTCCACCTGAATCCAGATGACATCTCGCTTGGTCTTGACGCAGCCGATATGCTTGCCGACCGGTTTGACCTCTCTGTTGACTCCGATGCCGGAGAAGTGCGGTTTGCCGCAGACGGCGACACCGACAGTATGACCTACCGGTGGGACGACACCGATCTCATCGCCTTCGAGCCTGCGGATGCCGCAGTGAAACTTGACTCGTCGCTGGTCAAATCGGCAAACGCTGGCCTGCCAGACGGCACGAATCGGGTTCTACATATCGGAGACGGGGTGCCACTCGTTCTGAAATCGGAGTTCCCGGACGCTGATGGAGCGATGCAATTCGTGATCGCGCCGAAGCTCCCGAACTGAGCTGGGTCCGCTTATTTTGCGGAAACAGTGGTATGTTCTAACCAACGATGACCGTCATACGTTTGGACTGTTGGTTAGCTTATGACCGGAGCAGCAACCTCCTCTCTCTATCACTACAGCGACATTCCAGTTGCTGACAACTGTGGCGATAGTCTGAAGTTCATGGACTACGAACTAACTAGTATGCCCTCTGATCACAATCACGTTCGTCCGGATGGCGGGATTGACGCGTTGGATCCGCCACCGATGGATGTGATGGATGAAGAGACACTCAAGCCAGAGACACTAGCCCAGAACGCTGCTCGGCTCGAAACCATTGTCCAACTACTCAACCACCCGGCATTGGCTCGCGTCTACGTCTACGTGTGTTACTGGGGACCGGTTGCTCCACCGGAGATCATGGACGCACTCGATCTCTCGAAATCGACCACCTATGAGTACGTTGATCAGCTCGTTGACCTCGGCTTGGTCGATCGCGATGATTCGACGCGCCCTCAGCAACTGACTGCTGACCCGGTAATCATCGTTGAGCAGTACGTCCCGATTGTTATCACGCCGACTGTTCTCCATGCCCTTGCGCTTCAGGAAGTCGACGAAGACGTTGAGTATTTCATGGACCGCTACGGTATCGGAAAGCTCATTGCTGCGTTACGGGGTGCTGGACTCCACTTCGCGGGCAAGACAACCCAGCGGATGGTCGCCACTGATATCGACGTTCGCGAGACAGAAGCGATGATGATCATCTACGCGCTGAAACCGGCACTGGCAGTCGGTCAAGAGCATGACCCGTTCTTCGAGTATCTCTTCCCAGACGTACATGACACAATGGACCTCCCTGACCTTGACGAGATATCTGGTGCCCCGGCCCGTACGTCAGCCGATAGGTGAGTTTCTCGGATGGGAAACGACATACCATTCGCTGCCGACCAGGACGTCCTCGTCGACGCAAACATATTCTATGCGATCGGCCGTCCCTCGAACCCTCAGTATCGACGATTTCGGAGTGCAATTCAGAACGCCGGCGTTATCTGCAAACTCCCACAGCGCGTGATCGGTGAGCTCGGTGGAGCAAACACGGACCGCGTCCAAGCAGCGCTCAACGAGGGCTGGGCCACAATCATAGAGGCTCCGTCGCCGACAGATGGAGACGCTGTCGCTGGGAGCGATATCGCCAGACGAACCATTGCGAACGAAACCGAGCAAGTCGAACACGAAGTAGAGAAAACCGATGCGATTCTCGCCGGGTTAGCTATCCAGTATGTCAGAGACCGGGAAACGACGGGTGTTGTCGTCCTCACTGACGATAAGCCAGCGAAGAAGGGGATCGAGAAGGCAGTCCGAGCGCAGGGGTATACGGACTCAATCGCTGTCTACGGATTGGCGGACATCATCGGCGACGATCCCGGTGATTCCATGCGCCTGATCTAGTGGTTTTGCGGAAACGGTGGTGTGTCTTAACCAATATCTCCTGTGGTGCTTCTTGATTGTTGGTTAGCGCTAATTTTGTGTTTCCCCAGTCGGGTGAGTGATTTCCTTCATGGACCCGACCGAAACAGTTCCAGACGACGAGCGCAGTCTCTGAGAGACGTTCAATATGCTCTGTTGAATAGCCGTGACTCAACATCTATTCAACAGGTAGGCCAATTTGATAGTACTCGTCGCTTCAATCACCAGTACCACCACCGGGAGACGGGGGGTATGAGAGTGTAACTACTGACGGCTTGGAACTCATTTAGGTCTAAGTCGACTGACCTCCACGGGGGGTGAAAGAGTGTAAAACCAGTAAATTCAGCAATCAGAGAGTACCTTACACTCAAGATTTGAACCTGGTGTTCTCCTGGACTTGCTGAGAGTAGTTTCATACTATTATAAATTTTTCGCTAGATACTAGTATAGTTATAGATAGAAGTAATACCTAAAGAGTGGGTGATCGAGAGAAGATCCTCTCTAACACTTAATCGGGTATATTGACTAGACCACTAGATTACTTCATTCTTTGGCGTTTTATATCCGAAGTATAATCTCGACTGTTGCAGTCCTCTCCTCCACACATTCCTGTGGCTGTTTACACTCTCATACCCCCCGTCCCCGTGGAGTTACACTCTCGTCCACCCCATGTCACTCTCATCACTCTACCGGGGGGTTTTATGAAATATGGGATTTATACCTCAAACAAGATGACACAGGGATTCGGGGATAGGGACACGATATATGAAGATATTGACGTCCTTGAGGCTGATGTCGGGAAATACAAACCGACCGAGCTTCCCGAACGGGAGGAAGAACTTGACAAGATCCACATGGCGCTCCGGCCTGTAACTATGGATGGCTCTCCCCGCGATATTCTCGTTTATGGTCCGACTGGCCAGGGAAAAACTGCGGGTGTCAAACTAAAATCTGAGCAACTTCAAGAGTGGGCTAATCAAGAAGGGGTACAACTGGAAGTCATCCATCTCCCCTGCAAGGGAGCTGACCGTTCATACCACGTCCTAACCAGACTCGTCAAAGAACTTCGCGAAGTACGCAAGGGTCAGGGGGTTGACGAACCCAGTGGATACCAGCGGAAACGGCTGTTTGAGATGGTTCTCGACGAACTTGAGACTATTGGCGGGACTGTCATCATCATCCTTGACGAGATTGATGCCATTGGGGAAGATGATTATATTCTCTACGAGCTCTCTCGAGCTAACCCCGATGACGTCAAAATCGGAATTATCGGTATTACAAACGACTTACAGTTCAGGAATAATCTTGACGCTGATGTCCGCTCATCGCTTGGACAGCGTGAAATCACGTTCAATCCCTACAACGCTGATCATCTTCAAAATATTCTTGCTCGTCGTACTGCTCAGGCACTCCGGGACACACACTTTGAAGACGGACATGAGGATTTTGCCCATCTGAAAAGCGATGTACTTGAGGAAGGTACGATACCTCTGACTGCATCACTCGCCGCACAAGAAACAGGCGACGCTAGACAGGCCATTGAATTGCTGTCCTACGCCTGTGATCTCGCTGATGACGAAGGTGTCGGAATGGTTGGCGAACGCCATGTTCGTGCCGCGAAAGAGGAGATCGAGAGAGAAGCTCTCATCGATACGATTGGTGCTGAAACTACGCAGCGGAAAATCGCACTCCTCACCGTTGTTTCTGCTGAACTGAATGATGCGACGGGTGAAACGACGGCACTCCATCAACTGTACTCCAATCTCTGTGAGTACATTGATGCCAATGAACTCAAACAGCATACATTTAGAGAAAAGCTGAATGACCTCGTCCATTCAAATGTCTTGTCGAAAGACCGTCATGGTCGCGGACGGGGGCAAGGAATGTCGAATATGTACACACTCGCTGGAGATGTTAACCCCGATTCGGTCTTAGATGCCTTGGAAGATGATTCGCGTGTTGGGCATATTGTGGAAGTCATTGGCTCCTGATTTCAGGACCCCAAACCAGTTTGATTAATTCCCCTTGGTTTGCTTCTGACACAGACTTTGTGCGCTCCTTCGTGGTGCGGAGCAATCATGGACGATACACGACCAGACTATGAACGGTTTGAGCGCCGTCAACTCGCACAAGACCGAGATAATCAACGAGTACAGACAGTCGACGTCAACGAGTCCAAAGCACGGCGGATTGCGCAGGACCTCAGGGCCGCTGGGACGGTCAAAGCAGTGCCCGAGGACCAGTGCCTCTTACACCGGCCTTCCAGTGAAACATTCGATTCTGATACCGCTCTGGTCCACTTCCACCGGGGCTGGGAAGCGGCCACCGACGAAGCATAGCCAACAGTGGATTAGTCGTCAGGACTAGCGGGGCCGATGTACTTCGACTTGATTTTGTCTCCATCACGCCACTGCCAGTATCGGTAGCGATTGTCGTTGATTTCCTTGACTGTGACTGACGCCCCGAACGGGACCCCATCGGGTCTGTCATCAGATTCCTCACCCGACGACTCGTCTTCGGCTTCAAGTCGCGATTCCCGCTCGCGATACTCGGCCAGTGACTCGGCGTACTTCGCGAGGTCTCGAAGCTGGTCCGCTGACAGAGATGTACACTCACTACCGATGCCCGACGGGAGCGTTGTCGGTGGCGTGGGTTCCGTAGGCATCACGTTAACCAACATTCGGAGCCAGAATCTTCACCCTGTTGGTTAACAGCAATTTTCTGACCCCCAGTGGAGGTGCGGGGGCGTGCCCGAGAGTGCGTCCCGAAGATAGACCAATGTCAACGATACAGTCAGAGACTCCAGAGCAGTCGTCCAGCCAGCAGACCACTTGCACCTTCGACGATTCGGACTC
>ENA-ORCS01000947-ORCS01000947.1-marine-metagenome-genome-assembly--contig:-NODE-947-length-14796-cov-39.068619_pt1 | contig 14796 bp, 17 predicted proteins | sample MGYA00237781_ERZ508513 | MGnify/ENA primary metagenome ERZ508513 (study PRJEB26184, sample SAMN06268793) | marine metagenome | isolation source: Eden Landing Ponds, San Francisco, CA, USA | place...
AGGACCGAAGCATACGTACCACCCGACCCCGAGAACACGCACATGACCATCGTAGAGGACGCGCGACGGGTGCTCGCGGAGGACCCCATCTGTGACGCGTGCGTCGGGCGGTGTTTCGCGGAGCGGAGCTTCGGGCTAACGAACGCCGAGCGCGGGCGGGCGCTGCGGACGACGGTGGCGCTGGACGACGACGAGCCCTACGAGGCCGTCGACCCGGCGGAGTGTTGGGTCTGCGAGGGGGCGTCGGGGCGCTTCGACGAGTTCGCGGACCTCGTGGTGGAGGCGCTCGGCGAGCAGCGCTTCGACACGTACCAAGTCGGGACGCGCGCGCCGCCGCTCGTGGAGGAGAACGAGACGATGCTACGGGACCTCGCGGACCTCGACGAGGACGCCGGTGAGCTGTTCAAGTCCGAGTGCAACCGCGAGGTCGGCAAGCGCGTCGGCCAGCGGACAGGCGCGAGCGTGGACTTCGAGCGCCCGGACGTGCTCGCGGTGCTGGACGTCGAAGACGAGACCGTCGAGGTGACCGTGAACTCGGCGTTCGTCTACGGCCGGTACCGCAAGCTGGAGCGGGGGATTCCGCAGACGAAGTGGCCGTGTTCGGACTGCAACGGCACGGGGACGCTGGTGGACTCGCCGTGCCCGCACTGCGAGGGCACGGGCTACCTCTACCCGGAGAGCGTCGAGCAGTTGACCGCGCCGCCCGTCATCGAGGCGATGGACGGCGAGTCGGCGTCGTTCCACGGCGCGGGCCGCGAGGACATCGACGCGCTGATGCTCGGGACGGGGCGGCCGTTCGTCGTCGAGGTCGACGAGCCTCAGGAGCGCCACCCCGACGCCGAGGAACTGGAGGACGCCATCAACGAGTACGCCGAGGGGAAAGTCGAGGTCGAGGGCGTGCGGCTGGCGTCCTACGAGATGGTGGCGCGCGTGAAGGAACTGGACGCGCGCAAGCGCTACCGCGCGCAGGTGGAGTTCGGCGCGCCGGTCGACGAGGACGACTTCGAGGGCGCACTGCTGGAACTGGACGGCGCGACCATCCAGCAGGAGACGCCCCAGCGCGTGAAACACCGGCGGGCGGAGAAGGTCCGCGAGCGAGAGGTGTACGATATCACCGGCGAACTCACCGACGACACGCACGCCGTCGTCGAGGTGGAGGGCGAGGGCGGCCTCTACATCAAGGAACTCGTCTCCAGCGACGAGGGGCGCACGGAGCCGAGTCTCGCGGGCGCGCTCGGCGTCGAGGCGACCGTGACGGCGCTGGACGTGGTGACCGTGGAGGGCGAGCGCGACGAGTTCGAGGACGAACAATACTTCCGGGAATGACCGCGTTCGGCGTCGACGAAGCCGGGAAGGGACCCGTGCTGGGGTCGATGTTCGCGGCGGCGGTCGCCGGCGACCCCGACGACCTCCCGGACGGCGTCAAGGACTCCAAGCGGCTGTCAGCGGAGCGCCGCGAGGCGTTGGCGGAGCGCATCCGCGACGGCTTCGCGGTCGGGGTCGCGGAGGTCCCGGTCGAGCGCATCGACGACCCGGAGACGGACATGAACGCGCTCACGGTCGAAGCGCAGGCGGACGCGCTCGCCGAAGTCGCAGAGGACGGCCTCGCGGGGCACGTGGACGCCGGGGACGTGGACGCCGCGCGGTTCGGTCGGCGGGTCACCGACGGCGTGCCCGCCGAGGTGGACGTGACGGCCGAGCACGGCGCGGACGACGAGTACCCGCTGGTCGCGGCGGCCAGCATCGTCGCCAAGGTCGCCCGCGACGGACACGTCGCGTCCCTCGCGGCGGAGTACGGCGACGTGGGGTCGGGCTACCCGAGCGACCCGGCGACCCGGGAGTTCCTCGAAGAGTACGTCCGCGAGCACGGCGCCCTCCCGACGTGCGCCCGCGAGTCGTGGCAGACCAGCCGGGACGCGCTCGCGGCCGCCGAGCAGTCCGGCCTCGGGGAGTTCTAATCCGTAGCTTTATCGGTGGCTCGCGGTAACCGCGGGAGACGATGGTCGTACAGCGATTGGACGCGCCCGACCCCGAGGCGTTCGTCGCCGCGGCGAAGGCGGCGTTCCGGGACGGCGCGGTGTTGACCGTGGAGGCCCGCTGCGAGGTCGAGTACGAGGGCCGCACCAGCGGCTACCTCGGCGAGGGCGACCGCCTGCTGGTCGCCAAGCCCGACGGCACGTTCCTCGTCCACCAGCCGACGGGCCACAAGCCCGTCAACTGGATGCCGGGCGGCGGCACCGTCGAGGCCCGCGAGAGCGACGGCGACGCCGTCCTGCTGGCGCGCCGCAGCAACCCTAGCGAGCGCGTGGAGGCCCGCGTCCTCGAAGCGTACGGCGTCACGCGCTTCGAGGCCGAGGACGGCGCGACCTACGAGGAGTCCGGGACGGAGGCGGAGATGCACGAGTTCATCCAGAACAACCCCGAGAGCCTCGAAGACGGCATCCGCATCGTCGAGCACGAGCGCGAGACGAAGTACGGGTTCGTGGACTTCTACGCCGTCGACAGCGAGGGGACGCCCGTGGTCGTGGAGGTCAAGCGGATTCAGGCGACGCTGAACCACTTCGACCAGCTCAAGCGCTACGTCGAACTGTACGCCGAGAGCAACGACGAGGTGCGCGGGATGTTGGTCGCGCCGTCGGCCTCGGAGCGCGTGCGGCGCGCGCTCCGCGACAACGACATGGAGTTCGTGGAACTGTCGGAGTTCGGACTGGACGCGAAGGGCGCGACCGAGGCGAAGCTCACTGACTTCTAGCCGGGAACGACACCACGACCTCGTTGCCGTCCTCGCGGTCGCCGAACCGGAGTTGGCCGTCGTAGGCGTCGACGATCCAGCGCACCAGCCAGAGGCCGACGCCGCTGCCGTGGCTGAGTTGGGTGAGTTCGCGCTCGCCGGTGACGGTCTCGCGCTCGATGTCGGGAATCTCGGGGCCGTCGTCGCGGACCGCGATTTCGACGCGGCCGTCGGCCTGCGTGACCTCGACGCCGACCCACGGGTGGTCGCTGTCGTTGTGCTCGACGGCGTTCTCGACGAGCTCCCGAATCGCGTCTTCGAGGTAGTCGCCGGCCGCGGCCGTCGCGTCGCCGGTGGTCACGTCGATGGTCGCGTCCGGGTGTTCCTCGCGGAGGTCGGTGACGACGGCGGCGACGGCGCCGTCCACGTCGTAGGGCCGGCGCTCCGGCGGGTCGTCCACGAGGTTGCGGATGGTCGTGATGTGTTCGTGGAGCGCGGCGAGGCGCTCGCCGGAGCCGTGGACGTCGTCGGCGATGTCGTCGCTGGACTCGCCGTCGACCGCGCGGACGCGGGTCGCGTAGCTGTAGAGGCGCTGGGCCTCAGTGCGGAGGTTGTGGCGGACGAGCCGGGAGAGCACGTCGAGCTTCTCGCGCTCGCGGGCGAGCTGGCGGGCGCGGATGCGGCGCGCGTCGTTGACGCCGATGAGGACGTGCGCGACGGCGCTGACCGCGACGACGACGGTGCCCGAGAAGACCGGGGCGGCGGGCAGCGATGCGACCGCCGACTGGTAGGCGTACAGCAGCGCGAGCGCGGCGCCGATGACGACGATGCCGAGGACGTTCCAGCCGGCGATGCCGAGCGTCTGCCGGAGCGTGAACCCCGCGCGGTAGACGACGTAGCCGGCGGCGACCAGCGCGGCGCCGACGAGCCCGCCGAAGCCGGCGAGCAGCCACCCCGACAGCGGCGGCTGTGCGGAGAGGACGTGGCGCAGCATGACGGCGACGACGACGACGCCCGTGAGGCTGATGGTGGCGCTGGCGGCGGCGCGCCGCGAATCTACGGTCATACTCCGTCTGCGTCCGTAGCCGGGTTAAGCGTGGCGCCCGGGGCGGTGCGGAGAAGAACGGCCGAGTCAGTGCTCGCCGGTGAGGAGGCGGCGGAGCACGTCGCCGTACGCCGGCCGCGTGACGAGCACGCCGACGAGCACGCCGAGGATGGTGATGATGGCGAACCCGCGGAGGTCGCCGAGGCTGAGCACGGCCAGCGGGCTCATCGCGATGATGGTGGTGACGGCGGCCGCGCCGATGACCCACAGCGCCTTCCGGAAGCGGCTCTGGAACACGCGCTGGGAGCCGACCTCCTCGGTCATCACCTCGTCGGCGATGATGACGAGGTCGTCGACCCCGGTCCCGATGACGGCGATGAACCCGGCGATGTGCGAGAGGTCCAACGCCAGCCCGCTCACGGCCGCGAACCCGAGCAGGATGACGACCTCGGAGAGCGCCGTGAACACCATCGGCACCGCGATGCGGGGGTCGCCGTACCGCGCGAACACGACCAGCGCCATCGCGACGGCGGCCGCCAGGCCCGTGACGAGCGACAGCGGCTTGTACTTCTCCGCGAAGCTCGGGGAGACGTAGTAGGAGTCCTGGAAGCTGAGGTCGGTCGGGAGCGCGCCGGCTTGGAGGTTCACGCGGAGCTCGCGGGCCTCTTCCATCGAGTTGGCGGTGATGACGAACCGCGGGTCCTGCACGAAGTCGCCGTTCTCGAAGCTCTGCGCGAGGTTCGCGCGGACGCCGGCGTCGTAGACGACTTCGCCGTCGAGGACGGTCAGCAGGCAGTAGCCGCCGTTCGGGAACTCACAGCCGGCGCTCGGCGCGTTCGCCGCGAACCCGTACTGGCGCATGTCGGCGGCGAACTCCTCGGCGATGTCCTGCGTGAGCGAGACGGGGACCGACGGCCGGTCGTTGATGACTTGCGCGGTGCTGACGTCGCTGCGCTGGAGCTGAGAGTGCGTCAGCACCGTGGCGTTCGTCTGATTGGTGCCCTCCGGGTAGTACGCCAGCATCTCGACCTCGCCGCGGCCCTGAATGAGCGAGCGCACCTGCGAAGCGTTCTGCCCGGGGACCTCGACGACGACGTAGTGCGAGCCCGACTGGGTCTCCGTGGAGTAGACCGACGCGCCGGAGAAGCCGGTGGCGTCGATCTTCGTGGAGATGGTGTCGACGATTTCGCTGCGCGTCGCGGACGTGACGCCGCTGGAGACGGAGTCGTAGCCGACCCCGAGGTCGTCGAGGGCGGTCCTGACTTCCGCGGTGGTGTTGTTCGCGTACACCTCTACCACGTCGGAAGCGTCGCCGCTGGGCCGGTCGCGCGCGGTGACGCTTCCGGGGTCGAGCGAGAGCGCGCCCGCGATGTCGGCTTCGAGGCCGTTGCGCGCGGTCTCGTTGCCGGGGACGTCGACGCCGGTCGCGGTGACGCCGACGGCGGTCGCCCGCAGGCGCACGCCGCCGGAGAGTTCGAGGCCGTACTGGAGGTTCGTCGGCCGCGAGGCGGCGGCCTCGTCCTCGCTGGCGGACGCGCCGATGCCGGGCGCGAACAGCGCGACCGACGACCCGAGCAGCAACACGACGAGGAACGCGACCCGCCAGTTCTCGCGGAGCCAGCTCATCGCGCCACCCCCTCGAACTTGTACCAGCGAAGCAGTGAGACGTTCAACATGTACGTGTTCAGGAGGTCAGTGGTGAGGCCGAACACCAACACCAGCCCGATGGCGGTGAGCAGTTGGATGCCGAAGACGTAGGAGACGACCGTCATCACCGCCATCGTGGCGATGGAGGTGACGGTCATCGTGACGCCGGTGCGCATCGCGCGGTGGACGCTCTCCCAGAAGTCCCCCGAGCGCCGGAGGACGTGGTTGTTCAGGAGGATGTCGGAGTCCACGCTGTAGCCGATGAGCATCAGCAGTGCGGCGACGGTCCCCAGCGAGAGTTCAATGCCGAAGAGGTTCATCAGCGCGACGGGGACGACGATGTCGCTGAACGCGGACAGCACGACCGCGATGGAGGGGATGAACGTCCGGAACAGCAGGAAGACGACGACGCTCATGCCGGCGAACGCGATGGCGACGCCGAGCAGCGCGAGCCGCTGGGTGGAGCTACCGAACGTCGCCGAGGTGCTCTGCGATTGGACCACCTCGAAGCCGGCGTCGGTGGCCTGCTGGGTGAGCGCCTGCTGCTCCGACGACTGGAAGGTGACGAGGTACCGGGAGCCGTCGGTGCCGATGGGGCGGATGGAGTCGTGCGGCTGCTCGAACGCCGCGGTGACCTGCGCCTGTGGAGCGTTGGCTTCGACGACGAGTTCCGTCCCGCCGGTGAATTCGATGCCGGGGGTGACCGGTGACCCCGTGAGGGCGACCCACGCGCCGATGACCGCCAGCGCGACGACCAGTAACGCCAGCGGCGGCGCGAGCAGCTGCCGCATGGAGTACTGGCTGAGGTCGACCTCGGGGACCTCGAAACTGGGCATGCGTGCCGGTCGGGAGCGAGCGAGGTTAAGGCTTCTTATACCGCCGTCGCCGGGCTACGGCGCGAACCGCTCGGGGACGTGGCGGCGGACGCCGGCGGGCACCTGCGCGAGCAGCCACGTGGCGACCGCGGGGAGGCGCTTGCGGACGACGACGTAGCCGGCGGAGACGGCGAGCGCGACGGCGACGACGCGCTGGACGGACGGCCCGAACGCCAGCGCCGCGGGCACGCCGAAGACGGCGGCGACCGCGAGGTCCTCGGGCGCGCCGTCGTAGCGGACGAGTCGGCGCGGCGGGAGCCACCGGCCGTGGAAGTGGCTGTAGACGGCGCGCTCGCTGGTTCCCTCCCACGGTTCGAGTTCGAGGCCGCCGCCGAGCGCGTCGCTGCCGGCGTGGAGCGCGGCGGCCGCGAGGAAGACGGCACCGGCGACCGTCCACGCAGACGGTACGAGCACCGCGAGCGTGCCCGCAGCGGCGGCGGCGACGCCGTAGTAGACCGGGAAGTGGAGCGTGCGTCGGTGGCCGGCGTAGAGGTCGAGGTCGGGGAAGACGCCGCCGGCGAGGCCGGCAGCGGCGACGGGGACCGCGAACTCGGGCGCGACGAGGGAGACGAGCGCGGCGACCGCCAACCCCACGAACGCGTGTGTCGTCGCCATCATAGATACGGATGGTAGGCGACCGGTCGGCTTGAAGGCGTCGCCTGCAGAAGAACAGAATTCGGCGACGCCGATAAGGCCGCTGGCGCCCCTACGCAGGCCCGTGGCGACGACGGTGACCGTCTCGTACCCGGCGAGCCTCGGCGACTGGGAGCGCGACCAACTGAGGACCGGCCACGTGCGGGCGTACCTCAAGCGAGCGAACGACCGCGCTCGCGAGGGCGACGCGTGGACGGTGGCCGTGAACGCGGGCTGTGCCGGCCTCAGCCCGGACATCACGCTCCACGTCGAGGCCGTCGACGGCGAGCGCGGGCTCGACGAGCGCGCCGAACTGGCGTTCGTCGAGCGGGAGAGTGTCGCTGCTACCGAGCGGGATGAGCACCGCGAACCGAGCCCGAAGAACTAAGGGAGGTAGCGGACGGCCACGAAGTCATCGCCGGAGCGGACTTCCACGCGCTCGATGCCGATGCGGGCGGCCCGCGAAATCGTCTGCTCGTCGGTGAGCACGTCCTCGACGGTCTGTTCGACGCCGTCCTCGGGGACGCCGAGGACGTGGACTTCGCCGACGCCCGCGCGCTCGACGGTTTCGAGGTCGCCGGCCGCGAGGTCGGCGGCGACCTCCTTCGAGCGTGGCGTGGGCGTCTCGTCGCTCTCCTCGACGGGAATCTGCTTGCGCTCGGCGACCTCGACGACGCTGTACGTCACGTTCATCGGTGGGTCGGCCGCGACCGTCGCTTCCAGTACGTCGCCCTCGGCGAGCCCGGGGTTCTCGGAGAGCGTGTGGACCTGCGCGTCCGTCACGTCCGACAGCACCGCGGACTCGTCGTCCGCGCCGGTGACGAGGAACGTCGCGGTCTTCTCGTCTGTCATCGGTGTCGCTAGGCCGGCTCGCCGTTTCCGTGTTACGACCCGAAGTAGCGGTGCGCGGCGTAGACGACGAGCGCGCCCGCCACCACGAACAGCGGCGACGCCACCGGCGGCACCGCGTACAGGGCTTCGACGGCGGGCGCGAGGACGCCCGACGGCTCGGGGCGCGTGACGGCGTCGGCGCCGGCCCCGAACTTCGCGGGCATCGACGCCACGAGCGCGACGTACACCGAGAACACGAAGACGTAGCCCGAGACCGCCAGCGCCGGGTCGTAGCGCTGGGCGACCTCGCGGTCGCGTCGGTGGCGGTTCGCCACGAACAGCACGGGCGCGACGATGGGGACGAACACGAGCAGCGCGACGACGATGTAGAACGTCCGGGAGAGGGTCAGCGACCCGCCGCGCGCGCCAGCGGTGTTCCCGACGAGTACGAGCAGGCCGCCGACCGCGAGCGCGACCACTATCGCCGCCACGAGGGTGCTGACGACCACGTAACTCCGGAACAGCAGCGAGTCGGACTGTCGGAACGCGTACGGGTACGCCGTCACCAGCCCGGAGTAGCTGTCGAACCGTCCCATTACCGGAGACTCGGCGCTACCACAGCAAAAGCGCGGCGACTCGCCGCAGCCGAGAGGCCAGCGTTTAAGCGGGCCGGCGTCCCCGTACGCCACATGCACGTAGACATCGGGAACGCGCTCGCCCGGGCGGCCCAGCCGGGCGTCCCCGAGGACGCGCTCGACCGACTGGACGACCGAGTCCGGGACGCACACGAGCGCATCGTGGCCGGGATGACGAACAGCGAGTTCGGTTACGAGGCGCTGAACCTCCCGAAGACGGTCGACCCGGAGGACGTCGAGCGCGCGGTCGAGCCGTTCGCGGACAGCGACGTGCTGGTGAACGTCGGCATCGGCGGGAGCGCGCTCGGCGCGGCGACGCTCGTGGACGCCCTCGACGCGGAGTTGGACGCGTACTTCCTCGACAACGTCGACCCCGAGCACGTCACCGCGCTACTGGACGACATCGACCTCTCGCGGACCGCGGTCCACGTCGTCTCGCGCTCCGGGACGACCGCGGAGACGCTCGCGAACTTCCTCATCGTGCGCGACGCGATGGACGAGGCGGGCGTCGACTGGACCGAGCGTACGTTCGTCACGACCGGCCCCGAGGGGAATCTCCGTGACCTCGCCGACGAGCACGGCCTGCCCGCGCTCGACGCGCCCGAGGGCGTCCCCGGGCGGTTCTCAGCGCTCTCGACAGTCGGGCTGCCCGCCGCCGCGCTCGCCGGTCACGACATCGAAGCGATGCTGGACGGCGCGCGCGAGGGGCGCGCGGCGCTCACGGGGTCGCTATTCGACTGCCCGGCGTACGCGTACGGCGCGACCGCGTACGCCCTCGACGTGCGGGGCGCGGGCGTCAACGCGATGATGCCGTACGCGGAGTCACTTGAGACGTTCGCGGAGTGGTTCGCGCAGCTGTGGGCCGAGAGTCTGGGAAAGGACGGCCTCGGGCAGACGCCCGCCCGAGCGCTCGGTGCGACCGACCAGCACAGCCAACTTCAGTTGTACCGCGCCGGCCCGAGAGACAAGCTCGTGACGCTCGTCCGGGCGCGCGAGCGCGACGACCGCGGGATTCCCGACAGCGACTTGCAGGGACTGGACTACCTCGCGGGCGGCAGCCTCGGCGCGCTGCTGGACGCGGAGTTCGAGGCGACGGAGGCGAGCCTCGCGGAGTCCGGCGTGCCGAACGTCCGCGTCGAACTCCCGCGAATCGACGAGCGCTCGCTGGGCCGCCTGCTGTACGACATGGAGGCCGCCTGCGTCCTCGCGGGCGAATTGTACGGCGTGGAGACGTTCACCCAGCCCGCCGTCGAGTGGGGGAAAGAGGCCGCGCGCGGCCTGCTCAGCGGCGAGCGCGCGCTCCCCGAGAAGTCCGAGCTCGTCGTCGAGTAGCCCGGGAGCGGCACGCCTTTGTCCCAGCAGGCCGGAGCCAGCGACGTGAACGACCGGTACGCACAGACCGTCGGCTTCGTCGTCGCGGGCGTCGGGCTCGCCGCCACGTTCCTCGACTGGCCGGCCGGCGGCGCGCTCGCGGCGCGCGCCGCCACCGGGTTCGCGCTGGTGGCCGCCGCCGCGTTCGCCGCGCGCCGGTACGGCGTCGACGCCCTCCGCCTCGACACACTCGCGGGCGTCGGCGGCGTGGGGCTCGCGGTCGCGGCCGGACTGGGCGTCAGCGCCGCCGCGTCGGGGCTGCCGCGCGGGCCGTCGCTGGCGCTTTTGGCCGGTCTCGGCGCGGTCGGCGCGGCCGTCGCGGCGGCCGCCGGACTGGACGCCGACGCGGTCCGCGCCCGCGAGCGACGCCTCCTCGTCGGCGCGGGCGTGTCGCTGGCCGCGCTCGTGTTCGGGTCGCTGCTGGCGTCCGTCGCCCTCGGGCTCGTCCCCGACGACCCGCTCGCCACCGTCTCCGCCAACACGGCCGTCGCGAGCGTCGGCTACGGGCTCGCGGGCGTCGCGTTCGCGTCGTGGTACGACGGCGGCATCGACATCTCGCGGCCCACCCGGGCGGACGTGAAGGTCGCGGCCGTCGGCGTCGTCGCCATCTTTGCGGTCCACTACGCGCTGGTCGGGCTCGTCGTCCTCTTCGACCTCCCGCAGACGACGCACACGCTCGTCGAGACCGCCCGCGACCACCCCGGGATTCTGCCGCCGCTGGTCGTGCTCTCGTATCTGGCGGTCGCGCCCGGCGAGGAACTGCTCGCTCGCAACGGCGTCCAGAAGTACCTCTACGGCGCGTACTCGCGGCGCGGCGCGGTCGTCGCCGCCTGCCTCGTGTTCACCGCCGCGCACGTGCTCGCGTACGCCGGCACCGGCGCGACCCCGGGCGCGGTGCTCGTGACGCTTGGCCGGCTGTTCGTCGTCTCGCTGGTGCTGGGCGCGACCTACGAGCGCACCGACGCCCTATTCGCGCCGGTCGTCGTCCACGGCACCTACGACGCCGTGCAGTTCGCCATGGCGTACGTCGCGTTCACCTAAGTGTTCGTCTGACGCGGGGCTGACTGAGTATTACGGTGCGTGCTACCGAATCCAGTGGTATGCCCCAGAAGTTCTCCGTCGTCTGCGGGGACTCCCTCGCGGCGGACGTCGAGGAGTTGGCGCGGGAGTACGGGCTCTCCGAGCAGGAAGTGCTGCGCCAACTCATCGAGAGCGGGCTCGAAGACGTGGACTAGCGGGGGCGCTTGCGCGCGAGGTCGCTGCCGCAGACCGGACAGCGCTGCTTGGAGTCGTCGAACTCGCGGCCGCAGCCCTGACACTGGAAGTTCCAGTCGCGGCGCTCGCTGATGCCCGCCTGCTCGATGACGTCGACGCCGACGCCGAGCTCGTCGGCGGCGTTCTGCACCGCGTAGTCGTCGGTGACGACCGTGCCGTCCAGTTCGTACGCCGCCGCCAGCAGCCGGAGGTCGGTCTCCGAGAGCACGTCGAGGTCGCCGGTCGTGCGCGCGGCGTCGCGGGCCGCCGACAGCGCGGCCTCGCCCGGCACCTGCACCTGCATGCCGCCGCCCGCCATCGCGTCGTAGCGGTACGACGCGGCGTCCTCCAGTTCCTCGCGGACCGCCGGAATCGACGCCGTCTCGCCCTCGGGCTCGTAGTCGTGGATGAACGCCGAGGCGTCTAAGACCTTCACTATCGCTGGACGACGATGTAGTCCTTGACCGCCTGCACGCGACCGACGGGCACCCGGTAGTGGCCCTCGCCGTCGGTCGGGAAGTTCACCGTCACGTTCGAGTCCTCCAGCGGCTCCACGAGCAGGTCCTCCAGCTTGCCGCTCTTGAGGTCCATCGTGAGGTTGTACAGCATGCCCAGTTCCGTCCCGTCCGACCCCATCACGGCTTTCCCGGAGAGGTTCTCTGCAAGGATATCGGCCATACGCGGGAATCTCGGCTGGGATTCACATAAACCCCGCGGGGTCGTCGGACGGGCGGCCGACGGCGGCCCGGCCAGAGCGACGAGAGAAGATTCGGGAGTCGGCCAGCACGAGGACGACAGCTCACGCAGTGCTCCCGTCGGCGCGGACGCTGCCGTAGACGCTGCCGAGGAACGCGAGTCGACTGCCGAAGTACGCGACGCCGAAGGCGAGGACGGAGAGCGGGCCGGAGCCGGACAGGAGTACGTAACACGCGGCGACGAAGAGCCCGCCGTCCAGTTCGCTCGCCCACTGTCCGAGGCTCAGCAGCGGAGCGTAGTCCTGGCGTTGCATCACCGGTGGGTAGCCGGCTCCGAGCGCGAGCCCCAGCACAGCGCCGCTGAGAATCACCAGACTGTCTATCCCGGTGAACCACTCCGAGACGGGTGCGATCAGGTCGGAGCCCAGAGCGGTGTAGAATCCGCAGCAGAATGCCACCGCGAGCGCGACCATCAGGACGACTGTGTAGGCGAACCCCCGTGGGCTCGCGTAATCGATTCGTGTCGCGTAGAACTGTTCGATTTCCGTTTCGTACCGGCCGATACCGAGGTAGGCCGTGACTCCCAGGAGCCCGGCCACACCACCAAGTACGACTGCTATCCAGAGCCCTCCGAGTGTGCTAACAACTACAATGAAGACTGACAGTAGGACTAAGAATGCTGACCCTAGCCGCTGCAGTTTTATCCGTATCATGTTTAATCTGACTTCCACGACTGCGGAAATATGCTCTGGTAGTGCGCCGCGTGGACGCCCCAGTTCGTGAACCGCCCCCGATTCAACGGTGTGTCAGTTCGTTTCCCGTGCGCCCGCCAGTCACTCGGGACGACCGGCACCGTCGTGGCCGGCATTGCGTACACATCGGGAGCGCAGACTGCGCGTCACCGGCGGCCCGTTACGATGGAATTATACGCCACCGCCCGTTCTGTTCGGCCAACAACCGTTCTCTCGGAGGATTCTACTATGTCCGACGCAGACACCACCGAAGACCCCGGGGAGCTGCGGACGCCCATCGTCGCGGTCCTCGGCCACGTCGACCACGGGAAGACTAGCTTGCTCGACAAGATTCGCGGCTCCGCCGTCATCGAGGGCGAGGCCGGCGCCATCACCCAGCACATCGGCGCGACCGCGGTGCCGCTGGACGTCGTCAGCGAGGTGGCGGGGAGCCTCGTCGACCCCACGGAGTTCGACCTCCCGGGGCTGCTGTTCATCGACACGCCCGGCCACCACTCGTTCTCGACGCTGCGCTCGCGGGGCGGCGCGCTCGCGGACATCGCTATCCTCGTCGTGGACGTCAACGACGGCTTCCAGCCCCAGACCGAGGAGGCGATTCGCATCCTCAAGGACACGGGGACGCCGTTCGTCGTCGCCGCGAACAAGATTGACACCATCCCCGGCTGGAACCCCACCGAGGACGCGCCCGTCCAGCAGACCTACGAGAACCAGTCCGACCGCGTGCGCAGCCAGCTCGACGAGGCGCTGTACGAGCTCATCGGCGAGCTCTCGGGCGCGGGGTTCTCCTCGGACCTCTACTGGCGCGTGCAGGACTTCCAGTCGAACATCGGCGTCATCCCCGTCTCCGCGGAGACCGGCGAGGGCGTCCCCGACCTCCTCACGGTGCTGATGGGGCTCGCCCAGCGGTACATGAAAGCCGAGATGGAGGTAAACGTCGACGGGCCCGGCGCGGGCACCGTCCTCGAAGTCGTCGAGGAGCGCGGGTTCGGCACGACGCTGGACGTGATTCTGTACGACGGCACCATCCAGCAGGGCGACCAAATCGTCGTCGGCGGCACCAACGACACCATCGTCACCGAAGTGCGGGCGCTCCTGAAGCCACGCGAGCTCGCCGAGATTCGCACGGAGAAGCGCTTCGAGGACATCGAGTCGATGGAGGCCGCCGCCGGCCTGAAAATCGCCGCGCCCGACCTCGACGACGCGATGGCGGGCGCGCCCGTCCGCGTGGTCGGCGACCGCGACGTCGACGCCGTCGTCGAGGAGGTCGAGGCCGAACTCGCGGAGGTCGCCGTCGAGACCGCCGAGGAGGGCGTCGTCGTGAAGGCCGACACGCTCGGCAGCCTCGAAGCGCTCGCCAACGCCATGGAAGAAGCCGAGATTCCCGTGATGTCCGCGGAAGTCGGGGACATCGCGCCACGGGACGTGGCGATGGCGACCACCGCCGACGACGACAAACACCGCACCATCCTCGGGTTCAACGTGGACGTGCTCGGGGACGCCGAGCAGAAGGCCGAACAGGAGGACGTCCGCATCTTCGACAGCGACGTCATCTACCAGCTCGTCGAGAGCTACGAGGAGTTCGTCGAGGAGCGCGAGCGCGCCCAGCAGGAGGCCATCTTCGACAACATCGTGCGGCCCGCGCGCTTCCGCATCCTCCAAGACCACGTGTTCCGGCAGAACGACCCCGCGGTCGTCGGCGTCGAAGTGGTCTCCGGGACGCTCAAGCGCAACACGCCGGTCGGCCTCGTCGAGGGCAACGAACTGGACCGCGTGGGCGTCGTGAAAGGCATCCAAGAGCAGGGCGAGGACGTCGACGAGGCGCGCGCGGGCAACCGCGTCAGCGTCTCCATCGACGGCCCCACCGTCGGCCGCGACATCGAGGAGGGCGACGAGCTCTGGGTGGACCTCCCGGAGAAGCACGCGAAAGTCCTCGAACAGGAGCTCACCGAGGAGATTCCCGCCGACGAGCGCGAGGCGCTGAAGGCCTACCTCGAAATCCAGCGCAAGCGCGACCCCTTCTGGGGCAAGTAGCTCAGTTTTCGTCGTCGCGGGCGAGAAGGGCGACTGCGGCGGCGACGACGCAGACGCCGACGCCCAGCGACGTAGCACTAGTAGCGACCGACGACGGCCCGGAGAGCGCGAGCGCCGCGAGGACGGCGAGGACGGCGGTGAGCGTGACGCCGAACGTGAGCGCGAGCGCGACGCGCGTCCGGACCGACGACTCGCCGGGCGAGTCAGCCATCACGCGGACGGTCGGTCCGCGGAGAAAAAAGACCGGTGCCGAGTCGCAGCCGCAGCGAACCGGGGGTCAGCGTGCGGTCTCGGGA